>Ga0182030_10012885_pt1 | contig 16703 bp, 13 predicted proteins | sample 812S3MmetaG_FD_121299 | JGI IMG/M metagenome (GOLD analysis project Ga0182030, IMG submission 121299) | Permafrost microbial communities from Stordalen Mire, Sweden - 812S3M metaG (Illumina Assembly) | ecosystem: Environmental > Terrestrial > Soil > Wetlands > Permafrost | place: Sweden...
ATGCGCGTGCGGGATTTCAATTTCACGGAAGTCACGCGGTTCTGACCGGAGGGGTACAATATAAACGAGTCTCACGATGGAAAACAGCGAGCAGCCAGCCACGAAGCAGGACATCGGCCAGCTTCGGACGGAACTGAAGCAGGACATCCACGAACTCCGAACCGAAATGAAGCAGGATGGCGAGCAATTACGCTCGGAGTTCCAGCACGCATTCGACGATCTCAGAGAGACTCTGCGCGACGTTCAGACGGAACTCCGGAAAGCTTTCTACAGCTTCGCCCAGAGCACCGATGCGAAGCTGAAGGAGACCGAAATTGCCGACATCATGCTCCGCCAACGCCTAACAGCAGTGGAATTCAGGGTCACGGAAATCGAAAAGCGGATCAACCTCCCGCCGCAACAGACCCAGTAGTTTTTCTCACCGACAGCGCCCCGGTCGGCATTCTTGCACTTGCTATTCAAACTTGAAGAGTAGCGTCAGGAGTCGTCATGCGTTACCTTGAGAACATGCGGACGGTGAGAGCGGAGATCCCGGCAGACCTGGTTGTAGCGGCCGGCCTGGACGCGGACAATCTTTCAGCGGAGGCGACCCGGCTGCTCGCATTGGAACTCTACAGGGAGGACAAGGTTTCCCTGGGGCGCGCCGCGGAACTCTGCCACCTGCCAATTGAGCAGTTCATGGAGTTTGCCGGCCGGCACAACATTCCACTCCACTATAACGCCGATGATCTGGAGGAGGATCGCCGAACGTTGGCGCGGCTCGGCTTGTGACTGTCGTTTCCAATTCCTCCCCGCTCATTGCGCTTTCGCGAATTGGCCAACTGGACCTTCTTTCGTCGTTTTACAAACGTGTCCTAATTCCCGCCGAAGTCCACCATGAGGTAACCGTGGGTGGCCGTGGTCTTCCCGGAGCCGAGGGAGTGCGTAACGCCGTCTGGATTGAGGTAGTATCGCAAAGACCGCCGGCGGACCTTTTGTTGGAGCACGCATGCCAAGGCCTCGGGGCGGGCGAGCGCGGCGCCATCCTTTTGGCCAAGAGTCTGCCAGCCGACCTTGTCCTTTTGGATGAAAGAAAAGCGCGTCGCATTGCGCGAGACGCAGGCTTGACGATTATTGGCTGTTTGGGAGTGTTGGAAGAGGCCGCCCGGAGAGGCCTCGTGCCGGATATTCGGCAAGCGTACATAGATCTGCTACGGCAGGGGATCCGATTCGACATTGGGCTTCTTCAAGACAGCCTGGCCCGCCTGGGATTACCGAAGCTGTAGGCATCCCCTCTCGCCGCAGCGCCCGGCCCGACGGTGAAACCCAGCGCCGCCGGTTTCGCAGCCAAGGCGGAATGGTTCGCCACGCGCTTTCGGTAGATTACCGAACCGACGATCTATGACGACGCCTGGCATCCACTGCAATCGGTGTCCGCCAGTCGGCTTTTGGCCGGCTTTAGTTTAGAGCGCCTAAGCACACCCCGCCAAGACGCATTGATACCAGTAGCTTTCAGAGAAGCGAATCCAGCACCAACGTCTCAAAGGCGCCGACTCGCTGAAAAACCGAATCGTTGGTAATGAGACCCGTCACCTGAGCATAAACGGCCGTCGCCGCATGCAGCGCATCCGGAGTCCGCAGCCGATGAAGTGCCCTCAGACGCGCTGCGATGTCGGCGATTTCCAGGCGGGGCGCGATCCAGTCCAAATTGGGATAGGTTGAAAGCAACGCGTAGAACTGGTGCACCCGTCGTTGGTCTGAGTCGCGATACGGTTGCACAAGCAGCTCCGTCATCGTGATGGTGGACGTCACTGCCCGCGAACCGGGCCGCTCGAGCCAGGCGAATATTGGATCGGTAAGGGGAAGGTACGTGGGATTCGCTTCCAACTGGTAGATGAAAACGCTGGTGTCCAGAGCAAGTTTCCGGTGGCGCCGTAGAAAACTACGGAGCACCTCTAATCCCAACTGTGGCGTTCCTTTTCCAGATAGCCGGCGGGATAAACGCCTTTGCCGAGACCTCGGATGGCCACCCGATGGGACTTGGGCTTTTGCAGCACAATCACGCTATCGCCCTGCACTATTACCACCAGCTTGTCGCCGGGCTTGACGCCCAGCGCCTCGCGAGCTTCGCGCGGGATTACAATCTGGTTCTTCGTCGAGATTGTTGCTTGTGCTTGTACCATCGCTTTACATTTTAGCAGAAAGTAAAGCGCCGTTCACTCCTGCCGGAGCTCCACCACGGGGTCCACGCGAGCCCCGCGACGCGCGGGAGTCAACGCGGCGACCACGGCCACCACGGACAACAGCGCCACCGGGCCGGCGTACGCGCGCCAGTCGTCAGTCTTCACCTGGAATAACAGACGCTGCGGGAAGCTCGTCAATCCGTACGCGCCCGCCACGCCCGGCACGATGCCCGTGGCGATCCCGTCGGCATAACGCAGTTGCGGCAGGCTGATGTTCATGGCGATTACGCGGTCCGTCTGAAAGCCGGGATTCACGCCCATGAGAGTGCGGAAACTGCGCAGCAGCAGCCCAGCCGCGCGCTGCCATTTTGAGCGCTTCCACAAAAACGTCGGGTCCCTCAGATCGAATAGGAGAAATATGCGTTTGACCCGGAATCGTACAGCCTGATTCTGAATCGCCGCACCATCCCGGAGAAATGACTCCCCGACCCATAGTCATAGCCAGCGAAGCTGTCGCCCCGCAGGGTTAGCGAGATATAGTTATTGACGCCGCAGTGGAAAAGCTTCAAGGTCTGGCCGTTGCCACCGCCGCTGATGTAGCAAGCGTGGGTGTAATCGAAGACGTTCACCGATGCCGGACTCACCGGTCCGCCCAGGGAGGTGTAGTCCTTTTCGGAAAAGTCGTAGATTGAGGACGATTCTTTGCCGGAAATCAAACGGCCAGCCACATAGGCGACGGCGGCCCGAACAAACTTCTCCATTCTGGTTTCCTCCGCGGCCTTCGATTTTAGGGAGCGTCCTAAAGGTGCGGTGACTCCACATTGAAATATTTTAAACGCTATTCCTGCGAAATGGGGTTTGTCTGTAATTGGATGCCGATAGTGGAAGCTGCCCGGCAGAATGCACGGCAATCCCTCAACGGCTCCGCCAACCCGTTTATCCGTTCACTGCAAGCGGAACAGGCTGCCGGTATGCTTAGCCTCATGGGATAGCGCATTCGTCCACGCGCTCGGCAGCGAACTTCTCGACGATCCAAAGCGCTTCCGTAACCTTAGCCGACGGTTGCGCGAACTCCGAAAGGACTTTTCGGGGCTGGCCAGCCTATTTTCTCAGGTCAAGGACTAGCTACTTCGGCTCGTCGTCCGCGCTACCGAGACGCGCTGCACCAATAAAGGAAAACGCCAGCTCATGCTGCCGACGCTTCGATATAGTCCGCCCTGGTGGTCGGCTCAGGGATCGCATCGCCGTCTTTCCGCATCCCTGCGAGGTGCATCCGGATAGCGCCGCGCATGAGTTCCGCGGTTTCTTCGAAGCTGAATCCGCCTGCGATGCAACCAGGGAGGTCCGGCGCATAAGCGCTGTACCCGGTTTCTGTTTTCTCGTAGATGATTAGGTATTTCATCGTTTCAATCCTGCCTGTTCGAGAATGCTTTTGAGGGTCTTCGGCGCAGCGTCCACCGACGGGTGGCCCGCAATCGTCACCTTGCCCGGCTTTGAAGGGTGCTTGTACTGGCGATGATGATGTCTCTGAACTTCACCCTTTTGCGCCTTTCCTGCGTGCCGTCTTCGGCGGCCGGCCGCGCTGGAAGCTTGCCGGCGGGAATATCCCACTTGGGCTGTTTGCATTGGGGACACTGGGCGGGGCGGCTATCACTTGGAAGGACCTTTCGTCCATAACCCCCGAGGAGTTCTTTCCCCTGTTTGTGGCTTGATTTCAACGAAGAGGCCTTTGCTGTCCTTGACGAGCACGAATCTTGCTCCTGTTCGGCTGTCGAGGACCGAGGGCCCTGCCTCGTCCTCCGTGTTGGGGTGGTAAACGTACCGACCATTTTCCCTCATGCTCCAAGCGATAAAGAGGAAACCTATCAGCGTGGCGAGTAGTGCGATGTCATTCGGCCTTCTTCTTCCGGCCACGGCCGCCCGCTTTTCCTGCTTTGCGTGCAATCTCGCTTCGCTCCTCGGGAGTAAGCGTCTTCAGCTTTGCCTTCCCGCCTTTCTTCCCGATCTTCCGCATATACTCCGAGATTCCCGGAGGCACAGCCTGGGACATAGATAATAGCTTAGCCGCTTTGCAGGAACAGAACAATCCGCCTAAAATTTCCCTTGCGTAGCTAAGCGGCTTAGCTATACACTCACAGTGTGTCCCAGGCTTACCAAGTCGCGCTCCGTCCGATGTACCGGGCAGCCAAGCGCACGAAAACCGGATGATCCCCCGAACATCCCTCGGGCGAGTTATACTGTGTCCCAAAAGGACGGTTCATCAAGCTCCAGCAAGAGCGCTCGTGCTTTCATCGCTACGGCGCTTGGGTTGGGGACCCTTCACCGTCGGCAGCACCGGCAGACAAAGAGGTTGGCCGGTTGAATCTAAGTAACAAGAGGGGCTAACCGCCGAAACGTATTGAGAGTCACGCCGATGAAGATTCCACGAAGCCGGAGGTGATAGATGCTGAAATCGATTCAGCGCGGGATTTCGAAGGACCGATTAAAGATGTTTCATTTCCAATCGGGCGAGGCCCGCTGTGAAGAGCAGCGGCCGGTCGCAACACGCGTTTGGGCGTTCGATGGGAGCGCGGCCGGGAGCCGTTGTGGGTGGATCCTCGCCTTGCTCGGCATCGCTCTCGGGTTGACGTCACGACTCGCGCTCGGACAAACCAGCGCCGAGTTTGACATGTGCCTGAACAGTTGCTTTAACGGCTGCAATACGGGACCCGCGAGCCTCGCCTGGGGATGCAGAGAAAATTGCGGGAACTCGTGCGCGGATAAGAATCGGAATTTGCCCACGCCATACGGCTCCATCGCCTTTGGCACTCACGGATCGGGGATCTCCTGGAACAAGGTGAGTTGGGCGGCCTCCGACAGAGACGCCATCACCCCGTGCCGCAGGTACGCCAATGACTGCAAGGTGGTGTACCGGTTCCAGAATACGTGTGCCGCCTTGGCGGAGGCTAAAGGCGCGCAGCACTTTGAGGTGGCAACGGGCAGCACGGAGAAACAGGCTGAAGCAAGTGCGATGGCAGTCTGCCAGCAACGTTGGGGCGCCTGCCTGAGCGACCTCTCGGCGTGTTCGCTGACCGGCGCGAGCCGGGCGAACAAACCGAATCCCCCCGCGCAGCCTCACGCGACATCCTGGGGCGCTATCGCCTACAGCGCCGCGGACATGGGAGCTGGATGGTCGCAGGGCAAGAGCGACCGGTCCCTTGCAGAGGAGGAGGCTATGAACACCTGTGCCCAGCGCGGCAAGGCGTGCGCTTTGCGGATCGCCTTTGACAAACAGTGCGGGGCGCTTGCGGCGGATCGGAGTTTCACCGGTTGGGGAGTCTCTACGGACCAGACAGAGGCCCAACGAAAAGCGATGGATGAGTGCAAGAAGGCCGGTGGCGCGAGGTGCGTCCTTCACATTGCCTTTTGCTCCTTCTGACGGTCGCGTGGGAAGCCTCCACGCGGCACGCCGGGACTCCTTCGCCGAAGTTGGCGTCCGGGGTTCGCGAAAGCAAGCCCGATCGATTTCGATGAGGTGCGTATGCTCCCGGCCATGACGCACTTCATCGACAGCGCGCACGGGCGCCGGGCCGGCAGAAATCCTGAAGAGATCCCGCGCTTCAAGGAACTCAATCAGCTTCTCCGCGGCACTGTTCCGCCGCGAGAGTTTTTTCAAAACGTCAAGGCCGATTTTGCTTGCCCAATAGCGGATCGGTTTTCCCCGATCGAGAAAGAACGGATATGCAGAACTCCTGATGTCGGCCCGCAATTTCAGCCCGGCGGGGAAAATGGGCTGAGCCATTCCTTTCGATGGCGAGAGCTTCGCGGGTGGGGCAGGCGAGCACCGCCTGCCCCACCTGCGGGCTCACTGCAAATTCCACGGCATCAGGAGTTCTGATCCTCAGCAATCCGCGTTTCACTGCCACCGGCGGCTGTTGCATTCTGAGTCCTGGCTTCCGATCTGAGACTTCGCCGCATTGCCCGCAGCAAGTCCAGCGCCTCGGGCAACGCGAACTGCTCGCCCAAATAGGCATCCACAAATCTGCCACCGCGGATTTCGCCACGGGCTTCCATGCGGCGCAGCGACACCAACAGATCGCGCCAGGGCGGCGTCAGCGTCTCCTTGTAAGCCGCGTCGCGGAACACCACGCCCCAGCGCACCAGAAGTTGGCGGGCGAATGCTTCGGCATTGCCATCGGGAGGTGCGCCGGTGTGGCGCAGCAGGGCCCATCGTCCAGGCGCATGGCGGGGCCGTTTGCCGCGAGCGCTTCCCTGCCCGGCGCGCCGCTTGGGGTCGAGCAGCGCCCGCAGGTTTTCGAATCCGTCGGCGGTCACCAGTCCGGCCGCTACCAACTCCCAGAGGCCGTCCTCCACTTCGCTGGCCAGCCGCCCGGTGGCGCGCGTGAGATCGGAAAAGAAGGAAGCGCCGTGCGCTTCGATGGCCGCGAGCACTTCGCGCGCCGGATGCGAAAGCGATTCCTTGGGCGAAGGCTGTGGCGTCGCCAGCAACCACGGGGCATCGTCGCGCAGGAAGATGGCGAGCGGAGCCACGCGAGTCGGCCGCACCCGCCGATTCCGGTTCTCCTCGGGCTCACGGTCGAACGCCGGGTGCGGCGAGAGCCGGCCCCAGGTCACTTCGCCGGCCAGGCAGAGGTCGTCGAGATACTCGGGGTGGTAGCGCGCCACGCGGGCGGGCAGAATCTCCGCCTCCCACGCGGACGCGGCGAATTCGCAGCCCTGCATCTGGCGGAAGACCTGCAGCGTGCCGTCCACGCCGTGCAGTTGCGTGCCGGGCTCCAGGTGCTGCCAGCGGCTGAGAAAGGCGTCGAACTCGGCGGTGGTGACGGGCTCGATCTCGCGGCGCAGACGCCCGATGGTGAGCCGGTGAATCCTCGCCAGCAGCCGGCGATGGCACCATTCCAGTTCGCCCGCCCGAGCGGTGAATTGTCCGCGCAGAATCTGGCCTTCGGCTTCCAGTTGCGCCACGGCCTGGTCCACCAGGTCGCGCGGCATGGCGAGATTCGCCGCCAGTTCCGAGGCGCGCAAAGGACCGGAGCATTCGAACCAGCCGCGCAGGATCTCGGCGGCGCAGGCTTCCGGCGATTCCGGAATGGGCCGGCCGGGCGGCGCGGCGATCGGCGGCTGAATAGCGGCCTGCGGATAGACGCGGCGGACCACGTCGAGCCGCTCGGCGGGAACCCGGAAATCGCGGGCCTCAACAGTGAAGGTGGTGGCGCGATTGGCGGCCACCAGCGCAGCGAAATTGTCTTCGTGCTTTGCATCTGCGGGCATCAGGCTGAAGCCGCACAGCGCTTCGTGCAACTCCTCGGCGTCGCGCATGGGCGGCCAGGCTTCGGCGGCCACCAGCTCGATGGCGGCTGGGTCGAGCGCGCCGGCATTTTCGGCTTGGTCCGCGGGCAGCGTACGGCGCATTTGCACCATGCGGGCGCGGCGCTCTTCGAGGGGCGCGTCGTCGAGATACGCGTAGGGGTTGGCGTTGAGGATCTCGTGCGAAAAGGGCGAAGGTTCGGGCGTATCGACGGCCACGGTGCGGATAGCGCCATCGTGCAGATCTTCGAGCAGCGCGCGGAGGCCGGTGAGGTCCATGGCCTCATAGAGGCAGTTGTCGATGGTCTCCTTCACCAGAGGGTGATCGGGGACGCGCACTTCGCCGGAGAGATTCTCGGGGCAGGCGGCCTGGTCGGGGAAGACCGCGGCCATCAGGTCGTCGGCGCGCATGCGTTGGATGGGCGGCGGCACTTTGCGTCCGCCGGAGTAGCGCGGGATGGCTAGAGCGCGCGAGGCGTTCCAGCGCCACCGCGCCGTGAACATCGGCGCGGGCAGCAGCGCCTGCGTGAGCACTTCTTCCACCGTGGCGGGGCGCAGGAATTCGAAGACGATATCGAGCGGGAAGGAGTGCTGCTCGCCCAGCGAGATGACGATGCCGTTGTCGGTGGCGGCGGCCTGCAGTTCGAAGTTGAAGCTCCGGCAGAAGCGCTTGCGCAGGGCCAGTCCCCAGGCGCGATTGATGCGCGCGCCGAAGGGCGCATGGATCACGAGCTGCATCCCGCCGCCTTCATCGAAGAAGCGTTCGGCCACCACGCAGGTGTCGGTGGGCATGGCGCCGAGGGCGTTGCGGCCGGCCTGGGCATACGCCACGGCCTGTTCTGTGCCCAGACGGTCGAGCCCGCACTCGGCGGGAATCTCGCCGGTGGCGGCAATTTCCTCGCGCAGCGTGGAGACTTCATGCGACAGCTCGCGCGTGCGGCCCGGCGCTTCGCCGCGCCAAAAGGGGATGCCGGGGGCGGCGCCGTGGGCATCTTCCACGCGCAGGCGGCCCGATTCCACGCGGCGTATGCGCCACGACGTGGTGCCCAGCAGGAAGATGTCGCCGGCCATGCTCTCCACGGCGAAATCCTCGTCCACGGTGCCGATGGTGATGCCTTCGGGCTCGGCCACCACCAGGTACTGCGCGGTGTCGGGAATGGCGCCGCCCGAAGTGATGGCCGTGAGCCGCGCGCCGCGACGGCCGCGCACCATGCGGTTGACGGCATCGCGATGCAGGTACGCGCCACTGCGTCCGCGCGCCGTGGCGATGCCCTCGGAGAGCATTTCCAGCACCTGGTCGAACGCGGCGCGCTCCAGCGTGCGGTAGGACCAGGCGCGGCGCATCAGTTGGAAAAGGTCGTCCTCGGCGAAATCCTCGCAGGCGCAGGCGGCCACCATTTGCTGCGCCAGAATGTCGAGCGAGTTGCGGGGCAGCTCGATGCGGTCGAGTTCGCCGCGATGGATGGCGCGGACCAGGGCGGCGCACTCGATGAGCTCATCGCGCGTGGTGGCGAACAGGCGGCCTTTGGGCAGCGCGCCCACCCAGTGCCCGGCGCGACCGACGCGCTGCAGCGCCACCGCGATGGAGCGCGGCGAACCGATCTGGCATACCATGTCGACGGTGCCGATATCGATGCCCAGCTCGAGCGAGGCGGTGGCCACCACGGCGCGCAGTTCGCCCTCTTTGAGACGGCGTTCCGCCTCCAGCCGTAGCGCGCGCGAAAGGCTTCCGTGGTGCGGCAGGACGGCGTTTTCGCCCAGACGCTCGGCCAGGTGGTGGGCCACGCGTTCCGACAGGCGGCGCGTGTTGACGAAGACCAGCGTGGTGCGGTTGGCGCGGATCAGCTCGGCCGTGCGGTCGTAGATCTCGCCCCACATTTCGTTGGTGGCCACGGCGCCGAGTTCGTCGCGAGGCACTTCCACGGCCAGTTCCATGGCGCGGCGATGGCCCACGTCGATCGTGTGCGCGTGGTCGCTCAAGAAGGCGGCGACATCCTCCAGCGGTTTCACAGTGGCGGAGAGCCCGATGCGCTGCGGCGTGGGGCAACCGTTCTGCTCCACCAACCGGTCCAGCCGCGCCAGCGTCAGGGCCAGGTGAGCGCCACGTTTGTCGTCGGCCACGGCGTGAATTTCGTCCACGATCAGGGTGCGGACGCTGGCCAGCATCTCGCGCGGTTTGGCGGCGGTGAGCAGGATGAAGAGCGATTCCGGCGTGGTGACCAGGATGTGCGGCCGGTTGCGGGTCATGCGCTGGCGCTCCGCTTGCGGGGTGTCGCCGGTGCGCAGCGCGGCGCGAATAGGCGCCAGTTCGATGCCGCGGTCGCGCGCCAGTGCGGCGATCTCGGCCAGCGGGACCTCGAGATTCTTGTGGACGTCGTTGCTGAGCGCCTTGAGCGGCGAGACGTAAACGATCTCGGTCTGGTCGGGCAGCGGCCCCAGGCGCGCGCGGCGCACCAGGCTGTCGATGGCGGTGAGGAAGGCGGCGAGCGTTTTGCCGGAGCCCGTGGGCGCGGAAATCAGGACATCGTGGCCCTGCGCGATCTCCGGCCATCCGCGCAATTGCGGTTCGGTGGGCTGGCCAAAGCGCGTGGCGAACCATTCCGCGACGAGGGGGTCGAAACCGGCGAGCACTACTTTGATTCTAACTGGTACGGCCCTTTGATCGAGCGATCATGGAGTCTCTGGACTCCCGATGTCGTGGGATGAGAGTGATCTCTTCAAGTCCGGGCAAAGACATTATTGGCCACGGATAAACACAGATGAACACGGATAAGACAAAAAACAAGGATTGTTCCTATCTGTGTTCATCTGTGTTCATCCGTGGCTAAATTTGTTCTGCGAAGTGGTGGCTCAGTCTGATTCCTCGGCGGCTCCAGAATGCCGGGCGACATCAGGAGGTCTGAAGGGGAGCGGCCACCGAATGAACGAGCGTCAAATAGACGACCTACTCAATTGAGTTTGTGGTGAACCCTTTTTAGCTCGGTCTATACCGCAAGCCGGGGATACAATCGGGAACCAATGAAGACCAGTACCGCCGTGGTCAGGAGAATGACAGCGTAGTCGCGACCCAGACCGAACACAGTGGTGCTGCCGGTGAGCATGAAAGCGCGCAGCGCATCGACAACGTAGGTCAAGGGATTCAGATGAGCAATGGTCTGCAGCCAGACGGGCATGATAGCGGTGGGATAAATCGCATTGCTCGCAAAGAATAGCGGCATGGTGAGTACCTGCCCGACGCCCATGAAGCGTTCGCGCGTCTTTACGATACAAGCGATGATGAGGGAAAACGTCGAAAATAGCGTCGAGGCAAGGACGACGATAACCAGCACGTTGAGGAGCGCGAGCGGGCTCCAATTCAGCTTCACCCCGAGCAGCAGCGCGAGGCCGTAAACGATAACAGCCTGCGAAAGAGTACGGAAACCAGCCGAGAAGCCCTTGCCGAGTACCAGTGCCGCGCGTGGAGTTGGGCTGGCGAGAAATTTCTGCACAATGCCGAGGTCGCGCTCCCAGATCACGTTGATGCCGTAGAATATGGCCACGAAGAGAACACTTTGCGCCAGAATGCCGGGAGTAATGAAGTCCAGATATGGGACGTTACCTGTGTGCATGATCCCGCTGCGTGAGAAAACTTGCCCGAAGATGAGCAGCCAAAGCGCGGGCTGCAGGGCGCGGGTGATGAGTTCCGTGAAATCGTGGCGCAACTTGCGCAACTCGAACTCGGTGATGACGAATGTTTTCTCGATAAAGCCGGTGAAAGGCTGGATGAAAGGGGCAGTCATAGGTTTGGGCTAGCCGAGGCGCTGGGCCGTAGCGCGTTCGGCGGATACGTCGCGGAAAGTGCCACCGGAATCGAGGGCGCTGCCGGCATAGTGGACGAAGACCTGATCCAGCGTGTGGCTGCCGGCGCCAAGCGAGGCCTCAAGTTCCTTGCAGGTGCCAAGCGCATCCAGCTTGCCCAGGTGCATGATCGCGATGCGATCGCAATGGCTCTCCGCCTCCTCCAGGTAATGCGTGGTGAAGAACAGCGTGGTGCCGTAGTTGGCCCGCAGATCGACCAGATGTTTCCAAACGGCGTCGCGCGCAATTGGGTCCAGCCCGACCGTCGGCTCATCCAGGAAGAGCACCCGCGGTCGATGCAACGTGGACTGGGCGATTTCCAGGCGGCGGACCATGCCGCCGGAGTATTGGCTCACAAGGCGCCCGCCCTCCGCGGTCAGGTTCATAAACTCCAGCGCCTCCCGGATGCGAGGCTGCTGCTCGCCGTGTGGCAGGTCGTAAAGCTTGGCGAAGATGAGCAGGTTCTCGTAACCGGTTAACGAGCCGTCCACGGAGACCGCCTGCGGCACATAACCGATGGCGCGGCGAACGTCGACCGCCTGGGAGGTTATGGAGAAGCCAGCCACGCGCGCCTCGCCCGAAGAGGGCGGCAAAAGCGTGGTGAGCATCTTGATCGTGGTAGTCTTGCCGGCGCCGTTGGAGCCGAGCAAGCCGAAAACCTCTCCGGCGTTGACCGAAAGGGTTAGAGCATCGACCGCCGTAAATGCGCCGAACCGGCGAGTCAGCGTTTTGATTTCCAGAACGATGTCACTCATATAGTGATTACCCCCACTTCACGAGCCAGCTGGTAGAAGAAACCGAAGTCCAGCCGGGGATAATCCGGGGTCTGCGACGGAAGCAGGCGCACTTCTCAGGCAATGTCGAGTGGCCACGATGCTGGAGAAACTCGGGCGGCGGTGGAAAGCGCCTCCACCGAAGTTCAGAGTCGCTCTCTCAGCGGACGCCCGCGCTCCTCGGAAAGCGAGCACCCCGGATGGCCGCAGTTGCACGAGATCTCGACTTCTCCCGCAGTGTCTTCGCAACGCTGGCTACAGTACTTCTTGTCATGTGCTACGGTGCACCTGCAAGCCGGGTGCGCGCATTTCTTTTGCTCAAGGTCTGCCATGGTTATTCCTTTCTATCGATGCAGTGGATGGACTCACTTGCCCCCACCCGGAGGAAAATGATCGAACATCTTCTGCACGTCCTTATCGAGAGCCTTAATGTTCTTGTCGGGCTTGTTGGAAAGAGCTTCACTGGACGATCCCCGCCAAATAAGCTTCTTACTGTTCGCTTCAAACAGATCGACAACCAGAGTACCGACCGTGTAGTTGGTAACTGTAGTCCTGACATCTCCGAATCCCCCCCAGCGCCAACCGCCTCCAAAGCCGTCGTAGTAGGTGTTGAGAGTTGGATGATTTTGGGCCATCTCCATCGCCACGATGGCGACGTCGCCGCCCGATTCCACCGGCGTCCAACCTTTCGCTGCCAAAGCTGCATTCACGGCGCCTTTGATCCGGTCGACCCATAACGGATTTTGCGTTTGGACCTTTTCCCAGGAGTACGTCTTGTACTGGCTGAATTCTACGTTGTGATCGTAGTCGGTCTTCACCTGCTGTGCGAACGATGCGGCCGCACAGAGAAGCGCTACGCCGAGGGCGGGGAGTATCGAATGTTTGTGCATGAATGTCTCCATTCAATCGTCTTTAGAGTTTTGTTCTTTAGTTGAACGGGTTCGATTACCGCCGCCCGCCGCCGCGAGCTCCTCCGCCGCCAGCCGATTGTCTCTGCTGCATCTGCTGCATCTGCTGCGTGTGCCCCTGGTGCATTTGCTGCGTCTGTTGCTGGTGTTGTTGTTCTACCTGCTGCATTCTCGCTGGAGCAGCCTTTTGTTTCGTCAGATTCTGATGCTCCCGATCCTGCTTCTGCTGGAGTTTCTGCCGATCCTGGTTCTGCTTCGCGACCGCGTTGTCCTGCTCCTTCTGGTTTTTCTGGTCCAGCTTCGCGTTCCCTGTCTTGGGAACAGTGGAGCGTTGGACGGGCGGCAGGTCCTTAGGATGCACCGCAGTGTTGGGGCGAGCACTCGCAGTAACTGGCGGCGCGCCGTGGTTCGCAGAAAGCCGTTGCTGGGGATTATTGTGGGCAGACCACGCATGTTGAGTCTGCGCGGATACAGGCCCAATATGTTTGCCACGGGCAGCAGCCTCTTGTTCAGAAGTGGCGCGCGCGTTGATCCCGCCGTTGCCGCCGTTGAAGCTGACACGGTTAACCCTCTCGTCCACTCTCGTGTTGTACACGTTGTGGATGGCGTTGCCGTCCACGCGGTTTACCGCCGTGTTGTAGAAAAAACGCCCGTTCTCCCAGCGGCCGCCTTCATAACCATTACCGAAGTATCCGAAGCCATAGTCGATCCCGCCATAGAAACCTACCGACATGCCCCAGTAGCCTTCATTGAACATAAATCCGCCGCCGCCCCAACCCCAGTAGCCTGGAGTCCACAGGTACCCGGCTTCGGGAGCCATGACCCATGTGCCCGGTACCCAGTAATACTGACCGTCCCAAGCCCAATATCCCGGGGTCCAAATATAACCGTCGCCCGGGCAGACGGGCTGCTCGTAGGCGGGTAGATCGGGGGGTGCGACTGTGGGCGCCGTTGTAGTGGGTGCGCCCACTTGCGCGAAAGACGGGGTCGACAGGAACATTCCCGCGGCCAACAACAGCGAACAAATAACGCGACTGCGCATTAGGTCTCCTCTTGCCGATTCTCCATCGGCTATCGGCGAATCGCCGATTTCAATTCTTCACAATAGGCACGAGAAGGGCCAACCTCTCCTTTGGAGGTCCGAATCATTGCTTGGCCCCGTGCCATCTGAGTTCGTTCCGGTTGATTTTTTCGCGAAGAGGCTGCGGCCGTGATCGCGAAACTGCCATGCAGAGGAGCAGCAACGCTCCCTTACGGTCGCGGCTCGGTAACAGGTCCCGTAGAATCATCGCGGCGTTTTCCGAGCCGCGCGCGCAAGCAAGCGGTCCTTGCCACCTGAAGTGAGTTTCGCGACAGAAACCAGCCAGCCCCTCGGGCGCTTGGCTGGGAGCCCGGAGAACCCATTGAAGCCCGGCCATCGGAAACGGAATGGCCAACCCGAATCCGGAAATAGCGCGTATCGGTCCGATTACTGAGAAAACTGTTTTAGTCCGCGGGCCGGGAAATGCCTTTCTGCCCTTGATTCAGACGATAAGAACTGAAGATGCGGAATCTGCCGTTGCGAGTGCAAAATTTGCTGGGGTTGCCCATCGTCACAGGCGGCGGGCGAAGGGGGCCATTTCTGGCGGACCACGTTCAGAACTCCTGATGTCGTGGAATTTGCAGTGAGCCATCGAAAGGAATGGCTCAGCCCATTTTCCCCGCCAGGCTGAAATTGCGGGGCGACATCAGGAGTTCTGACGTTTCGCCAGTGGCGGATAGCAGTCAAGGCTCTCCGACGGCGGCGAAGCGGTGCGCGGTGAATCGCCGCTACTGCCCATCGCGATGTGCGTCTTGCCGGAGCGCCTGCCGAAGGCGACCGCTATACACAATACGGCCGCCAGAAGCTGTGTCCAGCCCGCGTATCGCGCCTCCGGTGGCGAATCGTAAACCAAGTCAATGGCGCAGGAACCGTGGCATGCAGGTTCGGCAATCAGGAGCCCCAAAGCGTCGCCGTGCAAGGGCACAGGCGCCCCGTTCGCGGTGGCGTGCCATCCGGGAGCGTAGCTCACCTGCACGGAAACTATTTGGTCGGCGGCCAGGGTGGCCCCGATGCGTGCCTGATGGGCATTCACCCATTGCATCTCCACCAACGGCAGACTCGCATCGTCCAGCGCCGCGACGTAGGGCCGCAAGGGATCGACGTCCCACCCGCGCGATGGTTGCCGCCGGACTTCGGACTCGCGCCGAATGACGTGCGCCAGCGAGTTCGAGCGCGCCGGCACGCGATACAGCGTGGTATCGTCTTCCCGCCAAAGCACCGGAAGTATGCCCTCAAACTTACGCGGATTCTGAAACGATTTGAAGAATTCCTTGCTGGCCGGGCCCGGGACGCCCACCACGGAGGCGCCGTAGGCTTTCAGCCACAGGATGGAGACCTCGGCGTCGTGGGATCCTGCCAGATGGCCGTCGTAAATGGTGGTGAACGCCAGCCGGTGCGACAGCGAAGGGATGCTCTGATCGCAGCAGCCCACCATCTGCGGCGTGTCGCCCAGAACGTTCATCCACACCGAAACACTTCCGGGCGCGAATACGCGCTCGCCGGGCGCATTCCGCTCCAGCCACTTCGTAGCGCGGTACTCGACGGTGTTCTCCATCTTCACCGGCCTGGTCAGAAAGTCCATCCCCTGGCGGTACTCGCGGACCTGAAAGACGCAGAACAGCGCCAGCGCTACCAGCAGCGGTATGCGCACACGGTTCGTCCAGATATGCCACCAGGCGTGGAACGGCAGCAGGCAAAGGGGTATGAAGGCCATCTCCAGTTCCAATTGGAAGCGATGCGGCTGCGGGAACACGTAGATGTCGAACCAGAACCGGCCGAGAACCACAAAGCCGGAGATCGCAAAAAAGTACAGGAAGAAGCGGGATCCGCGCGGCACGCGGTAGCGATTGAGGAGGAAGTGGAACGCCGTGAGCATACCAGCCAGCAGAACCATCCCGGCGCCCGGCACCATTCCGAAGTGCGTCCCATCCGAGTTGGAAGCGTTGCCGGGAACCGCGGCCAGGACGGAAGGCGGCACCAGCCGGCACACCAGCAGATACCCCACGATGCCGATGGCCCCCGCCTCGAGCCAACGTTGGCGCGGCACGCCGCCGGCCTGGGAGACGGCATACGCCGCGAACGCCATCGACAGGCCGACGGTAGCCGTCCAGTTAGTGGCGATCACCGCGCCGAAGAGAACCGCGGCCAGGGGTGCGAAGCGTCTTCGCCCCATGCCGACCGCCTCATGGAAACTCCAGACGGCGAGCGGCACTAGAGTCAGCGCCGCGATGTGCGGGCTTTCGCCATACTCCACGAGCCCCTGAAAGCGGCGCGGCCAGAACGGACTGCCGAGATCGGTCCGCGCAATACTGGAAAGCAAACCGATGGGAGAGTACAGCGAATAAAGAAGGCCCGCCGCCAACGCGTAGCCTCGCGAACCAATGAGGCGGTAGCACAGCCAGAACAAAGTTACCGGACCGAGGCAATAGAGTGACACGGTCACCAGGCGATAGGACCGCAGCACGGAAAGATGCCCCACCGTGGAGAGGGCGGCCACGGTGGCATGCAGGCCGGGCCCGTACACCCGCTCGAAGGGCATCCCGCAGAACCACAGGGGATACCAGCGCAAATCGCCCCAATGCCGCGCGATCCACGAGCTAAGCGCCAGAAAAGGCCCTTCGGAGGACCCTAACTC
>Ga0182030_10012887_pt1 | contig 16701 bp, 13 predicted proteins | sample 812S3MmetaG_FD_121299 | JGI IMG/M metagenome (GOLD analysis project Ga0182030, IMG submission 121299) | Permafrost microbial communities from Stordalen Mire, Sweden - 812S3M metaG (Illumina Assembly) | ecosystem: Environmental > Terrestrial > Soil > Wetlands > Permafrost | place: Sweden...
CAGAAACATGTGGAAAAACGAATGTTTTCTGATGCTTTCCAATTATGCTGAATGATGCTAACTGCCTGAATTAACTGGCGTCCCCAACGAGATTCGAACTCGTGTTATCGCCGTGAAAGGGCGGTGTCCTAGGCCTCTAGACGATGGGGACTAAAGGGCTTGCTGGTGCAACTTGTTTCAACTATGGGTGGATAAGCGCTATCAAACAACAACTCGTAAACCAATGTGTACTTGATTGTTATGTTTTCAATTTTTTGAGTTGCCCCCAAAACTTATCACCTATATCACTCTGCGTAATTGATATTTTCAATATGCGTCGAGTTCTATAAAGCGGCGCGCATTATATTCAATACGCACTCCCCTGTCTATACTTACTTTAATTTTGTGCAACACAAGAGTTGAATCTTTATTTACTGAACGCCTTCATAGTCGCCAATTTGAATCCTAATCGTCCACGATGTTTCAAGTTCTCATTAAAAAGCAACACTGCTCATAACAGAGTCAGTTGACGTATTAGTGTTTAAAGAAAATCTTGTGCTTAAAATTCCTAACGTTTGGTAAATGTGGCCTCGCAAGGCCTGACAGATGTACGACTTGCGTGGCCGGTCAAACCTGAAAACTCTCCTTTCATGTAATAAGCGTATGGTGTGCCTTTCGTCAGTTTTCCAACTGTGTAATCCGATTTGCCGGTATTTCCCCGTGCTTCTATCTCCACTTTTCCGTTGCTCTGAACTTGCCCAATATAGGTTACCGAGCCCGGTGACCCCGCTGTTCCGTATTGACCTTCCAGCTTTCCCTTTTCTACAATTACTTCAAACATCGAGATATAGCCTTTAACAAAGTCGCCGTTAACCCGTACGTCGTCACACTCAAGCTTGACTGACCAATGACCGTCGAATGAATATGGCGTCTGATTCTCGACGACACTTCGTCCATCTGCCGAACCATTTCCTTTCCCACCGAGTTCCTTTAATTTGTTGATGACCTGTACCGCAGTACAGTTCTCGCAAGTTAACGATTTTGAGTATTCCACTTTATTGTCGAATATATTCTGAATGCTTAATGCCAGAAAGTAACTTCCATCTTGTTTGCTGACATTGGCTGTTGCAATCAGTTCGGCTTGAAATGCTATAGCAATATTCTGCATACATTTAGTTTCGTCGCATTCCTTATGCGCAGTGTTGCGCGACTCTTTCAGAAAAATCTCACGGGCTTTTTGCGATACTTGCTCCCCTGAGAAAACGACGTACTTCTGTTGCAGCCCCTCGACCAAAGCAGTTTCCATTGCTCCGGTGAGATTTCGATCTTCCGGTGGCACGCGTAACGGCATAAATACCAGTCTGGATTTTTCTGTATCTTCCGCTTTTTGCTTATCTTTGGATGCTGCGACAGATTGAAGAGGTGAGGAGAAAACAATGGCAGTAATCAAGGCAATGCTGAACAGTTTGGGCAGTTTAGATGTTCGCATATCTCTGGCTCTTTGAATATTGGGATTGCCCCAACAAAGCAGGGCGGTGAGCATTCTAACGGAAATGATTAAGTCAAGCAGCCCTTCAATATATATTTGCCACTACCCTACTGGCGAGATTCCATTAACGTTTCTAAAGCATTCCAGATCGGATTGTCTTCAGCAATACCGCTATCGTTTTCATTTAAGCATTCAACAGTTTTTTCAAGCTCGAGAGGAAGCAATAATTCCTGGGCGGATTGAAGCATTTCTAATACGGCAATATCTGCTTCGGAAGGATCATCCGCCTGATTCCGGCGAAGCATGATTCGCGATTTTAGTGTGGGTAGAGTTGCCTTAACCGATACAATGATAAATGGCGCAGCCATGCCGAGTGCAAGTTTCTGAAACAGCTCCCGTTCCTTATGTTGCAAGAATGCAGCAACAACAATCACTGAATATCCTGCGGAAAGAATATTTTGAGCAAGGTCAAGCAAGTGGTTGTATGTTCGCTGCGTAGTTTCGGCACTGTATATATCGTGGTTATTAATTAAATCGCTGTTATCCAATGGTTTCAGCCCAAATATTCGTTTGCGCTCCACGTCCGAGCGAATACGAATTACCTGATACCTTTCGACCACAGACTGGGCTAAAGTACTTTTGCCTGAACCTGGAAGACCATGGGTGATTATTATCGAAGGGTGTTGTTTGGATAAACTTTGCGCAGCCAATGCGAGATAGCGGCGGCTTTTTTCCAAATGCTGCATGTAAATATCTACCCTCAAGTTTGACTGAGCAGCGAGGAGAGCATAAATCTTGGCGCGCACCTCGGCACGATAAGCAATATAAAAAGCCAACAGGGATAGCCCGGCGTAATCGCCTGTCTCTTCAAGATATGCATTTAGAAATCGAAATGCCGCATCCGGTCGATGCGCATTTAATAAGTCCATCACCAGAAATGCAACGTCATCCATCACATCTATCCAGCGTAGAGCCGGATTAAACTCAATACCGTCGAATGGAACTAGTCTTTTACCAATCAGTACAATATTGCCCAAATGCAAATCCCCATGGCACTCGCGTATGAATCCTTGCCGGTGACGCTGATCGAAATATTTCTCTCGCTCAGCAAATACAATCTCGGTAGTTTTGACAATGTTTTCCAGGAAGTCGTCATTAGGTTCTTCTGTTGGCAACGAGCGTAATTGGTTGAAATTTTCTCTGACAACCTCACGTATAGATGCAGGCGATCCATAGGGTGCATCATTATTTAACAATGGTAAGTTCAGGTGAAAATCCGCCAGCGACGCGGCCAAATCATCGATGAGTCGCATGGAAACTTGACCACGCGCCAACAATTGGTCAAGTTGATTTTCAGGAATAAAACAGTTCATTCTGACCGCGTATTCGATAGCGGGCAATTGACCGGTTTCTGGTGCTTCCGGTTTACCACCAATCGGAATCACATCCAAATAAATATCGGGTGCCAAGCGATGGTTAAGCCGTATTTCCTCCAGGCAATAAAACAAGCGAGCTTGCAAACTGGTAAAGTCCAGAAAGCCAAGATTAAGTGCCTTCTTGATTTTATAAGCATACTTCCCGGCAAGCAAAACCCATGAAACATGAGTTTCAATTAATCGAACTTCCTGCAATTCTTTTGGGCAAAGGTGAACATCCAGCAATGTAGCCACAAGGGTCTGTTGGCCTGCATAATCAATTTGATCGGAGTGTATGACCATTTTATTATCGCTGTGGTGTTGCATTGCAATTGGGCCAGTTTAACCCATTTGTTGTTGCGTCAGATGTGACTCATCGGGACAGTTACACTTGCCTCATATCCTTTCGGTTTTAAATTGCGCTTAAAACTAGACCACTTAAATTAACAAAGCCCACTCAATAGTTGTAGTCCATTCCTCGACCAGCCAGAAACACCCGACCATAGACACTGGTATCGGCTGCGATGCCGCCAACACCGCCGTACCGGTGATTGTCGTCGTCGATACGGGTCCAATGAGCCCCGGCGTCGTCAGAACGATACACTCCGTAGACGTAGACTCCACCGGTAAGCAGTCTTCCCACGAAGTAGACAGCGGCCGGGTAGGATGAACCCGCAGCCGGCACGCCCAAAGCAACTTTCATAGCACCGTGCTGGATCGTATTTCCTGTTCCTACCAATGTTCCTGTCAGCTTCGTCCAAGTGACACCGGAATCGACGGAATGCCACAGGTTGTTGGCGTCGGCCAGCCAGAGATCTCCCTCGACGAAGGGGTTGACCGCCAAGTCAGTGTTGTTGAACCCGTAAGGGTCCCAGGTTTGCGCACTGGCGGTGAAGGTGTGTCCTCCATCAGTGGAGTAGTAAAACTTTCCTGAACCAGCAGGATTCCACCAATCTCCGCCATGATCATAGGCGTAAACCTTGACGGGATTTTTTCGGTCTACTGCAATGTGATAGGAGGCGTTGTACGCCGCCATTGGGGCCGGAAGGTTGGTGGCCACCCAAGTGGCCCCGTTGTTGGTCGTGTAGTAGGGGATCTGACCAGCGACGGACCAAATCACATTGGAACCGTCGGCGGTCACCGCCACTCTGGAATGATCTCCGGTATTCGAAGCAGTCGAGGGTACTGTCGGGAAGTTCGTCCATGTGACACCCGAGTCAGTCGAATACGCCCCTTTGGAGGTAGTGAAAGTTCCAACAGCCGCGATGTAGGCGGGGTTGTTCCACGCCATATCGATACCGGTTCCATTGCCGCCGCCCAGACCGGGTGAACGATTGCTTGCCGAGTTGGTCAGCGAGGTGTTGACGTACAGGCCGGTATCGCCGTGCCCGCTGAGCAGAACGTACGATGCGGTGGGGGGTGGTGCTGTCATCACCAGGTTGACCATTTCCTCGATGCCATTGACATCAAACGTCCAGTGAGGAAGCCATCCTGACGCTGAAAAGGCGTCGGTGCTTGACATGATCCCGCCACCGAGTCCATACGACACGTGATTCGGATTGAAAGGATCAATCTGCAGCGTGTCGGCCCATCCCCAATAACCGCTCACGTCATGGTAATTCAGGCTTCCAGCAGTATCACCAGACCTTCCAATTTCGTGCCAGGTTTGCCCAGCGTCGGCGGATGCCATCACAATCTGGATCCAGGCTGCGTCCCCCCAAGTGCCGGATACGCCAAAAGCAATCTTCGTTGTCGCACCAGTACCGTAAACCGAGAGGCCGCCAATGCCGCCAAAGTACGTGCTGGGTACATCGGACGAAGAGATCAGTTTCGTCCACGTCGTACCGTCGAACTTATAAAGGAACGATGGCGCGCCGCTACCCGGGCCAGAACCATTGGTAAAAGGCACGTAGAACATTCCATCGGCAGCCCGAACCATGTGCGGCATATAAGGCAGAACAGGAACGGGAGGTGTGCCGGTCGCGGCACTCGTCACAGGCGGGGGAATCGTGATCCCCGTCCAAGTGGCTCCGCCATCGGTCGATTTGTATAGGTAGGAAGAAAGCCCTGCAAGGCCTTTGTAGTCGGGGGCGACCCCGACGTAGAGGGTTTGGGTGGGGCTCCCCGTGGGGGTGAAGCCCGTCGTCGGGACGGTGGTATCAAACACAACGAACTCCACTCCGATGGGGCTCCCGCCGTTGGAATTGGTCATGTCGGCTGCCGTCATCGCGTATGAAGACAGCGAGGTCTGGTTCCAGGTAAGTCCACTGTCGGTGCTTTTCCAAAGCCCTGCCGTGCGCGAGGCATAGAACATCGTCGAGGGAAGGTTGGGGTCGACCACCAGCCGTTCGCCAATCGCCCGACCCTGATTATTCGACCCGATCGGAAAAGGAAGAGCCACGTAGTTCCAAGTGTTGCCTTGATTGGACGAGTAGTAAAACCGACCGTTTCCATACGAGACAGCCATGCTCGTCGTCATGTACACCTTGCTGGCATCGGTGGGATCAACCGCCAGGCTCTCTGCGCCCTCATTGCCGCCATCCTCCGGAGCAAAAGCATCGGTGAGTGCGGTCCATTTTGAAATACTATTGTCCCAACGGTACACGCCGTCCATATCAGTTCGCGCGTAGCGCAAATTAGCCAAGGTCGGGTGATAGATAATGCCGGGGATATAACCGCCCCCGCCCATCTTTACGTTGGTCCACCCCGTAGAAGGAGCCACAGATCCCGTGGGGTTAGTAGATGGACTGGGAAAGCCGCCAGCCCCTCCGGATACGGGCCCCGAAGTACTAGATGAACCGGTAGAACCTCCCGCACCACCCGACGAGGTGCCGACCGATACAGTAGCTCTACCGCAGGCACTCAACAGTCCCACTGTTGACAATACACTTACAAACAGCAAACCAATTAGACTTGAATGTTTCATAGAAGGAATTTCTTGTATTCTGTTTTCAAGACGGCGTTGTCTGGCACTTACCCTGCCTTCCGTTTATCCAAGTTAGCTTACCGTGTTGACTGAGCAACCTCGATTGCCCGATTTGTGCGGCGTTAACTACTCAGTCGCTTTATGATTATATTTATTATAACTGTCTGCTTACTATCTAACTAGGCTTCCCGTTTACAGACCGACATGAAGGGCAAATACCGTCCGTAAAACCTCATATTTCCTTAGCCCAATCGACCTTTGGAAAAATAGCCCAATTGCGTGAAGCAGCCGATGGGGGCTAATCCCCCTTCAAGCGCGCCAATAAATTTGGTGAGCTTCATTCATCCACGATAAAATAGAATAACAAGTTAACTTTTCAAAAATCTTATCGCTTGAATGACAAGCTCAATTACTTTTTATTTTATTGGAGTCCAGGGTTGAAATGAAACACATCATCGACGACGTTCGAATCAAAGAAGTCAAGGAAATTATGCCTCCAAGTCAGCTCTTGCGAGATTTTCCAGTTACCACGAAAGCTATGGAGACAACTTTTAATGCCCGTTCGGCAATTCATAGTATTCTGAATGGTGCTGATGACAGGCTGCTGGTCGTCGTCGGGCCGTGCTCGATCCACGACTTAAATTCTGCCTTGGAATATGCGGCGCGACTGAAGAACGAAAGCAGCCGTTTTGAAGCAGAATTGGTCATCCTAATGCGAGTGTATTTTGAAAAGCCTCGAACGACAATAGGATGGAAAGGACTCATTAATGACCCTCAGCTCGATGGAAGCTACAACATTACCGAAGGGCTGCAAATCGCGCGCCGTCTGCTCTGGGAAATTAATGAATTGGGTTTGCCCTGTGCTACTGAATTCCTCGACACGATCATTCCACAATACACTGCCGACTTAATTTCATGGGGCGCTATCGGAGCACGAACCACTGAGTCACAAGTACATCGCGAATTAGCATCCGGTTTATCCTGCCCGGTCGGCTTCAAGAACGGCACAGACGGAAATATCCGCATTGCAATTGACGCCATTAAGTCTGCGGCAAGCCCCCATCACTTTCTTTCCGTCACGAAAACGGGTCATTCGGCCATTGTCTCAACCAAAGGCAATGAGGACTGCCACATTATCCTGCGAGGTGGCAAACAAACCAATTTCGACGCTGAAGCTGTCAACACTGCCTGCCAGGAATTAGGGCGATCCGGACTCTCGGGACACGTAATGATCGATTTTTCACATGGAAATAGTCGCAAGGAGTTCAAACGACAAATCGAAGTGGCGCAAGACATCGCCAAACAACTGGATGGCGGAGAAGATCGGATAATTGGCGTCATGATCGAATCCCACCTTAACGAAGGTCGCCAAGACCAGCTCCCCGGTGTCGCTCTGCAACATGGTGTATCGATTACCGATGCCTGTCTTGGCTGGGAAGATACCGTTGACATTCTCGATGTTCTCGCGGGCGCCGTCAGAAGTCGCCGACTAGTTTTGTCCAATAGATGACAGCTGATTGTTGGCTGCAGCAATTTGCAGATTTTGCAAGCCTACTGCTTTCCTCATTCCAAAACTCCCGCCAGAATACAGTCAGGAAATACTTATTTTTTGTAGGATTCAATGCATGGGGTAGGAGGATTCCTACCACTACCATGTTCGAAAATTTGTTAAGCAAATGACGTATTTTCGGTCAAATGGAAAATCCTGATTGAAGTGACAGTCTAACAACAAGGAAAAATACACACAATGGTACTACTCTTGGAAAGTACCATTGTTTCTACAAGATCAAACCTTGAAGTAGGAAATTTCTTGGTGCAACTTGCTGGCTAAGGAATTCAAGTATTCTGCCGCTGCCGAGTTACTTTTCGTTGCAGCATTGGTTTCCTCTGTCATGACAGCAATTTGTTCGACGTGTTCGGCGATTTCATTAGCCGTCTTGGCTTGTGCTTTTGTGGCACTCGACACCTCTTTTGCTTTTTCGAATGAATCATTTGCCTGAAGCTGAATATCATCTAAAACACTGGTTGCCTGAGTTGTTAGTTCCTGCCCTTCTTTTACCAAAGGTTTCGCATTCTGCATGGCAAGCACGGTCTGTTGGGTGTCAGACTGAATAGCATCAACCATTCCGGATATTTCTGTCGTTGCCAAACTTGTTCGCTCTGCCAATTTCCTGACCTCATCAGCGACTACAGCAAATCCTCTTCCTTGTTCACCTGCTCGCGCGGCTTCAATTGCAGCATTGAGTGCCAGTAAATTTGTTTGCTCTGCAATATCTTTAATGACCTGGGTAATTTTGCTGATTTCCTGTGAGCGAGTCTCTAACGACTGAATACGTACTGCCGAATCTTCCACTGAAGCTGCAATACTCTCTATTTTCTGGGCCGTTTGTCGTACTACCTCTCCTCCCTTGCGCGCCAGATTAGCTGTCGCAAGAGAATTTGTTTCGGTGGTTAAGGCAATTTCAGATATCTCATTAATACTAACAGTGAGTTCCTCGATAGCCGCCGCAGAAGCGGAACTGGACTCGGATTGATTACTCGCAGCAAGGCTGATTTCAGCCGCACTGACTGATAATTCTTTAGACTCCTTGGAAAGCCCCTCTGTGCTGATCATAATACTACGCACAATCCCGGCAAGTCGTTCCTCCATCATGGCCAATGTTCCAAGCAAATTACCCGGTTGAGTACTCGACGAAACAATGCGCCGCGTCAGATCGCCCTCTGCAAAAGCGGCCACCTGTATTGCCGCCATCGCCGGTTCACCGCCAATCTGGTTTTGCACACTACGCTTTATCGTATACCCAATTGCCCCCAACCCCGCAATGATGACCGCTAGAAATATAACTAAATCCAGAACTGCTTTGTGGAAGTCTGAGTCAATATCATCAACATAGACCCCCGTACCCAGCCACCAACCCCAGGGAGAAAATACCTTCGCGTAAGAAATTTTTGGCGAAGGCACAGTTGAACCGTCCTTTGGAAATGAATAATCCATAAAGCCACTACCATCTTTTTTAAGCAAAGCTATCCATTGCCTGATGTAATCTTTGCCGCTTGGATCCTTGGTGTCAATAAAGTTCTTACCCTCTCGCTCCGGCCTCGAACCATGCATAATACTGACAGCATCCAAGTCGTAGATAATTAAATAGTCTCCTCCGTTGTTAAATCTACTCTTGCGTAAATTTTCTTTGGCTAAGTGCTGTGCTTCCTGCTCTGTCAACTTCCCAGCCTTATACAAATCGTATTGTTCCTGAATGACACCTAAGCCTACATCCACAACAGCCTGGATGGACTGCTTTCTTTCATCCATGATGTGCGAACGCAAGTTAATCGCGGAATATCCGCCCAGTATTATCAAACCCAATATGGCACCGCCAAGCATTAAATAGAGGCGCGCACTGAGAGTCAGGTTCATACGTGTATTCATTTCCGTCTCCATAAGAATTGGGGAACCATAATTTATGGTGCTGAGCATACGACTTGAAGTTACATTTATACTATTAATGCAAACAATTTAAAACTCGAACAAATCGGGCAATCTGTATCAATTTATCATTTAAATGAATCCTTATCGAGTGCTCGAAACTCCGCCTTTAATACGCGGTTGCACACCCTATTTTTGGCCTGATAAAGTGCTTGGCCCAAAAGAATATCAGTATGAGTATCTGGAACCTTAACGTCTGTCCTGCAATATCTGCACACCCGTTACACGGGCAAGTGCATCAGTAACATTAATATCGGGAAGTTTGGAAATATCCTCGGCTACAACCGAATCGACAATCTGGAGTTGACAAGACAATAAAAAACCCGCAACGCCATTATCGCCACGGGTTAGTTAGAGTTTATTGGCCTCAGCCGGACTGCTCTGGATTTGTTAATGGGATAAGCTCTCTTTAACTGTCAATAACGGCGTGGCTTTTGCTTACACTACTGGTTGCAATACTCACACCGATACTCACATTTAAATTTATGATTGAAAATATTGACCTCGGTGCCGAGCTTTTCAACCCCCCAAAAAGAGGGCGCACTATAATGATCGACCCTACCCTTGTAAAGCAAGATCACTAGAATATTTCATAAATACTTATTTGCCCAGTTTTCATACATTAGTGTGTATTGGCTAGGCTATTCCCATTTACCCTTTTACTCGTTAATATTGATTACTATTGACACTGTATAATTTCTTGTGGTAGCTTAAAAAAATGAACAATGGATTAAAAAACATTTACTCTCCAGAGGCTCAACAAAACATTTGGTTAATAAATGTATTCTGCGCCTTTTTAATTTTCGCCACCTGTTTTTATCTTGGCTCATATCTGTATTTTCTTATTTTTCCGGTGTTCTTTTTAAAATATCCTCGCAAGACGGCAGAATTTGAAAAAGAAGAGATAGCAAAAATTGACAAGGCAAAGAAAATGACAGCTACAAATTCAGCCGATATTGAAGATGCCAGTAAAAAATTATCGTGCGACACAATTTTGAAATTGTTGAGAGTTCACAATGTTGTCATATCCTTAATTTTTGAAAGCAATGCTGATGTCAACGGCTTGCTTTTTTCTGCATCTGGCTCATTGTCTCATCCCTCCCTCACCCGTCGCCTAACCTACACTCCTCGTTTCGCCTGCTAAATGTAGGCGATTTTCCAAGTAACAATCATCGCCTGCCGCAGATTTTTGCGGGTTTAGCGACGCGCCCCATACCAAATCTGTGTCTCTCATTTTTTCGTCGCCAATTTAAACATTGGAGAAAAATATGCTGTGGGACATTAATCAAGTTGTGAAAGAAACATCACTTTCTAAATCGACCATTTACAGGCTAATCAAGGATGGCGATTTTATTCAACCAATTAAAATTTCAAAACGTCGTCGCGCATGGGTAAGTGATGCGGTTCGGGCTTGGGTTGCGTCAAGATGATCGGTATGAAAAATCGGTCGCTCGCAGTTTCATTAACGCAAATCCCCTATTACCCCGCGCTGCGTTTTTATGCGGAAACAGTAGGTGCCGCTGTTTTAATGACACAGTTGGATTACTTTTTTGGTATGAAAGATAAGAAAGATGGGTCGTATAAATTTGAGAATGGGTTCTATAAATTTATGGAACCTATCGAAGATAAAATTGATGAAAATAGAAATACTGTGACGGGTCACGAGAAGTATTTTAAAGGAGATAGTTGGTGCGAGTGCCTAAATGTCACTTCGGATGAATTCAGGACGATGTTTGATAAAATTGGCAAGAGGTATCCGTCTGCAACAACTTACCGTGCTGCGTGTGACAGCGGCGATCCTTTTCAAGGAAAATATTACCTCTCGTTTATTGACAGAAAAACTAACCTGACATGGTACTTGCGGAACCATCAAAAGGTCGACGCAGTTCTAGACAAAATCTTTGTCATCTCTGGCGCTGAGAATTGCTCAAAACCCTCTAAATCCAACGTCCCTCATAGCACATGGCAAAACCCATCTACAGTAAATGGAAAAACCCATCCACTGAACTGGCAGAATCCATCTACTGAGCTGGCAAACACCTGCCTCCATTCTACAGAGATTACAACAGAGATTACTTCAGAGATTACTACTACCAGTGAGCGTGCAATTTTGGCAGGGAGTTGTAGTGTTGATTTGATTTTTCCTGCCTTCCTGGCCACTGAAATTGAAGAGCTGAGGCAGCTAGTTTGTGTTTTGCCTGAACAAAGCGCGCAAGACATATTAGATGAGATAGAGGGCTATCGGCGGGGCGGAAAAATAAAAACTGGCCCCATACCTCTCGCTCAAACACTTATTCGCGCGTTGAATAAGAGAACTTTCCAAATCAGCAAAGGTGTTGCTGTCAAATCAGCAAGAGCTGCAGACGCACGGCACCTTACTGAAAACAAAGAATATCTTGAGAACACCAAACCCCCTGCCGATACGCAAGCCAAGGATTGTCTCTTAGTTGCGCGTATCAATGAGCTTAGAGCTCAAAAACAGCCGCCGCCAGCTCATGCAGGCTAGTGCCAAAGTTATTTTAAATTGTACTATTAGGACTAAGGAAAAATCATGGGCTTTAAAAAACTGATAACAATTATTTTAGCGCTCTTCGTAACCGGCACCGCTATAACGATGGCTGCGCTTGCCTCGATGGATCGCGGAGGCTCAACTTCTGATAAAGCTTTGCTTGTAATGATGTCCGCAGCACTTGCTGCTCTTGTTCATTTATTACCTGCGATTTCAAAAAATAGACTGGTAAGGTTTTTGTGGACAGGGTGTTTTATCGCAACAACATATTCGTGCCTAACATTCTTTACCAATGCAAGCGTCCGCGCTGGGGAAGTGCGTGCTCAAAATTCCTTGGGTTCTCTCGATGTTGAACGTCAAATCTTAACCATTAAAAACGAGCGTGACTCCATTACTACTCGCTCAGTAACAGAAATAACGGCGGGGCTAAGCGTTACTCAAGACTGGAAAACAAGAGTCATGCTCAAAAACGAACTGAACGAGGCAAAACGCAGAATAGTACTAACAGAACAATTAATTGAATTGAACAACGAAGCAAAAAATACACACGTTACTGAGAGTAATGACAGAGTAACGGCGTTGCTTTCCAGAGTAACGGGCAGTAGCGATGCACAAATTTCCTTGGTGATTGGTTTGGCTTTGGCTGTTCTGATTGACTTTGCCGGTGTGATGCTTTGGCGTGAAATATTGCTGCAAAGTGACGTGAGTATCGACAAAGAGACTGAAATCGTCGCCGATGTTTTTACGTCCATTCAGCCAACTGAATCAGTGCCAGTCGCAATTGAACTGCCCGCTGATCAAATAATATGTGAGCTTCAACAGGCCATCGCAAACGGCGTGTGCAAGCCTACAGTGTCAGCTATTCGCGTGTTTGCCGGATGCGGGCAGGCTCGTGCAAGCGAACTAAGAAAACGGCTGCTACAAAGTTAGCGGTATCGTTTTTAATGTTGAAATTTATTTTGGGTTTTTTAGAGGCAAATGTAGATAATCAAGAAAGGCATAATTATGAAAAAAATGGATACAGAAATTACCCGGATCTGCGGCCATATAGAATTAAGCAACAAGCGTGTCTCAGAATCTGAAGACCCCATACTTTGCCAAGCTTGTTACAAGAGTATAAAAAATACTGAACATGCAGCTGCAAATAAATTGGCCGCACAGCAGAATGAACAGTTCGGCTTGCCAAAACTTGAAGGTACTGACAATCAAGTTGCGTGGGCAGAGTCCATTCGCGCAGAGATGGTTCCGCAGCTAGAGGGGTATGTAGCAGCAAAACAAAAATATACCGCCAGTCCTGAAAATGCGGAATACTTATCAGCTTGCGCAGTTGCATGGGCAGAAATAGCGAAAAAAATAAAATCAGTTTCAATCGCGGTATGGTTTATTGACCATGAATATAACTTGATATCAAATATCCGAGTAGGGAGTCACGATTACGGGAATGGTAAATTTGTAATCTCCACCATGGATTATGAAGTCTTAAAAATGAAAAGGCTGCAATACTTGCGCGATTTCAAAATTAGAGGCGAGAAGCAAGAAGGGTAAGCCGACCTTGTTCGCTGGCCGGTAGACAATCTATGCGAGTTTTTTGTGCCCTATCATTTTGAACTGGCAATATCCCGGATTAGATATCCATGGCGCATGCGCACCAAAGCATTTCGGTGTTGAGACATCTCGAACCTCCGTTTACTCACAACCTCTCCCGGCAAAATGCCGTGAGTATAGTTGATCAATGAAAGTTCGAGCCCCTGAACGCCGCGAGCGAAATATTTCTATTGGTAACATTGAGCGCATAGCTTGCGCATTGGGAGTGACCATGCCTTAACTTTTAACAGAACGCCCAAAAATTTAGTCAACGTTTTACAGCTATCCGTTTTTTGATTTATATTTCCGGTAACGATAATTCAAGTCAATCATGAACAACGGATATCCCTATTTTTTACAGCCGAGGTGCCTTATTGCCTCTGTTGAGAAGTTCCCACAATAGATCAGCGGCGTAGCCTCTGTCCCTGAGCGTAGTTGACGCGAGAGGCTTACCCCGAGGCTGCTCTTTGTACCACTCAAGTAGATGCGCTTTGCCGATCTGCCCCTCATTTTTGACACCAAAATGGATTTTGCAAAAATTAATTAATTGCCGGACTCTTTTGACGTAGCGTCTGCGTGAAAGTTTTCCACCTTTTTTTGCAAAAGTATTAAGCTGCGCTTGAATTTTGTTCATTGTTTATCCTTTAGTTAAATTGTTTCAGAATGCATACCCAATCTATCAATGATTCATGGCCTGCCACCAATGTATTCAGCTACAACGTCTATTCGATGGTGCCCGAGAATTTCGGTGATTATTTGGCGCGCTTCCTTGTCTTGTGTGGGCGTTGCCCCGCCACCGCAGCACGGCGCGTTATGTCCTGTCAATTGTTGGTATTTTTCGCATGCATAGGCCGCCCTTAAATCGTGCAAACCGGCACCAAGAACACCCTTTACGGTCTCTCTTATTTCACGCAAACCGCCCGCTTGCCAGCTTTTCCAGTTTTCATTTTTTGGCATCAAGGCGCGGTCAGATCCTTGCGCATTTTCTGCGCGTTCTAAAACACAAATTTGTCGTTCCGAGACTTCAAAACTACGGACTTGCCCTCCCTTGGTGCCATCTTTGATCGTGACCGAGCCAGCCGACCTTGCCTGAGTTTGTGCCGATCTGGCATCCAGCAGAGATGCTTCCTTGCTTCGCAAGCCAAGCTCCCTGCATACCTCGATGATTGCAGCGCCACGCTCGCCGTGCGCGCTGCGTACAGCATCGAGCGCCTTGAAATATGCCGAGCGATCGATAGATGGAGGCGAGTCTGTTCGGATCGCGCAGCGTTGTGGAATTTGGCAATCTTTTGTCGGCGAAACGCTTCTCCATTCTCCTTTGGTCGCTGTATTCATAACTGTATTCACCGCGCTTACTAAATTTTGAGCTGTGCTGGCCGCGAGTTGACCGTCCTCAACCAAGAAAGCCAGTTCTTTCCCATATTTGACGATCAATGCACCGTCCACTTTTTCCAGCTTATTGACACCCTCAGCTTTCGCAAATTTGCAAAATTGGTAAAATCGCTTTCCCAAAATGCTTGCCGTGGCACGCCCGATCTCCCTCCTGTTGGCGGCCGCGTTGACAGAAAATTGCCCTGCTTTTGCCATGTCCCTGCTACCCAGCCCAAAATTATTCGTAGTCATTTTTTAATCCTTAAAAAAATTGATCAGTGACGTGTAATAAGTACAAAGAATAGGTGGATGGAGTCGGGGCGTTTTTACGTCCACCGAATTGACTCCATCCAAATTCAATTTCGTAGCGCCCAAGGTGGACGTGTTCAGTTATACGCATGGCTAAGCGCCAGCAGCTGCACTACGAAATTGAAAAAATTTGCTGAATTTTGGCGTTGATCAGCGCAACATTATTTAAGAAGAAAATATTTATTTGCGGCGAGGTATGGTGTTGGTGCACTTGCGCCTTGAAAAAAGGAGCTCCGCCAAGGGGTCTGCCGGCCCTGCCTAAAATATTTTCGTCGCTTTTCGTCCTGAACCACAATCTTTGAAAGCCTTGCTGTAAAAGGAGAATGTGTATTTACTTGGAGACCGTCTCATTGCGGGGCAGTGAGATGGACAGATGCGATACATCCATTTCTGCGTGGAAATTTGAGAAATAGATGTTGCGGTTTGCACAACGGTGTTGTGAAAACTTTTTGAGTGTTTCTTCTGGTAGGTATTGCTAGTTTTTTTAGGATGACATCTTTATATGTAAAAAATGGCATCGTTCCCGCGAGGGAATGACGTCCCTGTTGGGTATATAAATAATTCCTCTACTACACTTAAATCAACCTTTCGATTGACTTTGACCGTCTTGCGACCGTCGATTAACTTCTTGCGAAGCCCGGTTGTCTTTCACCAACCTCCGATTATTTTGATAGGCCGTCTACCTATATGTGCCTTGCAATAAGCAAAGGACTACAATGGGTAAAATATTAGTTGAGCGAAATTGACAAGTCAACACTTGTTTCAATTGCAGCTTTTTTCCTTTGAGTCACTACGTTTTTGCGCGTCGTTTGAGTAAATTTTCATTTGCCTGTGTTGCCAGTCAGATTTTTTGTGAGCGAATCAGTTGTATCTCTCAAAATCCGCCAGACGGCAACACCCGGGGGAATGAAGGCGCGCAGCGTTTCTTTAGCGCCCTTCCCGAAGCCTTGTATGAACGTTTTCAATTTGATGCGCCACCAGCCTACTGCATTGGTGACTCTATTGCTTCAAGCTTTTTCAAATTCGAGTGACTCTTAAGTGGCGCATTGCAGCCGTTCTATTTTCATAAAAACCATCAACTCGACTGACTCTTAATAACCCAAACCGGTCATAGCCACTTCCCGTTAGCGGACGTTCAAGAACCTAAATGCACGCTCCTACACTCCCAACCTTTTGGTTGGTAGATATGCCGTTAGCCCCGATACCAATTTGAATCGTTATGTTCCATTCAGTGCATATGATTCCGCTGGGATCAGGAATTTTCTCAGCAATCGCATAGAGCTCTTGCTGCTGCTCTAAAAATGTGAACTTGATGCCACGCTTTTCCCCCCACTGAATGACCTGATCTTTGGTTGAACCTATGGGAATTTCAGAGGTGAGCAAAGTCTGCCAATTAGCGATCTTTCCTTTGACATCAGGAGAGGCTTGGCAAGCACTCATGAAAAAAACAATCAGGATTAGAAGAATAGTCCGCATAGCATCATTTCCTAATTGAATTGTGTACGGCTGATATTGGCCGACACTTGACTGATTGCCATCACTAACATCTATGGCTCTTATGTGCAGAGGAGCAGCCAGTCAATTTCTCTCATAGTAACCTTTAGCAGGATTTGCGCACGGTCATTGAGCATGACG
>Ga0182030_10012888_pt1 | contig 16697 bp, 6 predicted proteins | sample 812S3MmetaG_FD_121299 | JGI IMG/M metagenome (GOLD analysis project Ga0182030, IMG submission 121299) | Permafrost microbial communities from Stordalen Mire, Sweden - 812S3M metaG (Illumina Assembly) | ecosystem: Environmental > Terrestrial > Soil > Wetlands > Permafrost | place: Sweden...
GGCCACCTGACGCTCAAAACCCGGGATCAACTGCGCGCCAAGCTCGCATCGAATCCGGACGGCGGCGCGGATGCCCTGATTGACGCGGCCAAGCTCTTCTATATTGATCAGCAGCAAGGTCAGCTTGAAGCCGCCAAAGCAGTCCTGGCGGAGTATCGTACGCGCAAAGACGGTCGAGGCGCGGCGTGGAGTGCGGACGAGTTGTTCACCGTCGCGTGCCTGCTGGAGCAGGTTCAGGATTTTCCTGAAGCCGCACGCTACTACTATGCAATGGCAGCGGAGAAGAAGACTCTAGATGAGGAACGGCAGGGTCTGGCTGGATTGGCTCGTTTGCTACTCTCGGCGCCGGAGCAGCCTTTCCGCGTCGGCGCAGGCAATCTTGCACTCTACAAAAACATCGCCACCATGGATCGCGGCCCCGGATACCTCAACGGCATCCTGTCGCTTTTTCTCAATTCGCAGCAACCTGCGTCACAGTATTCCGCCGAAGATCAGCTGGCGGTTCCCTACTTTCACAGGGCCAAGGCAGCGGAAATTGTTGCTGATATCGACCGCCGGTTTCCAACCTCGCCGGAACGCCCGGGGTTGCATGCAAGACTGATGGATGCCTATGCGGCATACGGCGAGAACGATGCTGTGATTCGAGAAGGCACGAGTTTTCTGGCGCAGTTTCCCACCGATCCCCAGAGGATTCAGGTCGCCCTGACTGTGGCTGACGTGTACAGCAGAACAAACCAGGCCAAGAAGGAATTTGACCTGTATAAGAGCCTGTTAAAGGAGTTGGCGGCGAGGGCCGATGGCGTGCCGCTGGGCGAACAGGCAGCCACCTCGGCGCGGTCTGCCGGCGATGGGCCGTCAATGACCGCCCGCTCCAGCGAATATGCGCAGGTTCTGGACAAGTACTTATCGCGGCTGGTCTCGCTCGGCAGGTTGCCGGATGCGCTTGAAGTTTTGCGCGGTGAATTGGACCAGAACCCGCAAGACCCAGGGCTCTATGACAAGCTGGCAAAGTTTCTGGAACAGAACCGGCTGAATGCGCGCGAGGAAGAGGTTTACCAACGTGCGATCGCACAATTCCAGAGCACGAGCTTTGGCACAGCCTGGTACTCCCGGTTGGCACGCTTCTACCTGCGCCAGAGGAGAGCCGCGGATTACTCCGCGCTCACGCACAAGGTGACCGGGATTTTTTCCGGAACCGAGCTTGAATCCTATTTGAGCCAGGCTCCGGCGCCTGATCGGACGCTGGCACTCGAAGTCGATCTCTACGCCAATAGCCGCTTTCCGCATGATCTGACGTTTGTTCGCGCACTCCTGTCGCAGTACCGCGCGCGGAAGCAGCGGGACGAAGTGGAGAAGCTCTTGTGGCTGCATTGGGCGGAATCGCCCGATTTGCGCGACCAATTGTTTGAAGCCCTCAGCAGTACGGGCAGACTTGACGCTCAACTGCAGGCGTTGCGCCAGCAGTCTCCCGAGATAGATAAAGCGGACTGGACCGCACTCACCCAGAGCAATCCCGCAGCCGAGCGATTCTGGATGGAATCGTGTTTGTGGCAATCGCACTACGAAGATGGCGTAGGCGCAGCCGAAGCGCTGGCGGCCGAGTATCCGGCTGATGAATACCTGGGCCGACAAGCGTCGTCGCTTGAACGCTCGCTCGCGTACTTTCATCCCGAAGATACCGATAAGGCGGTCGAAATCGAGAAGAGGCTGCTGAGCGCGCGGCCCGACGATCTGGGCACCATGGCGCGAATCGGTGACATCTATGCGGATCGCGGACGCATGGCCGAGGCCGCACCTTACTGGACGCGCATGGCCGAAGTGCATCCTGGCGAGGCTGACGGATATCTCCAATCCGCGACAGTGTTCTGGGATTACTTCGACTTTGGCTCGGCATCGACTCAGCTCGGCAAGGCACGCCAGCGCCTCGCAGATCCTGCGCTCTTTGGATATCAAGCCGGGGCAATCGAAGAGAGCCGTGGTAATTTGCCCGGCGCGATAGAGGAATATGTTGCCAGTTCGCAAGGCGACAAACCATCCGATGAGAGCCGCAGCCGGTTGTTGGCACTTGCGCGCAGACCGGATACGCGCCCGGCGGTGGATGCCGCAACGGCAGGACTGCTGAAGACCGCAACACCGACAAGCGCAGCAATCGAGCTGCGCGTGAGCGTGCTTGAAGCCCAGCACCGAACAGCGGACTTGGTGCAGGAACTGAAACAAGCAGTTGCACAAACCGAGTCATTCGACGCGCTCGACGCGCTGACGCAGACTGCCCGCACCCACTCCCTGCCCGAGGTGGAGCAATTGGCTCTTGGCCGCCAAATTGCGCTCACCTCCGATCCGGTTCATGTCCTCGAACTGCGTTACCAACTCGTCGATCTACTTCAGCAGCACAATCCGGCAGCGGCAGCCACCGAGGTAGACGCAATCTATCGCGAGCACTCCAAGATACTTGGTGTCGTGCGCTCGACCGTGGATTATGACTGGAACCACGAACGCAAGCCGCAGGCGGTAACGGTACTACTCAGCTCAGCGGATGTAGCCTACCTCGATTTGAAGCAGCAGTTTCAATTGGAGGCTGCGCGCAAGCTGACGGACCTTGGTGATTTTCCGCGCTCAAAGAGTCTCCTTGAGCCGCTGCTGGCCGCAAAGCCACTCGATGCCGGCGTTGAAGCGGCATTGGCTGACAACTATTCGCGCTCCGGCGATCAAGCGGGTTTGGAGTCGTTCTTCAAGGCCGAACTGGCCAGCATGAAGAATTCGAGTCTGGGCGCTGCCGAAAAAAGTACGCGCACGGCCCAATTGCGACGCGGCATGATCTCAGCGGCTGCACTCACAGGAAATTGGGGCGATGCCGCTGACCAGTACATCGAACTGATCAACGCTTATCCAGGAGATGAAGCGCTGACACAGGAGGCTGCCCTCGCGGCCGGGGCGCACGGGCAGCGCGACAAGCTACTCGATTTTTATCGGAAGACGGTAGAAGCCTCTCCGCGCGACGCCCGCTGGAGTATCGTGCTTGCGCATTTGGAGACGGCCCTGGAGGACTACCCCGCCTCGATTGACGCTTACGCCAAGGCGATCCATATACGACCCGAGCAGAAGGACCTGTACCAGTCGAAAGCGGATCTGGAAGAACGCCTGCAGAAACTGGACGATGCGGTTGCCGATTACGAGCAGCTCTATAAGTTGAGTTACCACGACCCGCAATGGATGGTAAGTGCAGCCCAGGCTCGCGCGCGGCAGGGCCGCAAAGCCGACGCGGTCAAGGCGCTTGAAGAGGCATGGATTACAGGCCGCCCGCAGGCGGCTGCGAACTTCTTCAAGGTCGCCTCGCAACTGGAACAGTGGGGGCTCCTTGAGGATGCGCGCGTCTATGCCGAGAAGGGTGTGGACGCTGGGGGATCGGAACTGTTGATCGATCCGGCCAATCAGGAGGGAGCGGGAATCTATGCCCGCATCATGGCGCGGCAGAGGCAAACCGACGCCGCATTTACCAAGCTCGCGGTGGCCAGGATGCAGGCGGAAGATGTGCCGCTGTCCGCGGTAGCGCAGCAAGTTGCAAAGGATGGCCTTGGCGCAATTACCAGCGAGGAATGGCGGAAACAGCGGGTTGCGCAGCGCACCGATCAGGCACGAGCGGGATTCGCGCAAGCTCTCCATTCAATGGCGTTGGTAGTTGGCGAGTATTACGCTCCGGAGGAAAAGGCGCATTTTGCGACCTGGTTGCAGGGTAAGTGCACGGGGGTTGAAGGCGGAGAACTACGCTCCGTGTACCTGCCGGCCATTCAGGCTGCGGGGCTTGTGGATATGGAGGCGAACCTGCTTTGGGAGTTCGCTGAGAAGAGTGGCGATCCGGCTCGCAGAGAGTTGTCCGAATGGATACAGTTCGAACGGAGAAGGGATCAGCTCGACGAGACAGGACCAAAGATCGAAGCTCTGGCTGCTTCCGCGCCAGCTCGACAGAGGGCGCAAATCTGGTCGGAGGCAGCTGAGGTCTATCGGACCCTTGGAGACGGTCCCGCCGAGCTGAGGGCCCTGGACCGGCTGGCGTCCCTGAGCAATAGTGCAGATGGGAACCCCCGGTACTACGAATTGCTGTTGACCGCGCGGCCACAAGATCTGGTGCAGAGAGCAAGGGTCGACAGCGCCGCGCAGTACCTTGTCGCCAACGGCCGCCCCGACCAGGCTCTGGCCGGAGTTGCCACGCGCTCGGCTAACCGGCCTCCGGTTTGGAAGAATGCCTACACCGGCCTCACCGGCCTCTATCTCCGGGAACATACTCCCCAAGTCCGCACAGCATTTTCTGGCGCCCTTGGCAGAGACGCAACAATCGGCGAGCGCATTGCACAACCAGTGGACCGCAACGAGCAACTGGCCGGCGAGGTCTGGTTCTACTACGCGTCCAGATTTGGCGAGTATCTAGATGAAGAAAAGGATGCGGGAGCAGAGAGCTATCTTCAGGCTGAACTGGAACACACTCCGGGGAACCCGGATGCCTACGTCCAGCTTGCCGACTACTTCGCGGAGGCCGACAGGGCCGATGCCGCACTGGCAGACTATAGTCATTCGCTTGATCTCAAGAGCGATCAGCCGGCTGTTATTGACAGCATGGCGGCGCTTGAATGGAAGCAAGGTAAACATGCAGATGCTTTGGCGGCGTGGCAGTTGGCAGTCAAGCGCCTCGCTGCAGAGATGGATGCACGCCATGTGCCGGAGACCTTCTGGGGAGACTTTTCTCAGGTGCTTGGCGATGCAGCCACACATGGTCAGTACGCGGCCATCAAGCCGCAGGTAGATACCATGCTGCACGTCTACCTGGCGCGCAATGGAAGTTACCGCTCCGAGCCCCTGCTCCGAGCAGGCTATCAAGCCCAGGGCAACTCCATGGAGTGGCTGCTGGAAATCACCACCGCCGCCAACGATCCTGAATATCTACTCAGTACGGTCCGGGAGGGCGATTGGATTCTCAAAAGCCAAAGAAGCCAGCTCCTGGCGCATATCCTCGAATTGGTGCGCAGCAAGGCTCAGGCCCACCCCGGCGAAGATACATGGGAGCTTGATCAGGCAGAATCGAATCTTGTTTCGTCGCTGCTCGATGACAAAAAGTTTGCTGAGGCTCGTGCCGAGTTGGCACGTATTCCTGAACAGAAGCGCAGGACTTTGCCTTGGCTAGGTGCGGACCTCCGAATAGCCGACGCAGATGGCAGCCTTGCTCAACTGATAGCGCATTGGCAAAAGCACCCGGAAAGTGCTCCGGCTTCCGACGACCTTAGGAATGCCGTAAACGAATTGAGCGAACCGTCGAAGCGGGCCGTTTTGCGGTTTGTCTATGAGCAGGCTCTTGATGCGCGGGAGTTGACCGCGCCCAACTTCCTTGGTCTTGCGGCCATCGATCTGGAGGAGAACAACACACCTGGCGCGGTGGCCCTGCTGAAGAGATTGACGCTTGTCAGCCGCGATCCCTATGCGGATGCGGATGCGTCTGCAAGTCTTTTGGAGACGCGTAATCATCCGAAGGAAGCCATTGACTTTCTGCAAACACTGGCTCAGGCATTTCCGTGGAATGCCGGCTACAGGGTTCGTCTTGCAGCCGCGACTTTGGCTGAAAATCCGCAATCGAAAACAGCTTTGCAGACACTTGCCGCGGAGGCCGCCGATGCACAGGCAACGTATGCCCAACGGCTCGCAGCGGCCCGTGCCTTGAAGGGACACAGTGGGCCAAACTCTGGAAGCGGGAGCGCGGAACTCGACCTGCTTGCGCACAACGGCTGCCCGAGCGCGGAACAAGTAAACCAGGCTTACTTTGTTGCAGCACGGCTGGCCGCAGCGGCTTGCGCAACCGGCGATAAAGTTCGAGAACAGATTCTGAGACCCGGCCTTGCTGCTGCTCCCAGTGATGCGAATATGCGCCTACAGTATTTGACCGCGGCATTTGGAGCAGGTCTGGACGCCCGTGCGCTGGTTGCTGCCGAGCCGATTCTCCAGGGCGGTAGTTTTTATGGCCAAGGCGACCAGTTTTCTGACGCCGCCTCGGCGAACGTAGAACTGAAGCCGGAAGAGGCGGCCAAACTGACATGGTTTGCGATCCACGCGAGAGAAAAGCGCCACGAGGAAAGTGATGCGCTGATGCTCGCGACAAATTCTCTGCCGCTTGAGCAGGACCGTGTTCGACGAAAAGCACTTGATGACGAGCAGCAGCGTCTCAAAACAAATGCGGAACGCGAGCATGAGAACGAGGCGCGCGCTCCCAGAATCCATGCGGAGTTGGACCAGGACAGAGTGGTGCGCCCGCGGTTGCTGCCTGGCATGGCGCTTGTTCCGCGGAAGCCGGCAGGCAATCAGCGGGATGGGCAGGAAGGGGATGCGGAATGAAACATCGTCTCTTGAGCGCAGGCGCAATATTGCTGGCCGGTTGTGGCATGGTCTTCGCCGTTGCTCAGCTTGAACGAGCTGCGGCGCCAATCGCACAGTTGCCTGCGTTGCTTCCAGAGGGCGCGTTACTGTCAATTGAAGCGCGGGACTTTTCCTCACTGCTTAAGGATTGGAATACTTCGCCGGAAAAGCGCGCCTGGCTTCTCAGCGATAACTATGCCGAATTCAGCAACTCCCGGCTCTTCAGCCGGCTGTCTCAGGCTCAAGATGAATTTTCTGCGGCGGCCGGCCTTCCGACGGATGCCAGCCTGCTCGAAAAGGTCGCCGGCAAGGAAAGTTGTCTGGGCCTTTACGACATTGGCAATCTTGAATTCGTTTACGTCACGCGGCTCGACCAGCAGGAGATTGAGAACACGCCGCTATGGCAAACACGATCAAAGTTTGAACAGCGCACGGAGGCTGGAACTAACTTCTATGTGCACAAGGATGCGCAGTCGTCGCGCGTCGCCGCATTCGCGTCAAAAGACGGCTGGCTGATTCTGGGTACCAGGGACGATCTTGTTGCCGGCGTTCTTGACCGTCTCGCGAAGGTCGATTCACATAGCCTCTCGAACGAAGCCTGGTATTCCAATGCGGTGCAGCAGGCGCAGGCTGAGCGCGGAGATCTGCGCATGGTGCTCGATCTCGACAAAATTGTCCGTACACCTTACTTTCGCAGCTATTGGGTGCAAAACAACATTACGGAGATGAAGCATTACACCGCTGCGGTGAGTGATCTATATCGAAGCGTGCAAAGCTACCGTGAAGAGCGGGTGCTGCTACGCCGCGAGGGGGTGAACGCCGCTGCCCAGGGCGATGTCAGGGCTCTGGCCAGTTTGGCTCCGGCGGACGCGGCCTTCTATGAGGCCCATGCCTCGCCCAATACTGAAGACTTGCTCAAGAGTCTTCGTGACAATCTGCTTGAGCTCAGGCCTGCGCAATCTCAGGATGCCGCTACTTCAGCGCCTTCAGCGGCCGTGGCAAACAGCGCGGGCAGTGCCTCTCAGCTCGATGTCTTTATCGACCAGGCACCCGCTTCCACGCCCCGTACCGATGTTTTTCTGCCTTTGCGAAACCTGTTCGCGGCCCAGCAGCCGGACGCCGTGCTTGAAGTCTATTCATCGCGTTCACCGCAACAGGCCGCTACTTCAGGAAGCGGAGTCTTTGTCACTCTTCAAACTGCGATGGTAGTCTCTGCGCCGCAGGTGTGGGATGAAGCCGCCGTACGTTCGGCGCTCACCGCAGCTCTCCCAATGAATCTCACTGCCGGAAAAATTGGCACGAACTGGGAGAAACGAACCGGCGCTTCCGGAGAATATCTGGCGCTCGATGGCGCGGTACCGCTCTACGCCGCTGTCAACGGGCGGCAGCTCCTCCTCGCAAATGACTCCCAGCTGCTTCTGGGTCTGCTTGCATCCCGTTCCAGCGCCACCCCAGCCGGCGCAGGTGAAGGCGTCACTTACGCCGCAGTCTTTCGGCCCGCGCAGGAACAGTCCAACTTCCGCACGCTAATGGCGCAGCTTGATCTGGCCGGGCATCGAGGCTCGAATGGCCAACCGGCGGCAGCGCCCGACGGAGGCTCTCCCGCATTCTTCTCCGGCAACGTCTCCGGTCTCGATCGCGCATTCTTCAATGCCGTTGCCTCAGAGCGCATTGAAGAAAGAGACATGGGAGCTAAAGTCGCGCAGACGGTTACCTACCAATGGCAGGAATAAGGTTGTGTCGATTTTGAAGCCCTCCATGTCAGCGCGAGCGGTCTCGATTGAAACCTTGGCGCGGAGGCGATTTCTCGCAGGCGTTCTGCCGGCGGCCGCTCTCTTCGTGAGCGATGCCGCATCCGCACCGATCGAGACTGGGACCATCCCAAACGCGCCCGATCAACGGCTGTTTTCGCAGGCGGCAAGAGCTCGCCTCCAGCGTGACTTTGCCAATCCGGATATCTCATGGCTCCTCATGGATGCATCCGGCAACGTGGTTGCCGAACGATGGCTTAAGCAGAACGGACACGAGGAGCAGGCCGTCTCTCCAGGTTCGCTGGTCAAGCCGTTCCTCGCCATAGCGTATGGAGAGCAGCATGAGGGCGTATTTCCCAAAGCGCGATGCCTGGGGACTAAGACCCGCTGTTGGCTTCCATCAGGGCACGGAACTCTGGGACTCGAGGAAGCGATTGCGCAGTCGTGCAATACCTATTTTCTTCAACTGGCTGGAGGCTTGAACCGCGGTCAGGCGGCCGAGACGTTTGCCCGTTATGGACTTACCGGTCCTTCCCCAACGGCATCGGCCGACAGCCTTATTGGCCTCGGAGCAGAATGGAAAGAACCGCCGCTGGTGGTGGCCAAAGCATACCTGCAACTCGAAAAGGAACAGCAACTGCCCGTGCAAGGCAGAATTGTGCGGGGTATGCTTGATTCGGCGGCTCGCGGCACCGCGCGGGCCGTCGATGCAGCGCTGGGCCCGGACGCCGCACTCGCCAAGACGGGAACGGCGGCCTGCTCGCACACGCCCAAAGGCCCAGCGGACGGATTTACAGTAGTGCTCTATCCTGCTGCACAGCCTCGGCTATTGCTCCTGGTGCGTGTCCACGGAATTACAGGCGCTGAGAGTGCAAAGATTGCCGGCGCCATGCTGCGCTCTCTCAATGCGGGCAATTAAGCGATGACGGGACTTACAGCCAACCCGAATGCGGTAGACAGACGTGCCTTGATTCGAAGGGGAGCGAGCTGGCTCATGGGTGGTCGACTGTGCGCCTGTGTTTGGCCATTGCTCCTTCCAGTTGCCTCATCCGAAACGGAACTGAAGCAGGAAGTCCGCGTTGGCGTGCTTGGTCTCTTTCATCCCAGTGAGCTCGCGCTCGAACAACAAGGAGGAGGAGCGGTTCTCTGCGCTACCTCGAACGGAGATGCGCAAATTCCGGCATGGCCGCTGAACGGCGAGCCTGGCCATCGTCTGCTGGTCTTTCGCGCGGAAGCCGGCAAGGTCGTTACCGGCTCAAGCTCAGCCAATAGCTGGACCATGACTGGCAGGGATGGCGAATCCGTCCCTTACCGGCTCACAGTACCGGGCAAACTTGAGCGTGACTACTTTGGCCGGCTCACCATCCTCGCGCGCAATAATGAGCTGCTTGCGGTGGCGACTCTGGATCGTGAAACCGCAGTCGCCTCCATTGCCGCAGCCGAAATGGATGAGAATACGCCGGCGGAAGCGCTCAAAGCGCAGGCCGTAGCTGCGCGCTCATTCCTTGCTGCGGGCGCGAGGCATCGTGACTTCGACTTTTGCGATACCACTCATTGCCAGTTCCTCAAGTCTCCGCCGCCCAGCGGCGGCCGTGTTTCCCGAGCCGTCCAGGAGACACGAGGACTGGTGATCGCTTATCGTGACAAGCCGGTCGCAGCTCTCTACTCGAGCCGTTGCGGCGGCGAGACGCGCAGCTTGCAAGATACCGGCATGGAGCCCGGCGAGGGCTATCCGTATTACGCCGTTGCTTGCGCCTGGTGCCGGCAGCATCCTTACATCTGGCGGACCAGAATTGGTAACGCTGAAGCTGTTCCCAGGCCTGGAAATGAAAGTCAGAGGATTCGAGAGGCACGCCAATGGGGCTGGAGTGCAATTCCAGGCAGCGACTTCCATGTCACTGGCGACGGTGCTGGCTGGAGTCTCGAAGGCCGAAGCGTGGGACACGGCATTGGAATGTGCCAGCATGGCGCCGCAGGAATGGCCTTGTCGGGCGCTGGCTTTCGCGAAATTCTCTCGCATTACTATCCAAATACTTCGCTGGTGGAAAATCCATGATGGGCGTCTTCTGGACTGGCAATGACTAATGTCTTGCCCGGCACTGTCGAAGACTACCGAAAGTGCGAAAATCGGATTGGGGACGAGTCGACGGTCATTCGCCCCGGATCACGCGGCGAGATCACAACACGAGCGAAATATGATTACGTTTATGAGCTTCCTGAATTCGGCCCATGCCCGGTGTGCGACAGGTGTGCCGAGAAATGGCGGTCACTTCCGAGTGTCACCCGCAGCAGCCCGCCACAAGCACTTTGTGACCGGAGCTGGATCTCTTCGGGAGTTGCCCGGCTTGCAACCGAGGGAGCGAAATCCCCGCAATCAGGAGTCCCGCAGCCTGCAAAAAGTTGCGTCTCGAATCCTCCAGCAAAGGTACCCTTTCCACGGCGTTCTCGCCGCCAGGTCCGGGATCGGCAGGGAGACTCTTTTCCATGCTGGCTTCTCCACAACGACAGATAACCGCATTTTCCCCAGTTTGCAAGACCCCGGAGCAAGAAAAGCGGGCCGGTTCCATGCAGAGGCGCCCATGGGTTCGATGCCGCGCCTTGACATTCGCTTTCCACGCAAATACGGTCTGCCGCTTCGGCAAACCCGATCATGGTTCAAGCCGCCGGGAAAACGCGCAATCCACTGGAAGTCCGGTCACGGCGAGCGTGGCCGGCTTCTGTGTTAACTTACTTTACATTACGAGCATGGAAAAAGAGCGGCACGGCGTTCATCTCATCGCGGAAATTGCCAGGGTCTCCAGGGGGACTGTCGACCGGGCATTACACGGACGAGGTGGCATCAACGAAGCGACGCGTGAGCGGGTTCTGGAGATCGCCCGGCAGATTGGCTACCGGCCGAACCTGGCGGCCCGGGCTCTGTCGGCAAGCAAGGCGACCGCGAAGGTCGGCGTCTGCATCCCACGCGAGATTCATTTCTTCTATGACGAACTGTGGGGCGGAGTACTGGAAGAGGCGGAGCGGGTTTCGCAGCTTGGCGTTGAATTCAACTATCGGCCCATTCAGCATCTGGGCGGGGGAGATGTCGAGGCATTCCAAGAACTGGTGGCCAGCGGCGTGGATGGAATTATCATCTGCGCCGGCAATCCCCGGGATTTGAAACCACTAATCGACGACGCCGAAAGCAAAGGCATACGCGTGGTTTGCGTCGACACGGATGCCTCGGAAAGCCAACGTTCCAGCGCGGTTTGCGTGGAGCCGCACCTTAGCGGAGGAGTGGCGGGCGAGTTGCTCGGCAAGATCGTCCCTCCCGGTTCGAAGGTGGCTGTGGTGGCCGGAACGCTGATGGCCGAAGATCACCGCAGGAAGGCCGAAGGGTTCTCCGAGACGTTCCCAAAACACTGCCTGGGCGGAGAAACCGCGGCCGTGATCGAAGGGCACGAAGACGAAGAGGAGACCTTTCGAAAGACGCTGGACCTGATGCGCAGCGTTCCCGACCTGGCAGGAATTTATGTCAACACGGTCAACTGCCTGCCTGTCTGCCGCGCGCTCGCAGCCTGCGACCGCGAAGGGAAAGTCAGGCTCATCACAAGCGACCTCTTCCTGGATATGTGCCCCTATTTCGAGAAGGGCACCATCTCGGCATCCATCTACCACCAGCCCTATCGGCAGGGGCAAATCGTGGTCCGCCTCATGGCCGATCACCTCATCTCGGGCGAACGATTCCCATCGATTGTTCGTCTCAGCCCGGCGGTGGTCATGCTTTCGAACCTGCGCCTTTTCAGGGAGACGCGCCCCAAGGAGCCTCTCCCGGAGCATGAGGGAAGTCCGGAGTTGGCGCGTCATTTCGAGATGAGAATCCTGGATTGAAGGGCGCCGATTTTCAGGCGGCGCAGCTCCAGTTTTTGGTGCTCCCGCTTTGGGAGCCAGAGGGGGCCGTTCCGGCCGCTTCGGCCTTTCCCGAACGCGCCTTGCCCATCTGAACTGCCTTGCCGAATTTCGCGTCCGCTCTTGAAAGTCAGGCGCCGCTCCATGCGTGGCCAGCTCCCGGTCCGGAATCCCGAAAAAAGATTGTTGAAAAAAAACTCTTGACATCCTGTTCACAAGCGGAGATATTTAGCTCCATCACTGGAACCGTGCACGTGCACGATATAAAACGTTCACCTGCACGGTTCTCAGAGAAGGGTTGGTAGCAACCATTTTGGCGCGACGGAACGAGTACGATCCCCGCCCAACCCTTGGAAACGCAATCCGCGGAGGCGCCAAGCCTCAGGGGAGCGGGGTTCGAAAAGTTCAATGTCTTTGCTGGGGCGTTTGCGGCGGTTTCTGTCGCCAGGAAACGCGGGCAGGAGCTGGAGAGGAGAGCGTTATGGTTAATCTGAGCTACATGTGCCGGAGGTCATTCGCGGCTGGGGCACTACTTTTCCTGGTTGCGTTACTCGTGCCAGCAAGAATGGTATCCCAGGTCGACATGGGGTCGGTCTCGGGGGTTGTCCGCGATCCGAGCGGCGCCGCAATCCCTGTCGCCAAGGTGACACTGACCAACAAGGACACCGGGATCACTGCCGTTACGACTACGGGTTCGGAGGGGCAATATACCTTCTCGTCCGTTAAGGTCGGGCAATATTCCATAGCGGCTACGGTGCCGGGATTCAAATCGTACCAGCACAACAACGTCACCGTCGATGTGCAGCAAAAGGTCGAGCTCGACATTCAGCTGGCACTGGGAGAATCGACGGAAACGGTCACTGTCAATACGGCTCCCCCACTCTTGGAGACTCAGGATGCCTCGGTGGGTCAGGTCGTCGAGGAAAAGACGATTGATAACTTGCCGTTGAACGGAAGGAATTTCACGTTTCTAGCACAGCTCTCTGCCGGTGTGACTCAAGGCCAGCAGGACACGCGCGGGTTGGGCTCCAGCGGCAGTTTTGCGGCCAACGGCCTGCGCCCTTCCCAAAACAACTACCTGCTTGATGGCATTGACGACAATACCAATCTGGTCGACTTCCTGAATGGATCGGCATATTCGGTCAAGCCGCCGGTAGATGCGATTCAGGAATTCAAGATTGAGACAAACAACTACAGCGCTGAGATGGGCCGTTCGGCGGGAGCGGTGCTGAATGCAACTCTGAAGTCCGGTACAAACAAGTTTCATGGCGCGGCATGGGAATTCCTGCGCAACGATATTCTGGACGCGGCCAACTACTTCGAGCCTACTAAAGGCAAGTTCCGTCAGAATCAGTTTGGTGCAACGTTCGGTGGCCCCATACGCCGCGACAAGACCTTCTTCTTCGGGGATTTTGAAGGCACACGGATTCGCCAGGCCATGCCTTATACCAGTACAGTTCCGACAGATCTGGAACGCAGCAGCGGTTATACCAACCTCTCAGAGCTGCTCACTCAGGGCCCGACGCCAACAAGTTGTATGCAAGACCCAAGCCAATCCGGTTGCGTGGCTGACGTTCTGGGCCGTGGGTATACGCTCGGCCAGGTCCTGGACCCCTCGACAACGCGGTCCATCTCCTGCGGGGTGCTCGATCCGGTGTCAGGGATAGTTCCGGCCTGTACAAACGGCGCTGCGCCCGGCAGCCAGATCGGATTTGCGCGCGAGCCTTTCGCCGGCAACGTACTTCAGAGCAGCCGTCTGGACCCGAACGCCGTCAAGCTTCTCAACCTGTTTCCGAAGTCGAACAATTCGGGGTTGTTCAACAATTATTCGTCTGACCCTGTTGTCAGCAACGACTCCAATCAGTTCGATGTGCGCGTCGATCAAAGCTTCAGCGCGAAAGACAATGCCTTTGCGCGTGTGAGCTATGTCAACAATCCGGACTTCATCCCCGGTCCGTTCGGCGGAATCGCAGATGGCGGCGCATTCTTTACCGGAACTCAGAAGACAGAATCCTGGAACACGGCGATGAGCGAAAGTCATCTGTTCTCAAACACTCTGGTGAACGAATTCCGTTTGGGATACAACCATCTGAGGGTTTCGCGAGTCCAGCCAAACGCCAACACGGCCGGGATCCCTGCTCAATTCGGCATTCAGGGGATTTCTCAAGCCAATTCGAACGGTGGCCTGGGCTCGATCTTTATGACAGGGCTCAATCAACTCGGCAGCAGTCAATATATGCCATCGATCGAACTGAGCACCACATCTCAGGTCACAGAAAACCTGACCAAGACCTTTGGACGTCAGACTCTGAAGGTTGGATTCGAATGGCAGCGCTTGGGGTTCGCGATTCTCCAGCCACCATCGGGCAGAGGGTCGTGGTCGTTCAGCGGACTCTATACCGAGGTTCCGACCACCAGCGGCGGGAACACCGGACTTGCTCAGATGCTTTTGACGCCGATTCCGGGGACGGTTACGGGCGCCGACGACTATGTGGGCGGATCCGATAACGTTTGGGCGTCCAATGTCGCCGAAACGTCCATGAAGCACGAATACTACGCCGGCTATTTCCAGGACGACTATAAGGTGGGTAAGAAACTAACGCTTAACCTAGGCGTGCGCTACGAGTATTTTGGCCAGTTGGCAGAGAACTATGGGAATCAGTCGAATTTCGCTCTTCCGGATTCCACATCGAATGCGAAGTTCATGCTGACGCAGAAGCGCTGCAATACTCCACTCTCTGCGGACTTTAAAGCGGCTCTGACGACCGATAAGATTGACTTTGTCTGCTCCAGCCAGACGGGCCTAGGGGTATCCCAAAGGACAAATTTTTCGCCTCGCGTGGGTTTCGCGTATGGACTGACGAACAAGTTAGTTGTTCGCGGCGGATACGGAATCTTCTACGGCGGATTTGAAAACTCTGCGGTTGAGACCTATGTGGACTTTCCATTCCAGTTCGCACTTTCGTACACCTACCTGGTGCCCAATGCGCCAATCACCTATAGCAATGGCTCCATTGGCACGCTGGAGACCGGCCTCACCGGTATTCCACTCACTCCGGCTTCTGTCGAACCCGGCGGAGTGTCCTTTACAGGCGAGGACTATCACATGCCGACGCCAAACACCCAGGGATATAACCTAACGCTGCAGTATGCGCTAGGCAGCAACCAAACGGTGCAGTTGAGCTATGTCGGGAACAGCGTTCACCATCTCGGTTCGTACGTCAACGGGAATAGTCCACGGGAGATTTTGCCGCCCGGGCTGAACGTTCAGGACTACATTCCATTTCCGGATTTCGCCACCTGGATCACCTACACCCGGTTTGGCGCAAACAGCCACTATAACGCTATGCAAGCGAACTACGAACGCAGAGTAGGCCATGGCCTTGATATCCTCGCCAACTTCACCTGGGCCAGCTGTTTGACCGACGCTGTAGACGTTCTGAATGAAACGGCATTGACGGGCTACCGCGCCCCATTCCTGCCTAACTTCGGAATGCACGGGGACTTTGGCCGCTGCGAATTCGACATCAATAAAGTCGTTCATTTCAGCGGAGTTTATGAGCTGCCATTTGGACGTGACCGGCGTTTCCTGAATACCGGCAAGGTCGTGAATGCGATCGTGGGCGGTTGGGACACCAATTGGATCCTTTCGCTGCAGGGCGGTCAGCCTGGTACGGTGTCATGCACAATTCCGACCACAACCGGATTAGGCTGCAACGCGTTGAAAGTCCCCGGCGTAGATATGTATGCTGGTAAACACAATCAGGACCAGTGGATTAACCCGGCAGCCTTCACTTCGCCGCCCGTGGCGACAGCGATTGGCCAAACCGATCTCAGTCCGCTAGGTGCGGGGCCAACTCAGTTTCGCGGACCTGGCTTTAAGCGCCTCGACTTCTCAATGTTCAAGCAATTCGACATCACCGAACGCTACCGTCTTGAATTTCGTTCCGAGTTCTTCAACCTGGCCAATCATCCGAACTTCTCGCTTCCTGGATTCTCTGGACTTGGAGTCTCGGGCGCTCCAGGGGCGCTCAACTACAACAATCCGAGCAACTTTGGAAAAATCAACTCAACTCGCGATGGACAAAACGATCAACGCGAAATTCAATTCGCACTGAAGCTGTATTACTGAGGCCGCCCGGGCAGGCACCGATGAGAACTCAACGCGGTTTCGAATCATCAAGGGGAGAACGTATGGTCCGTGCAGTTTTTGTATTCACGCTGTGCCTGCTTACCCTTCATGCATTTGCCGTGGCGGAAGATCCCGGCAAAGTCGAGTTGTCGCAGAACTGGGCATTGGCCTCGGCGAAGGACATCCAAGCGGATGGGGCAAGTGTCTCCAAGTCCAGCTTTCAGGAAAAGGGGTGGCATCCGATCCATCGCATGCCTGCAACCGTGCTGGAAGTCTTGCAGGAGGACGGCGTCTACCCGGACCTCTATGTCGGCAAGAACATGCTGGAGAAAGTCCCCCAAGACCTGTACAAGCAGGATTGGTGGTATCGGACGGTGTTCACCGCGCCCGCCGGTTTCTCAAACTGCGTGCTGGAGTTTCCGGGAATCAATTATCGCGCGGAGATCTGGGTCAACGGCCAAAAGGTGGCCGACAATAAACAGATCGTCGGGATGTATGTTGCTCACCAGGTGGACGTCACCAAGTGGATTCAACCC
>Ga0182030_10012890_pt1 | contig 16694 bp, 13 predicted proteins | sample 812S3MmetaG_FD_121299 | JGI IMG/M metagenome (GOLD analysis project Ga0182030, IMG submission 121299) | Permafrost microbial communities from Stordalen Mire, Sweden - 812S3M metaG (Illumina Assembly) | ecosystem: Environmental > Terrestrial > Soil > Wetlands > Permafrost | place: Sweden...
GATAATCACCTTACGGTGCGGGCCATCAAGCGATATATGGATGGCGCGCTGGGCTCGCGCGGAGCGTGGCTACTAGAGCCATACACCGACAAGCCGGATAGCGTCGGGCTGGCGGTGAGCGACATCGCCGAGCTCAAGCGGGTTGGCGAACTGGCCATCCAGCACGACTTTCAGTTCTGCATTCACGCCATCGGCGACCGCGCCAACCGCGAAGTGCTGAACATGTACCAGCAAATCTTCGAGGAGCATCCCGACAAAACGGGCCTGCGCTGGCGCATCGAACATGCCCAGCATTTGAATGCGGCCGATATTCCGCGTTTTGGGAAAATGGGCGTCATCGCGGCCATGCAGGGGATTCACTGCACTTCGGATGGGCCATACGTGCTGCTGCGTCTGGGGCCGCAACGGGCCGAGGAAGGCGCCTACGTGTGGCAGAAGCTCATGAAGAGCGGCGCGATAGTGGGCAACGGGACGGATGCGCCGGTGGAAGATGTCAGCCCCATCGCGTGCTTCTACGCCAGCGTGAGCCGAAAGCTGAAAGACGGCACGGTGTTCTATCCCGACCAGCGCATGAGCCGCGAGGAAGCGTTGAAAACGTACACCTGGAACAACGCTTACGCGGCGTTCGAGGAGAATTTGAAGGGTTCGCTGGTGTTGGGCAAGCTGGCCGACATCACGGTGCTTTCGCGCGACATCATGACCATTCCGGAGGACGAGATTTTGTCCACGGACGTGGTCTACACGATCGTGGGCGGCAAGGTGGTATTCCAGCGCTAGGACAGACAAAAGTCGTTCCGCGCAGAGGCGCAGACCCTCTTTTGGTTTTGCCGGCGTCTCTGTGGCGAACCTCGCGGCTTCCTGGGAACGAGCGCCATCAGTGAGTTTCAGGCCTTTACCTCTGGCTTGCCCGCGACACCCGCATCCTGATATCCTTTGAATTAAGCCGACTTCCCAGTATTTCATTTATTACACAGGAGAAACAATGGCAGTCAAAGTAGCTATTAACGGCTTCGGCCGCATTGGCCGGAATGTGGTCCGTGCAGGTTTGCATCGGAACGACGTGGAATTCGTGGCGGTCAACGATATCACCGACACTAAGACTCTGGCGTACCTTTTGAAGTATGATTCCGTGCTCGGACCGCTCTCCGAAACGGTTACCGCGGATGCCGATTCGATCACGGTCGGCGGCAAGAAGATCAAAGTTTTTGCCACCAAAGATCCGGCGCAAATCGACTGGACTTCGCTGGGCGCGGAAATCGTAGTGGAGTCCACCGGGCTTTTCACCGACGCGAAAGAAGCGGTGAAGCACCTGCACGGCTCGGTGAAGAAAGTCATCATCTCGGCGCCGGCGAAGAACGAAGACGTCACCATCGTGCTGGGCGTGAATGACGGGGCGTACGATCCGGCCAAGCACAACATCATTTCCAACGCCTCCTGCACCACCAACTGCCTGGCCCCGGTGGTGAAGGTGCTGCACGACACGTTCGGCATCATCAAGGGATCGATGACCACGATCCACAGCTACACCAACGATCAAAGGATCTTGGATTATCCCCACAAGGACCTCCGCCGCGCCCGCGCCGCCGCTCTCAACATGATCCCCACCACCACCGGCGCCGCCAAGGCGATCGGCCTGGTGATGCCGGAGTTGAAGGGCAAACTGGACGGCTATTCCATGCGCGTTCCCACGCCGGATGTTTCGGTGGTGGACCTGGTCGCGCTGCTGGCGAAACCCACCACGGCTGAAGCGGTGAATGCCGCGTTGAAGGCCGCCGCGGAAGGGCCGATGAAGGGGATTCTGGCTTACACCGCAGATCCGGTGGTATCGACCGACATGCTGCACAACCCGAACAGCTCGATCGTGGACTCCGGGATGACCAAAGTCCTGGACGGCGATCTGCTCAAGGTGGTGGCATGGTACGACAACGAGTGGGGCTACTCCTGCCGGGTTGTCGATTTGATCGCGTTTTTGGCTGACAAAGGACTGTAATCAACGCTTTGGGGCGGGCTGAAGCCCAGCTATGGCCCGCCCCGCCCTATCGATCGGGCGCGTTGTAGCCGACGCGCCAATGAGCTTGCAGATGCGGTAGTCCGCGCGGCGGCACCACTTTTACCGCCACGTGATGGTATTTTCCGTCGTGCACCTGGTTTTCGGGCGAGTAGCCCAGGATGTAACGGTTGCGGAGTTCGATGCCGATCTTCTTGGCTACGTCCGGCAACTCCGCCGGATTGGCGTAGAACATACGTCCGCCGGTCTGCTCGGCGATGTGCGATAACAGTCCCGGTCCGCCTGCTTCCTCCGGAGTGCTGCCGCCCCCGAAAACTCCGATGGCGTAGATCAGCACGTCGCTTTCCTGAATCAGGTCGTTGACTTCCCTCACGGTGTAGCGGCTGTTGTTGTCGCCGCCGTCGGAAATGATGAGGAGGCTTTTCTTGTTCTTCTTGGACTTGTGCATTTCCTGCAAGGCCATGTAGATCGAGTCCAGCAGAGCGGTGGATCCATGGGAACGCGAAAAGGTCAGCTCCTCTTCGATGTGGCCGGTATCCTTGGTCAGCGGAACCACCAGCCTCGGCTGGCTGTCGAACTCCACCAGGAAGAATTCGTCGTCCGGGTCGGCGATTTTGAAAAAGACGGCGGCGGCCATGCGCGAACGCCTGAGCTTGTCGCCCATGCTGCCGCTGGTATCGAAGACCAGGCCGGCGGCTATGGGCTCGTCGTCCATGGCAAAAGCGCTGATGGTCTGCAGCACCTTGTCGTCATAGACGCGGAAATTCTCCTTCTCCAGGCCGGAGACGGGCCGGTTCAACGGGTCGTTCACGGTCACTGGAATCAGCACCAGGTTGGCGTTTACGCGGATATCGGCGCGCCGCTGCTCCTCTATTTTCGGCTCGGGCCTCGGCCGGGGCGTGATGGTAACGTCCTGCCCGCGGAACAGCAGCGGCGCGAACAACCCTAGTCCGGCGGCCAAAATGGCTATCCCAGGCAGCTTCATACGCCTCCGGAAATATTGGCAATCGCTTCGATTTGTGCGAGATGGTTCAAGTCGTGGCCAGCCATGGTTTCCACCACCACCCCGACAGTCATCTCCCCGCGCTCCGGGTGGGTCAGTATCTTAGCCAGATGGGCGGGCGGCATGGCGGCGATCAAACGGACATTCCAGCTTCGCACGGCGGTAAACACGGCCAGCGCCGAGGCGGCGTCGAACGCGTCGTAGGTGGCCGCCCAGCGGTCCTGATCGAACGGTTGGATCACGTAATCGTCCTCCGCCAGCCCCTGGCGCAAACGGAAGGCAAAGACGATTTCACAGTCCGCCAGGTGGCAGAGGATCTGCCGGGCGCTCCACTTGCCGGGCGCGGGCTTTCGCTCGGCGCCTTGTTCGCCGAGAGCTTCCAGCAAGGCTCGCAAACGCCCCGCGGTGGCCCCGATCACTTCCCGCGGCTGACGATCGCCCAGGAACCTTGCGTAGGGATTCGCTGCCATCGATTTCAACCTCCCATCCCATTTCAATCCTACTACCGTCCACGGGCGCGGTTGTTCCGGTTGGCGCCGCGGGGCTGTTGGACGGCCTGCGCACGGGCTTCGGTTGAGGTTGGCGGACGGGCTCAGGAGGCTTCGGGAAACCCGCCGGCCGATGGCCCCTGAGCGGGCAGGGGGAGCAGGCCGGGGGTCAGCAGGCGCGCATCCATCCAACCGGCGTCGGCAAACTGGCGGGGCGAAGGGGTAAAGACGATTTTGTAACTCGTGTCATCGAGCGGCGCCTCCGGTCCGCTGAACCTTTGCGGATAGACCAGGGCCAGATACTTGAGAATCGTATATATGTCCCCTTCCTCGGGTTGGCGCAGGTCGTAGCCGTTGGAGCGAAAATGGATGGAAGCACCCTGGCTGGAGAGCCGCCAGGCCAGAAAGGCGCAACAATTCACGGCGTGCTCGAACCAGGCGTCGAGTTGCGGGGGGACGTCGCGGTCGAGGAACATTTCGACGGTGCGTTCCTGTTCGCGGGCAAATTCGCGGACCTGCAGGCTGCCGGTATGGGCGGACGCTTTCCAATCCAGGTGCCGCGCGCTCTCCAATACCTCGTAGGGGCGGATGCGGTAGAAATCCCGGCCGAGACCGCGATAGTGGGTTTCAATTTCGCCGGCGATGCCGGCCAGCAGGTCGTCGAAGCCGGGCCAGGGATCGATGGAGGGGTAGACGATCATCTCGCGGCCCAGGGTGACGCGCGCCGATTTTTCCAGGAATCCGAAGGGGAACGAGGTGAGGAAAACGAAACTGTTCTGCCGGTACGCGCCCCGTTTGGGAAAGCGAACTTCTACCGTCTCCTCCAGCGTGGCGCCACCCGCGATGAGAGGGAAATAGATTCCCGATTTGAGGGTGGGACTGTTGGGTTGGCGGACGCCTTCCACTCGAATGGAGAACGATGGCATGAGCCATTTCTGATTGCGAACGTATAGCCTGCCGGGAACGTAGCGGCCGGCCGGGATGTGCTCCGGCACCAGGAAATCCAGTTCCAGGGCGGCCAGGCAGAGACGGCTGACGAAGCCGGAGACCAGCAGGGTGGCTAACATGGCCGCCAGGATCAGAAAGAGCAGGTTATTGGAAGACACAATGGCGGCCACACTCACCAACACAATCGCCAGGATGAACAGGGTTCCACCGCGCGTGATCTTGTAGCGGATGCGCCGCGCCAAAGCGTCTCGAAGGTGGGCCCACAAGTTATTCACGCTAAACCAATTGTATCTTCTGCAGGGCGGCTGGCGCGCGAGCTGGATGGAATCCAGCGGAGAAATCCGGAAAATTCGTTCACAGAAATTTTCGAATTATCCCGATTTTTTGCGTTCTCTGAGCAAGGCATTGAAACGGAGGAGCTTAGAGCTTCTTCAGTGGCTCTAAATGCCCGGAATTTGAGGCGCGCGGAACGGTCCGGTGGGATCTGAGGCTTTACTTTCAAGGCATAGGAAGCTTGCTTGGGCGAGCAACTTCCGATGCGCCACGAGACCCGTCCGGCTGGCGGCGAGGCCCCGGACGGGTCGTGGCCTTCTCTATATTCTATGAAAATCATTCGGCAAATATTCGTTTGCGCTCTGTTGACGGCGCTGACCGGTCTGGCAGTTTGCACCATCCAATTGGTGCGTACGGCCACCGCGACGGTGTCCGCCCTGCCCGGGGAAGTAAGTGCCACGCGCGCCGCGCTGATGGCCGAAGTCCAGGCGGCACGCCAGGACGTGCTGGCACGGAGCGAGCGGCAGGCGGCGGCGTTGCGCCATGACGTGTTGCAGGAAGCCGGCGAGATTCGCGAGACGGCGGATCGGCGGGTGGGCGACACGCTGGCGAGAGCGGATGCGGCGTTGGATGTGGCGGAAGGGCTGCGGCGCGACCTGCGGCCGGTGTTGGACGCGGCGCGGGGCACGCTGCACGATGCCGACCGCACGGTGGTCGATCTACATCCGCAATTCCTGGGCCTGGTGGCCGCGTCGAAGGTGACGGCCGGCGAGACGGCGCAGACCATGCGCGACTTTCGGAACGCGGTGCCGAGTTTCATCGCCCAGGGTCAGAAGATCAGCGCCAACGTGGACACGGCCACCTCGGAATTCTCGGGCGCGGCCACAAACCTCAACCGGTTGACGAAGCCGAAGTGGTACGACCGGTTGCTCGGCTACGGTCTCAACGGCATCGTCATCTACCGCAATCTGAACCCCGTAACCAATCTGACGGTGAAGGGCGTGCAGCTACTAACTTCGCACTGAGGTATCTCGATGAAAAACACTCTTTCGATTAACGGCGGCGGAATCCGCGGGATCATTCCCTGCAGCGTGCTGGCGGCGTTGGAACAGCAAACCGGAAAACTCACTCGCGACCTGTTTTCCTACGTTTCCGGCACCAGCACGGGAGCGCTGTTGGCGGCCGGGGTTGCCGCCGGCATTCCCGCCAGCCAATTGCTCACGGTTTACACCACGCAGTCCAAGAGTGTATTCACGCCCACGGGCGTGTTTGCGGACGCCAAGCGGATCGCCGAGGGGTTCATGTACGACCCGCGCCGCCTGCGCGATGTGCTCGCCGGCGTTTTCGGCGCCGCGGCGCAATGGAGTATGAACGACTGTCCGATCGGAATCTGCATCCCGGCGACGGCGATGAACGGCCACAACTGGTACTTCGTGCGCGATACGGCGCGGAATGCGCGGACTACCGGCGCCGTGAAGCTGATCGAAGCGGCGGTGGCTTCGGCCAGCGCGCCTACCTACTTCGACCACTGGCCGCTCACCGTGCAAGGCCAGGCGTTGGCGTTCTTCGACGGAGGAACGGGCGGGCTGGCCAACCCGTCCTATCAGGCCTGCGTGGAGATGTTCGAATACGACACGTTCGCGCCTTCCGAGACCCGCCTGGTGTCTCTTGGCACGGGGTTCTATCCCGGTTCCAACACGCCGCCGAGGGGCCTGATCGGCGTGGTGTCGTGGGCCACCGGCACGCTGGTGGACACCTCCGAGGATTGGGTCGATTGCGCCGTCGAGCGTCAATGGCCGGGAGTCAAACGGAAGTTCGATTGGCAATTGCCTTCGGATATCGCCATGGACAATTTGGCGGCCATTCCTGAACTGCTCAACGTGGGGAAAGCGGCCGCCGCGAGTGTCGATTGGCAGGAAGTTTTAGGAGTGTAGCATGAAAAACGTGATGGTTTTCGCCTTGTTCGCCGTAGCGGCGTTCGGGCAGACTGCAACCACGCCGGTCAACTTTCCCGCGATCCCGCTGCCGATCGCGGTATCGGCGTTCGGGGAATTCAACCAGCTTGGCTCGCCGCGCTTCACCATGGGCGTCTCGGCGATCTACCCGGTGGTGGGTTCGGCCGGTGTTTACGGCACGACGACCGCCGACATCCTTCCGAAGTTGGCCACCGATCCAACTACCGGCAAAAAGTTCTATGCGATTTCCACGTCGCTGCGCCAGGGGTTTCATAAGGACATTGTGGACACCGGGCGCGCCAGCTTTCTGCTGGGTGGCGACGTAGGGCCGAGCTTTTCGCAATCGCAGCCGTCGGGGATCAACATCAATTTCTCCTCCTCGTTCGTGGCGACCGCGATCTATCAAATCACGCCGGCCTTCAGCTTCATCGTGCCGGTGAGGATGCTTTACATTACCGGGGTAGGATGGAACCCGATCGCCGAAGCCGGTATCGTGATCAACCTGAAGAAGCTGCCGAAGGCCAAATAGGCAAGAGAGGAATCGCCATGCCACAACAAGTACTGAGTCTTCTGATGGGGAGCGCCGGCGCGCTGGTGCTCTCGGCGGCGGCGCGCGCGCTTCCCGAACCGGCCGCTCCCGGGTCGCGTTTCTACGCGTGGTTCTACCAGTTCGCGCATCTCATTTTGGCTAACTTCGACAAGGTGCAGGCAGGCAATGACGTCCAGTCCCGCAGCCATTGACCTGATCAAGCGGTTCGAGTCGCTCCAGTTGGACGCTTACCGGTGCCCGGCGGGTGTGTGGACGATTGGTTGGGGCCACACTGCGGGTGTGCGGGAAGGCATGCGGATCACTGAGACTCTGGCAGAGGGATTTCTGCACCGCGACATCGAAGAAGTGGAGCAGGGCCTCACGGCGGTGATCCATGCGCCGCTGACGCAGGGGCAGTACGACGCTTTGGTGTCGTTGTGCTTCAATCTGTGCGGCGGCGCACGGCGGCTGCCCGCGATTGCGCCCAAGCTGGTGGCGAAGATCAATGGCGGCGATTACGCCGGGGCGGCGATGGAGTTGCTGGACATCGATCGCGCCAACGGGCGGGTGCTGCCGGGACTGGTGCGGCGGCGCGAGGCGGAGCGCACGATGTTTCTGGCGTAAGGAAGCCAGGCGCCCGTTCCAGCCGCGAATTGGATGTTGCCGCCGGCGGCGATTGAAGGCCCTTGTCATCGTTACGCCAGCAAATCCCACGGATCGATTCTGTCCCGTTTGGTCCGCTCGTCGTGAGTTTTTGAGACCGCCAGATTTGGTCAGCGACAGCAAAAAAGCACCCCGTTGACGTGGTGTATAGCGCCGGGCTAATATTCTACTGGGTAGGATTTCCAGGTCAGAAATCCAGAAAGAAGATTGGCCATGCTAGCAACCGCAGTCGCTGAAAAGAACGCATACCAAGTCGCATTGGAGAATTTCGATCTAGCGGCGAACGCGCTCGATCTTGAAGAAAACATCCGGGCCATGATCAAATACCCGGAACGCATCCTCACGGTGAGCATTCCGGTCCGCATGGACACCGGCCGGATTGTTCGTTTTGAAGGCTACCGCGTGCAGCACAGCACGCAGCGCGGTCCCGCCAAAGGCGGAATCCGCTATCATCCCAACGTCACCATCGATGAAGTGAAGGCGCTGGCCACCTGGATGACGTGGAAGTGCGCGGTGGTGAACATCCCCTACGGCGGCGGCAAGGGCGGCATTACCTGCAACCCGAAAAGCATGTCGATGGGCGAACTGGAGCGCATGACCCGCCGTTATGCCAGCGCCATTTTGCCGATCATCGGACCGGAGAAGGACATTCCCGCGCCCGACGTCTACACCACTCCGCAGATCATGGCCTGGATCATGGACACCTACAGCATGAACATGGGCTATCCGGTCACCGGCGTGGTGACGGGCAAACCGATCGGTCTGGGCGGATCGCTGGGGCGCAACGAAGCCACGGCCCGCGGGTGCTTCTACACCGTTCGCAGCAGCATGCAGCACCTCAACATTCCGCTGGCGAGCGCGCGGGTGGTGGTGCAGGGCTTTGGCAACGCCGGTTCCATCGCGGCCACGTTGTTCCACGAAGCCGGCGCCAAAGTGATCGGCTGCAGCGACACCAAGGGCTGCATCTTCAACGCCAACGGGCTGGACATTCCGGCGGTGGTGAAGTTCAAGGCCGAGACCGGCTCGGTGGCCGGGTTCCCGGGCGCCGACTGCATCCAACCGGAGGAACTCCTGGCGCTGGAATGCGAAGTGCTGATTCCAGCGGCGCTCGAAAACGCCATCACCGAAGAGAATGCCCACGCGGTTCGCACCCGCATCGTGGCGGAAGCCGCCAACGGGCCGGTGACTCCCGAAGCGGACCGCATTTTCGACCAGATGGGCGTCTTCCTGATTCCCGACATTCTGTGCAACGCGGGCGGCGTGACGGTTTCCTACTTCGAATGGGTGCAGGATGAAAACCACCTGTTCTGGGACGAGAACGACGTCAACGCCAAGCTGGAGAAGATCATGGTGCGCTCGTTCAACGACGTGCTGAAGATCCATGTCGATAAGCGGGTCAATATGCGGCTGGCGGCCAACATGCTCGGAGTGGGCCGCGTCGCGGAAGCCTGCCGGCTCCGCGGTTTGTATCCGTGATGCGATAGCCGTCCGTTCGCAGGTTCGAAAGCCCGGGGCGCAAGCCTCGGGCTTTCGTTTCTTGAGAGGGCGCTGATCCTGCGATCGCCCTGACGGACGTTTATACGGGCACTCGAGAGTCTGCCGACGCGGCCGATGCCAGAAACAAGATGCGCCAGTGGGCCGGCCCCGAACCCCGGTTCTATCCGCATGCGGCACAACACGACTTCGAGGCCTGGCTCCTGCAATATGGGGACGAAATCAAAAAGGCCACCGGGTGCAATCGAAATTGCCCTTCCGGAAATCCGGAACTTGTGAAGCACGGAAAGCCGCCGGCGCGATATCTGCACCAGGCGTATCGAACCGGTACGAGAACCAGGAACACTCGCAGCTACATCAAGGCCATCGAGCCGTTGGCCATCCTGCGAGGCCAAGACCTGACCGTTGCAGCCAAGAAATGCGGCGAGCTACGGGCCCTGCTGGACACCATCCTCACCCTCTGCGGCGCAGCGCCGATTTCATAGCCTTCCGTAACGTGTTCAAATAAGTAGAAACGAAATTCAGATGCCATTTCGAGGCGTAGACTATTTTTGCGTCGATTCGCTTTTCAGCGAAGAGGAATCGCTGGTGCGGCAAACGGCGCGCCGCTTTGCCGAGGAGCGCATTGCGCCGCTGATCCGCGATTGCTTCCGCGACGCGCGCTTCCCCGCGGAACTCATCCCCGAGATCGCCGAGCTCGGCTTCCTGGGCGCTAACCTGGAAGGCTACGGCTGCGCCGGCATGAGCAATGTGGAGTACGGCCTTATCATGCAGGAGCTGGAACGCGTGGATTCGGGCGTGCGCAGCTTCGTGTCGGTGCAGGGCGCGCTGGTGATGTATCCCATACTGACTTATGGGTCGGAAGAGCAGAAGCGGAACTGGCTGCCGCGTTTGCAAGCTGGCACTGCCGTAGGATGCTTTGGGCTCACCGAGCCCGATTTCGGCTCCAACCCCGCGGGCATGCGCGCCAACGCGCGGCGCGACGGCGACGGCTGGGTGTTGAACGGCGAGAAGACCTGGATCACCAACGGCTCGCTGGCTGACGTCGCGGTGGTGTGGGCGCGCGCCGGCGATGGCGCGGTCTACGGGTACCTGGTGGAGCGCGGAACGCCGGGCTACACCACCTCCGACATTCACGGCAAATGGTCCATGCGGGCGTCGGTCACGTCCAGCCTGTCGTTCGCCGATTGCCTCGTGCCGGAGAGCGCCCGTCTGCCCGGCGCCCGCGGGATGAAAGGGCCGCTCTCGTGTCTTTCGCAGGCGCGCTACGGCATCGGATGGGGCGTGCTGGGCGCGGCCATGGACTGCTATGAAACGGCGCGCCAGTACACCATCTTACGCAAGCAGTTCGACGGCCGGCCCATCGCCTCCCACCAACTGGTGCAGGAAAAGCTGGCCTGGATGATCACCGAGATCAGCAAGGCGCAATTGCTGGCGGTGCACGCCGGGCGCTTGAAGGACGGCGGCAAGCTCGAGCCGGCCCACATCTCCATGCTCAAGCGCAACAACGTGGCCATGGCGCTCGACTGCGCACGCCTCAGCCGCGACCTGCTGGGGGCCAACGGAATTACCGACGAATATCCCGTCATGCGTCACCTCTGCAATTTGGAAACCGTCAAGACCTACGAAGGCACCGATCACATTCATGCCCTGGTGATCGGCGAGAAAGTGACGGGGATCCCGGCTTACAAATAGACGCCGAAACTGGATCGAACTTAACATATGTTGCTCTACGCCCTTACCATTGTAATTAGCGCCTTCTTATTGTTTCAGGTCCAGCCCGTGATCGCCAAGATCATTTTGCCGTGGTTCGGCGGGACGGCGGCCGTCTGGACCGTCTGCCTCCTCTTTTTCCAACTGGCGCTGCTCCTGGGATACCTGTACGCCCACGCAGTGGTGCGCTACCTCAAACCGCGCGGGCAGACGATTTTGCATGCCGCGCTACTGGCCGCGAGCCTCTTCGTCCTGCCCATCTACCCCGGCCAGTCGCTCAAGCCTGCCGGTACTTCGGACCCCACGTGGGGGATCCTGACCCTGCTGGCGCTGACCGTCGGGCTGCCGTACTTTCTGCTCTCCGCCACCGGCCCGCTGCTGCAGGTTTGGTACGCGCGCGAGTATAAGAGCGCCATTCCGTACCGGCTCTTCGCGCTCTCCAATGCCGGCTCGATGTTCGCCCTGCTCAGCTATCCGGTGCTGGTGGAACCCACGCTGACTACCCACGAGCAGGCCGGGACGTGGTCCATCGCCTATGGAGCGTTTGCGGCGCTGTGCGCGTTCACCGCATTCCGCGCGCGCAATTACATAGCCCCCGCTGCGCATGAGGCCGCGGCGCCGGCCGAAAAGCCGGGCGCCCGGCAGTATGCCCTGTGGCTGTTGCTGCCGGCCGCCGCGTCGGTGCTGCTGCTGGCCATCACCAACCATCTCTCGCAGAATGTGGCGGCCATACCGCTGCTGTGGGTTCTGCCGCTCAGCCTATACCTGCTGAGCTTCATCCTCTGCTTCGAAGGCAGCGGCTGGTACCGGCGCAATCCCTACCTGCAACTGCTGGCCGTGGCATTGGGCGGCATGGCGTACGGAATCAGCGTCGACACCACCGGAAATATGCCGATCTGGTGGATGCTGGTGCTCTTCGGCCTGGGGTTGTTCACCTGTTGCATGGTGTGCCACGGGGAACTGGCGCTCCTCAAACCGGATCCGCGATACCTCACCCACTTCTACCTGATGATCGCGGCGGGCGGCGCCCTGGGCGGCATTTTCGTGGGTTTGGTGGCCCCGCGCACCTTCGTGAGTTTTTACGAGTTGCCGCTGGGATTGGTGCTCTGCCCGGTGCTCGTCCTGTTCGCCTTGAGCCTCGATCCGGAGATCGCCCAGTGGTTCCGCGGCTGGCGGGCAATCCTGCCGTTTGCGGGAGCCGCCGCCACGGTGCTGATGGCGGTCTATATGGGGAAAAATATCCGCGAGCAGGCGGTCGATTCGCGGGTCATGGTGCGCAACTTCTATGGAGCGCTGCGGGTGCGGGACAACGGACCCGAAAACGGCCTGGACACGATCCGCACGCTTACCAACGGGACCATCGATCACGGTGAAGAATACCTGAATATCGCCAAACGCCACATGCCCACCACTTATTACGGTCCCGAAACCGGAGTGGGCGTCGCCATCCGCGAGAAGGGGAAAAGGGGCGCTATTCGCGTCGGCGTGGTGGGGTTGGGAACGGGGACCATTGCAGCTTACGGGCGCCTGGGAGATTATTACCGCTACTATGAAATCAACCCGCTGGTGCCGCCCATTACCAGAGGACAGTTCTTTTTCGTACCGGACTGCCCGGCGAAACTGGACATCGCCATGGGCGACGCGCGCCTCAGCCTGGAGCGCGAAGCGCCGGAGAATTTCGACGTGCTCGCGGTGGACGCTTTTTCGAGCGACGCCATTCCCGTCCACCTGCTGACCGAAGAGGCCATGCAACTCTATTTCCGCCACCTCCGGCCGGATGGCGTGCTGGCGGTCCACATCTCCAACCGGTATCTGGATTTGCAGCCGGTGGTGGAAGGCGAAGCCCAAGCCCTCGGCAAGCTGACCCGCACCCTCGACACCGACGAGGATGACAGCATCGACGTCTTCTCCGCCACCTGGGTGCTGGTCTTTGCGCCCGGCAGCGGATTCCAGCCCGCGGAATTCCTCAATTCGGCGGATATCAAGTCGCAGCGGAAGGTGCGATTGTGGACCGACGATTACAGCAATCTCTTCCAAATTCTAAAAAGGTGATAAGATGTGGATGTCCGCGTCCGTATCCCAGTTTCTTGGTGAACAGAGCCCGTGGTCTGTTATCATCGAGACTGTCGAGGAAAATCATGGACGCTGCCCAGACGAATATTAAGAGGATCGCTTTCTTTCTCGCTATCGCGCTGTGTTTGACGGCGCTTGTGCAAGGCGCCCGCGCGGCCACCTTGAACACCAGCAATACATCTGTGACCATCGGCAGTTCGGCGTGCAACAACTACCAGAGCGTGCAGTTGACCAGTAGCGATGGCAGCACCATCCAGTTCACAGTCCAGATCCAGTACAGCGGCGGCTCGAACAATGGCGACCAGTACGGTCAATGGCTCTACGCCACCGTTTCGGGCAGCGGCTCGACCGCCGGACCAGCGTTCACCGCCGCTACCGCGGGCCGCGCCGGAACGACGTTGACCGTTGGCTTGAACCGCTCCATCGGTGCGGTGAGCCCGACAGCCAATGTGGTGGTAACACCCATCAATCCATCCGGTTCTCCCATCACGATTGAGGTTTTCTACACGCAGAACACCAGTTGCGGGGGCAACACCGGATCGGCTAGCAACTCCACCCTTTCGGTGACTCCGGGCAACGTGTCACTGACTGCGGCACTGGGTGGCCAGCAGGCGCAAACCCTGGTTGTGCAGAACCTCACGGGCAGTTCTTTGACGTTTACAATCTCCACGCAAGGCGGCGCCTGGCTGACGGCGACGGCAAACTCGACCGTCCTCTCGCCGAACGGTTCGGCCGCGGTGACCGTCGCCGGCGATGCCTCTAAGGTGTCGGCAACCGGAACTTACAGCGGCAGCGTGGCCATCCAGGCGTACCTGGGGAACTCGCCACTGGACACGACCCTGAACTTGGGGGTGACGTTCGGCGTGACCACCGGCTCGGGCGGCGGCGGCGGTGGTGGTGGTGGCGGGACCTTAACGGTTAATGGCGCCAGCAGCAACACCTACAGCACCAGCTTCAGCCTGATCGCTCCGACCTCTCCGAGCGGACAGTGCGTTCCCATCCAGGACACCGCTTCCGGCGCGAACACCTACAGTTACCAGGTGAACACGGACAGCGGGGGCTCCTGGCTGGAGGCGAATTACCAGACCAGCGGAACCATTGTCGGCCTGCTGTCCCCCGGCTCCAACGCGTGCGTGAATCTTTTGCTCTCCAACCAGGCGACCGCGCTGGCCAGCGGAGTCTATCAGGGTTCGGTGTCGCTGACTTCGTCGAGCGGATCGGTCGCCACTATCAACGTAACTCTATACGTGAGCGGCGGCGCGGGCCCGGGGATTACGGTCACGCCGAGCCTGATTTACATCTTCCCCAACGTGGCGGTGAATGGCAACGTCGTGCAGTCGGAGAACTTCGCCATCTCGGCGGCGCCGGGCTACACCCTGGGAACGGCCGCCCTGTCGTCAACTGCCGATGGCTTTTCCATCACTACGCCGGTCGCCAGCGGGAGCACGGAGTCGTTTGCCGTAACGGCTAACTCCAACGGCTTACCGGCGGGAGTGTACACCACCACGGTGACCATGCAGAGCACCACCACCTCGTCCGGGGCGGTCAACACTACCTACATCACCCTCGTGCTGCCCGTCGGCCAACCGGGCGCCACTACCGGCGGCGGCGGCACCGCGGTCGCGCCGTTAGTGCTCAACTTCCAGGAGCAGTTGGGCAATACTTTCTGGACGGGTGGCCAGCAAGCCCAAACCCTCACCATCATCGGTCCGCAGGGCAGCCCGTGGAACGCCGCGATCGTCTTCGGCAGCGGCTCCAACTGGCTGAGCTTCGATTCCGCGTCTTCGGGGACTTTCGGCAGCGGTCCGGCGAGCCTGTCGGTCGATCTCTTCAATGGAGTCGCCGGCCTGGCCGCGTCGGGTACGCCTTATACGGCGACGGTCAGCATCACCACCAACGCCGGCACTTCCAGCGTGGCGGTGAATCTTCTGGTCACGCCGGCGAACAGTCCGATATTGTTGGGCAAGCCGGCCCTGACTACGCTCTCGTCCACCAACGGAGCAACTGCCAGCCAGACCGTCGCCATCGTAGGCAGCGATAACCCCGGTTCGACGTCCAGCCCGTTAATTACCCTGGGCACGCCAACGGCGTCGTGGCTTACGGCTACCGCCAGCGGAAATTCCATGACCGTCAACGCCAACCCCGCAGGCCAGAATACCGGCGTTTATTACGGGACGATTCTGGTATCGGCAACCGCATACGCCAATGCCATTAGTTACCCGGTGGTGTTGATCGTCAACGGCGGGGGTGGCGGCACGAGCAGCGGGCCATTGACGCTGACCACCACGGCGCTGTCCTTCAATAACGTCACCGGCCAGATTTCTCAGAGCCTCGGCGTAACGGCGTCCAGTTCGACGAATTTCACCGCCCTCACTTCCGAAACCACGTGCACCGGCGCCACCTGGCTGCAGATTCCCACCAACAATTACACGGCCGGCGCCAGCAGCACTTCGGTCACCGTGACCGTAAACCCGGCGGGCGTCGCCAACGGAACCACCTGCTCAGGCGTGCTCAGCCTGGTCACCTCCTCCGTCACCCAGACCGTTTCGGTGACCATGACCGTGGGTTCCTCCATCGGCAGCGGCAATGTCACGGTCAGCCCGCTTTCGATGTCGTTCTCCTACACCCAGGGGCAATCGGTCCCAGTGGCCCAGACGGCGACCGTGGTAAACGCCACTTCCGGCACTCCATCCATTCCGTTTACGGTGACCATCGCGGAAAGTAGCGGCACGTCAATCGCCTGGCTGCAAGACAACAACGTCACCTCGGCTTCGACACCCTACAACAATCCTGGCTTATCGGTCAGCGTCGCGCCGGGCAGTCTGAACCCCGGTACGTACCAGGGCACGGTGACCATCACGCCGACCGGCGGCGCCACCCAGGTGATTAACGTCAGCCTGACGGTGACCGGGTCGGCCACGGTTTCGGCCTCGCCGACCACCCTGAACATGAGCTACATAGTGGGCGGCGCCAGTCCCACCGCGACCATCCAGGTATCGGGCGGCGGAGCGAGCGCGGCCTTCACCGCGGTGGCCTCCAGCAGCGCCGGTTGGCTGGCAGTGTCGCCCACTTCGGGGACGACGCCCAATAGCGGCACGTTCAACTTGACTGCTTCCCTGGTTTCTACTGTCCTCAGCACACTCAACCCCAACACCTATTCCGGGACCATCACCGTCACCGGCGCCAGCCCGGCCACCGGAACCACGATTATCAACGTGACCCTCGCCATCACGGCGCCTCTGCCGGTGATTATCGGGGTCACCAACGCCGCCAGCGGCGCCACCGGACCGGTGTCGCCCGGCGAACTGATCTCCATCTACGCTCCTACCTCTGGGGCCAACCCCATCGGACCGGCCATACCGGTGAAGCTCGACTCCACCACTTGTCCCGGTACCTGCACGCAAGTCCCGATGACTATGGGCCAAGTGCAGGTCGTCTTCCTGCCGATCGGGTACACGGCGCCGTTGATCTTCGTCAGCTCCGGGCAGATTAACGCGGTCGTTCCGTATGAAATAGCCAGCGTCGCCAACCTCTCGGTGGAAGTCAA
>Ga0182030_10012892_pt1 | contig 16693 bp, 13 predicted proteins | sample 812S3MmetaG_FD_121299 | JGI IMG/M metagenome (GOLD analysis project Ga0182030, IMG submission 121299) | Permafrost microbial communities from Stordalen Mire, Sweden - 812S3M metaG (Illumina Assembly) | ecosystem: Environmental > Terrestrial > Soil > Wetlands > Permafrost | place: Sweden...
CGGGGACTCAGGCAGCCTCGCTGGTCGAAGGGAACGACATCCTCTGCTACTGCGCGCGCCGCCTCAGCGCAATCGATCCCCCGACTGACGAATACCGCTCCCATGCCAGTGCCGTGCGCGCGAACGGATACCGTCGTCTGGGCGCAACGCTTCACAGCGGCGATCGTTTCGTCGCGCCCGTAGACATGTATCTCACCCGAGTCAATATCTGCGACATCGAGCTCCGGAGCGATCTCCAGCGAGGGGTCCTCGGCAGCACGGATCAGGTCGAAGGATATCCCAGGGTCGCGGCTCGACGGTCGGATCGTCACACGCGGCGCAGCCACTCGCGCAAGGAGTATTGCACGCAATGGGGCGATGAAAACGTTTGCCGAAAGAATGACGTGAACGCGCTCGGCTGCGACCGATGAGCCAGTGAGAGCACGGAGATCCGCCTCCGTCGCCGACAGTTCCAAAGATTCAAATCCGAGCACGACCCCTTCTCGCGACAGCCCCGTCGACTGCACGAGGTCAGAGGCAAGCTCTTCGCGATGATCGTAAACGGAGCGCGCGGCCGTGAGAAGCCGTTCGACCGACTGTCTTGGGCCCCGTGGCTCGCCGGTCATGTTCGGCGGCGACGGTCGCCGAGCAATTCATCGAGCGCTATCGAGCAGCCTCGCGCAGGCGCATTTTCAAGTCTTCCGAGCAGCTCGAACCCGCCTTCAACGCGCCGGACGCGGTCCTCGGCCAACACCGCGACCGCGCTATCCACGTTGGCGAGGTCCTCGATGCGGGCAACTCCTACCGCGCCATCGGGAACCGGTGCAAGGGTTTCAGGGTCGACCGGGACGACGCGAGCCCAAGGCGGCTCCATGTAAACCCCGTGCCTCGCTTTCGGATCGACGAGTGTGGCTTCCCAAAACTGACTCGACAGTTCGGTCATCCCGTACTCTCCAATGATGTACCTCGGGTTGATTCCAAACGCGTGCGAAACGGCCTTCCGCAGAACCTCCACGTCCACCTCACGCGACTTGCCCTTGTAGCCGCCAGTCTGCATCACGCGGCTCCCCTCCGGTAGAATCATGCGTTCGGAGCCAAGGGCGTCGAGAACGTGGACCAGCGCGAAGCTAGTCGAAAGGATGGTCACCGGGCGCCCGTGGGAATGCGCAGCGATTCGAGAGCGTATGCCGTCGAGGTCGAGTGTGCCGTTGCGGACGAAGTACGTTTGCTCGGAGGCCGCGCAGAGCGTCCACGCCCGCACGAACTCCCCGCACATGAACGCGAGGGATGAGTCGGGGGTGCTCTCGTCCGACGAACCGAACACGAGTACGGAGGTCGGAAGCTCGAGGTCTCCCGTCAACATCGATCGACCAAATGTGCGCGCCCCGCTCGCATAGGTACGAACGTCACGCATGTAGTGAGTTCCGCGGGCGCCGATGGTGGTTCCGCTCGTGCGAAACACGACCTTCGCCTCAGAGTCAGCGAACGCGAAGATCCGGGAAAGCTTGAATGCCTCGGTCGGCACTGCGGGCACTTGGTCAGCGCGAGTGAACGTGGACGGATCGACTCCTCGGCTCGCGCAAAGGCGTCCAAACCCGACCACGTTGCGCGCCTGAAAGCGTGCAATGTCCGAAGCCAGTTCATCGAAGGATTCAGGTTCGCGTGCCCCTTTGCGGAACGCCTCGATGCACGCCACGACGCGACCATGAAGGCTCTCGCTCGCCTGCCACTCCATTTGCGCCTCCACACGGGCGTTCTAGTGCAGCGTGCGCAAAATAGGATCAACGTTTGAGAGCTGCGCTAGGCGCTCGCGAAGCGAGCTGGGGTTCTGGGGTGGAGCCCCAGCGGGACAGAATCTAGTGCACCGTGGGGCCGCGAAGCGGCGACCATCGCTTGCGATGGTTGAGGTTATCTCGCGCACGGTGCACTAGCAGAGCATCCGCTCACAAGACGGCACAGAGCTCCTCGGCAAACGCTGCAAGAAGGCCTTCGTCGATGTCGAGTGGAGGAGTCAGCGTGAGAACGTCGCCGTCGATGCCCCCGGTGACCACGATCCACCCGCGCCCGAGCAGTCTGTAGAGGACGCCCTGCGCCCGCTCCGCTCCGCCCTCGAGTGCTACCCCCACCATCAATCCGCGCCCGCGAACGTCGCTCACACCCTTGCCTGCCGTGCGCCCCCTCAGGGTCTTCCTCCATCGGGCTCCGACATCTCTGCTCCGATCGGCGAGACTTTCCTTGTCGATCGCGTCCAATAGGGCGCATGCAGCTGCACATGCGAGAGGAGCGCCGAAATGGGTCGCAGTGTGTATCGTCGTTCCCCCGTGCGCGGCCCATCCGCTCATCGCTTCGGCGCTACCGACGCATGCGCTGATCGGGAGCCCCGCACCAAGGCCCTTTCCGAGGCATATGAGGTCAGGCACGACGCCCGCCTCAAGGCTCGCCAGAACGCTGCCGCTGCGCCCGAGCCCGGTCCACACCTCATCGCAAATGAGCATCACGTGGGCGCGGTCGCAAGCCGCGCGCAGCCCGGGAAGCCAGGCCGAAGGAGGAACGACGCATCCGCCACGCCCGAGGATGGGCTCCACCAGCACGGCGCCCACAGAGCCGACTCGAAATGCGCCATCGACCGCAGAAAGCGACGGTCCAAGATCAGCTTCGCACTGGGGATACGGAACGAAATGGACTCGGACCCCCAGCTGTCCCGAGAACGGAAGTCGAAACTTCGGATTGAAGCCGCACGCCGCCAGTGGACCGTGCGACAGGCCGTGATAGCCCCCGACGCACGCCACAATCTCCGATCGTCCCGTCGCGAGCACCGCAGACTTCAGGGCTGCAGTGACCGCATCGGCTCCGGTCGCTCCAAGGAGGACGCGAGCTCGAGGAGCCGGATAAAGCGCAGCGAGGCGCTCGCACACGTCGACTTTTCTTTCCGACGCGTAGAGGTCCCCGAGCGCGAGCCAGAGCTTGTCACTCTGGACGTCGATCGCATCGCGAATTCGTTTCGGAGCATGGCCTAGGAGCAGCGCTCCGAAACCTGCCGCCAAGTCGACGTACCGATTTCCGTCGGCGTCGACGACGTTGGCCCCATTGCCAGATGCATATACGATGGGACCGGTGCCGTCCGCGCCGAAGGGAGCGCGGGCGCGCCGTCGCAAGTCGACAGCAGGTGATTCAGTCGCCGCGAGGCGACAAGCCAGGTCCCGCGACTTGGGGCCCGGTGGTTGCACGATGATGGACGGAAGCTCTTGTCCGGGGCGATTCATCGACTCGCGCACCATAGCCCGATCGCCCGTCGCGCTAGGAGTCCGGCGAATACCCTTTCGACACAGGCTCTCGGGCATGCCCAGCCGAGCTTTACAAAGACACGACGCACGTGAAGCGATCTCTATCGGCTTCGCGCGTCGCGCAGCAGCCAGGAGCTCGACCTCTCAGACGAGGACTCGGTTACGCCCCGCATGCTTTGCTTCGTACAGTTTCTCATCCGCGCGTTTGATGAGATCCATGCTCGTCCGATCGGTATCGAGCAAAACCGCGCCGCCAATGGACATCGTGACGCGGATCACTTCGCCTTGAAAGACGAAGCGGCTCTGTTCGATCCGCTCTCTCAGGCCTTCGGCGAGAGCCTGAGCGCCATCGATATTCGTCTCGGGCAGGATGACGGCAAACTCCTCGCCCCCATAGCGGGCGAGCACTTCGTCGCGCCGAATACGCTGCTGAATGAGACGGGCTACGTCTTTGAGAACGTAGTCACCGGCGAGATGCCCGTGAAGGTCGTTGATCTTCTTGAAGTGGTCGATGTCGATCATCAAGAAGCTAAGATCTCGGGCGTGACGGCGGGCACGCATGAGCTCTTTGTCGAGGGACTCAAGCAGGTAGCGTTTGACGTGCACCTGCGTGAGCCCATCGATGATCGTCATGCGATAGATTTCTTCGTGGTACTGCGCCTCGACATCTTCGCCGCTAAGGAACTTGAAGATGGTCGGACCAATCTTTAGGCGGTCCCCGTTGCCGAGGCGTGCCTCGCGCGCGATCTGCTCGTCGTTGACGTACGAGCCGTTGGTCGATCCGTCATCGACGCACGACCAAGCGCCACCTTTCTGTTCAAGGTGAGCGTGGCGACGCGAAACGCTGTCTCCCTCGAGCACGATGTGGTTTTCGCTGCCACGACCAACCCGCACGGGGCTCTCTTCGAGGACGAAGCGCCGACCGAGGAGTGTTGGCTCCTTCGTATAGATCACGACCAAGCACGCATTGCCTTTCGATACGCCGTCCGTACCGACCAGCGGTTTTTGCACGATGGCCGTGACTCGAGTTTTCTCCTCCGACTCGCTCACGTGCACAGCCTCGTGCTCATTCGGTGACGCGCTCGGGACGGAACGAGGGGCCCTTCGCTCCCCGCTCCTCGATCCCTCTCAAATGAGATTTCAGAATATGGCCCGATATATCCCCGGTCAAGGCGCGCCGACGTGAAGCAAGCGCCCGCAATTGCGATAGCAGCTCACCCTCGGGCGACAAGGAATAGTCGATCACGGCAGGGTTGACGCAGCTATGGCGATGCTGCGTCGCGGCAAGATGGACAGCACACTTCGCTGTGGTCATCCACAGATCCACACATTCGCGACCATTTGCCCTGGAGAGCCGACCTGCGAGCGACGGGCGAACCGGACCGTGATCCCGCTCGCGGATCAGCGCTGACACGGTGACTCCTCTGGCCTCCAGAAATCGTGCGACTCGGTCGGCTCGCGCGAGAGCGCACACGAGCCCCACGCGAGTTCCTCTCAGGCAACTCCACGGAACGATACGCTCGTTGATCCAGACACCCCGCGAACGAACGGTCGCGGTCCAGGCGCCCACCACCTTGTTGAAGCTCTCCATCTCTGGGTCGGTGATCGCTACCACTGCGTCGCAGGCTGTGCGCAGAGCATCCACAGGCGCTCGGAGGTCGCCCGAGGGAGGAACCAAGCCCGTTTTTCCCCAAGGCTCGCAGCCATCGACGGCGAGCAGGGCGAGCGAGGCTCGGACCGGTGAGGTTTGCGCGACTCCGTCCATGACCACCACATCCGCCAAACGAGACGCAAACGAAACAGCTGCCGACCGACGCGGACCGACGACTACATCCACGCCTGCCGGCGATAGCACCTGCGCCGCCACCAATGCTTCATCGCCGACATCTTGAACCGAGTCGAATATACTCACGCGACGCGGAATCCGAGGGCGAGCGCGATAGGCATGCCCGACGAACACGACGCGCACGCCAGCCGCAGCGAGTGTGGTCGCGCAAGCGATCGCGAGGGGAGTCTTGCCGGAGCCCCCGAGTGTCGCACCGCCCACGGCGACGATGAGCGCCTGTCCGTCATACACGACGGGACGCAGGAGCGAGCGCCGCGCAACCTGCGCCCACAAGAGAGCAATGCAACGTCCGACCGGGCCATCGAAAGCTCCGCGCTCGAGCGCGCTCGCAAGTGTCACGCTTAGCAGCGTAGCTTTCTCGCTTGGTGCTGACCACACTGCGACCCGAGGAATCGCTCACGATTCATGGCGCAAGTTCGCGGATGTGAGCGCTTGCGGTCGCCGCGGTGTTCCTCCCACGTTCACTTTGTGATACCGCGGCCGCGCGAGGTCGCACGTTGGAAGGTCACGATCCCCATGCGTCTGCGAGGGACCACCGCGCGTCGACCTCTGCGACGGCGTTTTTCGATGCCATCGCAGGGCGTTATTCGCGCGCCTATGCTCTCGACTCCAACGAGTCGCGAAGGCGAATGGCGCGAGCCCTAGGCCTCCTACCGTCACCTCCGGCCGACGTCCTCGACCTCGGCGTGGGCCCAGGGCGGGAAATCCCGTTCCTGCTCGATCAGGGATATGCGCCGGTCGGTCTGGATAGTTCGAAGGCGATGCTTGAGCACTGTGCACGGCGTGCGCGTCCCATTCCACTCGTGCAAGCCGATTTCTGGCAGCCACTGCCTTTCGAGGACAGGTCCTTCGATGGCGTTCTTGCGCTACACGGCACACTCGCTCACTCGTCGGACGCGGGCGCGCTCGAGCGCCTTTCCTTCGAGCTTGCGAGAGTCACGCGACCTGGTGCTGTCTGGTTGAGCGAGGTCCCCTCACCCGCGTGGTTGGACTCATTCGACATCGACTTCGGGTCCAGCGACTGCGTCATTCGCCGCACGGGAACCCAGGCATGTGAGTACGAGGACCGGATCGCATCGGCATCCATTCACGTGAGGATTCCGTCGGCCGATGACTGGCGAGGGGCGCTCGCACCTCTGTGGACTGTCGAAATTGAGAACATCGAGCCCCAGCTCGGCGCGGCTCACGGGATCGAACTCGCGGAGGCGATTCGGCCAGCCATCGAGTGGCGGCTCATCGCGCGTCGGCGATGAGATAGCGCCAGTTGGGCTCTCTTACGAGTGCCCCACTTCGCGCGTGTGCTACCAGAAGAGCACTCCGACGTGGACCTTCTGTATTTCGTTCTGCTCGTCAGCTCGCTCATTTTTATCCACGAGTCGGGGCACTTTGCGTTCGCAAAGATCTTCGGCGTGAAGGTCCTCACCTTTTCCATTGGGTTTGGACCTCGGATCCTGCGTCTGCGAGGAAAGGAAACCGAATACTGCGTCGCGCTCCTGCCGTTCGGCGGATTCGTCACGATGCTCGAGGAAAGCAAGACGACTGAGCCCATCTTGCCTGAGGAGCGCGGACGAACGTTTGAGAGTCAATCGCTGTGGAAACGCGTGGTCATCGTGCTCGCAGGCCCCGCGATGAATCTTCTGTTTCCGGTCGCCCTCTATACGTCCGTCTTTCTCGAAGACACGGAGTTTCTGCCTCCGACCGTTGGCGTCGTCGAGCCATCGATGCCGGCCTATGGAAAACTCCAGGCGGGCGATTTGATCACATCGGTCGCTGGAACTTCCGTGACGAGTTTCGACGAGGTCAAACGCATCATCGCCCGCAGGACGGCAGCACCTGTACGAATCACGGGGTTGCGGGATGGAAAACCGTTCGATGTGGTCGTCACTCCAGTCGACCACGCTGAAGCTCATGAGCTCGACATAGTCGAACACACGGGGCGCATCGGAATCGATCCGCGATTTCCTGCGGCCGTCATCGGGCTCTCGAAATCGGACGCGTCAGCGGCGATCGGGCTCCGCACGTTCGACCTTGTCACCGCGGTCAACGGACGAAAGATCGAGAGCTTCATCGATCTGGTCAACACGCTTTCGGAGAACAGGGGAGACCAAGTCGTACTCAGCTACTTGCGGCCAGTGGATGCGCAGCATGCGATGGGAGGATTGTGCGCTCTCGCCGTCTACGAGCCTGGTGCAGCGACTCTAACTCCGCTTCCTCGCGAGCCGGGAGCCTCGCCTCCGACTGACGCTACGGCACGCGCGTTAGACGTGCTTGCGCGAACGGGCATCGAGAGCGCCGACATGTACGTTGCGTTCGTGCCTGAGTCCTCCAGCGAACACCGCGCGGGGCTGCTACCTCGGGATCGGATTACGACGCTCGATGGGGTTGCGCAGCGATTGTGGCGCTCGATGGAAGGAGAGCTCATCAAGGGCGCCGATCGTATGCACGAACTCGAATGGACGCGCGACGGGACCAGGATGCGAGGCTTCTTCCAGCTTCGCAACGAGAAGTGGGATGATGAGTTTGGTCAACACTACGAACGCTACGTGTTTCGGACCAATCATTGGCTGCCCCAGGCACCCGATCACCTCGTCGCGAACCCCCACCCTCTTGTCAACGCGATACGCCGAGGATTCGAGGAAACCATCAACGTCATGCACTTTACGGGAGTGGGTCTATTGCGCGTTCTCGAAGGCCGCCTTCCCCTCTCGAACGTGAGTGGCCCCATCACGCTCTACGACATCGCGGGACTGGCCGGAGCGCGTGGCCCAACGCATTTCGTGTGGGCCATGGCGCTCATTTCGGTAAATCTCGGCATGCTCAATCTCCTGCCGATTCCTGTCCTCGACGGCGGGCATCTGCTGTTCTTTCTGTTCGAGGCTGCTCAGAGGCGTCCGCTTCCCCTGCGAATCCGTGAGGTCGCAAGTCTCATCGGGATGGTCATGCTCGTGGTCATCATGCTGATTGCGTTCAAGAATGACGTCGAGCGACGGTGGGACGTCATTTTGACGCAAGTTCGTGAGCTTTGGTCATGACCGCGATGCCTCGCGGATACAGCGCTCGCCAGGTGGCCGCGCGCGTCGTGGCGCGCTCGCTGGACGGAGGTGCTTTCGCCGCCGCCGTACTTGATTCTGAGCTGGAAAAGGCGGTTCAGCTCGATGGGCGGGATCGCGCGCTCGCGACGGAACTCGTCTACGGTTGCCTGCGGGTCGAGCCGTGGTTGGAAGGCGAGATTGAGCGCTTCACGAGGACCAAGGGAGCCAAAGACTCGTCGGTCCGCGCGCATCTCGTCGTCGCCGCGTTCCAGCTCTTCTTCACGCGAGTGCCTCCATTTGCTGCTGTGAGCGAAGCGGTGTCATCGGTGCGTGCTGAGCGCGGACCGAAAGTGGGTGCGTTTGCGAATGCGGTGCTCAGAAGAGTCGCCATGCGCGCGGCGATGGCTTCGCACCCGTCGCGCGAGGAAGCTGCGTTCGCATCGACACCGACTTGGTTGCGAGAGTCTCTTGAACGGTCCCTTTCGCTCGATGGCGCCCGCGAGTTTTTGAAGGCTGGCGGCGAACCTCCCTCGGTGGCCCTGAGACTCGAACACGCTGGCGAACGACTCGCATGGCTGACTCGTTTGCGCGAGACCGTTTCGGGAGCAAAGTTTGAGCCGGGACGTCTTTCGCCGATGTGTATCCTCGTGCGAGGAGCTGGCAACCCTGAGAGCCTACCGGGATATGACGAGGGCGCGTGGTCCGTGCAGGAAGAGGGCGCCCAGCTCGCCGCCCTCGCCGTAGGTGCCCAAGAGGGCGACTTCGTGCTCGACGCGTGCGCTGGACGGGGCAATAAGACGGCTGTTCTGGCGCGAGCGGTCGGTCCGACTGGGGCCGTGGACGCGTGCGACCTCGGGAGCCAAAAATTGGAACGCCTTCAGACCGAGTTTCGCCGCCTCGGGCTGCACGTACGAGACACCTTCTCCGTGGATTGGACGGTTGGATCGGGGGAAGTAAAGCGCGAGTACGCTCACGTACTCGTGGACGCACCGTGCACGGGTGTCGGAACGGTGCGAAGGCGGCCGGAAATAGCTCTGCGTCGCGGTGCCAAGGACCTCCAGGCGCTCGCGCAAACCCAAAAGGCCATTATTTGTCGGGCGGCCGAGCACGTTCGCAAGGGTGGGACTCTCCTTTACGTCGTCTGCAGCATCCTCCGGGAGGAATGTGAAGAGGTCATCAGGGAGGTGCTCGCCGAGCGGCCAGAACTCGAGCCTGCTTCTTTTGATGTCCCCGCGATGCGCGAATGGTGTGGGGACGCAAGCAGCGTTCGGTTGTTGCCCAACATTCACGGCACGGATGGCTACTTCCTAGCGCGGCTGCGGCGCCGGGCTTGATCCAAGGATTGCCGTGAAGGCGTATGCCGCTATACGGTAGGGCAGTCCATCTTCGGAGAAATCGGAAATATGCTCATCGACGTTGTCCTGCCCCAGCTCGGCGAGAGCGTCGCCGAGGGGACCCTATCGAAGTGGCTTGTGCGCTCGGGCGAAGTCGTCCGGAAGGATCAGCCGCTCGTGTCGGTCGCGACCGATAAGGCGGACACAGAGGTGCCATCTCCTGTCGATGGCCGATTGGCGGAAATTCTCGTCGAGGAGGGAGTCACGGTAGCGATCCGAACGACGCTCGCGCGGATCGACGACTCCTTCGTCGTGGGCGACTCTGACGCGGCGCAAGCGGCTGTCCCAGCGCTTGGACAAGTCGCTCGTGATGCCACGCCGGGGGCTCTCGCTGCACCAGCCGTTCGAAAAGCGGCGCTGGAACACGACGTCGATCTCGCAGGAGTACACGGCACTGGGCAGCGCGGGCGGGTCACGCGAGACGATGTGCTTCGCGCAGCTCACAAGTCTGCGGAGGGGGCCCAAGGATTGGCAGCTGCCGCGGGGCAGCCATCGGCTTCCTCGAATCCACGCGAGGACGTCCCTATGGGGATCGCGCCGCCGGGCCAAGACAATCCGAATTCGATGCCACTCGCTGAGCCCTTGGTGCCGCCGGCGCCTCGCTCCGCACCGTCGTCCACGACCGCGTTGGGGAGTCGAGCGACGGGAAGCTCAGTCCCGGTCGCGGGAGTCGGCTTCGGTTCGTTCCGAATCACCGAGTACAAACCCGTGAGTGGTGATCAAGTGGTGTCTCTGTCGCGCCGCCGGCGGATCACTGCGGATCACATGGTCTATTCGAAGGCCGTATCGCCCCATGTAGTCACCGTCGCAGAAGTCGACCTGAAGCGAGCGAGCAAACTTCGGGAGCTTCACAAGGGTCGCTACAAGGCGGAAGGGATGAATTTGACGATGCTCGCGTTCGTGGTCGCGGCAACTGCGCGCGCCCTTCGGGAGCATCCAGCGATGAACGCGCGAATGTTGGCGGATGCCTTCGTGCTCCTTCGCAACGTACACATCGGCGTGGCTGTGGACTCGCCTGAAGGATTGGTCGTTCCCGTCGTCCGGAATGCTGACGAACTAGGTATTCGCGGTCTGGTCCGGACAATCGACGATCTGGCTGCTCGAGCCAAGGCCGGGAAGATCACGATGGATGACCTCAGTGGAGCCACGTTCAGTGTCTCGAATCCGGGGCTCAAGGGAAATCTCTTTGGCGGCGCGATCATCAACCAGCCGAATGTGGGCATCCTGCGTATGGGGGAGATTCAAAAGCGCGTCGTCGTGGTCGAGGCCCCGGACGGCGAAGATCAGATGGCGATACACCCGGTGATGTACCTCGCCCTTTCATATGATCATCGGGTTGTCGACGGCGTCGCGGCCAACGGATTTCTCTGGCGAATCACCGAGCTCTTGGAGAACGCTGAATTCGAGCCATAAGGCCTCGACAGAATACAGAGTGGCTAGTCGCGGGCGAGCGCTCGCTCTACCTGCGAGTCTAACGATTGGTCACATGTTGCGCCGCATCGTTATCAACCGGCGGCGCCTGCCGCCGGTTCAGTACCGCGACCGTCAGGGAGCGGTCAGGTGTAATTCGTCCTATCGCGTAGGGCTCGAGGTTCTCGATGGTGCGCCACGTAGGGTGTAGCGCGCAGCGTGAGAACGCATGGGCCAGACATACACGGCGCTTGCGGGCTTTGACCACAGCGGCGTGTTCCGGCGTAACTCCTTGGCATCCGCAAGCCTGCGGGTGATCCACGACTGGAGACTGAGCGCGACGGCCTCGGCCACGAAATCTGCGGCAACAACCGAGTGGATGTGATTGGTTCGCGCATCGGTCACGAACGGTTGCCAACCGCAATCGTCGCACGCGCCGTCCACGACGCGCTCGATGATTATCCGCAACTTGCGAGTCGAGGAGCTGGTTATCCTCCGCGACACCCTGGGTACTCATCGAGCCCTGACCGCTCCCTGACGGTCGCGGTACTGAACCGGCGGCGCCTGCCGCCGGTTGATGCGCAACGCAGCGCAACAAGTGACCAATCGTTAGCTGCGAGTAGCTCGAGCGCTCGTGACGTCCCAAGACCTGCTCGACCACGTGGCCTCCCGCCGGAAGACCGGACGGCCTTCGGCCCCGCGGCCGAGTTACGCCGAATTCACCGAAGGCCCATCAGTGAAACCACGGACCATCCGCCGTCTTCGACCGACAGATCGATGTCCCGCAACACTCCGCGCGCGTCCACGTGAACCCGATGGCGGCCAGCGGGGAGTCGGACGCGTGCGATTGCAACTCGGGCCGGGAGCGTCTCCCAACTTCGCGTATCCGGGGTATCGAGCGCGGTAAGCGTCGCCTGAGCGCCCAGCGAAAGCACCAGTCCGACAAGGCTGTCCTGCCCGGCAGCCACCTGGGCCACCGTCCCGGCCGCGTAGCGTGCGATGAGCCGAGTGATGGCGCTCACAATCACCTTCCCCTCGATCTTCTTCCACTCCGCGCGCACCTGACTCGTCACATCAACCGCTTCCTCGAGCTGCACAAACCTTCCATCGACCGTGCATGCGGGAACGTCATATGTCCCTTGTTCGCGGCTCAAGCTCGGAAAATTGATCCACGTGACGAGCCCTTGAGCGGCAAGGCGGTTCGCTGCAACGACGTCGCCTGGCGCCATAGCGTCAGCATAAAGAGTGAGCGCGAGGCCTATCGGGATTCGCTCGGCGACCTTGTACGGCACGCGACCGTAGCCGACCACAAACACTACGTCGCCCTGTCCCACCGCGGATGCGGGAGTGCCCTTTGCGACATCACCCGAGGTCTCAAGCGACGTCAGACGAGGCGACCGGTAACTGCCTCTCGCGAGAAGATCGCGAACCGGCGCTCCGAGAGATCGAAATCCCGTAAATGCAAGGGACTCATCGTACCAGCGAAGAGCTTCGTCGATCTCGTCGCTCCTCTCGTACACAAACCCAGCGAGAAACGCCCCGAGGCCGATCACAGCGTTGTCTCGCTCGTGCAATTGGTCAGCGACATATCGCTGAATGACAGCCAATCGCCTCGCCTCGACGCGCGCACCATTGAGATCGCGGAGCTCGAGATAATTCAGCATATCCAGCGTATTGACGAGCAGTTTCTCGTAGGGCGGCGCTTGGTACTTGCCACTGGAGCCCGAGAAGACATATTCGCCGATCGTGTCCTTGGCGTCGTGGGCCAGGTCGAGCATGTCGATGGCTTTGTCGGCTGTTTCGAGATCATGCTCTGATCGATCGAACCGAGACATGCTCTGCTGAACGGATCCCCGATCCAGGAGAAGCAGGCAGCGATCACCACCGAGATCCGACGGCACGTCCGTATCCCGCGTGACGGCCATTTCATGGTTGAGAAGCGCGATCGCCCGAGCAGGTTGCCCCATGTCGAGTGCCGTGCGCACGGGAACCATGGTCTCGGAATGGCTTGCACACCCCTCCACGACGGCCCACGCAACGGCGGCTGCGCACGCCCCTGCAGTGCGAACGCCCAGTCGCAACACCGCGCTACGCTTCATGGATCCGTCCGCGAGTGTCGGTCACCGGAGAGCCTTTGTCACGTAGGCCTTCTCTTGCCAGCGGATTTCGCTCGTTTCGGTGTCGATCACCTGCATGAATAGGAAATACTGAACGCGTCGAGCGTCCGCGGTCCGCTCGTCGGAGGCTCCCACTTTGCCGGTGACATAGAACTTGACGCCCAGCTGCTTGCCGTATTGCGGGATATGCCTCGGATCGAACACTGGGTGCTGGGCACCCTCGACCTGGCGGATCATGTCGCCCTGCCTTTCCTGGCTGATGACTCGAACGATGCCGCTATGGACGAGCCACGTCTCGGTCTCGCTGAGCATCGAGCTCAGCTGCGAATCGACGTGCTCAGTCGTCTCATTGATGAACGGCGCGATCGCGACGGTGGACCGGTCGTTTTGGCCGGCCTTGATCCGCCATTCGCTCATGACCGGTGCAGCTCGGAGCTGATTGAGTAGCGTCTGGAGAGCGCGTTCGATGTCGTCCTTGTCGAGCCCCGTGCTCATCGCGGCACGATCGACCGTCGGATCGTCGGCACCTCGAACATATTCCTTGTCTGCGCACCCGCTGGGGATCAGGAGTGCTGATATCGGTAGAACCGCAAGAAGTCTGAGTGGGTGAAGTCTCACGCGATTGAGAATCATGCTACGTCCTTGCCATCCGAGGATTCCCCGGTCAATGCGAGAATCCCACAACCCGCCGTGGAAAGTCCAAGTCGGTCAGTCGCCGTCCGCGTCTCCCCCAGCGTCGTGATCGCGGATCCATTGGCACGCCATCTCGTCGCGAAGGTCGCACGCCTTCTTGAAGGCTAGTAGGCTTTTTTCTTCGTCGCGATTCTGACCATCGGGACCATCTTCCCATACGACCCCTACGAATGCGCAAGCGCGAGCGTCGCGTTTCGCGCAGGCCTCGGTCCACCGCTCGAGAGCGTTGTGCAAATCGCTGCTCGGGTCCCTGCTCTCGGCGTCGAACATGCCAACGTGCAGGCACGAGTAAGTCTCTCCGGATTTGCACGAGTCGCGATAGAGAGCCCGTGCTCGTGTTCGATCGATGGCGACCCCCAAACCGCGTTCGAGCATATATGCGACATTCCCGCAGCCAAGGGCATCTCCGAGAAGGCATGTTCGCTCGTACAAGCGGACGGCACGTGACCGATCGATTGCAACGCCTCGACCGTAGGTGAGAATGTCACCGAGGTCGTTACACGCGGAGGCGAGCCCGAGGTTGCAGCCCCGCGCATACAAGTCAGCGGCACGCTCGCCGTCGGCATGCGCTGCCTTTCCGCTGCCATCGAACCAGCGACCAAGATCGTCGCAAGCCCGTGCCATCCCGCCCAAGCAAGCCCGCTCGAGCTCGAGTCTCGCGCCGAGCTCTTCGTCGAACGTCGTGTTGGATTCGTGAGGATGCGAGTCGACCCAACGCTTTGCGGCAATACAGTCGAGAGAAATGCCCGAATAGCAGGCGGCACTGAGCATCTCGATGCCGTGAGAAGTTGCAGCATCCGCGCGATCGTCACCGAGTGCCATCCGTCCAGCGAATCCGCACGCCGTCATGTCGCCGAGGGTGCACGCGTCATCGAACATTCGATAGATGCAGCGCGTATCCCGCGCGTCATGCAGAGAGCTCCACGCAGATAGGGCACGCTCGGTACACGTCGAAGGCTCGGCCTTGGAGCATGGCTCCGCCACGGGGCACGCAGCCTCCGCGGTTTCCGCTCGTGACGAGCCCGACGCACGGCGGCATCCCCCTAGCGGACAGGTCGATCGCAACATAGCCGGTCCGCCTGCCATGGCCGGATAGGTGTGCTGCACGCAGGCGGAAAGTGCGACCGCAAGTACTCCGAATCGTCCCCACCAAGGATGAACATCCGCAGACCAGGGAGGGTCCCGAGCAGCGAGCGGAGGATGTAACCACCGACGCATGACCACGCGAAGAGTTGACCGAATTCGCGGAGATGTCCACCGCCGCGGCCCGCACCTCCTGGTGCTTGCCAACGGCCAGGGCGACCTTTGCGCGCGAACTACCGGCAGTTTCCGGCCGCGCGTGCACCGCTGACTCGCTCTCGCTAGAGTCCCGCCGCATGGCTAGTCAGAGTCCTCCCCCCGTGGAAGCCCTCGGCTCGGTGGGAATCTTAGGGTACGGTCGGTTCGGAAAGGCTCTCGGCGAACTGCTGGTAGAGGCAGGGATCGACTACAGAGCCTACGATTGTTCTGCCGAAGTTCCCGCCGAGTACCGAGCCTCGTCCGTAAAGGACCTCGCCCGCACGGCGGATTTCGTTGTCGTAGCCGTGCCTGTGCCGGCGATGCATGCGGTTCTCTCCGAACTGCGTCCTCATGTGCGCCCCTCGCAGGTCGTTTTGGATGTCGGGAGCGTGAAAGTCGCACCCGCGGCGGTCCTCGATTCCATATTTGGTGCCGAAATCCCTTGGTGTGCGACTCATCCGCTGTTCGGTCCGGTCAGCCTCGCGATGGCCGAAAAGCCGATACGTGTCGTGGTGTGTCCGGCGCCCGCGCATCCCGGTGCAGCCGCGCGAGTGCGCCGCCTTTATGAAGTGATTGGCTGTGAAGTCGTTGAGCAAACTCCGGAAAGCCACGATCGCGTCATGGCTCACACGCATGCGCTCACATTCTTCATCGCCAAAGGCATGATCGATTCAGGCGCAGGCTTGGAAGTTCCGTTCGCGCCCCCCAGCTTTCAAGCGTTTGCTCGCACGATAGACACGGTGCGATCCGATGCCGGTCATCTCTTTGCTGCGATTGCCAGCGAAAATCCTTTTGCTGGACAGGCTCGCAAGGAACTCGTCAGGGCTCTGGTCGCGATCGACAAAGCGCTCGATGAATCCCATGCTGGGGGCAGCGAAACGTCGACCGCAACCGCGGTCAAGTTTGCTATCCCGGACCTCGGACAACAGTCGCCCGAGCTCAAGGAGGTTCGGGAGCTGGTCGACACGGTCGATCGGGAAATCGTCACTTTGCTCGCTCGTCGCGTTCAGCTTTCCCATCGAGCAGCGAGAGCGAAAGCGACGCTAGGAGCGCCGGTGCTCGATTCGGCTCGCGAGGCCGATGTCATTGCTGCACGCGAACACTGGGCAAAAGCAGCGAAAGTGGACCCGGACGCCGTGCGGGACGTGTTTCGGGCGATCATCACTATGTCGAGGCGAGTTCAAAACACCCGCTAGAAGTGTGGTGCTTTTCGCCGATACCGGCGCGATCCCGCCGTCGAGCGTCCTCGCCTACGGGAAGTAGGCTCCGGGCGACTCGCCGCCGGCCTCGCTTGGTCTCGACGAAAATCACCGCACTTCTAGTGTCCTGTCTCTTCAGTAGAGTGAATTGTTGTCCTGTCTCTTCAGTAGAGTGAATTGTTGTCCTGTCTCTCAAGTAGAGTGAATTGTTGTCGTCACTGACGACATCTAACGATGGGTCACTTGTTGCGCCGCGTCGCGCATCAACCGGCGGCGCCTGCCGCCGGTTCAGTACCGCGACCGTCAGGGAGCGGTCAGGTGTAATTCGTCCTTTCGCATAGGGCTTGAGGTCCGCGATGGTGCGCCACGTAGTATGTAGCGCGATCGCGAGAACGCATGGGCCAGAGATACACGATGCCTGCGGGCCGCCGATCCATGCGGCGTGTTCGGAGGTAACGCTC
>Ga0182030_10012893_pt1 | contig 16690 bp, 20 predicted proteins | sample 812S3MmetaG_FD_121299 | JGI IMG/M metagenome (GOLD analysis project Ga0182030, IMG submission 121299) | Permafrost microbial communities from Stordalen Mire, Sweden - 812S3M metaG (Illumina Assembly) | ecosystem: Environmental > Terrestrial > Soil > Wetlands > Permafrost | place: Sweden...
AGTCAATGACGAGATAAATTGACAAGAACGAGGTTTCCTAAACCGAAACCCTCTAGCAAAGCTATTGCTGACAACACTGAAGCTTCGAAGAGCCAGAACATGAGAATAAGCGCCTCCGACCCAAGGTGCTCCAACGCTGCCCTGCCTGCCCAATGATATGATTCCTGCTATCCGTCCTTGCTAAACAATGCCCGAGTGCGATGATGAAAAAGAAAACGTGCCCATGTTTGCAAGTGGCAATTGATCCTCCTGCCCGTAGTGCCCAATGCTTTGCCCAAAGATTTTTTTAATGCCGAAAGTCGAGATGAGAGGATGCGATATATGCTCCGAGTTATGCTTTTATACAACTATCGATGACCGAATAGTTTGAGAAACGCCGATCCTAGAGAGGAGGTATGGGTATTGTATTTGTATCGTAACAATTGTCTTGAGAAAACGCCGTGAAATGCTAAGATGAAATGATTGCTTGTTCGTAGTTTCGAAGTAGGAAATTATTAGTGACATCTAGTGGCTGGATTGACGTCTCGAATATCGAGATTGGTCGAACGAGCTTGCATAGGCTCGTAGTGCCTTCCTTGACTCATCTGAGAGTTGAGATGGCTCGGAGGCTGCCGATGACGAGGAGGAGGTGCTCCGCATGGAGAAGAGACTTGATTGGGAGCTCGAAGGTGTCAGGACGGGATTCGAACTGAACGTGGTCGGAGACGATTGTGGCCTCGAGAGTTGGTAGAAGTTTGTGGTTCGAGGGGACGGCGTTGTCCCGTAGGGCTGTGCCTTGCTGAAATTGTACGCGGGCTCCATATAAAAGCCATTGTTCGATGGTCTCGTTGATGGCCATGAAACGGAGCCGCGAAGTGAAGTTGGGGATGATGCCACCGAGCCTGCACCCGATGATGCCTTCTCGTACTCTGCTAATCGGCATGCCTCAGAGCAATAGACGTTGCCGTCAGTTTGCCTATCACAGGCCAAGCAGAAATCTGGAGACCAATCCATATCGAAAGACATGTATATTGTTGAAAGGTTTTGTGGTTTGGAATCGAAGGAATGGATGAAAGTATCGATGGAGTCGGGAGGGAGCCTTTTTAAACAAATATTTCGAAACAAAAATGATGTGGTTTTCGAAGCTTATGCCGTACGTAGAATTCGGTGAGGTAAGGTAAGGTATGGTGTGACTCAAGAAGTGGAGCCTCGTAGTGAGGGAAAATCAGATTTCGTGCGAGGCGGAGACGGCTATGGCAGTGCTGACACAGAAGAATGCTCTAATAGTGCGAGCAGATGGTGTAATTATTTAAGTGAAAGAAGAGGATGATCATAAAGAGAAAGGAGATGGTATCATTCCCTTGCTCAATGATGGAAGTTGAAGAGTGAAGTTGGATTCGATCCTAGGTAGCAGGAAGAGACTAGAAGACTGAGGGAGGAGGTCGACCATATACCAAATAGGTCGAGTTGGGATTTAGATGGGTCCTGCAGATGAAATGCAGATGGGCTTGCTGTTTTTACAGACCACACCTCTTTGGGGAAAGCGTGAAATGAAGGAGGCCAGCAGGCAAATCTGTCAGCATGCCTTTGGCCCTTGGATTTTGTGTGGGCGGGATTAGACTTGGCTTGCTGCGGTGGTGCTGCGGTGGTGTGGTATGGTGAAATGCGGTTGCTGCGGTGGGCTGCTTTTGGTGGGGGGGGAAGAGTTTCTGAATTCTATTATTTTATTACTTAGCGTATCGACTAGGTCCGGAGATATTTTGGAATAAGTAATCGAGTATTGATCAAGGCTGGAATGGCGCTGGTGCTGCTAGCTGGCCTTTGTCCCTTTTCCAACTAAAAAAAACGGATCAGGACCTGGTTATGGCGGCGACGTGGGATGTGTGTGTTTTAGACAGATCATGGATGCCAAAAGATGCTCGAGGATGAATGGATGGGGGATGGATTCTGGCGTGGAGAAAGGAAGTGGCCGCATTAGATTTCCTGCAGTCCTGCAATCCTCTTGACCAGCGGAAGTAAAGCAGCAACCCCCCAAGCCTTTCCCTGAACATTTCTGCTTCTGCTTCTGCTTCTGCTGCACACGCACACACAGACACACACACAGAGCCGTGCTGTACTGGTTGCCAAGCTCTGAAGTCGCTGGATCAATCGATGGCGTTTTCAGGTTGCACTGTCGCAGAATCTCCCTCTGTAAAATCTCTTGGTTGTCCCTGCCAAATTGCTACAGGGCCCTCCCATTAGATCCTCAGGGATTGAATTTTTTTTCCCATCCTGGTTGGGAATGGGTTGCATGCACCACGTTGCTGTCGGCGCTCGTCATTTGTTAACATGGCATGGGGCCGTCATGGGCCAGTCATGGGGCAGCTAGTGTCCGATTTTCCCATACCCTTGAAGATGTATGGTTCATCGCCAAACTAGCCCATTCATAACGTTGTCTCTCCTTCAGATTCCCCCAGGATTCGGAAAAGGTGGCATTTTTGGCTTCACTTAAATTCTTTTTGACAGGGCGGCTGGTCAAGCCCCTTTCCACCTGAGCAGGGCAAATAATTGGCAGCCTGTCGCACCCTAAATAGCATTTGGCCCCTTCCATTGGCTTCATGCTTCACGCTTCATGCTCCATGCTCCATCATGCTCCATGCTCCATGCTTCATGCTTCACGGCCCTGCCTGAAATTTGCTGCCCTGCCGCGCCTGCCCTGCCAGAAGCTGAGACGCTGCTTCTGACTTGATGACCAGCCCAAGAGGTCTCATCTGCCTAGTTAAAGTGGCAGGAAACAGTCCTGAAGTGTCTCACATATGACTGGTTGTCAGAAATGGCCTAACCAGATTGCCTTTTGACAGCATGAACAAGCGGCACGAATAATTGGTCGGCGAGCAGATTCGCAATACTATTCTCCATTCGGAGCAACTTGCATCAACGACACCAAGACTTTTCCCCTCATTATTACCAAGCGTCGAGCTATCTTTCCCATTCGGTTGCTGCCGCTTCTTTAGAGGGCGCACTCCGCCTCCTGATACGCTATTGGACTGATCGCCGACATGATTTTAGGTGGCCAGGCCACTGGGATTTGTACAGCAGTTTTTTTTTGGTTCGGAGGGCATTTATTCATACCAATGCTGCATCACACGCGGCCTGTGACTATCTACTGCAGGCACCGGCCAAGCTCTGCAATCCAAAGTTATCAGGAATTCAGTTGCGCCTAGCAGGAGCACGTTTCATGGTGGAGCAACGTGATCGTCATAATTACCGCGCGCGTCTCCACTGAAAAGCCGCAAAGCGATGTTTACCAGGTGTCCAGTGCTTATTTGCGACTGGCTTGTACATGGGCTATATTTGAGGCAAATCCGGCTCCCTTACGAAAGTAGACCACTATCTCCGGCCGATACGCCTTTCCTGCTGATCTTGAACTCTTAAAGTTGCCGAGAAGAACGTTTCTAAAAATTAATGCGCTTATCTATTTACAAGTGATCAGACCTCTCGCGTAGTTTCGTAAAGTCAGGCCAAATTCGTCTAGCAGAGTGGCAAGCCCTGTCGAGGAGCTTTGTTCAACAGTTGGACTGGGACTAAATTACGAGCAAATGATTGACGTGCAAAGTCTTTGCGGCGGCAAAATTAAAATAGGAACTCGCTCCAGTGTGGACACTAGTGAGGTGCAATATCCCTTTGCAAGCAACCCCGTAACGTCGATTGATGATTCGGTCTTTACAAGAAGCTTGCAGATGTTTCTATGTAGTATTGTCTTTCTATGCTATTGGATAGGACTATTTGTCAAGATTGCGAGGCTTTCATGCAGTTAGAGCTCCTGAACGGCTACCTGTTTACCCTGATGGCTACACAGCAGCAGCAGCAGCAGCAGCAGCAGAACTCTCTAAAGTGCGTTTATATAAACATGCACTCCTGCAATACAATTTCGACATATGTTTGAGCGAGGCACGCAAATTGCATGCAGCAGTGCCGCATAAAATTAACTACTGCTGAGAACGTTGCTGCATTCAAGCACTATCGGAAGCTCCCGAACATGCTTGTCTTTGAGGCTAAAATCAGGATACCACTCTACCTGCGGCGGCTATATTTAAATACGGGTTACAAAGCGCATCATGATATAATAAAGGCTTGATGGGAATCCTCTAAAGTATATTGAGCTTTTACATTGTGTGGGGGTTGCTTCCCAATCTCATTCCAAGCTGAACGTCGTCGCTCTGCTGACGATGGTGAGCGTTCGGGAAGACTGGATCAGGTGTAACCCATCGCCGTAGATTACCCTTTACAATTTGGATTCAATAACACGGATCACGGCATCTCTTGAAAAAATGAGGAATCTCAGCCCTGCTCGGCATGCTCGGCAACACCGTGTCTTCTCTTGGAGTGTTGTAGATTTACGAGCTGAGTGAGAGGTTCAGCTTCATTCGATCAGGAGGCGCTAGGCCTTTGGGAACTGAAACGGAATGACTTGGACTCGATTAGGAGTTGATCATAAAGCCCACGAATGGTAATGAGACCTTGGTCAGCTGCCATAAGCGCTATCTTCCTTTTAAGGTCATTTCCTTTAACTTATGACGACTTCACGAGCGAGAACCTAGCCCTAGAGAGCTAGCATTGAAACAATCTTGAGCGAAACATGAATCAATCCACTTCATCTCAGATATCAGTAGTTCCATTCATCCTATCTTTTCATCCCACTTCTTATGCATCGCAATCAGGAAGATCGATTTCAGAGTGGAAGCTAAAGCAATATACAGGGTGCGGTCCGCCTAGTGCTCGATCGGCCAACTTAATTATATGGGTCTCTGAAATTGAGAATTATGGAGCTGGAGATAAAGGCTTTCCATTTTATCCAGACGACGCCTTTGCCGCGCACCCCATTCCCGACTTCAAGAGTTGGAACAGAATATGACGGACGCCCTTGGAGCTGATGCTGCCTTGGTCTTTAGAGGGAGTCATGCTATTCCATCCAATCTTGATATTGAGGTCACGATATCATAGTCGACAGCAACATTTTGCACATGGTGCTCAAGGGTTTCACCTTTTTCCTCAGCACATGACTTGTATCATATCTCACATTCGAGACCGTTTCTTGGCTGTCTTGTACTATATTTCCTTTTGTTCAGAATCGGTACTAGTAACGTAATTCTTCACGAGCCACCTTTTCTTTTGCTCTCCACACCAACTTTTGACATCAACATGGATAATTGGGACGCTACTGCACGTTCTCAGACCTCAATATGACGAAAATCGTGTCGCTAATCTGATATACCGTATACAGAGCGCTCATTCGCTAGCATCGCCGATCTATCCCTTGTCTTCTCCTGCGTGGAATGGACAAGTTTCATTGGGGAGTTCTACATGGGGTTCCCTGATCCTTCCCTGGCCCTGGCTGCATAAAATGCTTGGCAGCCCCGCTCTCTCAACCAAAAAGTCAGATGTCCAGGGGACAGGGACATATGTGGACAGGGACAGGGTAAGACACGACTACGCAAGCCCCCACGTTTTTATGTAACCTGTATCCCTGTATCCCTGTATCCCTGTATCCCTGTATCCCTGTATCCCTGTATCCCTGTATCCCTGCATCTCTACATCCCTCCATCCTCGCTCCTCGCTTGGCAAATCCCTCACTTCCATTTCCAGCAACTCAGCTTTCCTGGAGCCACGATTGACGAAGTGGCGTTGTCGAGATGGGTCTTCAAACAAGCCCAGATATTGACACCTTGCTGCTTTCGGTCTTCTCTACCCATCAACATCCGACGAGGTCGTCGTCGCCCTCCTCGTGATGCTTTGTGATGGCTTCATGTACGATCGGGGTGTTGCCAAGAACTCATTCGATTTATCAGAACAAATATCGATACGAACACATGCGGGAGCGAGTGAAACAACTCTCCGTCACCCCACCCCCCCCCTTTCAATGTTCACTTCTCTGCAATGCACTCCGTTTTAGAGATACATTCTCCCAAATCAAGAACTTCCTACTTTTTGCAATATATTCCAAGGCATCGGGGTTTATTGCTCCCCTCCGGGTGATCATCGCATGTTGCATCGTCTCCCTGCTCCTTCAGCGCTGCCTGGAAATCGGTCACTGCCTATTTCCATTGGTTCTCGCTCATATCTTTCGGATATTGACCTTTGGAAAGGAGTACGTCCACCCCTTTCCCCCCACAGAAACTTTGTGGACCCTCCTGCCCAACCGATATTACTACTAATCTAGTAATGAGAAGGAACGACAGTCGAATGTGTATCGGACTTAATTTTACAGCGAAGTCCTGGGACTAGACTCTAGTGTGATTGTCATTCATCTAGCTCCGTATACGATAACGTGGGGCATACGTTCACCACGATTTCAAATTCATTGCTCAGCAATACTTGTATCCCATTATGAAGCAAAGTTCTCAGGGGCAGCCCAACTTTGCGAATCCAAGCCAGGTTCAAGTTTGGTTGTGCGTTCTCCCCAGGACAGGACAGGACAGGACTGGAAAGCAAGTCGTGACGGCAAAGCGGCCGCCGTTTTAGCTCCCGTTCAAAGCTCCCGTCCAAAGTCGCCTTCCTGCTGGGTTCTCCTGCAATGGCCGATTGATCCTGCATACCAAAATTCTCCTCTTCCTTTTCCTTGACTTGCGTTGGGCTCACAAGGATGAATGCAAGTTCTACACCTGTCTGAAAGGCGGCCTCCGAACATCGTATCACGAATTCCCCCTCCCCCTCCAATTAATCTTACGTTCTCCGCAGCATCATGACGCGACCCCGCCTTTGCGACGCAGTACCACGACGCTGGCCCCAGAGTTTCTATCCATCCAGGTACACGCATTCTTAAGTGCGCTCCTTCTGCCATTGGCTAGTGCCGTCAGAACCGAATGTTCCCGCAAGACGGTGACTGGTCGCTTTTCAATTCTCTTATACCCTCAAACTCTTCATCCACTTAGACGGTGCTATCTCTGCAAGCTCAAGCAGGGCGTAGTTGAAAGGCGCAGATCATCGATAATTGATCACGGTCTACGCGAGCTCAGCAGGCAATGAGGCATCAACATATGGCAAATGACAAGTATCTGCCAATGCTATGGCCACTTGTTACGACGATCATCTCAAAGGCGCGATCAATGTTCTAGAAAACTGACTCAACAGCGTAAGATCTTCTGTACAAGTGGCAAGGCTACGGGACTCGGACATTGGTGCTCTAGTGGCGATCACCCCCGAGCTTGTGTGGCTTGTTTCCCATTTTTCAAAAACATCCCCAGATTTGGATCCTACCAATTAGCATCAAGTGGCAACGACCTGGCAGCGTCCTGCATGGCCCCCCCAAACTCAAGGCATAAGCGTTACCCTTAACGGCCTCGACCAGCTTCCAAAACCATATCATCTTGCAGAACCGCTGTCGTGTAACCAATCTTCGCTTAGCCCCCTAAATTTTGATGCCCGTCTCACCGATCAGCTGGCACAACATCAGGAGAAGTATCCGAGTCTGGCAATGTGTTTTCGACCCCCTAATTCTGCAATATGGCGTAATCGTGCAATATCATCTAAGACGTCTAAGACCCCTATCTTGCGTTATGCTGTGCGATCCTTCTTCGGCCTCTTCTTCCTTGCAACTTTGTCATGATAATTTCATCTCTGCAAAATATACTCTTTATCTTGGTTAAATTCAACCGGGAGGATGGAGGCCCTGCAACTCTGCGTGGTCCAACGGTATCCAACCCCTTTCACTTTCCTGTCACAAACCCCCCCTTTTTTCTTCCAATCAACTCCTTGGTAATTACACGTTCAGATGTGGAAGACTCTACAGCGGAGATCACACGACCACGTGTCTGGGTAATGCCCGTGTAACCTCTGGTTAAGCCGTTGAGTATCATTTATCATTTCTCACACACATCCCGCGCTGTTCAATGCACGTACTATCAACCTCCAAATGGCAATGCATATATTAGAGATTGATAAGCTATAGCTCAACAGTCGTCGCACTACCGAACTAATCTTGGCAATGCCGATAGACCTTACGATTCGGGGTTGCTCCGGCGAGCGCCGACGTTTAGTAAAGCCATGGGCCCAGATTCGACTTTAGAAGAAGGATATACCGGCCAATTACTCAGTCAGGGGATTTCAGTAACCGAGTACCGGAATTACACATCCTTCAGACGCAGCTCGTTTGTTATCCTAGTCCTATCAATAGAATTGGCCTCGATTCCCAGTCTAAACATTCCCAAAACTGAGACGAACACAGGTAATTCCTATTGCCACCCATGACTCTAGAGGCATCTCAAGCACCTCATACTCAAATATTCCTATTGGTTCATCATCTCTACCGATAGGCCAGCACTTTCAAATTAAGTGGCTGAAATAATCAGGGCATTGTCTCGTGGAGATTCTCGCTACCACGGCGAAAATGTGTCTGGATTTCGCGGCTGCATATGCTTCTCTTCGCTGACCTAGGGGTGGGTAGATGAGGGTATGCGCGGTTGAATATTTTCGAGGTTACCCATTGAAGAACGTGACAGGGGATGGGATTGGTGTTACGGGACAGTGATATCCAAGACGTGATATTTTCAGAGGAGCACAACTCTCTCCTTTTCTTTCCTGGCGCTTTCCCTATCACTCACCACCATTCATATCTAGATAATGCTCTCAGCAGACCTTTGTTGGCGGGTGGAATCGGTACAGAGCAGTCCATACCTGTAGTCAAAGGTGTGCGATATCGGCGTGTTGAACTTGCAGTATCAACCCTTTTAGTGTGGGCCAAGATGCGACGAAGTGTAATTTCTCTCTTGCTGAGATATGTAATGACAGCTCTGTGCAGACACTGCAGAAGGGGCTTTGCGATGTCGGCGCGTTTTGAGCTCCCAGTATCACCCCTCGCTTTCCGGCCACGATGCAATGAAGTATGTATGAGGTTTCCTTTTCTCTTAGGATATGCAATGAGCACAGCCATTTCACATGCAATCAATATCGAATGCAGGTATGTATGCCGTGATTAAACCATGTGTCAGCAAAGCACAGATCGCCGCCGGTGGAATGGTCATGGAGTATAGTAGCATTAGACTTTGATGGGGAAACGTCTCCCCCCGAAGATTGAAGGAATGGTATTTCGTCTGTGGATGGGGAAAGCCAGGTTGAATAGAATAGGCTCTGTATGATCATAGAGTGGTATATCTGGAGGCGGTATTCACAGACTTCTTATACCAGAATCCATGTCTCTAAGATGTCAACTGGCTGGACTACCAGTGAATCAGCAATAGCATACAACTCAATCAAAGGATATTAGTAGCAGAAAAGATGTTGATCATTCCATGAATATATACATATGTACATTCTACTCTACAGATGCGCCTCCAAGCGTCACACTCCCTACGGAAAAGAAGGCCCCTGACTAACAGGCGAACGAACCCTAAGCAACAACGCCTGATTATCCAGATTATATCCACTATCTTCAGAATGATTGAAATTTTCCCCATCTAGATACTCATCCTGAGTAATAAAACCATCATCACTCAAGCTCAACACAAACCACTCTCCATCCGCGCCAAATAACCCATCAACAGGCCCCCGTCCTATACTCTCTCACTTCTCATTCATCAGGCTTGCGTCCTGCGCTCCGTCGCTATGCACCCCAAACCTCCCCAGTGACTCATTCACATTGAAATCTCTGAATGAACAATCCGCAGCGGGCGTGAGACGGGCCTTCAAAAACCCTGCGGCAGAAGCTATTGAGTAATTCGCATCCTCATACACACTTCCCCTGACATCGGTAGCGCTCGAGATGTCGAAAACATCAATGTGTCGATATACGGATACAGAAGAGGAGGTGCCATGATCGGTGTTAGAATCGCGGGCCAGAACGAAGAATTGGCTGGGTTGGGAGGGCGGGAAGTGGATTTCGGGTTGGGGGCCTACTTTTAGGTTTTGGATTTTTTTTGGCTGTGGGATCGGTATAGAGGGGGAGGGGACGATGGGTTCATGGGTTCATGGGTGTAGTGGGGAAGGAAGGGGAGGGTGATGTTGTAGGAGAGGAGGCGTGCGTATCTGGGGTGGGGTTAGTGGTGTTCTTCCAGAGGCTTGTAGTACCTTAGAAGTGGGAAGTCTTGGGGCTCAGAATATCTCTGCGGAGTCTACAAGGTCTCACAAGTTTGAGGGCATTAGGATGAGGAGAAGGTTAGGTACTCTGAGAATACACATACCTTTCAGTCATCTTATCCAACCTTTCCTCTTGATTAGCAGCCGCCTGCAAAAGAACATAAAGCCTCCTCCCATCCTCCGAAATCGTAAGCCCCTCAAATCCATGATTGTTATCCCTCCCCGTCGGGTTATCCGCCGGAATCACATCATCGTCCTCTTTACTTGCAGAAAAAGTTTCCGTGCCATTACGGATGGGGATAATCGCATCAGTGGGTCGAATCGCTCCGATCATTCGACCAGCAGGGCCGAAGCGATATATCTATAGTCCGTATTCATCAGAGATCCAGAAGCTGCTGTCGGGGTTGAGGACGATACCTTCTGATTCGACGGGGGGTTACAAAAGCCGGCGCCTATAAGTATGTGGCAACTGGGCGATCTGGGAAACCCGGGAAACTGATGTGACCTGTCCTGTCCACATCGAGACCCGTACACGGTGTGCCATCGGGAACCGTAAAGCGGACAGTGTCTTTGCAGGTGAACTATAGGCTCTTCCCGCTTGGGTTCGCAACTATTGCGTTTTGTTGGGGAGTGAAGAGGATACCGAATTTTTGGACTCAGGGTTGGAAGTTTAAAGTCCCTTCTGTATTCCTAATTTGAAATTAGAAAAAAATATATTGAAAAGGGAATGGTCCTTCAGCTCACCATCCTCTGTCAGGAAGCCCCCAAAGCACTCCGGTATAGCTCCTATTTGGCAGCTTTCGCCATTGGAAACGATCCAACGCAATTCCACTTCCAAGACCACCAAGAATATCTCCAAAATTTACGGTGGTATTGCCGGAAGCTAGATGGTATTCTGCGAGCTCCGGAGTCGTGTATGTCTTGCCATTACATGTGGTCTGGCTCCCAAAGCTCGGGGCCGCAACTACGGCGACGCTGGCAAAAAATGTCAACGTAAAGAGCAACATGGCGGATAAAAGGCATTGGAAGGGAAAGAAACCTGGATCTGTAGAAAAGACATCGAGAATTATACTTATTAGCAACGAACTCACGGTGAGCTAGGACGAATCGACGAACCGGGGTCCGATGTTGACCCCTCGCTCTCACTCTCGGCCACGGCGAAAAGAAAGATCCTTCCTAGGCAGCTTGTTTGCTCTGAGCCAATAGTTGTGAAACTGTACCTGGAAAACCTCCATATGGAAGCTGTAGCTTCTCATTCCCATGACCCTTCTAGGTGACAGTAGTAGCGGTTCCAAATATTCTTGGTACGGAAGTGTGCGTTCGTAAGTCAGTCGAGAGATGCACGTTGCGCTATTTTTGATGTTCAATCGTTGAAGGCTCCTGTCATTTGGTAAGTTTAGTTCTCGTTGACTTGCATTGGCGTCTTGGAGCGGTAGGTCTGCTAAGCCTACCACAAAAGTGCCAAGAAAAGCATTCGTGCACGCGGGATACTTGTCACAAGGGAGTCACAAGGGACTCGTCAAAATACCTTAGAGTAGATATCATCAATCACGCATAGAAACTCCTCATTTCATGGAGAGATTGTAGAATTGTCTCTGCAACTACATACAATTCCCAAGTCACAAGTTGTCTTCATATCTCATGCGCTCCATGTCTCATGCTTCGTGCTTCATCCCCCATGACCACCGAATAGAGAGATATCAAAATGACGAATCTCTTTGCAAATGCAACGTTTCTCGGGTTGCGATATGATCGGGAGAAATGAATCTAAACAGAAATAACTTTTTAGACAAGACAATATCAATCTCTTCCTGCGACTTAACTCCGCCTAAGCAGAAATACCTCTGGGCATGTAATATGATCCGAAGGAAAAAGGTTGAGCCCACGTGTAAAAGCCGTATTCAGAGGGTATATTGGAAAACTGCAGCTTGCGGAGAAAGAAGGTTTCAAAGATCGTACATATCCCAGCCGTCAAAGTTATTGGCGAAATTTTGGTGACGATGGCTGGTTTCAGATGGTCGGTCCTCAGCGTTGACTTTTGCATATTCGGTCCTCAACTCTTCCTCCAGTCACAACTCATCATCATCCTCGGCAAGCTCAGCAGGCTTGAGAAGACCGCCGACCTTAGAAAGACGCTCACGCTCAGCTGCCTTGGCATCCCTCTCCATCTGCTCCTTCTCCTCTGCATACAACTCAGCATTATCACCTGCAAACTCCTTCAACTGAATAAGGAAATCGCGGAGATTCAACTTGAATCTATCGTAAGTAGCGTTCAAGGCGAACAAGCCCTCAACGAAAACCTTGATTTGTGCACTATCAAGGGTCAGTAAGATGCCAAACAATAAAAACTTAGGGACTTACGGTTGGAGATTGGGGAAGGCGTTTTGCAATAAATTGGCGACAAAACCTGCTAGAAACTCCTTATTGTCTGTTCCAGCCGGTGCCTGGTCGGGAGGATAGATAGGTCCTTGAATCTTGGGTACTGAACCGTCCGCAGGAGAAACGAAGTAGAACATTCGAGATAACAACGTGGATTGTGCCTTGAATCCGGCCTTGTGATCTGTGTCGGTAAGCACGAAGAAAACATCCTGCAAGATTGGCACGAAGAATTGTTGGAAGAAGGAATTAGAAGTCGCAGGATCAGTTTCCGCAATGTTAGAAATCAGCTCAAGGCACATGTTGAGACCAGCATGTTCCACTTCGCGATTGTCGTGCTTGCTTGCCCACATGCACGAGTCGATGACAAATTTGAATTGGCGATTGTCCAACTTGAGAAGCGCTGCGCGTTTATCAGCAAATATGGACCAGTGAAAAGAAGAATGGAACCTACCAGGGAAGCAGTGGAGGTTAATGGCACGGAGTAAGGTAAAGAATTCAACTCTGTGCTCGGGGAATTCGGAAAAGTCCTTGTTGATCATTTCAAGAGTGCACTCGAACACATTCTCCATGATAGTGGGGACTTGATCCTCCATAAGACCCTAGACATGATGTCAGTAAATCCTCATCATAAGTAAAGAGGGAATGCACCACTGAATGCTTTGAGCGATGAGGGGTCCAACGTACAGAAAGCTTAGTAATGATGGCCGACATGACCTTCAAAACTTCAGCGTCTCGAGCATTAGGTACGTTCCGGTTATAATCAACGAGCACGGCATCTAAAAGGTTAGGTACGATATTTGTGCGAACCATCTCAAGATCATCGGCTTTCTCGACATAGGTTTCAATGAGCTTCAAAATCTCTTTCTTGATAGTCCTCAGTCCTCGAACTTTAGGCATCTTAGTTGCAATGTCGCCTATGATTGGTTAGTATAGGAAATTACGTTCAATAGAGCACAAACTTACCATCTCTTTGCACTGCCTCTGAGATCATTTGGCTGGTGGCACGGTACATGGATAGCATGTCGAGGTAGATTCTGCCGATCTGAGGATAGAAGTAGCTCCCAATGGAGGTGCAGGCCGAAACGTTGGTTTTCATGACGTTTCCAATGACCTTAATAGTGTCTGCATCTTGCAAGATTGAAGGATTTGCAGTTGCTTGTTGGATGATAGCATCCCATGCAGCATTTGGATACGACATCAATTCTGCAATGAGTCTCTCCTGATTGTTTTTCTGCGGCTGAGCAGCAATCATGTAACCGCAAGCTTCGTAAAAGGTGTGAACTTGTTGAGGGGAGAGATCGCATGTAATCTTGCGCATTGTCCTAACGATCTCCTCGATAAATGGTTCTCTACAAAAATTTGGTTAGTACTAGTAGGCATACAGGCCCAAAAGGTTACAAAATCATAGTTTGCCATCAGTCAAGCTTGGAGCTCGAGTGATGGGCGGCCTCCTGAAGGGCAGGAACAAGGAGCAAAATGAAGGAGGGGTTACTCACGATTCTCCTGGTTGCATCGCCACGAAATGTCTTTTGCATTGCCTCGCAATCTTGATGAATGTATCACAAGCCATGTCCTGAACACCCTCATGTGACTCATGCATGAATTCGAAGAGTTTGTTAACGACGGTCTTGAGGAATTTCCAGTGCGCCTTCAAGAAACGTGGGTATTGGCCGACAATGTACATGATGTTGCTGGCAACAACAGCTTTGTTATCCTTACCACGCTTCATCTCAGTCAAGCCAAGGAGATCCTTAATGACCGTGACCAAAAATCGCTTCTCGGTCTCTTCGTTCATTGCTAAGGAGATCGACCCAATGGCCCAACATAATGTGTTACAATTGGCCCATGACCATTCGCTTCCATCGACCTGGCGCGCCAACTTGTCGGTCATAATGTTTTCTGTGTCTACGACATCCAGATGGGTGAGATAGACAAGGCATTCTCGGGTAGTCTTGTACAGCTGAATGGTATCACTTTCCTTCACGAACTCTCTGACAATCTCACCCTCGTCGTTCTCGACAATCAAAACTTCTTCTGGCCTGACCATCTTCTCGATCATGACCACTCTGAGGTTTGAAAGGACCTCGTTATATTTATGCTTCCGAAGAGGATAGTTGGCCAATAAGTTTGGATTTGGCGCCCCTGGATTTGACAGACCTCCAACACCCATATTTATAAGGGGGTTGACATCGGTGATCGGAAGAGATTGCATTTCATCATACAATTCTTGAACAAGCTTTGTCCAGTATTCCAAACAAATCTTGAATATCTCCCGGTCGTCGATTTGTGAGATTCTAATGAGGTAGAAATGTGCATGGGTGAGGAAGTCGCGGTTTGGGAGGTTTTCAATAAGCTATAGAAAGATTAGTATATTGAAGAATCTGATGTATTGACAGACTTACGTTGAGATGAACGCTGAAAAAGTTGCATAGGAAAAGAGCTAGATTTTGAATGAACTCCTGATCCTTGGAGTTGCTTGAATTATAGGTGCTCTTGAGATCCAAGGAAAGAGGGATAATCTTTGATATGGCGGTCAAAACCTCCGTGAACATCTGCACGAGCTTCTCATCGTAGGTATTCTGCTGCCCGGTTTGCAGACCACCAATCTCAGTTAAACACTTCAAAGTGACATTTCTAAACTCTGGCATTTCTAAAAATCGGGTCCGCAGGGTATCGATGATAGGAGTTTCGAAGATATAGCCAAGGGGGATCCAATTGAAGAAACGGAGAAGTGTCTCGAGCGTAGCCTTAATCAAGCTTGCTTGCGTAGCACTGTTCAAAACCTCATTACAGAGCTGGAAAATTGACGAGAACTCCGCACACATCGTGGTCTTCAAGTTCTTCGTTTTGGTGGAGGTCATTTGATCCGCCGAATAATCGAAAACCTCCTCTGAAAGTAACCGCAGAATAGACATGTTATTCTCGCATATCGACAGACTTGTGTGGCAGGAGGAGATGATTTCGTTGATAAACGTTGGCCAGTTATGAGGCCATTCTTGCTTCAGGATGGATACAAGGACGAGGTTGAGTTTGTTAAGGAGAGTTCGCTGTGCCTTAAGAGATTCTTCGGAGCCGGAGCACTGGATGATGAAGCTTACAACGAAATTTCGAATACCTGCAACCACTTAGTGTGGGGTATAAATCTTGCGAGATCAGATACGTACCTTGACACTGCTCCTTTGGTAAGACTTTCCATCTAGTCATGATCACATTATCGAGAACTTGCAAGCCCAAATCTGTAATTTGTCAGCAAGGTCTGCACAAGTAGCCAAGTCAAGGCAGGTGGACTGACATTTGGTCTGGGGGTATGTAGCATCTTGTAAGATCTTATCAACTAGCAACCACGCGTCCGGATCCTCCTTGAACTGTAGTAATGCATTAGTAGGCAAAGATATAAACTTTGTTGGCGCAAGGGACGCATACCTGGTTGAGTGTGGCCTGAGCAGTTTTTTGCTATAGATAGAACGCGTCAGAATATGATTTTATCTTCTGCTATTACAGTCGCAGATATGCTGAGCACTTACAGTCTCCCCGCGACCTTCATAGAAAGTCCGAACGGTCTGGTCGAGCTCTGGAATTGTTGGACTCATCTTCGCGGTCAGGTATCGATATACGAGCTCGTATCCTTTAGCGATAGATAGTCCTATGCTTCGAGGGTGCTTTGTTCAGCTTGCGCTGTAGGGAAAAGTGATCTCGAAGGAACTTGTTGTTTGTGGAAGACGCTGTTGAAGTTGGAGGTTGCCCCACCAAAGTACAGCAATGAGGCTTGGCGCCTAAGTGGATCCTGGCACGTGATTAACTCTAAATATCGCGGATAAACTTCTGACCTAAAGGTTCTCCCTTACCTATTTTCCATTCACCAGGCCAAATTGTCCCGGGATAGCTACTTATTATTCTAGCCACCCGTTGTTCAAGAGAGTTCTGAACAATTTCTGTTTGTCAGCGCATGAAGCTTAGAGACTGCAACTTATTCCAAGTTGGCCTCCGTAACTGTAGAGACTGGATTACAAGATGGTGCAGTACTATATTTTAAAGACAGTCGATGTGGGAAAGCTTGAAGAATATCGTGGCTAGGTTTTAAGCATCTTGTATCGTTCGCATACAGACAGTTTTAAGAACGACAGGAAGGTAAAAATCCATCCAGGGGAATGTTCTTGTTCCACAAGCTATGAGCCAGTATGATCCTACAGGAGATGGTTCATTTAATCTCTTTATAAACTCTCCTTAAAATACATGAATATTGGAGGAACTTTATCAGATGCTCCCTCCCTCACACGACCAT
>Ga0182030_10012897_pt1 | contig 16689 bp, 21 predicted proteins | sample 812S3MmetaG_FD_121299 | JGI IMG/M metagenome (GOLD analysis project Ga0182030, IMG submission 121299) | Permafrost microbial communities from Stordalen Mire, Sweden - 812S3M metaG (Illumina Assembly) | ecosystem: Environmental > Terrestrial > Soil > Wetlands > Permafrost | place: Sweden...
ATCTCTGAACAGTGGGGCCCACTTCTGGCAGGGTTTCACGTACAGGGCAGTCTAGGTATGGCACGTGATGAATTGCTGTTTGGCAGGTTGGATCGAGCTTGGATTGCAGAGTTCTCTTGTCTTCATTAAAGTACGTCGATAAAACAATCAAGTCCCTGCCCAAGCTCCCAAATCGCAATACCAACCCCTAGTTCCTCCGCAAGCTGCAGTCGGTACAACAAGCTCAACAAAGAAGGGTACCAAAGCCTACGACCGCCATGGACAAGAACATGCTCTTTCGCGTCTTCATCCCATTTGATGACAACGCCCTCCCCCTTTAGAAGAGCCAGATAATTCGACGCAGTGAATGCGCCCGGGTTCTTTCCTTCCTCAAACATATATCCATAAAATGGGACCCCCATCAGAACCTGACCCGCGGTCGACACCTCATCACCATCCTCCTCATTCTCCTCCACCAAGCCCTCCACAACCTCTTTTATCCATGGCAAAGGACTATTAGGCCCTTCTTGCCCAATGGAAACAGCATGATCATACGTCATAACAGAAAAATAGTCCACCTCATTCGCAAGCGCTGAGATATGATCTGCGTCAAACCCGACCCCTAATTGATGTTGCGGCGGGACCACGAGAATCAATTCCTTGTCGAGATCATGAAGCGCATCGCCGATCCTTCCGATGAGTGCTATGAAGGCGTGAGGAGCGGGGAGTTCAAGTGTTAAGCCATCATATCCATAGTTTTCAACTTCGGAGAGAAGGACATCAATGATAGCCTCAGCGTGTCCTTGAGGATAATATAATATAGCTTCAGCCGCCTTCTGAGAAAACTGTAGTTGGACCCTAGGCACGATTTTGGGGGATCTGAAAGAGGTGCGGAGCTCTTGGAGCCAGGATTGGTCTACGTCGTGGCCACCTTGTAGAATGGGTTTGATGCCGTCTTCGAGGATGAGTTGGTACCAGACGGGTGAGATGTGCGTAAATTTTGAGGCGAACCATTTTGCGATATCGTAGCCGTGGTTGTTCCAGGGTGTTACGTAGCCTAGTGTTATTGATTTCTTGGGGCGTTCATAGTGCGATTGATCGGATGCTAGGGATGAGCCGGGTAGTGTGATTGTGTTTAGAATATCTTTCCTCTTAATGTTATTGGTATTGAGGCTGAGAAGAGCGGGGTCTAAATCGCATGACGGAAAGCCTATGGAACTTTTCGTTGCGTGTATTCGAGAGATAGAGAGGAGTAGAATGAAGCACCGGAAAATCATTTTGAGGTTGTTAGAAGTTCTTGATACTGTCTGACAATGAAGACACGAGTTTAAAGTAGGTCGAGATCATGTGCCACATCTAGAAGAGCTGACTCAGCAATGGGATTCAAATATCTATATTATTTATTATTTATTGAAGATTGTTCTTATGTGAAAAGACAATATGCTGGCTAAAACCCATTAGTCTAGTGTAGATGAAAAAGAGATGGCAAGTAATCGTGTCCTTCGGTCAGGTCACGTGGTGCAGTTCATTCGGCTGTCGAAGATGTTCCAATATATTACGGATAGATCTCGCAACTCAGTATATTAGACTTAGATTAGCCGGCTGTAAGAGACCCTTTGATGGGGTCCATTGTTACTTGAGGGGGAGAGTATTGATCAGGGTCAAAGAATACCAAGATATAAATAGCTTATGTATGTTTACGCTGATGTAAGCGATGTAACCCAATTAGGACAACTCCGCTTACAGCCTCAGCCTCAGCCTCATACCTTTCTCTATTTCTTCTCAATCCAATCCATTTCAGAGAAATAAAATGTCACGCCGAACGTCTCTTTTAAGATTTTCGAGGTTATTATCCGCATCTAAGCCGTACTTCAATCCTCCGTTAAACCAGGCCATTAAACGACCATTCCTGAATCAACCTTCATCTTCGTCGCCCTCCTCAATTGGGTTCAATTTAGCCTCCGTGTCATCAAGCTATCGTCCTATAGTCATGGACCATAGATCAGCCCCCCATACCGAAGAGTATTCCAGGATTTCCGAGGCGCTTTTCAAAGGAGATTTGGCTGCTCTAAGGAAGACACTTTCAGCGCATCCAGACATAGATCTCAATTGTACCTTTAACGACGATCCGGGCGTCGCGGAAGCTGAACCGTTGTTGCATCAAGTGCTTCGCACGCGACTGAGCGTAAAACCAGAAGACATCGAGATCATCAAGGTTCTCCTGAGTCATGGATGTGATATCAATACTTATTCCGCTGACGCGGGGGGAATGATCGTCAGTCTAGACTTCGCAAGCTCCTCATCGTATGACATAACTGACGATTACATAGCTCGATCAAGCCGCCAGGCTTGATAGCGTCCCTTTACTAGAATTCTTGATCGAAAGCGGTGCATCTGTTAATACAGATAAGCAACAGTACCCGGACTCGCTTTCGCCGCTGTACTATGCCGTCTCTTGTGACCGGATCGTCAATGCCCAATTGCTTATCTCGCATGGTGCCAAAGTTGACACAGATTCGATCGAGAATGCACGGTCATCGGAGATGTTAGAGTTGTTGCTTTCGCATGCTACGAGCGCAGTGATCGCTGAAAGTAGGCCCGTCAATGAAGCGAGTCGATCTGGAGACTGGAAGTATCTAGCACTGTTGCTTGAAAAGAAGTTCGATGTTAATGCGATTGATGGATTCGGACAAACCCCATTAACAGCAGCTTCTGGATCAAGCAGACCTGTCCGGAAGATCATCGAAATGCTGCTTGAAAACGGTGCAGATGTTTCGGCGAAGAGTAGAAAAAACTACGGAGGCTACAATGTGGAGGGAGATACGGCTTGTGAGTTTTGATCATCTAGGACACTTCTAGAGATTCTGACAAGTCTAGTGCACATTGCTGCATGGCGCAGCGATGTCGATGTAGTGCGGGTCCTCCTAAATGCAAGTGCGGAGATCAATGCTAGGAATTCTAAAGGGCAAACACCTTTGATTAAATTCGCACTCTATCTAGCTCAAGTGTGCTCAACGCCCGTGCATGGTCCCGAGATACACCCTCGACAGCGTGTCATACAAATGCTGATTGACGGTGGTGCCGATGTGAATGCAGTTGACAAGCAAGGAGGAACGGCACTGCATGCAGCGGCCACAACCCGAAAATACGGACCACGACCTTTGATCTTGGACGTGATGAAGCTGTTGGTAGATGCAGGGGCTGAAGTCGGAGCTACTGATGCAGAAGGTGCGACTGCACTCGATATTCTGGTGGGACTCCAGGCGCAGGAGCTCATCGAGCCGTTCGTCCAGTATGTCAGTCAACACCAGGAACATTCTAAGAAATAGCAGCATCTCTCAATAGTATTCTGTAGCATAACTGTAACTTATATCGAGGCCGGCAATACCACTCCCGTATTTTACCATGGCTTTAATACGCAGTTCATCTAAACCCAGTGCCGTATTTTCTAAGATGAATAAGGTAGTAATTCATTGTACAGATCATGTGACTTTGACCACTTAATACTTTTTTATTTTAAGCTCTAAGCTTTATTCAACCCTTTAGAAATTTCCAAAACATATTATAAACCTTATACCCGTTCATCTGGGTAATATAAACATCAATTTACGAAGTAAGGCCCTAGGAGCACCTTTACTCATGATCCCTCCCATTTCCAGCCCCTGATTCACCACAAAACACCTATCTCCGTATAAAGTGCCTTACAAAGAAGCCTGTAAAGCCCTGAATGTGCCGTAAAAACCCGAAAACTACAGGGTATATAAGCACTAACTACATCCATTTAGTGCTTATGATCAGCGGCCGCCCCCTGTAACCACCAGGGCTTTTCTCGCGTGACACCCTTTTTTCTTTGCAGATGTCAGAACCTTAAGACGCAATTGCGAGTTTGCAGGGTATATCTCCAGCGTACTTACAGGGCCTTTTAGCGATGCACCGGACTTCAGCCGCAAGATTTGTAGACGGCAATATCCTAAGTCACTGAGGATACTATTGAGAACTGAGAACATTGAGTAAAAGGGAATTGCATCTTTTTCAATCATGGATGGTAAACTCAAGTACAAGTATTGTGAAACCATAACTCCAAACGCCGTACTTTTTCCAAACCCCATATTTTTCACCCAAACGCCGTGCTTTCCCGGATAACCTGCAAACAAACAATTACAAAGCCTCCGAAGACAGTGAAAACATCCTCCACTTTGCCAAATCTTTATCTTTATGTCAATGCTCGTTTCCTACTCCGCCGACTCATCAGTTTCTCGCGGATTTTCCTCAATAGTAAAGTCTCCCAAGTCTTTTTCGTCGTCTTCCTTGAGTGTCCCGCCCGGGATCAGTGTCATTTGCAATGTCTGAACCAATACCTTACAATTGTTGGGGCCCCCACTGCATGGCGGTTCGACTCTTCCGTTAACAATTGGAACAAATTTGGCTTGGTGAACATATTTGAGAAGATCGGCGAATGAGTCCCATTCTGGATGTGCAGCCATGATGAGGTCCAGGACATTTGGCTCCGCGCATGCAGCGCCCGTGCGATGTTCAGCATCCGTCGCCGACTCGCATGCGTCCAATACTCCCAGTAGCGAGGTGGCATCCTTATTTTCTCTTAGTCTCTCTAGCTGGGTCCAGTATTTACCTGCCCCGCCCTTGATCGAGGACGCCATCCACAACTGCGAGCCCCCTGTGTTAGCGTGGGTACCAGAAATGAACGGGAAAGATGACTTACTTTTTCTGGCTCTAATCTGGACTGTAGTGCTACCATTGCGCCTGGTGCTTTCTCACTGGCAGTGGCACCTCCCTGCTTCTGGACCCATTGCCATCCAACATGTGCGAATTTGACTATCTTTTCGTCATCTGCCTCCTTGGGCAACTTCAATATGGCTGAGAAAGACTTCAATTTCAGATTCTTGACCAAAAGATCCCTGTGGAGAGTTAGAATTAGTGGACTACGCTTCTCTATCGGGCCTGCAGTTGCAGTCCATGCGAGTGCGAGGATGATCGCATTGGATATAAATGTTGAAAGTTGCATTTTGATGGAATATTCTAAGGCTCAGAATGGAGATTTGAGAGAATGGGAACGCTTATCTTTCGTTGTGATCTGTAAGTACCGAGAAGTGAAGTTGTGAGGTTGTTTAGTGATTGAGGAGAGTATAAGAAAGGAGGATGAATGGAACTGATGGTTGATGGGGAATGAAAGCAATGCGAGCCTACGAGTACTTATATATTCGAACTACCTAGAAGGAATGTCTGGTGATGCTGATGGAAGGAATGTCTATTGAGGCTCATAGAAAGGATTATCTAATGATACTGATAGAAGGAATGTCTGGCGAGGCTCATCGAAGGAATGTCTGGTGGGGCTACTAGATACATGTTCTATTCTAGGAGTATAGAAAATGCATTGCCCTCTCACTGTCCTCCTTGCTATTCTCAGCACTGAGGTTTGAGTAGAAAATTAGGAGAGATTGGGAGTAAAGGAATGAGGCTGAGGAAAGTGGATAACAAGAAGGAAGTTAGACAAATGCCCGGACATTGCCCGGACATTGCCCGGACATTGCCCGGACATTGCCCTGTCTTACTATTCTCCTTGATACGGTTTAGGAAATTCATCAGGAGAGTATGAGAGTAGAGGAATGAGGCTGAGGAAAGTGGATAACATGAAGGAAGTAAGACATGTGCATTGCCTTGTCTCACTTATCTCCTTGATATGGTCAAGTGATTATTTATTAGGAGGGTATGAGAGTAAAGGATCAAGGCTGAGAAAAGTGGATAATAAGAAGGAACTAGGACAAATACCTGGACATTGCATTGTCTCGTCTAGGCAATTCATCAGGAGAGTATGAGCGAATCGTTTAAGGACACTAGCGATTTAAACCGCTGATGTTCGCGGATTTTGCCACTGGAAGGGTTGCGCTGGCAAAAGTGTGGAGGCTGTACATTTATGTAGGACACTATAGCACAATTATTTTCAGTGTTTTTACTCGCTAGAATTATAGTGATTCTAAGATATTAATTAGTCATTATTTTAGGTTTCTTTTTATGTGTATATTTCGGTTTCTTTAAAGATAAATTACTAGTGTTGAAAATCAATGAAAAAAGGATAGTTCAATCTAACTTCTGGTCGTACCTACTACCAATCGCCAATGCCTGCGGGGATCAGTGGCCCGGCCCGTTTAGTAATCCTAGTATGCGAGTAAACGAATGAGGCTGCAAAAGCCGGAAGACAAGAGGCGCAGATAATCCATAAATAACACACGTATGCGAGCTTACGGACTGCGACCCGCTGACAAGGGGCGGCGGAAGGGGCAGGGAAAAAATTGTTACACAGTGAGCAACTATTATGTAACGGGGTGGGTAACATGCGCATATGAATCGGATATACACGCCATGTTTACTCATTATTGGTAATCAGACTCGTGTCCTTTATTTACAAGAACACGTCTTTCATTTTATATCATTTTATATATTGCCACGCGGAGGATTTCGGGAACAATGTCTTGGATTGTCTTGGATTGTCTGAAGAGCTATGAAGGACTCACGGCTTGTCTATATATAGACGGTGGTGTGTACCAGCGGCGTCCAGTGTAACACATGACTAGAGAAAATTGCGAGGTGGATGGGTGAAGTCCGGGAGACGCTTGACACATTCTTTTCCTTGATTAGTTACGCATCAAGACTCCTCGATCGAAAGATGATTCAATCTTCTTGATACCGTACTACTACCTTTTTTGAACTTTACACAATGTCTTTTATCCTGCGCAAATAATTCTTGAGATCCTCAACAAAATTCCAAACCTCTTCGCCGAACACCAGGAGCCATCTTAAAGATCCAGTATAGTTGAATTTCCTAAGCAGCTTTTCCTTTTGTTGTTACGACTTTCGCCTGCCGTCGCAGGGTGGTGTTTGCCCTTCTTCTCCTTCGCTGTATTCTTCTTCTACTCTCTCTTTGGTGCGGCGCGCGTCTACTCCGCCGTCGCCTTTCCCTTCCGGCCCCTCAGAGAGCTTGAGACTTTTACCAGAGCCAGATCTACTAGTCTAGGCATCAAACTACGACTGCATAAGGCTGGACATGCCTCAAGTATTTCACCAACTGGTCGGCGTTTTTTATGTCGAGTAATCTTCCAGCACCGCTGGATAGTTTTAATCTTTAGTCCGCAGCCTGTTTATGCCTGTTATCGGGATTCCGCTCGATATTATTAATTGAAGCTAGTAATGACTACCTATTACTTTGAGCCTCTAGCAGATCATGCGCCACACTTGTGCAGCCAACTGCCCCTGCATAGCGCGCTGAAATTAGACTTCTGTCATCTTCCAACATTTTTATGTAAACATATTACATGTAATTGAACTCGTGATGAGATTCTGTTCTCGTTATAGACTGTGTTGACGATATCAATAAAATGCTCAATTGATGCTCAATTGAGTTGCACTTGAGCTGTCTGTCACGGGACCTACCCCTGAAAATGCCCTACCAATACCAAATGGACTCCCCGCTCTCCATCACTGCCTCCATCGCCGGCATCTTAACTTTCGTCGTAGCGATCATAGCAACAATCTACGTCCGCCTAAACTACCTCCGTACCGCCTCAACTGAATACTTCCGCGTAAAATCCTCTCTCTCATGGTATAAGACCGAGTCTACATTCTTACATGACTTAATCCACTCCGATGGCCTCAAATCCAGAAGCACCGGGAATGACAAAGAGTACGAAATGTACGTATTTGTTATGGATCAATTAGGTAAACTAGAAGAAAGATTACTAGAGTTGCTCGGGGAAGCGGAAGAGAAAGCTAGTAGCGAAGAGGACGAGTATGGGAAGAGATGGACTGTGGTGCCGAGGGGAATGAGGTGGAGGACGGGAATCGCGATTGGCTGGTTGCCGGTTAGGGCGAAGGCGTTGGAGTTGGTGAGGCAGAGGGATGCGCTTGGTGGGAGGGTGTTGTTTGCGCAGATGAGTGTTATTTCTTCGTAAGTACCAGGTTCTTTGTTTGGATTTGGTAAGGGGTGTCACGTGCTGATGTGAGTAGGAGGGTTAGGGATCAGGAGTTGAGGGCGAGGAAGAGAGAGGAAGGAGATAGGGAAAGATTGGATCGGTTGGAGGCATTGGTTAATGCTCAGCATGAGAAATTAGACCGGTTGGAGGATGTGGTTTACAGGGTTATACATAGGGATCGTGTGGGGCATGCGCAGAGTCCAAAATATGAGGAGACACGGAATACGACTATGCAGGACACGGAGAACGAGCCATCGCCCATGAATGGGGGGAAACAGGACATCTCAACAAAACAATATCCCATCTCTTCTATTTAAGATCACAGGAAGGAATATCCTCCATATTTCAGGAAGATCCCACAACAGACCAGGCTCCCCGTCGCCCAAAAGATGTTCAATTCGATTACGGACCAGATCCAAAGACAGCCCAATGGTGGGGCACGCTTCATAACAGCATAATAGCCATGCATATTCGTTATATATATCATGTAGCTCCCGGCGGACACGCTACCGGCAAAGAAGAAGACTTGATGGAGTATCGATTGAAATCGAGGAGGAAGGCGAGGGAGAAGACTCGAGGGTTCGGGATGAGGATGGAAGGTATAGAAGAGGAGGAAGATGACTGGGAGTTGTTATGTCAGCAGAGTCTCGATGCATGGAAGGTAAGGCCTACGAGGAAATGCCTGCACAGCACGCATGACTATAGCAGACCAATCTATCTCCACAGCATACTGATGGGAGACCAGGACATCGAGTGTGAAATGTAACATAGTCAAACTGATGCTCCATAAAAATGACTCTCCCAATCTGCCAACCAATGGTTCCGCATCTTCCGAACCCTCAACTGGCTCGTCCTGAGCTTTCCCGACTTGCTCAGCTTTTAATATACCACGCTGCTCTGCAAGATCGATCAATGTCTGCCGTGATGGATCCTGGCCTGATCTATTGGGTTGCTTGAGCTTTAACTTCGCATTCTTCTCTCGTTTTTCGCGGCTCCCTCCCATCTTGACGGTGTGATGTGATATTTGGTCTGGCCGGTTCTCGAGGATGCCAATTCTATCTTTCCATTAGATTCATACACCAGACCAAGTCCTGGCGAAGCTTCGTCGATCAAGATAACCTGACTTTTGTCGTTGTCTGAGCCAAGCTGGATTAAGGTTCTCCAGGTTATTTTCTGCAAGGCGATCCCATCCCTACAGGAAAATCTCCGCCTCGTCCTTAGCGCAGCCTCGTTAAATTTCTCCATAAAAAATTGCGGATGCAAGGTGGCTTCACTATCAAAACCTCCTTATCCAACACGCGACCCTCCCCAAATTCCCCAAATCCTCACTTCTTCAATTCCCACGCGCCGCAACCATGCAATGGGTTACAATTTGCGCGTTGCCCATCATAATTGTGGCATCTTGGCTGTACACCGTTACTGTGGCGCGATCCCGGTTCCCCAAACTGAGGAATAAGAGGATTTGTTTGCTGATCGCGCACCCCGATGACGAGGCTATGTTTTTTGCGCCGACAGTGCTGGCGCTGACAGAGCCGGGGCTGGGGAATCATGTCAAGATTTTGTGTTTAAGTAGTGGTGAGTTCTGGCAATTGCGCATAGGAGGGAGGTTGCGACTGACATGTCGAAGGGGATGCGGATGGGTTGGGAGAGACAAGGAAGAAGGAATTAATTAAGAGTGGCATGTCGCTTGGTCTGCGGAAGGAGGATGATGTGTTTGTTGTGGAAAGCCCGTATGTTATGCGCTCCTGCTACTTCAAGAGTATTTGCTAACGGAGGCATTCAGCGATTTCCCAGATAGTATGACGGCGACATGGAACAAGACCAAAATCGCAGGTCTTCTCTCCTCTGCATTTGCGCCGAATCTCTCAAAGCCGATGAAATCTAAAGGAAGCGAAGCGCCTACTGCCACGATCGATGTTCTTATAACCTTCGACAAATCTGGTGTCTCCTCCCATCCCAACCATATCTCCCTATTTTACGGCGCACAACATTTCATATCCTCGCTCGTACACAACCGACCTGGATGGCAATGTCCCGTTGATCTCTATACCCTAAACTCAATAAACATCGCCCGAAAATACACTTCCTTCTTCGACGCCATAATCAGCCTCATGACAATGGCCTTCAGCTCCAAACAAATGGGTTCCCACCCCTCGCCCCTCTTATTCCTGAGCGGACCAAGCGAGGTTAGGATAGCGCAAAAGGCAATGACGACAGCACATAAGAGTCAGATGAGATGGTTCCGTTGGGGTTGGATTGGATTAAGTAGATATATGGTTGTGAATGATTTGAAGTTGGAGAAGGCGGTTACTCTTTAGTGAGACAAGGGCTCTTTAATGGCATGTGTATACCCTTTGCATGATTTTACATAAACCTCTAATGTTCTCCCACGTAGCCGTGGTTGAGATGTACAATAAATAATGATGTACTTTTGAATCTACGGATGCGCGTGGATGGTTCTTTGTGCTGCGTGAGGGAGCTGAATGGAATAGCAAATACAAGTGTCGTATATGAACTTTATAACAAGAATTCCGCTAATTGGTTATTGTTTTCTTCTGCCATTGCAGTACCTCGTTTGATATTGGTGGCGAATCTTCCCAGTGGCTGTTGGTATTGCTTTCTCATATGTACTTCCTTATTCACCTCAATCCTAGGTCAACTCACACAACCCGTCTAAAGACAATTGTCAACTTTGGTCTTCTAATAAATTAAAAGTCAGGGGGCCTCGCTTAGTGACCTCCTATTTAGCTTTCTCGTTAGCTCAATCTCCTGCTCTCTTCGTCGCGGTTTTGCAGTTTATTATTAGTCTCAATAAGACACACCTCTTTTCTTCTTGCAGCACTCTCTCTTACAAAGCAAAAGCCTTGAGAGCAGTAAATCAAGGAATTTTTACCGTAAGTCTTCTTCATCAAAAGACTTCAACCTTTGAACTTGCTAGCTAACCTTTTGCGCAGCACAAGTAGTAACCCAGACGTCGATCTGCCTACCTTTCCAATAACCTTTTTACCAAGAACCTACCTCTTCACATTTCGATCTCCACACCTTGTGAACACCAATCATCAACATGTCCGGCTCTCCAGCCCTGCCACTCCTTGGCAACATGGTCGTCACCGACGCCGCCAACCTCACTAACCGATACATCACCGCAGACAAGGGTGACAAGTCGAACCTCAACGGAAGAACCACGCTCTCTCATATTCTCTCCCAAGCAGTGACCTCTGCCAAAGACCTCGAATACGAAGTTCATCAAAAGGATATTGTTATTGAAAAGTTGAAGATCAATAACAATGAGCTTATCGCCCAATCCCAAGCCCAAGATCCTCAGGTCGATGGTTTGCTTCAGGCCAAGACGGAGCTTGAGCACCAATTAGCAAGCAAGGATGCTCAGCTCAAGGCGTTGGAGATGAACCTCGAGAAGCAAAACTCTGCTCCCAATTGCGAGGAGCATGAGTCCGAAATCGCCCGTCTCGGTGATCTCGTTAATCAAAAAAATGGTCAGCTTCAGCAAATGCAGACGACCTATGACCAACTTCGAAAGTCCCACATGGATCTCAAGCAGGAGAAGCAAAGCTCTGCACCCACTTGCGAGGAGCATGAAGCCGTGATTGCCCATTTGAATGCTCTCATTGCAGAAAGAGATGAATTGTACCGGATGACACCTGACGCCCTCAAAGAAGCTCGAGCAGAGAGCAAGGCTTTCTCTGAAGAAAAAGATAGCTTGGTGAAGCAGCTCGCCGATCTCAAAGTGAAGCAAGAAGGGGAGCTCAAGACTGTCTGGGCAATGATAACCCTTAGGGAGGACACCATCAAGAAGTTGCAGTCTCAAGTCCAAGGAATGGTAACGACAGAAGATATCACGGTACAGGGTTTGCAAGCTCAACTCCAAACACTTCAATCCCAAAACCAGAGCCTTGAGTCCCAACTCCAAGCCCAGGCTCAAGGAATATCAGTAGCCGAAGATACAACCATCCAGGATTTGCAAGCTCAAGTCAAAAGCCTCCAGTTCCAGCTTCAAGCTCAAGCTCATGCCGAAGCTGTCGAAGCGTCTCTCGCTCAAGCATCCCTTGCTGAATCCACGCCTAGTAGAGTCTCTCCTCATTCCAACCCCTCCAAACCCTTCTCAACACCCATGACCAACGGAGCCAATGGCACGCCCAGGAAACCCCTCTCTCCAGAACAGATGGAAGACCGAGTCCAAAGTTTGAAAGGTTACAACAAGGACCAATTTCTCAAGATCAAGGAGTTGGAGGCCGAGAATGAGAAGTTGGCCAAAGACCATGCAGCGGCTGTTATGAAGATGAAGGAATCTGGGGCTGAGAAATTCAAGGTGGCTGCAGAGCGTGATCAGCTAGCTGTTGACTTGCAAAATTTGACTCAGGATGGCAGTACACCCGGTCCAAAACCAGGTATTTCCCAGAAGGTGATTCATGATGGTAGTGCATCTGGAACTAAAACAGCTGCCACTCCCACCAACGCTAAATCCGCAAAGGAATCCCAAAGCAGGAACCGCCCCGATCTAGCTCCCACTCCTACAAACACCAGAAGCGTCAAGGCGGAGTTGATCACGGAAGTCAATACCTTGAAAGCCGAGCTTCGATCGGTACTAGATCAATCAAATACACTCAAATCTGAGTATCAAAAGGTCTTGGGCCGGTTGGACACCAAGACCCAAGCTCTCGCAACGGCTACGCAGGCTTACAAGACTCAGCATAAGAATTACCAGAAGTACAGGGGCTTGTGGGAGGAAGAGCAAAAGGCAGTCGCAGCTCTCAAGACGGAGATTGAAGCCAAAGAGAAGCGTTTGAGGAGCGAGGATGAGGAACAAGAGATTGAGGACGAGACTTCATTTTATGAGCGTGAGAGATTGAGGGAGAGGATTAAGGTTCTGGAGGAGGAGAAGACGAAGTTGGAGGCTGAGTGCAAGGGGTATGCAATGGAGAAGGTGAAGGATATAATCAGTAAGGTCCCGGGATTTGAGACTGGGATTGTTGGTGTTGGTGCTGGAATTGGTGCTGCTGGTGATTTTATTGCCAGTGGTGGTGAGATGGAGGGAGTTGTTGTCGCTGGTGAGGGTGCAGGTGTAGGTGGTGGCAAGGTGGCTCATGGTAATGGTAACGGCAATGGAAATGCCGAGGGTAATGCTGGTGTTGGCGAGGGGGAGGGTGATGCTATGGATGAGGGTGGTTTTTAGCTTGGTTATGGGTGGGTTACCTTATTGCTTACGGATCGTTGCTGGGGGCCTGGTTACATTTTTCATTTGGGTATGATTGCATTTGAGCGTGGCTTGCTTTGCTTGGCTGCGCGAAAAGCAATTGCTGCTTTTGTATGCCTTGGCGGAGGGGCGAGATCATATTCAAGGTTAAAGCTTCGAGAGGATAATACAGAGCAATGATAGATGCAAAATTATATTCATGTCTTTGCATATATGAGGCGTTTAAGAGTGTCTGTTCGTTGAATCCAAAGTTGGGGGAGTCGGCCCAGTCTTTTCTTTATACAGTGTTTGAGAGAATAGTACTTTATTTGAAAGTAAGTATGATAAATATCTGGTGGGGCTATTCACTAATTCAGTGAAAGTATAGTAGGATATTCGCTATTGACATTGTGGCCAGTGAAGATAGGGTAAAGCTGCGGTGTAAGTTGCCGATGGGAAACCTGTAAATTAGTATATATTGAAGCGCTAAAGAAGATGAAGCTAGGGATTGAAAGCCTGAATGAAATCAATAAAACGAGCCGGGGTATCATCCTTCAGAGTCGCAGGTCTGTCTTTTCGAGTTGCACAGATTCGTAATTATAATATCTATCAACCTTTCTACTATACTACAAGCAACAGATTTAATAGTGTAGTTAAGTAAGTTTAAAAGCTAGATTCCTTAGATAGATGATTTAAAAATCAAACAATTCTACAGCCATCAAGCTGGCCTAAAGGAGCGAGGTCAGCAGGTATAGCTAATGGGATTGATATACTCAAATGCTGAGCTCGTGCTAGCCTGGTTGTGTGAAGACCGACCAGAGATTTTGGTTGCAATAGACACGCTTGGATTAATTGTGGCAGGAACGGAAAGGCTTCACGACTCGGAGATAGTAAAGCTCGACTGGGCGAAGATATACCCATTCCTCTGCTTGGAAGACTCAACTTCTTACAAGTTGCCTCGAGGATGGAGCAGTCTATCTCAATTTCAAGACCTAAGCTACTGGCGACGCATTTGGACCTACCAGGAACTTATTTTAGCAAAGCAAATCATATTTTGCACTTCTAGCACCTACATTGACTTTGAGAAAGCAAATAGGGCTTGGATAGCAATAGATAAAATGGCAATTCGATTAAAGGAAAATCGCTTCGAGAGGTCAGAGCACATGAAGCTAGCGATTATATTCTCAATTAGCAACCTTCAGAAGGTCTTCAGAATACAGGATATATACTCAGGACGACAGTTAATCTCCTCCTATTCTATGATGCCTACCTATATTATCTACTGTAGATTTTCTAAATCTACGGTAGTTCAAATACAGCATCTGATAGTAAGGTATAGACCATACAAGATCGCAACCGCTGGGTGGATGGAAGCTTTCAACTCCGGAGCATTTCAGGCTACGGATCCTAGAGATCATATATATGGTCTTCTAGCATTAAGCCGCATCGAATTAGTGCCAGAGTATACAGCCACGATTGCTAGTATATACAGCAAATTTATCTCTATGTACATAGAGTTTCGGAGAACATATTGAGATCACCCGGATGTACGTACTCGTGGCGAGCTCTGTTTTCTGGGTTTAGGAGGCAGTAAGATGGTCGACAACATCATTCAGTTACCGTCATGGGTACCGAATTTCCCAAAGGTTTCAAAAGGGATATTTCCTAGTGTCTATGAATGGCTAAGCTAGACTGCAGATGCAGGTGTCTTCAGCCTAGATACCGAGATTCCAATTGTCCAGGAGGCCAATCTTTACGTGACAGGGCTTCGGATTGACAGAGTCGTACTTGTTCACCCTCCACCCGGCGAAGGCGCCCTAGAGGATGGCCCCATGCTCAATTATTTCGAGGACTTTGTGTCTCGTCGCACGCAGTATGTCTCGAAAATACCTCCATTGCAAGCAATCCTACGAGCTATTAGACAAATTCCTAGAGCCAGGACAGATGTGGAAGAGGAGCTTCAGTATGCTATACAATTCCTCTGGTATATCATGTCCAAGAGTCCCTACAGCAATGATAAACAGCAAACTGTGCAACACCTCTCCTCTTTAGGAATTGGCCATACAAATTTCGATGAGACATTCATAAAGAGTTTCTACCCCGAATATACAGGTCTATTGAGGAACTGGAACGACGTCTGCAAATCAGATTCTACAAGCTACCGACCAGATATATCGGTAATTATCATGCTTTATTTTCAGTCGAGATTACCAAAGAGCAGATTTTTTGAGACTGGCGTTGGTTATTTTGGCCTCTATTCTCCAAAAGTAATTCCAGGAGATCTTGTCTATGTAATACGTGGCTGTGAAAGCCCAGTGATTCCGAGGAAGGTCGATGACTACTTTGTCCATGTTGCGACTTGTTTTGTTTCCGGGCTTATGGAGGGAGAGGCAGCAACGCTGGTGAAAAGTGGCGAGAAAAAGTCGAGAATTTGTGTCTACGCTGAACTCATTCACATTTTGTCAATAATCGTCAAATGGAATCGTTTGACATCTTCTTTTCAGTATTTTACCACTTTCTCAGCCGAGCAGACATGAGAGACATCGGCGGTTTTGTGTCATTCTTCCGCAGCCATCGCGTCTCAAATTTTAACTGACTCAAAGTTGTTTAAATTTGCACTCATACTGTACAATAGATAGGCTAGGAGCGATTCCTAAAACCCCACCAATTATTGAAAACCAATTGGGGACTTGGTGGAAACATCCAAGTACACAGTGGCGAGACCTGCTATCCGCTATTTACTAGTGACTGCAGAAGGCTCAGTCCGTTCAGATGCAAGGATTAATTCTGGGAACACACTTGAATCTCGCCCAAAACCCTGGAGACTTTTACTCCCGTGTGGACTAAATATTGGAGAAATAATGACTGCATTCTGCAGGTGTCTCTGTCTACGCACAGAAGATTCAATATGCCAACCAACGTTGATTAAACTGCTCGAAAAGCATCAAGATGCCGAGGTTGAGAATCTGGGCAAACCTTTACTAAGGCTATTCTCTTGGAAAGCGCCGACGGAAAAGAAGGAGGAGGATGGATCTGCTAAAGCAAAACTCAGGAAAAGAAGGCCTGTAGCTAGGAATGTTAAAACGGCCGATGTGGTGTGATGAATTGAGGGTACAGGATACGAAATGGGGGTACAGAATGGGCCATTCGTTTCCTTGCTTTAGGAATACAGAAAATGACCGACGTTCGAGCTTAAGGGTATGGAAAAAGGAAATCTGGCACAAGACCACAGTGAAAACCCTGCTCAGAACGTCACTCTATTAACGTCTCAAGTTTATATCTCTCTCAGTCTATTATGAATTCACCTTGCTTTCCCTGAAACCTGTTGCCTGAAAACATAACATGGGGACCTAATTTTCCAATCCACTGCAGATATACAGGAACAAAAAGTTACTCTAAATCTCTATGCCGAAAGCATATAATCATTTCTGGAATACCATAACGGCATATCGGAAGGTCCCATTTGCATATCCCCTTCTCATAGCTCGGAATGCTTGTAGAAAAGCTAGTCCATCTCGACCCTGTGTCACAGCA
>Ga0182030_10012898_pt1 | contig 16689 bp, 14 predicted proteins | sample 812S3MmetaG_FD_121299 | JGI IMG/M metagenome (GOLD analysis project Ga0182030, IMG submission 121299) | Permafrost microbial communities from Stordalen Mire, Sweden - 812S3M metaG (Illumina Assembly) | ecosystem: Environmental > Terrestrial > Soil > Wetlands > Permafrost | place: Sweden...
GCAATTCCATGACGACGGCAACCAGGCGGACCCACAAACACTTTCAGCTTGATTCGGCAAAGATCAAGCGCGCCCAAAAAGCATTGCATGCCAGGACCGAGACCGAGACCATTGAGCTTGCCCTGGACTTCGCCATTGCGGAGCAGCGAAGGAACCGCCTCGTCCTTCAAGCCACGGAGCGTTTTCTCAAGAGTGGGGTTGAAATCAAGGACGTCTACGGCGTTCTGGCCGGTTAGATGCAGCCTGCACTTTTCGACACTTCAATTTACATTTCCGCGTTCCGGCGGGGAGACGATGCCGCTCTCACTCTCAGGCGTATCGCCGCCGACTCGCCACTGTGGTTGAGTGCAGTTGTGCTCGCAGAACTCTATGCCGGGGCTGGCGGCCGGGGCCTTCGCGCGGTAGAGCGGCTGGAGCGGGACTTCGAAAGGGCAAAGCGGATTTTGGTTCCCAGCCTCAGCGACTGGACTCAAACCGGGCGAGTGTTGGCCCGACTGGCCGTCGAGTACGGTTACGAAAAAATCGGACAGGGACGTCTCACTAACGACGCGCTGATTGCGATGAGTGCCGGACGCATGGGTGTCTGCGTTTTCACCGCCAATGAGCGCGACTACCGTCGGCTCGCCGAATTTCGCCCATTTCACTGGCAGGCAATCAGTCTATGAAATCCGCCGACCCACCGCCCACGAGGTCAACAAGATGCTCGTGTTGAGTGATCCGTAGCGCAGCATCCTGGCCCTATTGCCGCGGCGCATAGTACCCCTTGCGGGCGCGCACGTGGTACTTCTTGTTCTCGGCCACAATCTCGATCTTGCGGTACTTGCCATCGGCAATGAAATCGGCAGGTTTGTACGAGATGGCGTACTGGCTGCGGAGCTCGTCGGCGATCTCCGTGAAGTCGCTGGCAACGTCTTCGATCTTGAACGGGAAGAACGCCTTGCCCCCGGTCTGCGCTGCGAAGTACTCCAGGATCTTGTCGCCGCGCAACTTGATGCCACTGGTGTTGGTCGAGATGGCGTAAATGATGACCTCGGCGCGCTGCGCCATTTCCACGGCCTCTTCACGCGAGACCCGGCTCTGGTTGTCTTCCCCGTCGCTCAATAGAATGATGGCCCGCCGGGTGGCCACCAGGCCTTTGTCGGCGTTCATCAGCTTGTCGCGGCAGGCAAAGTAAATGGCGTCGTACATGGCGGTGCCGCCGCCGGCGCGCAACATGCGCACACCATGGGAAAGCGCCTGCGAATCGTCGGTGAAGTCCTGGGTGACTTCCGGCGTGGTGTCGAATCCAATCACAAAGGCCTTGTCATATCTCGGCCGGATAATCTGGTTCAGAAACTCGATTGCCGCCTCCTGCTCGAACTTGAAGCGGTCGCGCACCGAGTTGCTGGAGTCGATCAGCAGGCCGACGCGCAGCGGCAGGTCGGTCTGGCGGCTGAACGATTGAATGTTCGCCGGCTTGTTGTTGTCGATGACGCGGAAATCGTTCTCCGTCAGGTCTTTCACGAAGTGGTCGCGCTTGTCGGTGACGGTGAAGACGACGTTCACCTCGTCGACCCGTTTGCGAATCACGGTGACGGTGTCGTCGGTGTCGCTCGCGGATGCCGGCGCTGCGCTCGGCTTGGCGGGAGCATCGGACTTGGCGCCTTGCGGCGAAGCGCCGGCCGGCTGCTCACGGCTCGGCGGCGAAGCCGTCGAACTGCTACCGCCTTGAGCGGAAGGCTGGGATGTTGCCGGTGCCGTCGCTTGCGGCGGAGCAGGCGTTGGTTCCGTTGCCGGTGGTGGAGTGGCTGGCGGCGGGGGATACTTGATCGCCGAAGGTGCAGTCGGAAGTTGCGGTTGTGACGCGTCCTGGGCGACGAGCCCCCACGGCAACGCCGCCGCCACAACCAGAATCAGCCAGAATCTCATTCGGAGCTTTATTATAGCTGTTGGACGAATGAGGATACTTTACGCCGCATGATTGTCTCTAGATTGTCTGGAATTCGCATCGCGTGTGGATTTGCACTCCTGCTGTGGAACTCCTGCCTCCTGGCCAGCACCGGGCGGCCGCACGAGATCAGCAACATTCACTTCGAGAATGTCACGCAAACCACCGTCGACGTGGTGTGGACCACCGCCCATCCCAGCACCTCGCAGGTGCTCATCTCCTACACCAACGATTTCGAGGCCGACCGCTGGGCGCTCCCAGTTGCCGATCCCGCGCTCGTCACCACGCATCGTGTGACCGTCGATCACTTGATCCCGTTCAACCCCAAGACCGGCGATGGCACCTATTACATCTACGTGGCCTCGGTTGACGCCAAGGGGGAGATGTCCACCGCTCCCGGCCCGCAGACGCAAGACGGGAAGAATCCTTCGATCATGATGCGCACCGCGCCGGCTGCCCCCATGGGTCCGCCGAGCATGAAGTTTTACACTTCCGGTCCCGACGAAACCTTCCCCGGCTCCGACATGTACTTTCAGGTGCAGCCCATCATCATGGCCGGGCCGACGGGCACTAATCTCGATATTCACAGCGAACGGGGATACAACAACGACAGCGATGGCGTAGTGAAGTACCTGGGCGCGGACAAGGGGAATCCCGAAACCATAAGCGTGCACTTCTCCTGCGAGTGGGGCAGTTCCACAGGCGACGATAGCGAAGAGCAGCAATTGGACCGCGACCGGAACATGGGCTACTGTCCTAACGCCAACGCCAACGTGCGCGACCTGACGATTCGCCTGCGGACCGCGCCCAACACCGTCCCCGGAAAATACTCGGTTGCGTTCACCCTGGAAAGCAATGGGCAGTCGCAGACAGGGACCTATGAATTCACCGTGCTGCCGGCTCCCACCGCGCCTGCGACGCCGCAACTGACGCCCAAGCCGATTCCCGGGCTTTCCACCTGGGAAAAGCAAATGGTCGATCTGGGCAAGAAGTGGTGCATTTATCGCGACGAGCAAAACGCCGCGGGCAACTTCGTGGACAACTGGGGCTGGACGGGCGATGCCTGGTTCTACGACGGCGGCCGCGTGTATCAGAACATCGATACCTACACCGCCGCAGCCGGACATCCCAACCATCCGGCCTGGCAGCACTGCGCGCTCACGTTGCTTGATCCTTACGCAAACTACCTGGTGGCTAACAAAGGCTCCATGGCGGGCTATTCCATCTTTCCCTACGGGATGGCGATGAACTACTACCGCACCAAAGCCGATGTGATGCGATACGGCATCAGGGCGGTGGCGACGCAGGGCCCGCAGCGGCAGTCTTGCGGCTATGTTGACCCGGGCGGAATTCGCGAGAATTCCTACCGCAGTAATGCCTGGATGGCCAACGAGATGCTCGGCGCACGGCGCTGGCCGCTGTTGCAGCGCAACATCGACAAGGTCATGGGCAATCTGAATATGGCGAACCGGGGACTGGCCGGCTCGGTCCATCCTTTCATGCTCGGCATTGGCATGGAGACGCTGATCCACTGGTACGATCTCAACCTGGCCGAGGGCCATCCCGACTATCGCGTGCTACCGGTGATTAAAGAGACGCTCGACGCCATGTGGCGCGACCTCTGGGTGCCCAAGCAAAATATCCTGGTGTACGAACGCTACACCTTGCCGCCGAATCACAGCATGAGCTACAGCGCACTCAACAATCTGGTGTCGGTAGCCTATGCCTGGTACTGGATGCAGACCGGCGATACCGTCGAGCGCGATCGCGGCGACCTGCTCTTCCAGCACGCCTTCGACGATCCCGACGGAGGCTATAGTTGGAGCGGCAAGCAGTTCAGCCAGGAGTTCGAGTTCAGCTTCGACTTTGTGCGCTATCGTCAGGGACTGACGACCTCCAGCGTGGTGCAGGAGAACAATCCTTATACCGGCCCCTACGCCGACACGAATCCTCCGATCAGCGAGAAGGTGAATTGCGATCCGAACCATTTCCCGGGATGCAAAGCGGGCTCGATCGGAAGTACCACCGCGACCATCTTCTGGGGTACGTTCAAGCCGGCCACCACGCAACTGGTCTACGGAAAAACCGATAGCTATGGACAGGCCTCGCCGGTCGATAAGGCGATGGTCTTTTCGCACGTCGTGAACCTGACGGGGTTAGAACCGGGCACGACCTATCACTTCCGTACCCGGTCGGTAGACCGCGTGGGCAATGTCGGCTCCATGAAGGACCTGACGTTTACCACGTTGCCGGCGGCGGCTCCGGCGAAGACGCCGTAAATTGTTTTGAAAGGGCACGCCTCCAGGCGTGCCGATGAAGCCACCAGAGAATCCGGCTTTAGCGGCACAGGTTCTCACGCAGACTCTAAAGGCCGACGTCTCTCGCACGCTCTACCGGCACGGCTGGAGCCGTGCCCTTTCAAAACCGGATACACCAACATTCGCGCTGTCCTATCCGCGCACTTTCTCCAAAAACTCCAGCAACTCCTTTGGCAACGGCGCTTCGAACTTCATCGCCTCGCCGGTTCGCGGCTGCTGGAATTCGATCGCCGCTGCGTGAAGAAAATTCCGGTCGAGCGCGAGCACCGCGGGCGAAATTGCATTTCCCACTCGCTTCAGCTCCTTCGCAGCGCCGTACAGCGCATCCCCCACTACCGGATGCCTCAGCGACGCCATGTGCACGCGGATCTGGTGCGTGCGTCCAGTCTCAATTCGCACGTCCACCAGCGCAAACTTTCCATACGCTGACGCGATGCGTTCGCGCACTTCGTAGTGCGTTATCGCCGAGCGGCCTCCGCTGCCGCGGATGCTCATACGTGTGCGCCGTACCGCGTCGCGGCTGATGGGATCGTTGATCGTCCCGCGGTCTTTTGGCGGCCAGCCGTGCACCAGCGCCACGTAGCGCTTCTTGATCTCGCGTTTGGAAAACTGCGCCGCCAGCCTGCGATGGGCCAAATCGTTCTTGGCGACGAGGATCAACCCGCTGGTCTCCTTGTCCAGGCGATGCACGATGCCCGGCCGCAACTCGCCGCCGACCTCGGACAACGCTCCAAAGCGATGCAGCAGAGCATTGACCAGCGTGCCCCGATTGCGCTCGTCGTCGGTCGCACCCGCTCCGGCATGGACCATCATTCCCGCCGGCTTGTTCACCACCGCCAGGTCGTCGTCTTCGTAAACAATGTCGAGAGGGATGTCCTCGGCGATGGCTCGCAGCGGCGGGGGCTGCACTTCGCCCAGGATGGTGATCTGCTCGCCGCCGCGCAGTTTGAGCGACGACTTGGCAATCGCTCCGTTTACCAGAGCTTTTTCCTCGCGCAGCATCTGCTGCACCCGCGCCCGGCTGACGTCAGGAATTTGCTCCGCCAGGAACTGGTCGAGCCGCTGTCCGGCGGCGGCGGCGGGAACGGCAATGGTCAGTGGAAAGCGCAATGGCAAGTTTCGAGTTTCCGGTTTCGAGTTTCAAGTACGCGGATCGGCGGGAAACTAGTTGACGAGAGAAATCAATGCCTGCGGCCCCAGAGCCGCTCGGCTTCAGAACGCCTGCGGATTGTACCAAACCCTTACAGGATGATCGCGGACTTGAAACTGGAAACTCGAAACTATCTTGCTGCCTTCACGGCCACCGGCGGCGCCAGCGCCACCCGCCGCATCCACAGCAAGCCGCCGGCAATTACCAGGCAAAGCGCGATCGCCTGGGTGTCGCTCATGAACCCGAGGAACTGGCCCCGGCCAGGATCGCCGCGGAAGAACTCGATGAAGTAGCGCCCGATGCCATAGACGATCATGTACGTCCCGATGATCTCGCCTTCAAACTTCTTGCGCCGGATCAGCCACACCAGGAACAGGCAGTTGCACAGCTCCAGCACCATCTCGTAGAGCTGCGTCGGGTGCAGTGGAATATTCAGCGGCGTGCCCACGATCTCATTGGCCAGGGGATTGCGGAAGGTCACGGCCCAGGCCACATGGGTCTCGCGCCCGTAGCAGCAGCCGGCCGCGAAGCACCCGATACGCCCAAAGGCATGCCCCAGCGCCAGTCCGGGCGCGAACACATCGCAAGTGCGCAACACCGGCATGTTGTTCGCCCGCATGTACCAGATGCACATCACCAGCGCGAGCAGAAATCCGCCGGAAAAGACGCCGGCGGCCTGCAGGGTAGCCAACGAAAAAATATGCTGCCGCGCATCCGGATCGGTGATGAAGTAAAGAATCTTCGCGCCCACTATGCCGGAGAGAATAGCGATCAGGCCAAGGTTCCACAGGTGTTCAGGATCAAGTCCCTGCTCGCGGCCGAGTTTGACGATCAGCAGCAGGCCGAAGATCAGGCCCATCGCCGCCATCAGACCGTAGGTCGGAAGGTTAAAACTGCCAAGGTGAAATAAACTGGGAAACACGCTTCTATTTTAGACGTAAACGGGGACCGGGAGTTTCAGCGTGGCTTTTAGCTCTTAGCCTTTAGCCCTTAGCAGGCGTGGGACCGGGAACTGTGTCGGCGCAGAGCGCGGATAGGATATGGGCAGGAGCACCGCTTGCTAAAGGCTAACAGCTAATAGCTAAGAGCTAGAAAAAACCGACCCGCGGGGCCGTGTCTGGTGGGCCGTCAATGAACCCGCATTATACGGTGGGGACCCGCCGCAGCTCTTTAGGCATCTCCGCGTGACGGAGCATCGCACACCGAACCGTTTACGAGTCGGGCCCCCTGTTCATTGAGCATTGGTTCAAAAAACGGTTGCCACCAACACCAACTTTGCAGGCCGGTTTAATGATCAGATGCTATGGAAAAGGCAGGCCGATGACAAGAGGCATCAGGTAAATAGTTGGCCAATAACGTGCCATCGACAGCACAGAAGTGGCGGGGAGATGGCGGACGGACCTGTCTTCCGGCCGGTTAGTTGCTTTGCCATTAAACTTCGATGAAGAGCGGTGGGTGGAGCACGCCTTTCAGGCGTGCATTCAGGACTGCGGTCAAACGATGCGCTTTAGCGCCTGAGGTAACTCCTTGGCCTTACCTCAGCGGCTAAAGCCAAATTCATTTCTTAGCCGAAAATGCACCGCTGAAGCGGTGCTCCACCCAATGCGGCTGAAGGTCGGCAATTGATGAAGCGCTGGGCGGCACGGCTTCACAGGGTGCGGAAAAAGTCGCTTTCGGCGAGTGTTGAAGGGGCGCAGCTTTAGCTGCGCCGTTGCAAGTCCTTTAAATTTGTCATCCCGAGGAGGCCTTTAGGCCGACGAGGGATCTGCTTTTGACTTTTTCAGGATCCTGTGAAGCCATGCCCTTTCAAGGCCGCCTCAACGGTATTTTCCAATCGACGTTCAGCGCACCGCGCTAACGCCGTTTTCCACGGGCTGCACCAGTTGCTCGGGATTGGCGAAATTCGCCTGCGCGATGCGGATCTGCTCCTTGAAGTTGTCGACCATGTCCTCGCGCAAACGCACTTCGGTGGGCTTCTTGGCGATGCTCATTTTGTCGATCTTGTCTTGCAGGCGCAGCAGTCCGTAGAAGAGATTTTCCGGCCGCGGCGGACAGCCGATAACGTAAACGTCAACCGGCACGATGCGATCCACGCCCTGCAGCACAGCGTAGGTATTGAACGGGCCGCCGACCGACGAGCACGCGCCCATCGAAATGCACCACTTGGGATCGGGCATCTGATCGTAAATGCGCTGCACCACCGGCGCCATCTTCAGCGTCACGGTGCCGGCGACGATCATCAGATCGCTCTGCCGCGGGCTCGGGCGAAACACCTCCGAGCCAAAGCGTGCGATGTCGAAGCGCGACGTGGAAGCGGCGATCATCTCGATCGCGCAGCAAGCCAGGCCAAACGTCATGGGCCAGATCGCGGACTTCCGCGCCCAGTTGAAGACGTAATCGACCGTGGTGACCATGAAGTTCTTCTCGAACTTGTTTTCAATCCAACCCATGAAATACCTTCCTCGATGGCAGGCTAACCCATTATCTTCGCCGATCACGCTACCAGCAGGCTGTGATGAGCGTCACAGGCAGCCGCAAGCCCGAGTCTAGGCTGCATTGGCGGCGGGTTCAAGTGGAAGTTCCGGGGCCCCAGTTCGTCGCGGGAAGCACCTCGGCCTTGCCGCAAAAGCAAACGGGGCGCATGGCGCGCCCCGTCTGGCTAACGGCAGCAATCGAGTTCAGCCTACTCGTTTGCTCCAAATTGTTTCAGGTCTTCCGGTCCGTCCTGCAGCACCACCTTCTCCTTGCCCTGCACCATGATCCGGACACTTTCCACCACGTCGGGATTGGCCAGCGTCGTGATATCTCCGGTGTTCATGTTGTTGGAGAGGGCGGCGAGAACACGCCGCATGAGTTTGCCGGACCGCGTTTTGGGCATGTCCGGAACAATGAGGATGCGGCGCGGGCGGGCAATCTTGCCAATCATGGTTTCAATGACGTGATTGACCTTTTCCAGGATCTCCGGATGCTGAGGCGGCAGGATGTCAGGCTGGAGGACGATATAGACCTCGGGCACGCGGCCTTTGATCTCGTCCACCACCGGCACCACCGCCGCTTCCACCACCTCGGGAACCGTCAGGCACGCCGACTCGATTTCCTTGGTGCCCAGGCGGTGGCCGGCGACGTTGATGACGTCATCCACGCGTCCCAGGATGCGGAAGTAGCCGTCTGGCGCAAGCACGGCCCCGTCGGCCGCAAAGTACGGCCAGTCGCGCCAATCCTTGCTGTTGGGGTCCTTGCAGTACTTCGCATAGTACTGGGAGACGAAGCGGTCGCGATCGCCCCAGATGGTCTGCATGATGCCCGGCCACGGGTTGCGGATACAGATGTTGCCCGCCTTGCCGGTACCCGCCTGCACCATCTCACCCATTTCGTCGATGATCACGGGGAAGATACCCGGCATACCCGGACCTGCGCTTCCCGGCTTCATGGGATCGAGCGCCGGCTTGGTAGTGCACAGGAAGCCGCCGTTTTCGGTTTGCCACCAGGTGTCCACAATCACGGCTTCCCCTTTGCCCACCGTCTCGTAATACCAGCGCCAAACCTCGGGCTCGATGGGCTCGCCCACCGTGGTCATGTGCTTGAAGTGGTAGTTGTACTTGGTGGGTTCGTCGTGGCCCGACTTGCGCAACATGCGAATGGCCGTGGGCGAGGTGTGGAAGATGTTGACATCCAGGCGCTCGGCGATTCTCCATACTCTGCCGGCGTCGGGATACGTGGGAACGCCTTCGTAGATGACGCTAGTGGCGGCCAGGGCCAAAGGTCCGTAGACGATAAACGAGTGCCCGGTAATCCAGCCGATGTCGGCCATGCACCAGTACACGTCTTCGGGGTGGATGTCCTGGATGTACTTGGAGCAACCCGTCACGTAGCTGAGGTAGCCGCCGGTGCGGTGCTGGCAGCCCTTCGGCTTGCCCGTGCTGCCGCTGGTGTACATCAGGAACAACGGCGCCCGGCATCCATGGGAACCGGAGGCACGAGCACGCCCGAGTAATTCGGAAGAATCTCGTCAACCCAGTAGTCGCGGCCTTCCACGAACGGCGAAGCGGTCGCACTCTGGCCGGCGTGACGTCTCCAGACCAGCACCTTCTCGACGTTCGTGCCTTCTTTCTTGGCAATGTCCAGGGCGATATCGGCGCCGGCTTTGTGGTCGAGCATCTTGCCGTTGCGGTAGTAGCCATCCATGGTGATCAGCACGGAGCTGCCGGAATCGGCAGCGCGCATGCCGCATGCCTCGCCGCTGAAGCCTCCGAACACCACCGAGTGGATCACTCCCAGGCGGGCGCAGGCCAGCATGGTAATCGGCAGCTCGGGCACCATCGGCATGTGAATGGTGACGCGATCGCCGGCTTTCAGCTTGCAGAACTCCTGCAGCAGCGCCGCGAATTCATTGACCCTCACATACAGCTCGCGGTAGGTGACGGACACCGGCGCTTCGGATTCCGGCTCCGGAACGAAGATGAGCGCCGCTTTGTTCTTGTACTTGTCGAGGTGCCGGTCCACGCAGTTGTACGAGGCGTTGATCTTGCCGCCCACGAACCACTTCCAGAACGGTGGATCGCTGGTGTCAAGCGTGGTGTGCCAGTACTCGTCCCAGGTCAGGAGATCGGCGTATTCGCGGAAGCACTCCGGGAAATTTTTCTCGCTGAAGCGTTCGTTGATGTCGGGGTCGGTGAGATTCGCCTGGCCGATGAATTTCGCGGAGGGATAATAGTATTCTTCTTCCCGCCAATGAACTGCGATCTGAGCTTCGCTGGTCTGCGCCACCGGATTCTGCTGCTGAAGAGGTCGAGCCATATCAAGTCACTCCTTGGATTTCTGATTTGATCGTAGATTGCGCTAGTACGGTACAGCGTTAGGCTGTGCATTTCACTGCCGAGCCCGGGGAACTTCCCAACTGTCTGACATGCTCCGGCCCGCCATTACTGCGTGCCGGACTGATGCCAGAATACAAACACACCTTATCAATCGCCTGCTTTGTGTCAGGGCACGACTTCAGTCGTGCCCTGATACGAATCGCTAATGGCTCCCGCGTCTTATCGCGCCCATGAATCCGGCGCGCTCTATTTCACTTGACTTCACTCTTAGCGGGAACCGCTGCGGCTTGAGCGTCGAGCGCCGTCCTCATCTGGTGCCAAGCATGCCGCGCTTCCTCCACTGAGCCTTCGTCTTCGATAGTAGTGATGTCGCCGGGGTTCTTCTCCTGGGTTACGGCCTTCAGCACGCGCCGCATGATTTTGCCGCTGCGCGTCTTGGGCAACATGTCGACGAAGTTCAAGTCGCCTATGACGGCCACGGGGCCAAGCTCGTGACGGACTTGGTCGAGCAGCGTGCGCTTCAGTTCCTCGGAGGGAGTAAAGCCCTGTTTCAACACCACGAAGGCCGAGATCACTTCGCCCCGCAAATCGTCGGGCCGGCCAATTACGCCGGACTCGGCAACCGCAGGATGGCCGAGCAGCGCGGTCTCAACTTCGATGGTGCCGATGCGATGCCCGGCGATCTTGATGATCTCGTCAGCGCGGCCGGCAAACCATACGTAACCGTCCTGGTCGATCTGCGCCGAATCGCCTGTGTAATAGACGCCGGGAATGATCTGCCAGTAATCGCGTCCGTAACGCTCTTTTTCGCCCCACAGCGCGGGCGTCAATCCGGGGAACGGCCGCTTGATCACCATGATGCCTTTTTCATTTACGCCGCATGGAGTGCCGTCCATCTGCACTACTTCGGCTTCAATGCCCGGCATGGGGACGGTCGCGCTGCCCGGCTTGATGGGCAGCATTCCCAAGCCATATGGATTGCCAAACACCGGCCCGCTGGTTTCGGTCTGCCACATGTGATCGATGACCGGAATACGGTTCTTGAAGATCTTCTTCTGCAACCACTCCCAGGCCGGAGCATTCAGCACTTCGCCCGCGCAAAACACGCGTTCGAGACGGCTGTAGTCGATGTTGCCGAAGGGCCCTTCCCCGTACTTCATCAGCAGCCGCACTGCGGTCGGAGAAGTAAAGATGCCGGTAATGCCGTACTCCTCGATTAGCGCCTTCCAGTTGCTCTCCGGGGCGGGATAATCCAGCGCGCCCTCAAAGGCGATGGTGGTCGCGCCTGCAATCAGAGGCGCGTAGATGATATAGCTGTGGCCAACGATCCAGCCGATGTCCGACGTTGACCACCAGACATCCGATTCCTTCAGCCCGAACAGCCACTTGCCCATGGCGTCGATGTGTACCTGATAGCCGCCGTGAGTGTGGATCGCCAGCTTGGGGGTCGCGGTGGTGCCGGAAGTGGCGAGAATGAAAGCCGGCTCGTTGGCTTCCATGCTGACATAGTCGCCGCTGTGACCGGGAGCGCGCGCCAGGAACTCGTCCCAGTACAGATCGCGTCCCTCGTGCATGGGAATATCATTCGCCATCCGCTTGAGGACAATAACGTGCTCCACCTGGTCGCCCGCGTTGTCCAGCGCCTCGTCAACAATCTCCTTCAGGCGCGTCTCCTTGCCCTTGCGATAGGTCACGTCGGCGGTAAACACCAATTTCGAGCCGCTGGCCTGAATGCGATCACCCAGCGCTTTCGCGCCGAAACCGGCGAACACAACGGAGTGAATCGCGCCGATGCGGACGGTTGCCAGCATCAGGATGATGGCCTCCGGGCTGGTCGGCATGTAGACCGTGAGGCGATCGCCCTTGTTGATGCCCATGCCGCGCAACGCAGCCGCCACGCGCTCCACTTCATGCAGCAGGTGAGCGTAGGTGTAAACTCGGCGCTCGCCGCGCTCGTTCAGATAGATCAAGGCCGTGTGTCCGCCCCGGCCGCGCTTTACGTGATAATCCAGTGCATTGTAGGCCAGGTTGGTCTGTCCTCCGACAAACCAGTTAAAAGTCGGCCGCGTCCATTCCAGCACGCGGTCCCACTTACGGAACCAGGGCAACTGTTCCGCCGCCCGGCCCCAAAAAGCTTCGGGATCCTGTTTGCCTTCGTCGATCCACTTCTGCACCACGGGACTGATCAATTCGTGCGATATGGCGTGCAGATGGTGCTCGTCGGTCGCTCCCGCCCCGACCGGCTCCGCCGTTTTTATTGCGTTATCCATGATGAAGACACTCCTTGCAATGAATGAACAACGGGAAAATTCAACCTAAACAACTGCGCCGGACCTTTCGGCCCGGCGCTAAAGCAAATCGGTTACGCGTGCTTGGGACGCTTGGCCAGCAGTTCGGCGATCAGCGCCACTAAGGCCAGCACTGCCGCCGTGTAGAACGCATATTGGTAATTGTGATACTTGTCGAAAAGCTTGCCGCCGATGCGGCCGCCGAGTAGGCCGGCCACGCCCCACGCGGAAAACAGCATCCCATAGTTAATTCCGGCATTCTTCGTGCCCCAGAAATCGGCAGCGGCAGCGCCGTTTACGGAAAGCTGCGTACCGTAGCACCAGTACACGATGAACAGCATGACGAACAGCCCTGCCAGGTTACCGCCCACGCTATACAGAATGGGCATGGCCACCATGGAGATGCCGATCATCAGGCGCAAGACGTTGATGCGGCCCAGGTGGTCCGACATCCAGCCCGACAGAATGCGCCCCATGGCATTTCCCGTCGCGCCCACGATCAATCCCACCGAAGCCAGGGTGGTGCTGGGTATACCGACGCTCTTGGCGAAAGGCACCAGCTGGCTGATGACCATGAGACCGGCGGTGCAGCCAAACGCATACGCAATCCACATAAAGTAGAAAGTCGAGGTGCCCAGCGCTTCTCCCGGAGAGAAGTCATAGGTGGTCGCCACGGCTTTGGAACTCGCAGCCGGCGTCCAGCCCTCAGGCTTGTATCCGGCGGGTGGATTTTTCAGCAGGAATGCGCCAATCACAGTCATGAACAGGAAGATGACGCCCAGGACCTGGAACGTGGTGCGCCAGCCAAAGTGAGGGATCAGGTAGCTGGCCGACAGGGGACCAAAGATGGCCGAACCGGCGCCATAACCGCCCACCGCCAGTCCAACCGCCAGACCGCGCTTGTCCGGAAACCACTTGGACATGACCGGAATCGGGGTGGAGTAGCCGAACCCGTTGCCCAACCCGCCGATGACGCCGAAGCAGACGAACAGGTAATTGAGGCTGGTGGTGTAGGCGCATAGAAAGAAGCCCAGGCTCACCAGGATTGCGCCGGTGAGCGATATCCAGAACGGTCCCAGCTTGTCCTGTAGCCGTCCGGCAACGATAAACGTCAGAGCGAACACCACCACCGCGATGGTGAAGATCGTCGAGGTATCTGCGCGCTTCCAGTGAAACTCCTTCTCCAACGGAGCCACGAACACGCTCCACGCATAAAGCGTGCCCAGGGCGAGGTTCATCATCATCCCGCCCACAACACGCCACCACCGGTTTAAGCCGGTGCTGCCGACTTCAATCGATCCGGCCGTTTGCGTTGCTGCTATCGCCATTTCCTATCTCCTTTAGCGAGCGCCGAGGATCAGCACTGCGCGTCGATGTGAACATCAAGGAATGCAGGGGCCTGGAATGGTTCCGCTGTCCGTGTAAGAGGGCCTGCAGAAGTTGCCCGTGGCCCGGCTGTAAATCGGCGAGTTGACCTCCCACAGTTCGAGCTAACAACCCTTACTGGCCTGGCCTGGGCGGGACCGAGCCGGGTACATAACCGATGGCGGGAAGCGACATGGGGTAGAGGAGAGTGGTCAAGCTTTCTCCTGCAGGGTGCTTGCGCCAGCCAGAACTTGAATTCTGACTGCCCGGCTCTAGAACGAGCGTTCGTTAGCCAAGCCCGACAGGGTGAAGTCTAAGACCTCGCTTCCCGCCTTTGTTGAGCCGTTGTGGACGAGATTGTCCTTCGCGCCACGGGCGGAGGTCTGTGACCCGAGATACGGGCGCATGTGACCTGCGTCACTAGACGCCCGGTCGTCACCCGCGATTGCCCGCCCTGCTCCCATCGCATCCCCCCGGCCTGCTCCTAACCGACAAACAGGTATACCGGAGGTCAATGTTGCCACCCGAGCCAATAACTGGGAATCCTACTTATAGGGGATGTGCAAGACGCCCAAGGTGATAGCATAGGAAGTAACGTCGGAGGGCACGTGGGATCACCTTACGGCTTTGAGCTGGTTGAAAATTGCGTAATTTGTAAACTCCGCAACGACAGTTTTTTTTGCTCTCTTCCCAAGACCGCATTGGAAGCGTTCGATCGGATCAAGTACTCGGCCGCTTACCCTGCGGGCGCGGTACTGTTTGTGGAAGGGCAGTCGCCGCGCGGCATCTACATGCTGTGCAAGGGGCGGGTGAAGCTGTCGACGACGTCCGCCGAAGGCAAGACCCTCATCCTGAAAATTGCGCAGCCCGGCGAAGTACTGGGCATGCACGCCACAGTCTCCGGCACACCCTACGAGATCACGGCCGAGACCGGCCAGCCCTGCCAGCTGAACTTCATCAAGCGCGACGATTTCCTGAACTTCCTGCAGAAGCATGGCGACGCGTGCCTGAAGGCCGCGCAGCACCTGAGCAAGGACTGTCAGAGCGCCTATCAGCAGATCCGCAGCCTGGGGCTGTCGCATTCCGCCCCCGAGCGTCTGGCTCGCCTGCTGCTGGAGTGGACCGCAACCAGCCACGACCAGCCCGAACCCAAGGTGAAGCTGGCGCTCACCCACGAAGAGATCGCACAGATCATCGGCACTTCACGCGAGACTGTAACGCGCGTCCTTGCCGACTTCCGCAAACGCCAGGTCGCTGTCCTCAAGGGTTCCACTCTCACCATTCGCAACAAGTCGGTCCTGGAGAAATTGGTCGGCGCCTGAGCAGGTCTTCGAAGGGGACGGCCTTCAGGCCGTCCGCAAACACCCGACATCGCATCGGGCTTTAGCCCCTGAGGGAACTTCCGGCCGCTCCTTCCTAAGCACGCTGTTGCGACTGAACAATTTTCCCTGCTCCCGAATTCTGCGGACGATAACTTTCCACCACCTCCTGTGCTCGGCGAATTAATTCCGGCAAGCGCAGTCTTGCGCCGTCGGAGAGTTTGTTGCCAACCTCGAACGACCAGCCCTCAAGCGTGATGCAGACAGCTTCCGGCGCATCGCCATAAAGTTGCTGCGCGGCCGACAGCAGGGACGACGGAGTCAACTGGTGAGTGAAGCCGTCGGGTGCGTTTCCCGGCCAGATGCGGGTCTGGCGAATGGTCCCTGGCCCCTCGGCCGATGAGGCATCGAGAAACAGCACGAAGCCGCAGCGGGAAATGTCCTCGGCCATTTCCGGCGTCAGTTGCTGCGTGGCGATGACTTCCACCTCGGGATCGTCGCGGTAATGCTGTTCCAGTTCGTGCGCGGCGTGACAGCCCACGGCGTCGTCACCGCGCAACAGATTTCCATAGCCAATAATCAGGGTCCCGGTCACGAGGGAGTCTCCAGAGGGCCGCGAAGAATCGCGTGTACTTACATGCTTATTCTGTTCCGGGGAATCTGGATGTGCGATGGCTCACGCTGCAGCGTGACGGCGTTCGTTATGACGGCTTTTTCTTTCCCGGCAGGCTGGCCGGGTTCTCATGGGTTCGCTCGCGGAAGCGGGCTTTCATGCCGGTCGCCAGCGAGATCGTGTTCTCGCCGTACTTCTCGCGCAGGCGATCGGCGGCGGAGAGCGCCTGGTTCCACTTTTCGTGCGAGCGTTGCCCATACAGGCTGATCTGCTCGCTCTCGGCTTCGGAATGGAAATGCGACGCGTGAACTCCGAGTAAACGAATCGCATCGCCCTTCCAGTTGGTGCGAAAGAGCTGGCGGATTGCGGCCAGCACTTCGGAGTCGACCGAGGTCGGCTGCTCAAACGTGTGAGCGCGGGTGATGGTGTGGAAGCCGGTATCGCGCAGCTTCAATTGCAGAGTGCGGGCGTGCAGTTTGTGCTCGCGCAGGCGGCGGCAGACCATCTCCGACAGCCGCGCCAAGGTCGATTCCAACTGCTGGGCATCGCTGGTGTCATGCGAGAAGGTGTGCTCGTGGCTGATGGAGCGCGGCCCCTCGTCCGCGCCGATGTCGGCGTCGAACCACGCGCCCGCATCGAGGCCGCGCGCTTTGCCGGAGAGCGCGAGCCCCAGCGCGCCGAAATTCTTTTCCAGCCAGCGCTCGTCGCGTGACGCCAGATCGCCCACCTTGCGGATGCCTTGCTCGTGCAGGCGCTTTTCCATCACCTCGCCGACGCCGGGAATCTTGCGCACATCGAGCGGTGCGAGAAAGTCGACCTCACCGCCGGGCACGATCCAGAGCACGCCGTTGGGCTTCGCCTGGTCGGAGCAGACCTTTGCCACCAGCCGCGA
>Ga0182030_10012900_pt1 | contig 16688 bp, 16 predicted proteins | sample 812S3MmetaG_FD_121299 | JGI IMG/M metagenome (GOLD analysis project Ga0182030, IMG submission 121299) | Permafrost microbial communities from Stordalen Mire, Sweden - 812S3M metaG (Illumina Assembly) | ecosystem: Environmental > Terrestrial > Soil > Wetlands > Permafrost | place: Sweden...
ACGATGACCGCGCCCGAGGGGTTCACCATCCATCCCAAACTCGAGCGACAGTTCGCCGCTCGCGCGACGATGCTCGAGGCGGGCGAGGTCGACTGGGCCCTGGGCGAGGCGCTGGCCTTCGGGTCGCTCGTCACGTCCGGCTCCAACGTGCGACTGATGGGGCAGGACTCGCGTCGAGGAACCTTCTCCCAGCGTCACGCGGCGCTCATCGACTACGAGAACGGGGAGCAGTACATCCCCCTCTGCAATTTGAAGGACGCGACGGGCTTCTTCACCGTGCGCGACTCGTACCTGAGCGAATACGCGGCCCTGGGATTCGAATACGGCTACTCCGTTGAAGCAACCAACACCCTCGTGGCCTGGGAAGCGCAGTTCGGCGACTTCATGAACGGCGCAGAGATCATCATCGACAACTTCCTCGTCGCCGCCGAGGACAAGTGGGGCCAATATTCCAGCCTCGTGATGTTGCTGCCCCACGGCTACGAGGGCCAAGGTCCGGAGCATTCGAGCGGACGCATCGAGCGATTCCTTTCGCTCTCGGCCCGTAACAACATGCGGGTTGCCCAGCCCACGACGGCTGCGCAGTACTTCCACCTCCTGCGAAGCCAGGTCCTTAGAGAGCACGTCACGCCACTCATCGTCTTCACACCCAAGTCGTTGTTGCGAGCCACCCAGACGCGCTCGTCGCTTGAGGAGTTCGAGCACGGTTCGTTCCAGCGGGTCCTCGACGACCAGGTGAAGGACCTGTCCGCAGTGACCCGGGTCGTGCTCGCGACCGGAAAGGTGGCCCACGAGGCCATCGCTCGTCGCAATGAGATCAACGCCGAGCACGTCGCGGTCGTTCGCCTCGAGCAGATCTACCCGTGGCCGTACGAAGACCTCGCCGGCGTGCTTGAGCGTTACGGGAACCTCGAAGAACTGGTGTGGCTGCAAGAGGAGCCTAAGAACATGGGAGCGTGGCCCTTCGTGCACCACGAGCTGCATCGCCACCTTCGCGATGTGAAAGTGCGTCATGTCGCCCGCGCCGAGTCGGCCAGCCCCGCGACCGGCAGCTCGCTGGTTCACGGTGCCGAGCAGGTGGACCTCCTTCATCGAGCGATCGGATGAGTCCTTCGCGCTCAGCTCGCGTACGCGTCGTGGTCGACGGCTCAAATTTCGCCACCGAGGGCCGCACGATCCCGAGCCTGGTGCAACTCGACGAGGCCGTGCGCTCGTTCCTCGAAGAGAATCCCTCGGCCGAGGTGATTGTCGTGGCTGACGCCAGTTTCGAACATCGCGTGGCAACGGGGGAGCGCGCCCGTTTCAAGGAAGCGGAGCTGGCGGGTGAGATTGTGACGCCGCCAGCTGGTGCCGTGGGACGCGGCGATGCGTTCATCCTCAAGATCGCTGACCGGATCAACGGGGTCGTGCTGAGCAATGACTCATTTCAAGAGTTCCACGATCAATACCCGTGGCTCTTCGACATCGGGCGTCTCATCGGTGGCAAGCCGGTGCCGGGAGTCGGTTGGATCTTCACGCCTCGCCAGCCCGTTCGCGGCGTGAAGAGCGGGCGGTCGGCCAGGAAGTTGTCCGTGGCTCTACCCAACGGCCAGCAACCAACGATCGGCACCACGTTGACCCCGGTGAAGTCGGCCAAGCCCACGCTCAAAAAGCCACCCGCCAAGGGCGTCAAGGCGCCGGCCAAAATCGCTAAGAAGCCGGCGAAGGCCCCCGCGGAGGCTCCGGCCAAGAAGTCGGTTGCCAAGCACGCGGCACCACTGAAGAAGGCCCCGGCGAAGAAGGCCGCGAAGAAGGCCGCCAAGAAGGCCGCCAAGACCGTAACGAAAGCCTTGGCATCGATCGATTCGGCCGCTGCCCAGGCTCTGATCGCGCCGGCGATCCCGGCCGTGGCGCTACGACGCGGGCGCCAGCCCGTAAACCCCGAGGGCGAGTTTGCCCTCTTTCGCGCGTCACACCGGCTGGGCTCGCGTGTCGAGGGTGAAGTGACGACCTTCACGTCGCACGGTGCCGTGATCAAGGTCATGTTAAAGAATGGCCAGCACGTCGAGTGCTACGCACCCACCACCTTGCTGGGCACACCTGCGCCCGCGCGTGCTCGCGACGTGCTGAAGCGCGGCGACAAGAGGACCTTTCGCCTCGTGACCGTCGACAGCGAACGTCGAATCGCGGAGTTGGCCCTGCCGTGAGCGGTCTTTCGATGGTTCCCGCGGACTGGCTGCCCCATCGTGCCCCCTTCTTGCTGCTTGACGTCATGACTGACATCGAGCCCGGCGTGCGCGCGAGCGGCCTGTGGAACCTCACTGGCGACGAGTGGTTCTTCCCGGGGCACTTCCCGGGCCGACCGACCACGCCCGGCGTGCTGCTGCTCGAATCCATCGCGCAGTGCGGCGCCGTCGTGATCCTGAGCGAACCAAAGTACGCCGGACGGCTACCGCTCTTTGGCGGCGTCGAGCGGGCCCGCTTCCGGCGTCAGGTCGTTCCCGGCGACACGGTGACGCTCGAGTGTGAGATCACGCGCTTGTCCGCCCGCGGAGGCAAGGGTCACGGACGCGCGACGGTCGACGGCCAGGTGGCCGCGGAGAGCGACTTGTTCTTCGTCCTCGCCGACGAGCCGTGATCGTCGCCACCTGGAACGTCAATTCCCTGACGGCCCGCTGGTCGCGGGTCGAGGAATGGCTAGGGGCGAAGGGTCCTGACGTGCTCTTGGTTCAAGAGACCAAGCAGAACGACGCCAAGTTTCCCTTCGACCAGCTGCGCGCGCTCGGCTACGAGTCGGCGCACCATGGCCAGGGACAATGGAACGGCGTGGCGATCCTCTCGAAGTCAGGCATTGAGGACGTGACGCGGGGCTTCGGTGACGGCGACCCTGAAGCGCGCTTCATAGGCGCGACGTGCGCGGGGGTTCGGTTCTACTCCTGTTACGTGCCCAACGGGCGCTCGTTGACGATCCCCACTACATCTACAAACTCGAGTGGCTGTCCAAGCTGCGCGACCTGTTGGCCGCGCGCGACAAGGAAACTCACGTGGTGGTGGGTGGCGACTTCAACGTCACGCCCCGTGACGTGGACTGCTACGACCCGAGCGTCTTTGAGGGCGCCACCCACGTCAGCGAGCCCGAGCGCGCGGCCCTTCGCGCCATCGAGGCGACGGGGCTCGTTGACCTCACCAGAGCGCTCCACCCCGACGAGCGCCTGTACACCTGGTGGGACTACCGCAACGGGTCCTTTCACCGTGACTGGGGGCTGCGCATCGATCTGCTCCTCGTCGACCCTGGTCTTCTGGCGAAGACGACGTCCACCTACGTCGACCGCGAGGCCCGCAAGGGCGAGAAGCCATCGGACCACGTGCCGGTGGTCGCCGACTTCGCGCTCTAGGAGAAACCCTTGGGCAGCATGGCCTCGATGAACATCGGCCCCGGGGTGGCGTAGGAACGCTGGAGGGCGCTCACGAGATCCTGGGCCGTCGACACCCGGATGCTCGGCACGCCCTGGGCGCTCGCGAGACCACAGAGATCAAGGGCCGGGTGATCGAGCTCGAGCATGCGCTGGCTCGCCACTCCCTCGTTCACCGCTCCGACACGCTGGCGCTCGAAGTTGAGGATGGCGTAGCTGCGATTGGAGAGGGCGACCACCGTGACGTCGAGGCTTTCGCGCGCCATCGTCCAGAGCGCCTGCAGGGTGTACATCATTGAGCCGTCCGCCTCGAGGGCCAGCACGCGTTGGCCGCTCGCGACCGCGGCGCCCAACGCCGCCGGCAGCCCGAAGCCGATCGATCCGCCGGTGAGGGTCATCAGGCGATGGGGCGGCGAGAACTGGCTGACGCCGTAGAAGTGCGAGCCGCCGGTGGCGGATTCGTCCGACACGATGAGGCCTTCGGGGATGGTCGCCGCGACGGCCGCCGCGAAGCTGCGTGTCGTGAGTTCACCGTAGGGTGCGGCGGGCGCGTCGCCGGTCGCCACCAGCGCGGGCGGTGCCTTGAGACCCTCGACCAGCGCGCCGAGCGCCGAGAGCGTGTCGCAACCGGGCGGCGCCAGGCTGATTACCTCGCAGCCCTCGGCCACCACCTGGCTCTTGACGTTGGGGTAGGCGAAGAAGCCCACCGGCCGGGTCGCGCCAATGAGAAAAAGCGTGTCAATGTCTTGCAACTGCGCTATCGCGAACTCACTCAGGTAGCTCTGCCGCTCCGGATGGGCGACGCCGGCGCCGCGATTCATGATCGCGGGAAAGATGTCCACGAGAAGACGCGCACCGCTGGCCTGCGCGATCCGATGAGCGAGCGCCAGTTGCGCTTCGTTGAGGGCTGCTCCACCCAGGAAGAGCGCGGTGCGGGGTTTGCGCAGTCGTAGCACCGCCCGGCCGATGAGAACGTCGTCGGGGGGCTCGAGCCTGGCCGGTGGGGCCTTGGGCCAGGAACTCGGTGGTGTCGTCACCTCGCTCCACGAGACGTCCGCGGGCAGGATCAACGTCGCGATCTGGCCCGGTGGCCCCCACGAGGCGCTGATGGCGTCCGCCGTGTCATTGGCCACCTCGTCGCAACTTTGGGTGAAGCGCTGCCAGCCATTGAGTGAACTAGCCAACTGGGCGAGGTTGCTCTGCAATGGAGCGTCGAACTTCGTGTGATAGGTGGCATGATCTCCGACGATGTTGATGAGTGGGACCCGCGCCCGACGGGCGTTGTGCAGGTTGGCCCAGCCGTTGGCGAGTCCGGGGCCGAGATGCAGCAGTGTCGCGGCCGGTCGGCCACTCACCCGCGCGTACCCGTCGGCGGCGCCGGTGGCGACACCCTCGAAGAGGCAGAGAATGCCGCGCATCTCGGGTACGTCGTCGAGACCCGCGATGAAGTGCATCTCCGAGGTGCCGGGGTTCGCGAAGCACGTCGACACGCCGTTTGCGGTCAGGGTCTTGAGCAGGGCGTGGGCTCCGTTCACGGCAGTGGCCTTTCGTCGAGCAAGCGGTACGGGTTGAGCAACTGGTGCGGATCGAACGTCGCCTTGATTCGTCGCTCGAGGTCGAGCACGACTGGGTCGGTGAGCGTGAGGAAGAATTCCTGCTTGTCGCGTCCGATACCGTGCTCGCCCGAGATCTGCCCACCGAGCGAGAGGGCGAAGGAAAAGACGTCGTGCAGGAGCTTGGAGCGGCGATCGTCGTCTTGTTGAAAGACGGAGAGGTGCACGTTTCCATCGCCGATGTGCCCGCAGCCAAAGATCAATGAGTCGTGCCGCTCGGCGATGTGCGTCGCCTCTTCAAGAAAGAGCGGGACGCTGGAGCGCGGCACCACGATGTCGAGGATGTCGTTCGTGTTGGCCGCCTTGGTGACCCAGAACAGGCGCTCGCGGGCCTTGATGAGCTTCGTCGCGACATGTTCGGGCAAGACGTAGAGGTCCAGGGCACCGCCGTCCTCCACGAGACTGGCGAGGTGAGTGATATCGCCTTCGAGCTGTTCGCCGGTGCGCGTCTCGAGCACGATTATCAGGTACGCCGAGGCTTGTGCCGCGACGTCGCTGGACACGCCGAACTCCAACGACGCGGCGTCAGTGAGAGTCTTCATCGTGAAGACGTCGGCGTATTCGAGTATTGAGGGCTCCAACCCCGAGGCGATGATCGACGGCACAACGCTGGCGATGGCGCGAAGGTCGGCGAAGGGCACGAGCAACGTGGCGGCGTGGGCCAAAGCGGGCGAGAGCTTGAGCGTGATCTCGGTGACCATCGCGAGGGTTCCTTCGCTGCCCAGCACCAACTGTGTGAGGCTATAACCCGACGAGGACTTCATGACCGGCCCGCCGGTACGCACGATGGTGCCGTCGATGAGCACGAGTTCCAGGCCAAGCACGTGCTGGCGCGTCACGCCGTGGCGAACGGCGCGCATTCCCGCGGCGTTGGTGTTGACGTTCCCGCCGATTGAGGCGGAGAGTTCACCGGGATAGACGGGATAGCGCAAGCCGCTAGGTACCAATGCATCGTTCAGTTCCTCCAGCGTCACGCCGGGCTGCACGACGGCCACGTGGTCATTGACGTCAAGGCGCAGCAATCGATTCATGCGCGAGAAACTCACGACGATGCCGCCGGGCACGGGAGTTGCCGCTCCGGACAGTCCGGTCCCCGAACCCCTGGGCGTAATCGGCAGTCCGTACTTCGTGGCGAGCTTGGCGACGTCGGCGACCTGTTGCGTGGTGGCGGGCCGCACGACCGCAAAGGGCTCGGCGTGGCTCGGGTGCAGGGTCTCGTCGTGCAGGTCGTCGTCGTTGTGATGAGGCGAGAAGGTGGCGGCCTCGACCCCGACGACGTTGATCAGTTCGTTACGGAGTTCCAGGTTTGGCATTCGAAGGCCACGTTACTGTCGTCGACACCTCCTCGAGTTCCCGGCGGATGGCGGCGAGGCGGGCCTTCCTCGCCTCGCCCGTCAGGGGGGCGTTGCGCTGCTCGATCTCTGCGATGACGCTTTCGATGGGTGCGAGGAAGCGCGACGGCGATCGGTCGGGGTAGCGGGGGTCATTTCGGCCTCGGCTCCAGGTGATGAGCAGCGAGTCCTCGGCCCGGCTCAACGCCACGTAGGCCAGTCGCTGCTCTTCGGCGAGCTCGGCCGACGTGGTGGCGTTGTAGTTGGGTAATTGGCCCTCCGCCCAGCCAATCGCCGCGACGTGTTGGAATTCGAGCCCCTTCGCTCGATGGATGGTGGACAGCGCGACGGCGTCGTGCTGGTCGTCGTCGATGCGCCGCGACGTCACCTCGGCATTCATCAAATCGGAGGCGGGGGAGTGCTCGGCACCGCGTCGTTCAAACGGGATGTCGGCCGCCTCTAAGTAGCCCGCGATGAGTTCGAGCTGTGCGTTCGTGCGCGCGAGAACCGCCATCGAGTGCCAGGGACTACCCGGTTGGTGCTTGGCGCCCAGCCAAGTGGTGACTCGTGCGGCCTCTTCTTCGTCGGAGTTGTAACTGCGCACCATCGGCACCTCGCCGTCGTCCTTGGCGGGCACGATCCCGGCTGCTCCCTCTTCGAGCAAGGTGTTGGCGACCGCGATGATGTTGGCGGTAGATCGGTGATTGCGAGTGAGGTCGAGCACCACGGTGTCGGGCCAGGTGCGAACGATGTCGTTGAGGAACTTGGGGTTGGCCCCGTTGAAGCCGTAGATCGATTGGTTGGGGTCGCCCACGCAGAACAGGTCGGGGTCGTCGCCCGCCATCTGGCGCAGCATCATGAACTGCAGGGGGTTCATGTCCTGGGCCTCGTCGACGTAGAGCGATCGATTCCGGTGGCGGAACGACGCGAGCACGTTTGGTTCGTCGCGAAGCAGCGAGATCGCCTCGCTCAAGAGCAGATCGAAGTCAAGTACGCCCCGGCTGTGACAGAGTCCGACGTATCGATCGAGCACGTCGGCGAACTGTGACGGCGGTAGGGGAGCGTCGCGTCGGAGCCTGCGAGCGCTCTTCACGTACGTAGCCCCGTTGAAGCCCTGGCTGAGCGCCCAGCTGATTTCCTGTTCCAACCTTGGCAGCTGCCAGTCCTCAAGCTTGAAGTCACCGCTTTCGCGAAGCTGTTGGGCGAGCGCGGTCACCAGGCGGCGGCGATTCGCCTCCAGCACGAGGGGCTTCAAATGGTGGTCGTCTCGGTACTGATTGACGATGGTCAGCGCGGCGCGGTGGAAGGTGCCGGCACGGATGTCACGAATTCCCGTCTTGGCGAGGCGGCGACGCAGTTCGTCGCCCGCCTTTCGTGTGAAGGTCATGGCGAGCACCTGATCCGCCGCGACCTCGCCTTCGGTGATCCGGCGTTGGATCCGCAGCGTCAACACATGGGTCTTGCCGGAACCGGCGGTCGCGCGGATGAGCAAACGCCGCGCGGGCGACATGACCGCCTCGCGCTGCTCCGGGGTGAGCCCGATGAGCAGATCGCCCGTGAACGCAGTCTCGTCACCCATAGTCACCCTGACGCTACCGTCAGACCGTGACGTGGTCTCGGGGGAGCGGGTCATCTCAGTAGCCTGAAGTACGTGCTACGAGCCTACGGCGACGGAAATCTCTTCGGCGAAGCATATGGTGACGGCCCGATTCGGGTGGTCTTTCTGCACGGTTGGGCGCGACGGGGCCGCGACTTCGCCGTCTGCGCGAGTGAGCTGGCTGAGCGGGGCGTGGCGTCGGTTGCCTTGGATCTACCCGGTTTTGGATCGTCACCGCCCCCAACGGTCGCCGGGGGCGCGCGTCATTACGCTCGATTGCTGGCGCCGGCCCTGGCACAGATGAGCCCCGAACCCGTCATCCTTGTCGGTCATTCCTACGGCGGGACCGTCGCCACCGTCATCGCGGCCAACGACTCGCACCTCGTGTCCGGTCTGGTGCTCACGGGCGCGCCCCTGCTGCGCCCGAGCGCCACATCCAGGTCAAGAGCACCGTGGCGTTTTCGTTTGACGCGGTCATTGCACGCCCGGGGAATGATCAGCGATACGAGGATGGAAGCGGCCCGTCAGCACTACGGCTCAAGCGACTATCGACACGCGAGCGGAGTGATGCGCGACGTGCTGGTGGCCTCGGTGAACGAGAGCTACGAAGATGAACTCGCGCGCGTGTCGGTTCCGGTTGCTATGGTCTGGGGCGAGCTCGACCACGACGTTCCCGAGATCATCGCGAAGAGGGCTTTGACGTTGTTGCAAGGACCTCACAGTTTCCGGTCGCTGAAGGGCGTGGGACACCTCGTGCCGACCGAGGCACCCCAGGAACTGTTGGCGTCGACGCTGGAGATGCTGTGAGCGCTGGCGCGTGGATCTCGGGCAGCGTGCTGGGCGTGGCGCTGGTCGGCGCGTACGTGGCCCAGATGGTGCGCTGGCTGCGGGTGCCGCAACGCGAGCACTACGAACCAAGTTCGATGCGGCGATTCCTGGGACGCTGGTCCACCCCGCAGGTGGCGGCAGCGAAGTCGCCTGAACGCTCCAAGGAAAGGCGGCCAATCACGCTCAGTCACATGCTTGTTGTCGTGCTCGTGGTCGCGACGGTACTGCGCGTGGACATCCTCGTCGTCCTGGTGACGGTTCTCTACGGCGTCTTCTGTCCTCAGGGTCTCTCCATGAAGGGACGCACGAGCAAGCTGCAGTGGACGCGACGTCTCACGCTCACCGCGATCGCCGCCGCGATCATTTCGGTTGCCATTGGCATGACGGGACTCTTCACGACCCGTCCGTGGCTGGTCTTCGTTGCGATGGTGTGGGCCGTGCCCGTGATGCTGGACGTGACGTCGCGACTCCTCGGGCCCTACGAGCGCCATCACTCCCGGAAGTTCATCGATGAGGCCGCCGCGCGCTTGGCGAAAGTTAAGCCGCGCATCGTGGCGATTACGGGTTCGTACGGCAAGACCTCCACCAAGAATCATCTGGCCGACCTGCTACGTCCCGACGGCGGGGTCGTGGCGTCGCCCAGGAGTTTCAACAATCGAAGCGGACTGTCGCGCGCCATCAATGAGAATCTGGTGGACGGCACGCGGGTCTTCATCGCCGAGATGGGCACCTACGGACCCGGCGAGATCCGCGAACTGTGCTCGTGGTGCCCACCCGAGTTGGCCGTCGTGACCGCGATCGGACCCGTTCACTTAGAGCGAATGAAGTCACTGGAGGTGATTGAACAGGCGAAGTACGAGGTCACCGAGAGGGCCGCGACGGTCGTGGTGAACATCGACGACCAGCGCCTGTTTCGGTGGGTCGAGCGACTCACCGGAGAGGGTAAGCGCGTGCGCACGGCCGGCTCAACGGCGGCGACCGCGTCGGTGCGAGTGATCCCTCAGGGCGCGAAGTGGTCGGTGGTCGTCGATGGTGTGACCGTCGTCAACGCGGACGTCGTGAGCGGCATCCAAGCCACCAATTTGGCGTGCGCCATCGCTGCCGCCTTGGAATTAGGGCTCGGTGTGGACCAGGTCGCGGCTCGCGTCGGCCTGGTCGAAACCGTGGCGAACCGCTCCAACGTCGTGACGGCGCCCTCGGGCGTCGTGGTGATCGATGACACGTTCAACGCCAACCCCGCCAGCGCCCTCGCGGCCCTCACCCTCCTCGGGTCGTTGGCGATCTCGGGACGCCGCGTCGTGGTGACGCCGGGTCTGGTGGAACTGGGCGACGAGCAGTATCGGGCGAACATGGAGCTGGGCCGTAAGGCGGCTTCGGTAAGGGCGACCCTCGTCGCCGTGGGACGCACGAACGTGAAACCGTTGCAAGTGGGCTACGTCAGCCCGATCCTGCGTTTCGACACTCGTGACGAGGCCGTGTCGTGGGCTCGAGCCACGTTGGTGCCGGGCGACGGCGTGCTGTACCTCAACGACCTGCCTGACCACTACCCTTGATTCCCTAGTGGACGCGTGGCGAGGAATCTGATGGCAATTGCAGTGCTCTTTGGGGGACCGGCGCCCGAACATGACGTCTCGATACTTACCGGCCTGCAGGCCCTGCATGAGCTCCAGGGCCGGCGAGAGGTCATGGGCATCTACTGGTCCAAGACGAATCTCTTCTACGCCGTGGCGTCGGACGTGGAGGCCGAAGCATTTCTCGAGGGATTGCCGAAGGGCTCGAGCGAATTACAGCTCAGGGTGGGCGATCAAGGCGGCTTCTACGCCACGGGCAGAAGGGAGCGCCGACTCGGGATCGAAGCGGTCGTGTTGGCGACGCACGGCGGGCCGGGAGAGGATGGATCCCTGCAGGCGGCCCTGGATCTGGCCGGCGTGTGTTACAGCGGGCCGAGCGTCGCGGGGGCCTCCCTCGGCATGGATAAGTGGGCGTTCGGCGCGGTGATCGCGGCCGCGGGATTGCCGACATTGCCGAGAGCCCTGTTGACGAGCGCCACGACGTCACTGCCCTTTGGTGGCCCTTACATCCTCAAGCCCCGCTTCGGCGGATCATCGATCGGCATCGACGTCGTGGCCGACCTGGCGACGGCACTCGCCCGACTCACGACCAACGCACACCTGGCGTTGGGCTGCGTCGTGGAACCATTTCGCAACGATCTCACTGACGTGCAGATCGCGCTTCGCACCTACCCCGCGCTGTCGTTGTCCGCGATCGAGAAGCCCCTTCGTCGTTCCGACGCCAAGGAGATCCTCGACTACCGCGACAAGTACGTCGGGGGAGAAGGCATGGTGTCGGCCCCGCGCGAACTCCCCGCGGTGCTCGTGTCCGGCCAAGCGGCGAGGATCGCACAGTGCGCACGCACGATCGCCGAGGTGGCGTCAGTGCGCGGCGTCGCGAGGGTGGACTTCCTCGCCAACGACCAAGAACTCTTCGTCAACGAAATCAACACGATCCCGGGGTCGCTGGCGAAGTACCTGTTCATTTCGCCGCCGCTGCCCTTTGGTGAGCTGTTACGCGATCTGATTGCGGAGGCCGTCGAACGACCAGCTCACCTCTACAGCGCCGCCGGCGCCGACGGGCTCGTGCTGCGCTCGGCCGGTTCCATCGCTTCCAAACTCGCGTAGACGAGGAACGTTCGCCAGTGCCGCGGCGAGGACGTCGCTGTAGGGATCGATGAGACGCCCCTGTGCGAGGGCCCAGAAGGCCAATTCGTAGTCGCCTCGCGCGAGTGCGTCGTGATGCAGTGCCAGGGCCGCCCATTCGCCGTCGCGGGTGAGGCGTGCGGCGTGTCCCTCGACGAGGAACCATTCGAAACCGCGAAGCACGCTGGCGAGCGGCTCGCCGTGCACGAGGTCGAGCGCTTCCTTCAGCAGCGGCCCCGCGTCGGCGGCCGAGAGTTGACGAGCACGGCTCACCAAACTGTGGAAGATCTCCACGTCGCTCACGAGCCCGTGCGTGACGTAGAGTCCCGATGAGGTGACCGCGTGGAGGCGCGCGCCCGACTGGTCATGTCCGAGACTGCGCCGAACCGCGCTCGCGGTATTGGCCAGGGTTCGCGTCGAGGCGTCGGCGTCGGCGTTCGCGAGAACTCGCGTTCGCAGTCGATCTCCCGTGACGGGTTCGCGGCGGTGCAATGCGAGATAGGTCGACATCTCGACGCATCGCCGGCGTAGGGTCGCGGTGAAGGGCTCCTGGAGTCCTACGACCCGGGGATCGCTGCGCAGCAGTTCCGCTCGCAGCTCACCGGATCGATCCGTGAACGGTTGAACGGGGACGAGAGCGCCTGACGTCCTCAGCCCATCCGTGCCTCCGGTCCCGTCCTCGAGGATGCCGAGGGTCACGGCGCAGGAGCGCAGTTCGTCATCGAGGTCCTGGTGCGAGCCGAGGTAGAGAACGAGTGTCGTGTGAAGGGCCCTCGTCGCGAGCGCGCGCAACAGCTCGGCTTGATCCCGCGCGAAGACCAAGCGTCCCCCCTCGTGAAGGGCCACCACACCGTTGGCCACGTCGTCGGCGTTCCATTGGGGTGGCACGAGCAACTGGCAGCCTTCGCTCGCGAACGAGAGGGCCGTGCCGCCGTCCCTCCTGCCCAGTGCGCAGACGACCCGCGGTTCGTTGCTCGGTACCGCGCCGTCGCCGTCATCCTCTTCCGCGAGAACGACCACGCCGGAGCGTCGCTGGCCGATGAGCGATCGCAGGCGTGCGATCAGATTGGGATCGTAGGACCTCAGTAGCGTCACCGTGTCGTCGATCTCGCCTTCACTAAGTGAGTATTGAAGACGTCGAAGTGAGTCCTTTCGCTGCTTCACCACCAGCGCTAGCGACAGGCCCGTGGGAGTTGAGGCGCCGAGGGGATCGTCGGGAACCTCACGGTGACGCGAGGACCGCGGGAGCGGCGAAAGCTGGGGGCCGGTTGACCACATCGCGGGAGCCGGAGCGGTCACGGAGAAACCGGCGTCGGACTTGGTCGCAGCGCCGGATGAAGTTTGCAGGAGGAATGCCAGCACCATGACCACTAGTCCGGCGAGCCACGCGCTGCCGTCACGGCCGAGTCGATGCCCATGACGCAGTCGCAACACGTCAGTCACCACCCGCATCAGGAACGCCAGCCAGAAGATGCTGAGAGCCACGAGCAACCCGCGCACCACAAGCCCATTATCTTGACGGGAGCTCAGTTCCCACTTATCGATGACCACGTACGGAAGCAGGGCGAAATAGAGCGCGAGCGCCGTGCCGTGCAACGGCCCGGACGCGAACCGCCTCACCTGACGGGAGTAAGTTGCCACGTTGGCGTCACCTCGCGATTGGTCGAGATGAGCTGAAGTTGGCAGTTCTGGGCGGTCATGATGACGACCCGGGAGTTGACCACGACGCTTCGCGAAGCGCACTGGAGGTGAGCCTGAATCACCGTGCTGGTGTCGAGAACCCATAACCCGGGACCCTGCAGCGGCACGTCGGCGACGCGGAACCCTGGACTGAGGGCTCCGCTGAGCACGCCGCTCGAGACGACCACGACGGGCTTGATCGCGGTAGGCGCGGCCTTCGGACTTGTCGCGTCGACGTATCTCGTCACGCTCGTCGTGGGCCGGCCCGTGTGGCGGCGCCGCGTCGTCGTTAGCACAGTCGTTGAAGTCGTCGGCGAGGTCGCCTCGAGTGTCGTCGTCGTCTCGCTTGTCGAGTGGTGGTGTTGTGCGGGCGTCTGCGACGTCGGTCGCGACGTGCCGGTAGTCAACGTGAAAGCCAACACGACGAGTAGCAGGGGACTTGACCACATCAAGAGATGCGCGCTTCGAAGCGTGGTCGGTGGGCGCGTCATGGTGCTCAAAAGGTATCGGAGTTGACGATGAATTGGTAATCACAAATGGGCTTCTCTTCTTACTAAATAAGAAATCTAATTGCGAAGTGTTGCAGCTCGGCTTGCAATGAGTTCGGTGCGGAGTGATCGTCGCGCGCGAGCTCGCGAAGGGAACGCCCCTCAAAGACGCGGGAGTAGGTGATGCGCGCGATGCGGTCATACTGGCTACCCCGGTAACTGTCGAGGCGAGCGAGGAGTGGCGAGGTCTCGACCGCGGGCTCGTCGACCTGGTCAAAAGAAGAGACGCTCCTCAGCGCCGCTTTTTCCTTCAGGAGCCACCGACGAAGGCGTCCTCGCAATGCCGAAAGGATGTCGGGTGCGCAGTACTGGCGGGACTGGCCAGCCCAATCGACCAGCAGTTCGCAGGCGAGCGCGACCGCCACGCCGAGGGTTTCACTCGGGTCACGGACTATCCCCTCACCGAAGCGAAACTGGCGACAGACGCTGACGATGCCCGGGATAAGGGTTTGCAAGAGCGTCCGGCGGATGAGCGGATCCTTCGACTCCTCCAGCAGCGCGCGCACGATCTCTGCGCGTTCGAGGGCGCTTCGGCCGCCCTTGACTTCGAGGGCGTCAACCACCGCGCAGAGGTCGCCGAGATCGCCCAGCCCGATGCACGGGTGTCGCCCAACGAGGTTGGCGAGGGCCGCTTGCGCTTCTCGCGTTCGTCCCAGGCCCGGCCATTCGCGTCGAAGTTGTCCCAAAAGGTCGCTGTTGTTTGTCATGGCGCCCAGTACAGGTCCGACCGCGCACGCAACGGCGCTCTTTCGCACGACCCAAAACGCACCATTTCTCATGCTCGTGAGCGTGCCAAGTAATACGCACTTCACAGCGCACATAAGTCGCAATAGTCTTGGGAGTATGGACATCGAATCCTTTTATGAACAGAACGAGGCTCGACGCGAAAGCGCGGAGTTTGAGTTCGGCAGCGAGTGGACCGACGTATCGGACAACGAATACGAGCTTTCGTGGGTCGAGGCGACCGGCGAGCTCTATCTCATGGTCGAGCCGGAGGCGATCGTCAACGAGGACATCTTCGGTGACTTCCTGGTGTCTGACGAGGTGATCAGTGACTTAACCGTGGTGGTCATTGGCAAGGTCGCTTCGCTCGCGGCGCTCGAGGACGCCCTTTTGGGCTGGGAGGACGCCATGCTTGAGGAGAACTCCCTCGAGTGGCTCTACGAGCGATTCCCGCAGTCCTAGAGGTACGGCGAGGTCGAATCGGCCACCTTGCAGAGACGCGTCAGGGCGGGCACGAGATTGGCCAGCGGTACGCGTTCGGCTTCGTTGATCGTCGTCATCAAGGGATTCCAACTTCCATCGAGCGATGTCGCGTTGGCGGCCGGTTGCGTGGCCCTGAGTAGATCACTCATCGCTTGGGCCTGAAGTTTCGACTGCTCCGTTGAGCCGAGACCCGCCTGTTCGCTCTCCTTTTCGGCGATGAGGGCCGCGTGCACACTGCGACACGAAACGCGCGCATCATCGACGGCTCCGCCGCTGCCGCAGGAACTCAGCGCGATGCCCGCGGTCAAGAGCGGCACTACGACAGCAAAGCGTCGAATTAACCGAGCCACGAGTCAGCCGCTTGCAACAAGAAGTCGCTCACGCTGTGCCCGCGCTCGAAGATGTCACAGAGGGGATCTTCACCCTTGGCCACTTGGCTGAGGGAGATCGCACGGCGGGCCACGATCGAAATGCGTCGCTCACTGGCCTCGGTGGGCGACGCGAAGGAATCGCTTGCCGTCACCTCGAGCGGCATCTCGAGGCCGCCGATTGGCGCAAGGTCGATCGCGAGGCGCAACAAGTCCGGGCTGTGAGGCATCGGTGGCAAACTCCACGTCAACACCAGTGGGAAGTGGAACTCGTCAGGTGGATCGACGTCGTCGGGCAGGCCGAGCACCGCGTCCTCGAAGGCGAGTAGCGTGCGCGGATCGACGTCCAGCTCGATATGGAGGTCCACCGGTCCACCGCACCCGTCTTCAGGATGAAGATCGACTTCCCATGCCTGACGCAACGAATAGGTCTCGACGAAGTGTCGTTCGTCGTGCACGTGGAACCCGTGCGTCACCGCATGGTCCTTAAGGTCAGCGACGAATCCAGCGACATCAATAGCGGCCATTGCTCATCAGGTTACTCCCCAGCACTACTAGCGTGTTCGTGTGACGGATTCTCTCATGACGCGACTTCGTGAATGTGCGCACGAGATCGGTGAGGTTGTGAAATCCGAACGCGGTCGGGGCTTGTCGGGTGGGCGCGAAAGCCAGTATCACCTGGACGTGGCCGCCGACGAGGTGGCGCTGCGCATGCTTGGCGGACCAGGCCGTCGCATTGTGAGCGAAGAGTCCGGCGTCGCTGGCAGCGGCGATATCACCGTGGTGGTGGACCCGATCGATGGCTCGACGAACTGCGACCGCGGCATTCCCTTCTATTCGACGAGCCTCGCCGTCATGAAGGGTGACGAGTTGGTGATCGGATTGGTGATGAATCAGGCCACCGGCACGGTTTACGAAGCGCAAAAGGGTGCAGGGGCAACTCGCGACGGCGTACGAATTCACGCCAGCGGGCAGCGTAACCTCTCCAAGGCCATCGTCGCGTTCTCAGGCCTGCCGACGCGCCACCTGGGTTGGGCACAGTGCCGAGCGCTTGGTGCGGCCAGCCTCGAAATCTGTCTCGTCGCTGACGGCTCTCTCGACGTCTACGGTGTCGCTCAACAGTCGACGCTCAATCCATGGGACTACTTGGCCGGAATGTTGATGGCGAGAGAGGCCGGTGGAGTGGATCAGGACTATCGAAATGAGGAACTGGAGACCTTCGCCCCGGTCGTTCGCCGCCCCGTGTTTGCGGGTTCGCAGGACTTGCTCACGGCGATGCTTCGCGCGGGCACCATCTAGGCTTGTGACTCTCGGGCGCTTAGCTCAGTTGGTTAGAGCAGCTGATTTACACTCAGCAGGTCGGGGGTTCGAGTCCCTCAGCGCCCACCAGTCAGAGGTCAAGTGATTATTGGATTTTACTCTAAATGAC
>Ga0182030_10012901_pt1 | contig 16687 bp, 20 predicted proteins | sample 812S3MmetaG_FD_121299 | JGI IMG/M metagenome (GOLD analysis project Ga0182030, IMG submission 121299) | Permafrost microbial communities from Stordalen Mire, Sweden - 812S3M metaG (Illumina Assembly) | ecosystem: Environmental > Terrestrial > Soil > Wetlands > Permafrost | place: Sweden...
AACCCGAGACCCGAGACCCGAAACCAAACGGAATGCATTTTCAGCCCAGAGCCCAAAGCCCAAAGCCTATGGCCTTCGGCATCCCATCCACGCCATCCGTGTCCCGCTCTGCCGGATCGGGTTTCCTTTTAGCTTTTCAGCTTTTCAGCATGTCAGTTTTTTTGCGGCCCACTTCAGCCTTCAGCCTTCAGCCTTTAGCCTTTGCTTGAAAAGGCCCACTTCCCATTTGACATCCCGGCCCGGAAATGAAACTTTCAAGGCTGTGACATAACCTATGAAAATCCCCGGCATTAAAGGTTGTTATGAAAAAACCCACGGGCTGTTTTATTTCGCCCGGATGTGCTCCAAAATCCGGCTGCACGCCGCCGGCCAGCTCCCGCCCGACTACCACCCCTGGCTGGGCCAGGGCTTCGACGGCCGCACCTGCCGGTATTTGTCCGTCTCCTACGAAGACGTCAAGGCCCAGGTGCTGACCGGGCGGACGGCCGAGGAGGTGCTCGACTGGTGCCAGGCCCACGGCCGGCGGCTCACCGACGAGCAGGTCCTCATCTACAACAGCTTCATGAGCAAGCGCGGCTGGCGCGACGACGAAACTGCCGAGTACATCCCCTCCAAGCTCAAGGAATTCGGCTTCCCGGAGGACGGCAGCATCGTCACCGATTTTGACCTCATCGAAATGGACGAGGGCCGCTGGCACCCCGAACAGTGGCGCTCGGGCTGGAAGTAACGGGCACGCTCCGCTTCGGAATTCGCGCAGCGTCTTGGAGTGCGGTGGCAATCCCGCTCCGCGCGGGCGCGACACCGCTTTGGAAGCGGCCCAACCACCTCAGAATCCGTCCGTCAGGGCTGCGGAAAGATCTGGTACAGCAGCAGGTAAACCACGACGCCGGTGACGGAGACGTACAGCCACAAGGGCAGGGTCCAGCGCGCGATTCTCCGGTGCGCTTCAAACCGCTGTTTCCACGCCCGGTGCAGCGTCACCAGAATCAACGGCACTATCACCACGGCCAGCACGGTGTGCGTCAGCAGGATGACCAGGTAAATGGGCCGGAACCACGCCGGTTGGACAAAATGCGTGAGGGTTTTGACCGTGGCATGGTAGGTCAGATAGCACGCCAGAAAGAGGACCGACGTGAAAAAGGCCGCCACCATGCAGTTGCGGTGGGCGGCCTTGTTTCCCGCACGGATAAACAGGTAACCCGCCGACAGCCACACCGCGCTCAAGGCATTGAGGCTGGCGTTGACCGCCGGCAGGTCATGGACGGTCATGGCTGACTTTCGAGCTGCTGGACGGTGGCGAGAATTCTCGCCTTCACTTCATCCCAATGGATGTTTTCGCCCGTGCTCTCAAAGGCCTGGCGCAAATTGCCATGCTTGTCCACCACCACAAACAACGTGGTGTGAATGAAGAAATCAAACGCATCCTTGCGGTCCTCCGGTTTGATCGGCACCGAGCCCAGCTTCAAACTGTCGCCAGCCAGCGCGGCCACCTGCTGTTTGGTGCCGGTTAAAAAATTCCACCGTTTGGCGTCCGCCTGATATTTGGCGGCGTATTTGGCCAGCACCGCCGGCGTGTCAAATTCCGGGTTGGTGGTCAGCGAGATCAGTTTCGCCTGGCTGTCCGCCGGCAGCGCGTCCTGCAAGGTTTTCATCTCGCTGGTCATGATCGGGCACGATGTCGCGCAACGGGTGAAAATGATGTCCGCCACCCAGACGTGGTTGGTGAGGTCCGCCAGCGTGGTGACCTTGCCGTCCTGGTTGGTGAGGGCGAAATCCGCCACCGGGCTGTTCATCGGCGGCGGGGAGACCACGTTGTCGCAGCCCGTCAAACCCAGCAGCACCCCCGCGCCCAGCAGGCCGAAGAGCAAGCCGCCCCGCGCCCCGGCGGCGCCGCTGGTGGTTACGGTTGATTCAGTTTTAGTGATTTCAGATAAATTGGTCATAAGTTACTCAAAACTTATACTCGACCCGCTCTTGGATGCAAGCCATTTATCAAAGTCGGCCGGACTCTCAACCACCAAAAACCCGCCGCTCATCGCGGCATGGCCGGCGCCGCACAACTGCGCGCACTCGATCTGATAACGGCCGATTTTGTTGGGGGTGAAGGCGAACGGGATGCGCAGCCCGGGAATTGCGTCCTGCGTGACGCGCATGGACACCAGCTTGAACGAATGAATGACATCCTTGGAACTCAGGTAGATCTTCACCGGCTTGTTCACCGGCACATGAATCTCGTTGAGCACCTGCACGTCGTCCTTGCCGTTTTTGTCGGTCGGGTCCACCCCGAACACATTGTCGGTCGCGACATATTTCATGTCCTGCCGGCCAAAAATGCTGTCCGGCCCGGCATACCGGGCGTTCCAGGCAAACTGCTGCGCCACCACATGAACCACGGTGCAATCGGCGTCGGCGGGCAGGCTCCGGACGTTTTTGGCCCACAGGGGCACCGCCACGGCGAGCAGCAGCAGGGCCTCAATGCCCACCACGGCATATTCCACATAGTGCGGGATGTGGCTTTTCGAGCCCTCGTACACCGCCTTGGGATGCCGCGCCGCGCTGAAGCGGTAAACGGCATAGCCGAAATAAATGATCCAGCCCACAAACAGCACCAGCATCAGCCAGTGAACATAAACCATCAGGTCATCCACCGCCCGCCCGTTGGTGGAGGCGAGTTCCGGCAGGCCCAGAATATTGTGCGCAAACCAATCTTTCATGCTTCACTCCTTTTTTTGGCGGCCTCTTTTTCCATCGCCTCGCCCTTGCGGACGATGTGCACAAACCCCACCAGAAAGACCGACAGCACCGACAGCACCACGGCCAGCAGGGTGAGGATGCCATAGTTCATGGCGCTGGCCAGGGGCGAGTCGGTTTTGCCGTAGCAGGCCGCGCAGGCGAACAAGGAGGAGGGCGCGTTCGTCGCGAGCAACCCCGCCAGCATCAGTTTTCGGATGGGTTTCATAAAAAGCTCACGTTTTTCAATTTCCGCAAAAAATAAACACCATAGACGATCACCAGCACGCCGGCCGCCACGGCCGCCGCCCCAATGCCGGGCCGGGCCGCCGCAAACGCCCACGCCGCGCAACTGAACGACAACGCCGTCAGCAGCGTCACAAACACCAGATGAAAGCCTTTGAGGGACATATAAAATCAGTTGGTGGTGCCCATGGGGGAATCAAAGGTGGCCCAAACCGTCAGCCCCATCAGCCCGATGAAGAAGCACACCGTGAACAGCAGCACGGTGTAAACCATTTTCTTCTCGGACAACAGGTGCATCAAAAAACCGGCCACCAGAAAGGCGTTGATGGCCGCGACCGCCAGAATGGCGGCGACCTTCACCGGCCAGCCGCCGATGTGCGAGTACGAGGCGCTGATCATCATGGCCGTGGTGCAGGCGATCGCCAGCAACACCAGCCCGCACCGGCGGATGGAACTGTTCAGGTCAGGTGTGGTTGTTTCGCTCATAGTTCAATCAGGTTAAATAAAGCACGGGGAACAGGAAGATCCAGACCAGGTCCACAAAATGCCAGAACAGCCCGGAGACCTCGATGCGGTTGGTGAACCGCTCGCGGTCCGTCTTCCACATGCGGCTGCCCGGCCCCCACAGGTAGCCAATCACCACGCAGCCGCCCAGGATGTGCAGCGCGTGCAGCCCGGTCATCGTGAAATAGATGGCCGTGAAGGTGTTGTGGCGCGGGCCGTAATTCTCCATCTTGACGATGTTGGCCCGGGGCACATGAACCTCGCCGTGCGGGATGTCTTTCTGCGCGCGCAGATCGTAAAGATCCCGCTCATCGGTCACCGTGCGGCCTTCCAGCACCACTTCCTGGTCGTTTTGCGACACCAAATGGCCGTCGGCAAAGGTGCCGTCCTTCAAATGAATTTCATAGTGAATCCATTTGTCATGATATTCGTAGGACTTGACGCACAGGAACGCCAGCGCGAGCAACAGGGTGCAGGCGTGGAAAAACTTGAACTTGCCAAATTCGCCCACCTTGCAGGCCACCCAGGCCAGCAGCGTGGTGATGGCGGAGAGGGCCAGCAGGAGCGTGTTGACCGTGCCCAGCGGGACGCTCAGCCAGCCGTGGGGCCAGTAGCCGTCGGCCGCGCCCACCCGCAGCAGGACATAGGCGGAAAACAGGCCGCCGAAGAGCATCACTTCCGACGCCAGAAACAGCCAGATGCCCAGCTTGGCATTGTACAGGCCGGTGTCCGGCCGGGCTTGGATGGTGTAAGGGATTTCCATGAAAAATCAGTGGGTGGCCGGCGGCTCCTGCGGGGGATGTTCCGGCTTGTTTTTGGGCGGTTCCGGCTCGCTTTGGGGCGTGAAATCCGCCGCCGCGCCGGGCGCGCTGTATTCGTAGGGGCCGCGGACCACATGCGGCTCGTGCTCAAAATTTCCATGCGGCGGCGGCGTGGGGGTCTGCCATTCCAACGTGGTGGCACGCCACGGGTTGTCCGAGTTCACCGGCTCGCCGTGGCCGATGCTCCAGAACAAATTGATGATGAACGGCAGTTGCGCGATCCCCAGGCCGATGGCCGCCCACAGGATGAAGCCGTTCAGGTGCATGATCGAGTCCGGCAGGGTGTCAATGGCCCCCGGCACCACGGCGGCGGAATAATTCGCGCCGCCATCCGACATGCGGCGCAACATGCCCTTGATGCCCTGCGCAAACATGGGCATGAACACAATGTTCATGAAGACAAACGAACACCAGAAATGCACCCGGCCCCAGTATTCACTCATCCGCCGTCCCGTCATTTTGGGAAACCAATAATAAATGCCCGCAAACAGCGCGAAGATGGTCCCGGGCGCGACCACATAGTGGAAATGCGCGATGATGTAATAGGTGTCGTGCAGGTACAAATCACTGGCCGACAGCCCGAGCGGCAGGCCCGTCAGCCCCCCGATCCCGAACATCGGCAGAAACCCGAGCGCAAACAGCATGGGCGTGTTGAAGCGGATGGCCCCGCCCCAGAGGGACATCAGCAGGCACGTCAGGATGATCACGGAGGGGATGGAAATGATCATCGTGGTGGCCTGGAAGAAAGTGGCAATCTTCTGGCCCATGCCCGTCATGTACATGTGGTGCGCCCAGACGATGAAGGACAGAAACCCGACGAACAAAACGGAATAGACCAGCGATTTGTAACCCCACACCGGCTTGCGGGTGTTGTTGGCGATCACCTCGCAGACAATGCCCATGGCCGGCAGGATCAGCACATAGACTTCCGGATGGCCGAGGAACCAGAACAGATGCTGCCACAACAGCGGACTGCCGCCGCCGCTGATGTCCGCCAGCCGGCCGCCCACCGCCAGGCCGGTGGGCAAAAAGAAGCTCGTGTGCGCCACATTGTCCATCAATTGGAGCAACCCGGCGGCTTCCAACGGCGGAAACGCCAGCAGCAAAATGAACGCCGTCACGAATTGCGCCCAGACAAAAAACGGCAGGCGCATCCAGGTCATGCCCGGCGCCCGCAACTGGATGATCGTGGCGATGAAATTGACCGCGCCGAGCAGCGAGGAGGTGATGAGCAGCACCATCCCGACCAGCCAGAAGGCCTGGCCGTTGGTGGGAATGGTCGTGGCCAGCGGCGAATACGAGGTCCAGCCCGCCTGGGCCGCGCCGCCGGGAATGAAAAAGCTGACCAGCATGACCACGCCCCCAAGAAAAAACGCGTGAAAACTCGCCATGTTGATGCGGGGAAACGTCATGTCCGGCGCGCCAATCATCAGCGGCACCACGTAGTTGCCAAACGCGGCGAAAGCCAGGGGCACTACGCCCAGAAACACCATGATGGTGCCGTGCATGGCGCCGAACGAGTTGTAGAGTTCCGGGGAAATCACCCCATGGGAGGCGGGCTGCCCGAGCACCGCTTCCAGCAACGGCCCCAGAAACGGAACCGGCTTGGCCGGATTGGCCATCTGCCAGCGCATCAGCAGCATCAGGCAAAAGCCGAACAACATGAACAGCAAAGCCACCATGCCATACTGAATGCCGATGACCTTGTGATCGGTGGAGAAGATGTACTTGCTGAAGAACGACGGCTCATGCTGCCCGTGGCCATCGTGGTGGCCATGGTCCCCGTGGCCCCCGTGGGCGGGCGGTTCGCGAAAGGGCGGGAATTGTTGAACGGTGGGCTCCATATTAATTCACCTTGTCCCAAACCATCAGCGCCAGCAACAGCGGCAGATGGAGTATTGACGCCAAAAACAACTGCCGGGCGCGGGGCATCGTCAGTTGGCACGCAAAGCGGATCGCGCAAACCAGATAAAAGACGCCCAGCAGCAGCGCTCCCGTCAAATAAACCGGACCGGCCAGATGGTACAGGTACGGAAACACGCTCACCAGCAACAGCCCCAGGGTGTGGCTCACCGCCTGCTGCCCCGTCCGCTGGCCGTCCGGATCCACCGCCGGGAGCATTTTGAAGCCGGCGCGCGCATAGTCGTCCCGGTACATCCAGGCGATGGCGAAGAAATGGGGCATCTGCCAGAAGGCCAGAATGGCAAACAGCGCCCAGCCTTCGCCGGAAATTTCACCCCGCGCCGCGGTCCAGCCCATCAACGGCGGCAGCGCCCCGGGAATCGCCCCGACCGGCGTGTTCAACCAGGTCACCCGTTTCAACGGCGTGTAAATGAAAAGATAACTGACCAGCGTGACCGCGCCGATGACACTGGTGAGCGGGTTCACCCACCCCGCCAGATACACCAGCCCCGCCACGGAACAGAAGCCGCCGAAGATCATGACCGTGACCGGTTGCAGCCGGCCGGACGGCAGGGGCCGGGACATGGTCCGGCGCATCCGGGCGTCATATTCCCGCTCCAGCAATTGGTTCAACGCCGCCGCGCCCGACGCCACCAGCCCCGTGCCGGCCAGGACATGGAACATCAGCACGAAATTCATCGGCCCGCGCCAGCCCAGGTAAAAACCCACGAGCGTGGTGAGGAGCACGAGGGTGGTCAGCCGGGCCTTGACCAGCTCGGCCAGCACGGCGGACCAGCTTTTCCCGGCGACCGACGCCACGCCCATCATGTCTGCGGTTGCTTTCATCTCATTTTATTTGTTGCCTGCCAGCGCCAGGGGGCTGTCCATCCCCGCACAAAGAGAACCCGCCGGCGCGCCCGCCGCCGCGCCCGCCGAGCGTGCGAACGCCGCCACGCACCAGAGCGCCCCGGCCACGAGCGAAAGCGCCCCCACCATGACATGCAGGGTGGCGATGTCGGCGGCCTTGTTCGTGAGAATCGTGGCAATCCCCAGCCCGACCTGCACCACGATCAGCAGCAGCCAGCCGGCCGCCAGCCGGGCAAGCCCATCCCGTCCGCCCAGTTGCCGCCGCGCCTGCGCGGCGACCGCGGCCACCGCCAGCAAAATGGCGAGGGCCACGACCCGGTGGATCATCTGCAATATGATTTGCGCGGCGGTGATCGGATTGCCAACCACAACCTCCACGCGCCGGGCGTTATAATCAGCCACCGCCGCCGGGCTGGTGTCCGGCCAGACCTTGCCATACGCGAGCGGAAAATCGGGAATGGCCAGCCCGGCATGTTGATGCCGCATGGTCGCGCCCAGCATCAACTGGCCGAAAACCAAAATCGTGGCGGCCAGCACCAGCCACCGGAGGCCGGCCGGCACGGCGGCCCGTTCTTCCCCGGCCAGCGCCCACCACCACCGGCTGGTCCACAGCGCCATCGCGCAGATGAGGATGAAAAACACCTGGGCGACCGTGCCGTGAAAAATCCCCAATTCATCCAGATGCCACCGCACGCGCAGCCCGCCGAGGACGCCCTGGGCGATTACCAGCACCACGGCCGCCACGCCCAGCCACCGCAGCCACCGGCGCGGATCCCGCCGCCACAACCAGACGGCCAGCACTACCGTCAACAACCCCACCGCGGACGCCAGCAGCCGGTGGGTGTGCTCATAAAAAACGCCGCCCACCCATTGGCCGATGGGGAACAGGAACATGTTGTAGCCGTAGGTGTTCGGCCAGTCGGGGACGGACATGCCGGCCTCGTGGCTGGTGACCAGACCGCCCAGCCCCAGTAACAGGAAGGTCATAATTGCTGTTAATACAGCAAAATTATGCATCCACTTATTGTAATTTACCGGACTTTTTTTGCTCATGCGATCCTCAAAAAAACCGTCGCGTCCAGAGGGCGCAACGGTTTGGAAATTTACGGCTGCTTGGCCTCAAACGTAAAATTGACGGTGGCGTCGGTGTCCTTGACCTCGACCTCCTGGGTGGATGACCCGGCCTTGCGATGGTCGGCGGCGACCGTGTATTTGCCGGGCGGAACGTTCTTGATGACGAACTTGCCGTCCGCCCCGCTCACGGCGTAGTACGGGCTGTCCACGACCGTCACCCAGGCGAACATCCAGGGGTGGACGTCGCATTGGAATTTCAGAAACTTCTCCGGCTTCACAAACGAATAGGTCAAATCCGCCCCGTTGGGCATCTGGGCGGTGTTGATGAGCGTCTCATTGGCCTTTTCATTCTCCGGCACCGTGGGGTTGAGATGCACGTTGTGCAGGACGGGGTCGGAATTTTTGACGAGCAATTTCTGGCCGGTTTGGACCACGAGAATGGTGGGGGTGTACACCACCTTTTTTTGGTCCAGCACCACGGGCGGTGCGGAGGCGCCGGTGGAGCCGGTCACCCCTTGGAGCGTCACGATCACATCGCCGAATTCGCCCTTGGGGCCGACGACATAAAAGTGTGTGGTGGGGGCCTTGCCGTCATACATGGCGGCGCAGGTGGGGTCGTTCAGAATGGGGGTGATCTCCTTCTCGGGCGGCGGTGTGCCCTTGAAGGTCACGGTGCCGATGATGTCGGCGGCGGCGGCGGCCTGGACGGCCCCCAGCATGGCGGCCGTCAGGCAGGCAAAAACATGTTTCATAATTCAGTTTAAGTTTAACAAACGCTCCAAAAACTTATCATCCCCGCCCAGCCCTCGCAAGCGCTTTGTGAAAATTTTCACAAAGTCTTTGTATAGCCGGAATTACGGGCCTAATCCCGCCCTGTTTCCCCCGCCCCCCCGTCCGCCCGTCTGGGCGCAAAACACCCCAGGCAGGCCGTCCCGCGACTAAACCCGAAACCCGGAAACCGAAACCAAACGGATTGCGCCTTCAGCCTTTGCTTGGTTCCCCCTTCGTTAACTTCGTTAACTTCTGTAAAATTTTCAGGTCTTCATCCGCGTCATCCGTGCCATCCGGTGCGTCAGGCCAAGCCTGAGGAAGGAGTGCTTGTAATAGGTGCGGAAGACGTGCTGGCCATGGCCCAGCCGTTCCAGCACGTTCTGCCATTTGCCGCTGATGGTTTGGCGCCGCTGCTGCTGGCCAAACAAAACCGCGACGCGATCGGCGGTCAACAGATACAGGCCCAGTTCGCAGGACCACTGGAAGATCGAACGGATGGGCCAGTGGCGCTTGAAGATGAAATTGCGGCAATATTCCAATTGCTGGCCCGCATGGACGCGGTGCAGGCCGCCGCACGCCGCGCGTTCCCGCTCCGAGAACTTCGGGCCGACGATCAGCGCCCTGTAATCAATGCGCGCCTGCAAGGTTTTCCCGTCGAGCTGGTCGGCGGCCCTTTGCAGGGCCTGGGGATCCCCGACGGAAACGAAGCGGTTGTCGTCCTTGGTGAACGGGATCTTTTGTCGGCATAGTTCCCGCTCCAGGAAGTTGTGCCCATTGAGATAAGCGGTGATCTGGAAGGGCAGGAAGGACGCCACGCGCAGGACCATCGGGCCGGCGACCTCGTCCCGGAGGTAAAAATAATAATGGGTGAACTGGCTCTGGTGCTTGCGGAGGATCTGGTTGTTGGGATCCGGCGTCGGGTATTTGGGGGCCACCGCCCGGAAGGTCCAGCCGGTTTCCTTGCTCTTGAGGATGTAGTAAACGCCGAAGCGGTTCTCCCGGATCACGCGTTGCTGCCGGGAGCGGACCAGCTCCTCCTTGCGCACGCCTTTCTCGGCCCAGACCAGCGGCACCTGGTGGTTGCGGGCGTAGGCCGCCACCCAGGCCTGATAATCCTTGGTGCGCTCGGCCAGCACCGCCTTGGTGATTTTGGGCTTCTGGCAGACCTCGCGCAGAAAATAGACCAGGTTGTTTTCGCGGGTCAAAAAGGAGAGGTGGCCGTTGATGACGATGCGGTCGAAGCAATGATAAAACCATTGCAAACAGGGCTCAAAAAATTTAAGCAAGAGCTGGAATTCAGCCTCCGCTTCCCCCTTTGTGTCTCAGTGCCTCCGTGGTTAATACCCCCGTCTTTTTCAGCCTGGATTCTTACGCTTGAAATGTCGTCAATTTATCTCTCAGATTTTCAATTCGTGTTCATTCGTCTCCATTCGTGGGCAAAATTTCAAATATCTTTGGCTGGCCTTGCTTGGCCTTGTCGGGGTGCCGGAAACCTTTTTGCCAGCGTATCTCGCCGCCCACAGGCAACGGGTCAAATCCGGTTCAACGGATAATGTTGTTCAATGAATTTGTAATCACGATCATTCTCCAAGAGATTGACGTTGTGCTGGATGACCGTGGCGGCAATCAAACAGTCAATGGAATTGCGGATGGTCACGCCTTGCTGTCGGAGTTCGCGATAAATCGTTGCGCCCAGTTCAAAGGTGGAACGGTCGTCTTCGAGGTAAATCAAATTATCCAACTGTTGCCGGGTGGCGGTGAATTGCTGCTCCTCGCGGATGCCTTGCAACACTTCCACGAGGATGAAGCCGCAGCAGCAAAGATCATCGCGGTCCCGGATGCATTGCTCCAGCTTTTGCGTCTGCGGGGTGTTCCGTCCGTCCAGAAAGTCAATCCAGACGGTTGAATCCACCAAAACTCTCATGCCGTCCGGGTGCGGCGCAGGATGGCCAGACGGCCCGTCCAGCGGACGTTGCCCTTGAGCGCCAGCAGCCCGGTCTGATTTTCACGGCGTACCAGCTCTTGCAATGCGTGATGCACCAGGGCGCGTCGGGTTTTCATGCCGGTGGCCTTCAAGCCCGCCTGCACCAAGTCCTCATCCAGGACGATATTGGTCCGTTTCATGCATACACATATTGCCATTGAGACGTGTGTATTCAATCCCTTTCATAATTCATAATTTGTCTTCCATAATTCCCCCCCCACGCCCCTCATTGTCCGGCCAACTTTCTTGCGCCGTTCGTCCTCCCTTAACTGTTCTGCCACCCGTCGATTCCTTGGCCGCGACAGATTACCCACGGCCATGAGATGATGCCGATGCTAAGCGCCTGTCAGCGCAACTCATTGATTACATGCGACTTGCGACCGTGTGGAAACGTCCGGCCATGGCATCTTCCCCCTAAATCAGCGCCCAAAGGGCATCCCCCTTTGCGCGACAACCTTCAATTCCAACGCAACCATTTTGAAACCAATGTGTTACGGCACAAATGCAGGGTAAAAATAACCAAAAATAACCATAAATAACCAAAATAACAGTTTCATTTTTGGGGCGTTCGGGGAAAGCCTGGTTTCAGGCTTTCCACCGGGCGGACAATGGTTTAACCCTGAACGGGGGTGGGCCGCCCGTTCCGGCGCACCAACCCAGCCATGGCCCTGCTCGACATCAAGAATCTGAAACTGGACTTCCGGTCCGGCGGCACCACCGCCCGGGCGGTGGATGACGTGTCGCTTACCATGACGGCCGGCGAAACGCTCGGGTTGGTGGGCGAAAGCGGCTGCGGCAAGAGCGTGACCGCCCAATCCATCGCCCGCCTCGTGCCCGCCCCCCCGGCGTCCTACCCTGGCGGCGAAATCTGGTTGAACGGCCGGGATGTGCTGCAAATGTCCGCCGCCGAACTGCGGTCGATCCGGGGCCGGGTGGTGAGTTACATTTTTCAGGAACCCGGGGCGTCGTTGAATCCGGTCTTCCGGGTGGGCGGGCAGATCAAAGAATCGCTCAAGCTGCACCAACCCGCCCGCGCCACGGAGGCGGAGGTGGTGCGACTGCTGAAGCTGGTGGGCATTCCGGCGCCGGAACAGCGCGTGCGGAGCTATCCCTTTGAAATGTCCGGGGGCATGCAGCAGCGGGTGATGATCGCCATGGCCCTTGCGAGCGAACCGCAGTTGCTGGTGGCCGACGAGCCCACCACCGCGCTGGATGTGACGATTCAGGCCCAGATTCTGGACTTGCTGCGCGACCTCAAGCAGCGGCTGGGCATGGCTATTTTGCTGATCACGCACAACCTGGGCATTGTGGGCGACCTGGCCGACCGGGTGGCCGTGATGTACGCCGGCCAGATCGTGGAGTTGGCGCCCGCGCGGGAACTGTTGCGCCGGCCGCTGCATCCGTACACGCGGGCGCTGATGAATTCCGTGCCCAAGCTGCACGGCGCGCAGGACCGGCTGTCGGCCATCGCCGGCAACGTCCCGCGCACGGGGGATTTTCCGCCCGGCTGCCGGTTTGCCCCGCGTTGTCCGCTGGCACGGCCGGAATGTGCCGCCGCCCCGCCGGCCTTGGCGGAAGTTGAGACCGGGCGGTGGGTGCGATGTCCGTATTGGAAATGAAAACGTTGCTCGAAGTCAAAAACCTCAAGGTCCATTTCCCGCTGAAACACAGCCTGTTCAGCGGGTTGCGGGAGTCGGTCAAGGCGGTGGACGGCGTGAGCTTCACCCTTGATCGCGGCGAAACACTGGGGCTGGTGGGGGAGAGCGGCTGCGGCAAGACCACTTTGGGCCGCGCCATCGTCCGGTTGGTGGCACCGACCACCGGCACCATTTGGTTCGAGGGGGAGGATTTGGCGAACCTGAGTGGCGCGGCCTTGCGCGCGCGGCGGCGCGAAGTGCAGATCATTTTCCAAGACCCTTACAGTTCGCTCAACCCGCGGATGACGGTCGAGGATATTGTGGGCGAGGCGTTGGACATCCATCAGCTTGCGGACAGCCAGGCAGCCCGGCACGCGCGGGTCGTGGAATTGCTGGGCGACGTGGGGCTGGACGCGGATTACCTGCAGCGCTATCCCCATGAATTCAGCGGCGGGCAGCGGCAGCGCATCGGCATTGCGCGGGCGCTGGCGGTGAAGCCCAAGCTGCTCATCTGTGACGAACCGGTCAGCGCGCTGGATGTCTCCGTGCAAGCGCAGATCATCAATTTGCTTCAAGACCTGCAACGGGAACACGGCCTGGCCTACCTATTTGTCGCTCACGACCTGGCGGTGGTGGAACATATCAGCCGCCGGGTGATGGTGATGTACCTTGGCAAAGTGGTGGAACTGGCCGACGCCAAGACCATCGTGCGTTCGCCCAAGCATCCCTATACCCAGGCGTTGATTTCCGCCGTCCCGGAGGTGGACCCGGACCGCAAGCGGCAACGAATCATCCTGCCGGGCGATGTGCCGTCGCCCATCCATCCGCCGGCGGGCTGCCCGTTTCACCCGCGCTGCCCGGTGGCGGAGGCGCGGTGCCGGACGGAAGTGCCTGAACTGCGTGAGGTTGGGGACAATCACCTCGCCGCCTGCCACTTGGCGGGCGCTTGAAACCGCCAGCAAGTCCCGCCACGGTTTTGGGACCGGCGTAAGGATATTAGCCCGAAATACCATAAACGAAATGTAACCCAGCTCCCTTTCATGGGCGTCTGATAAGCTACTCGGAAGATTTGGCCACGAAATCGAGCTGGCCTTTGTAAGCACCGGCTTTGACGAAGATGCGGTAGGTCTCACCGGGTTCCAAGGGTTCGGCGCGGGAGCCGGCCACGGCGGGTGCCATGCCCGGCAAATCCCGGGGCAGACCGTAGTGAAACCTGAGGACGGGCAAGGAATTGGAAGTGGTGGTCAGATGCCAGATGGGCAGGACCGCATGGTTGGTCTGCCAGGCCGAAAGCAGCACCACTTTCACCTCCGTGAGCCTGTACGAGGAACCGAGAAGGAAATACGGTGGGATCGCCGGCGCTTTGGTGGCGTTGGCCCGTGCACGCGCACTATAAGCAACGGAGGGGCGGCTGGTCTCGCCAATCCGAATGATCTTGGGTTTGAACCAGTCCGTAAAATAAACCGCGTAAACGGTGGCCAGCACCAACACGACCATGAGCTGAAACCAGTTTTTTTTGGTCATAAATTGAATGCGACGGACACTTGTCCCGTCTGAGTATGAATAGCAGGACGTAATTGTCCGATCAATGGTTATGAAAAAATCCAACTTTATCCGCATGCCGGTGGCCGGGCGGGCGGACCGCCGGGCTTCGTGGGCGTTCACCCTCATTGAACTGTTGGTGGTCATCGCCATCATCGCCATTCTGGCGGCCATGCTGCTCCCGGCCCTGAGCAAAGCCAAGCAGACCGGGCAGAGCATCTCTTGCCTGAATGAACTCAGCCAGTTGGGCACCGCCTCCAAGATGTATGTGGATGATAGTCAGGGTTTCTACCCACCCCGGAGCAACACCGACCGCTGGCCCGACCGGTTCTATGCCTATTATGGCAAGAATATAAAAGTTCTCCGCTGCCCCACGGACGGAGTCATCACCGGCCGGGATCCCGCCACGGGCAGCGTATCCAACAACGTGGCCGACGCTGCCCCGCGCAGTTATTTCATCAACGGTTTCAATGACTATTTTGATCAGAACAACTTCCTGACGCCGGCTCAATTCACCCAATATATGAGTGGCACCTGGCCCAACGGCATGCGCGAATCCGCCGTCACCCTTGTTTCCGATACGATCATTTTTGGTGAGAAGTATAATACCAATGAGGATTATTACATGGATTTAATGGAGGATGGCGGCAATGACCTGGACCGGGCCAATCCCACGGCCCATGGCCCGGGGGCCAATTTCGCCATTTTCGACGGCAGTGCGCGTTTTTTCAAGGACCCCCAATCGACCAGCCCGTTTAACCTCTGGGCGGTCACCGCCGCCGGCCGCACCACCTATGCGTGGAACTACTGAATGGGTGCACCGCCCGCCAATCCGCCGGATGTCCTCAGTGTTTCACCACCAGCAGGATCACCAAGTCAAAGGCGAAGAAGATCACGATGATGATTTCCAGCCACAACATCCGCTGTTCGTTCACCTCCGCATGGACCACACTATATAACTTGTCCAGTTGGGCCAGCCGTTGCTCCACGCTGGACCGCCATTGATCCAGGTAAAACCGGTCCCGCGCGCCCAAATACACCCGGGCCAGATACCAGTCCCCGAAGAACTTCGTGATATGCGTCACCTCATCCGCCAGCTTGGCCACGTCCACCCGGAACCGCCGCAAATGCCGCAGGGTCTTGGACGCCGCCCCGAACATCGGCAGCGACCGCCGCTCCAAATCCTCGTACGCCCGGTCCAGATAGGCGTCCAGCCGGCGGTCCATCACGCGAAACTCCTCCAATTGCAGGTTGGCCAGTTCCAGCGCGTACAACACGTCATCCGTGTACCCGGCCAAATCCACCACCAGCGCGGCGTCCCAGTCAATGACTGTCAGGTCGGTGATCTCAAACGAACGTTGGATGCGCAGCACCTCGCCCACCTGCGGTTCGCTCAGTTGTGCCGCGGCGGTTTCGCTAAGCAGCCCGGCCACCGCGCGCCGGTGGGCGCCCAGCCAGGCGTTCACGTCCGCAACCCCCGGCAGTTCCGTCAAGCAAAACACCGTGTACGCCTCGGGCGGCGGCGGGAACTCTGTCTTGCCCAGCAACAGGTCCTTCAGGCTCTCGCACACTTGCGCACACAAATTCAACGCGACCGCGTCCAGCACCTCCCCGTTCTCCAGGCGCGGATTGTGAAACGGCATCAACTCGCCCAGGGATTCCGCGGACACGGCTGCCCGCATCATCACTGTGACCACCCCCACGTCATAAACGCGGATCAAGAAACTGACCTCCTGGCCGTTCAACCGCGCCGGCAGGGTGTGCGGCTCAATGGCCAGCGGTTTGTACAGCGGCATGTCCTTGGGCAGCGTCCGGTCCATCCGAATCTCAAACGGAAACGGCTTTTCCGACAAAATGGCCTCCACGCGCGACGTCATGATCTCATTGGCCACGTCGAACGCGTATAGATAAACAACCTCGCCCTTCATGTGCCTGCAACATACGCCTCCCTCCGGGTTTGTCGAGAAAACCCGTCCGCTGGCCGGGGGGCCGTGCATCCCGAAGCTGTTGGCAAGGTTGGCCGGGCGGCGGGTTGGTCCGTGAAGTGAGAGGCGGTACGCCCGCACACGGTGGCGATCAGGTACGGCGGTTGGGGGCACCCCGTAACACCCCCAAAAAAACGAAACTGTTATTTTGGTTATTTATGGTTGTTTTTGGTTATTTTTGAGCTCAAAATAAGCTGCAACATGCTTATCATAAGGCTCTTAAGCCATGAAACGACTGGTGTGCATCAAAATTCACACGATGGGGCCATTCCTTTGGTGATTACACATACAATGGATGGTGTACATGGTGTGGATTTTGCTAATTTCCTACAACTAATTGTGGTGTAGCAGCCATGGCAGCCAACTGGGTAGTCCCATCACAATTAACAAATCAACCGTGGCGGCGGGTGATGATTCCATTTGCTTTCCCTCGGGTAGTTGCAAGCCGCCGTCAGCCAAGCCGGGCCGGGGCTTCACGTAAGGCTATCGACAAAGTCGGAACGTGAGCAAACGCTACGCCGGGTGGAGCCCCAGACTGCAAGCCGGGCACAGGGGGGAGATCGCTGGACGGCAAACCCGAAGGGCCGGGGGGGGACGAGGCGGTGGCCGGATGTGGGGACGAGC
>Ga0182030_10012903_pt1 | contig 16685 bp, 15 predicted proteins | sample 812S3MmetaG_FD_121299 | JGI IMG/M metagenome (GOLD analysis project Ga0182030, IMG submission 121299) | Permafrost microbial communities from Stordalen Mire, Sweden - 812S3M metaG (Illumina Assembly) | ecosystem: Environmental > Terrestrial > Soil > Wetlands > Permafrost | place: Sweden...
GAGACCTGCCCCTTGATCCTGTCAAAGGCGGAGCCGCTGGCCTTTACGAGGTCCACGCCGCGCACCACCTCTTCTGTCGAATGCGAGATGAGTTCCTTGATCTGCTTGGCCGCGTCCGCAGATCGTTGGGCGAGCGCGCGCACTTCGGAGGCGACGACGGCGAAGCCGCGGCCGCTGTCCCCCGCCCGAGCCGCCTCCACGCCCGCATTGAGGGCGAGCAGATTGGTCTGGAACGCGATTTCATCGATGACGCCGATGATCGCTCCGATCTTCTCCGAAGAGCCCCTGATTTGCTCGATAGCCTGTTCGGTCTTGCGCACGACGTCGATGCTGCCGTCCGCCTCGTGCCTGGCCGTCGATATGATGTCTTTGGCGCGTGTCGACGCGTCCGCGGTCTGACTGACGGCGGTGGCGAGCACGTTCATGGAGTTGCTCGACTCCTCCAGCGTATGCGTCTGCCGCTCGGCCCGATCGGAGAGTTCCTCGGACGCCTGAAGGATTTCTTTCGAGCCCTGACTGATGAAGTTCGCGCTGAGGACGACAGAGGCTATGGCTTCGCCGAGCTTTTCGACCGCAAAATTGAAATTCTCGCCCAACACGGCGTAAGCGCCCGAAAAATCGCCATGCAGGCGCGTCGTCAGGTCGCCGTCCGCGAGCTCTTGAAGCGCATTTCCGAGCAATCTCACAAGTTCGGACAATGCCGCGGCGGCGTGCATTTTCTCTTCCCGGTCGCGCTCGACGCGTTCGGTCTCGGTCTTCGCCGCATCGGCCGCCGCCTGCCGGATACGCAAGGTTTCTAGGCTCTGATCGCGGAAATGCACAGCGGCGCGCGCCATCATGCCCACCTCGTCGCCGCGCTCGGCGCCGGGAAATTGGGTGTCCATGTCGCCGCGCGATAGCTTCCCGAGCGTGTCCGCAACGGCGCGGATCGGCTTCGAGATGCCCGAGCGAGCAACGAAGGCGGCGAATACGGCGAGCGCGGCGAGCGCTCCGAAGTTGAAAAAGAGCGTGTCGCGGATCGTCGAATTGGTCACTTCCATCGTGACGTCGGAGGCCGCCTCGCTCGCCTTGATGAGCTTATTTGTGAGGGCGCTGATATCGACCACCGCCTTGTTGAGAGCGGGGTCGCAGATGTCGCGCATGCGCCCGGAAGCGGCCTTGGCGTCCTCTGCGTTAACCGAGACGCCTAGTCGCAATACCTCACTGCAATCGCCCGCGACAATAACGTCAAGGCGCTTGCCGAACTCGACGATTTTGTCGGCGTCGGCGGGGAGGGCGCGGGCCGCGGCTTTAATCTGCTTCTGGAAGTAGCCGACAGACTCCAGCGCCTCTTGCGCCGCCTCCTTTTTTCTCTCCGCCGTCGTTTCCGCGAGCAGCCGATAGATCGACCGGTCGACGTAGACGAGGTTGCGGTTGGCCCGCGCCATGGCGAGATTCGCGCTGCCGAAACCGTCAATCAGGTTGCCGTAGCTGTCGTCGATGAAGCGCATTCTGTTGGTAGCGTAAAGAGCGCCGGCGATGGTCACCGCGGACAGCGCGGCGACTAGGATCAAGACCTTCCAGAGAATGCCGATGTCCGAGAATTTTTTCATCGCGCGCGGGACTCCAACTACGCAGATCGAGGCGCTACACAGGATTTATTTCGAACCCGCACAGTCGGGGTCCTTGCTGCCCGGCGGACAATCGTCGGCCGCCTGCCCGCCGCGCCCGTAGGCGCTGGGCGCCGCCAACAGCGTCGCCAACAGCATCAGAATTATCCAGGTTCTTTTCATCATCGCCAGCCCGCTGAGCCTGAACTTCGCCAAACCCCGATAGAACTACCAGGTTAAAAGTTTTCCGATTTCGAAATGCAGGCCAAGAACAACTGGGTTTTTCAACGTCTTGTTGTAAGCCGGTTGCACGATATACTGTATGTCCGGCTGCAATGTCACGTAGTCGTTGATCTTCGCGCGATAGGTCAGCTCGAAGCTCGCCTCGACGGGGCCGGTCGCGACGCCTTGCATGACCTCATATTGCTTCCAACCGTCGGTGGCCGCGTTGAAGTTCATGGACACGCCAATTTTGTCGGCGGGGCGAGCGTCGAACAATCCGGTATAGACAAGGCCTGCGTTGAGGGATTCCCCGACATTGGTGCTTTGCGGCGAAGAGGCGCCTAAGGTGAAGAATGCGTCGAGACCCTTCTTCGGCGCGGGGCTGAATATGCGCGCCGCCGCGCCGACATAGCCGCCGAATTCTCCATAGGTCATGCGCTGCGTGCCGTCGGGATTGAGTTCTCCGAACAGCGGCAGTTTCGAAGTGAGCCCCCAGGCGCCCGCCATCACCTTCGTGTACTTGTCGGGCGTATAGTCCGCCTCGCCTATGAACAAGGCGCCGTAGTCGCTCGAGAAATGAACGCCGTTGTTGGCGAGGTTGTTGGGGTCGTCCGAGGCCCCGTTGGCGATGGCGAATTGGCCGCTCCAGCCCTGGCCGAAATCTTGACGGATTCGAAGCGCGAGCGGCGTATAGGGATAATTGCCCGGGCCGACCGTGCCGTTGAGCGGCATTGTGCCGGACTGATCGAGCGCTGTGTTCCAAGTCAGGTTCTTGCTGAGAAACAGCGACATCGGCTTGGTGTTGGAGAACTCGGTCTCGAGATCGTAGATGCCGAAACGTACATCCGTTCGCCCGAAATTCTGATCGTAGTAGAGCTGGTAGAGGCGAAACATTTCGACATTTGCGGCCGTATCGATCGGTGACTGCTGGTCGAGCGCGCCGACGAACTTGTTGCCGGTCGACATGGCGTTGGCGTAAAAGCCCTCGGCGAAAAATGAGCCGCCCGTCCAGCCGAACGCCTTGCCCGTATCGACGCTGAACTGCGCGTCCGCATTATCCATATAGGACCAGCCCTGGCGCAGGCCGCCGTAGGTGTTGTCCCAGGCCTCGCCGGTATAAAGCAGGTTGAGCGAATAGGCGCCGCTCGACGGCGACGCGGGCGCGGGCGCAGGCGGCGGCGCCGAGGGATCGGCCGCGAACGCCGATCCGCCGGCGGCGCTTACGGCCAATACGGCGAGTACGGTCCAGTGCAGTCTGTATCGCATTGCGCCCCCGCGCGGATTTGCTGGAATTCAACGCCGAAACGCGTAGGCGACGCTTGGTCGTAGATTCCGACACATGCCGATTCGGCCTAGCGTCTGTGATGAATTACAACCCTTAATAGAGTATTATTGATAGATGCAACTTCTAGTTGGCTATCCGCATCGCCGTCTGCGTTCGTACTCAATCCCAGAGCGGGTATGCCCCAGCGGCGGCGGTGTATTTCAGAGGATGGCCGCTGCCTTGGCCAAGCTGCGCCGGATGTCCAGTTCGGCATGTCGATCGCCCAAATCCGCCATTCCGAAATCGGCCCATTTCGTTCATAGGTCGAACGTCCGATCCCACCAGCGTCGACGCGGACTGCGGACCAGCCGTTCTCCATCCATCAGCGGCGAGCCGCGATTGGAGACGGTTTCGACCTACATGGCCGCATTATGCCGGAGCTACGCGAGGACCTTGAGGTCCGCCGGGTCGCCGCTCGAATCGGCTTGCACCGTGCGCGTCATCTGGTCGGCGACATTGACCACCTTGCCGTGCATCGTCGCGCAGACCTGGCAGTGCGGTCGTCCAGGACTTCGTCCACCCTGTAGCGGACCACGCCCTGGCTCGTCGTCTGGCTCAGGAACCCGAGCGAGATCGGTTGGGAAGTCGTGAAGCTGGCGCTGAGGTCCGCCGACACCTGGCCGCCGTTGACGACGCAGCCGTTGATGCGCTCGGCGCGGGTCCGCATATCTGCCTTGTTCAGGGCCGTCTCTTCGCGGTCCTTCTTCCAATCGTTGTTGATCCGCTTGAACTCCTGCGGCCCGACGACGAGTTCGCCCTGGAACGGCTCGATCTGGCTGACGTCACGCGGAGCGCCTTCACAGGTGATCGCGATATGCGGCCGGTAGCTGGCGAAATCGTAGCTGGCCTCGGCGTCGCGGAAGCCCTGGCGTTCGGCGGTGAGGTCGGGGCTATCGCGATCCAGGATCACCGCGCCCTTGTTGAACCGCTGGATCGGCAAAGGGCTAGTTCTGCCGGCGCCCGCGTACAACCCGCCTGCCGCCAGCGAAGGACGAAATTAGAACTGCTTCAAGCCCTTTAGAATCTTTCCAATCTACTTGGAAGTCGTCCAATTAGTCGCCGGCTTCATTGTATTGGCGCGCGATCGCTGGTCTTTACGACCCCTAGGCTGGCGTTACGGCGGTCGTCGGGGGTCACGATGGGAAACGCTGAGCATCGGAAGCATGCGTCTCGACCCGACCGGCGGTACTGGCTGAGCCTCGCGGGGCTCGGCGCGCTGGCGCTTGCAACCGCGGCTTCCGCCGACCCGCCCGCGCCGCCTTCGGGCGAATTCGTGGAGACTCCGGTCGCGGCCGCGCCGAGGCCTGCGGCCGCAGCAGATACCGCGGGGACCAAACCGGCCAAGATCAAGCCGGCCCAGACGGCCGACGACGCGGTGTTCAAGCCCCGGCCGATGGACCCCATGTTCAACGCCGCGCCGATGGCGTCGCAGGAATTCGTCAAGGCGCCGGTCGGTTCGAGCGCCGCGCCCGCTGCCCCTGCGCCGAGTTCAGGCGGCCCGTTCGACTTCATCTCCACCGCCCAGCGCAGCGCCAATCTGCTGGGCGACATGTGGGGCCTGCGGCCCGCGCTCGCCAATCTGCGCTGGGTGCAGAGCGGCTTCGTCTCCAACTACGGCGCCGGCCAGACGCCGCGCAATCTGATGGGCTTCAAGGACGGCGCCGGCAACCCCGACGTCAACGACGCCAAACAAATGGACGCCGTCGTCTGGGCCGGCGAGGGCGATCCCGACTGGATGCGCGGCGGAACTTATATTGTCATTCGCCGCGCCCGCATCGCGCTGGAGCATTGGGACCGGACCAACGTCGGCTTCCAGGAACAGACGTTTGGCCGGCAGAAGCTTTCCGGCGCGCCGCTCGGGGGCGCCAAAGAGACGGACCCGATCGATCTCGGCGCCAAGACCGCCTCCGGCGATCCGCTGATCCCCGAGAATTCGCATGTGCGCATCGCGCACGAAATGGCTGAGGCGGGGGTGAAAGTTCTGCGCCGCTCCTATTCTTACAACGACGGCGCCAACATGACCGCCGAATGATGGCCGCCCTGGCGTCAGGGCATGGAGTTCGACGCCGGGCTGGTCTTCATCTGCTACCAGCTCGACCTTCAGGCGGGCTTCGTCACCATCTTCGAGAAGATGTCGCGCTTCGACATGATGAACCAGTTCGTCACCAATGTAGGCGGCGGACATTTCACCATTCCTGCCGGCGTACAGAAAGGCGAATTCATCGGGCAGCGCTTGTTCGCACAAGGGTCGTGAGCGCCGGCGCGTTCGAAACGAAGGGAGAAAACGTCATGACTCTGGGCTTGCGCCTCGCCGCATTGACGGCGGTCCTCGCGGCGACGACGCCGGCGCGCGCCGAAGACTTGACGACCTATCAACTGACGTTGAAGGATCACAAATTCACGCCGGCGGAAATCCATGTGCCGAGCGGCAAGCCGTTCCTCGTCAACGTGACCAACCACGACGACACGGCGGAGGAGTTCGACATGCCGCGGCCCGCTGTCGAGAAGATCATCGCGGCGGGAAGCGAAGGCAAGGTTCGCATCCGCCCGCTCGCGCCGGGTCGCTTTCCCTTCACCGGCGAGCAGCATGCGGATACGGCGACGGGCGTATTCGTGTCGGAATAGACCAATTGAGCCTTTCGACGACGTGTCGGTCTTTGCCGCTCAAACACGTTTGTGCGAGACGATCCAGCCGCGGGCGGGAAAACTGCCTAGCTCCATTGGGAACGCTGCTGCGGGATTGAGCGCGCGATCTCGTCGACCTCGTCGCCGACGCTGTGGAACTCGAGATTGGCGACGGACCGCGCGGGCGAGCGGATCGGCTCGCGATGCATGCGCTTGACGAACGACAACAACGTTCGCGCCGCCGGAAACGCGCGCGCAATGTGAGGGCGTTCGGGTTCAAGCGCAGGATGGTCGATCCGCGCCAGGCCACAATCGTCCGCTCCGCAATCGCAGGACTGTTTGCAGCAGGCTGGCGGCCGTCAGGCCGGGCGTGATGTGCGGGGCTTCGAGAGTTTCGGTCACGGCCGGCTCCGAGCGGATTTAAGCTTATGATCGACATCTTATTGTATGGATGTTAATTGTCATCTATAAGCGGCGTCGAACCGAGGAGACGAGAATGAGAATGTCGCGCGCCGCGACGGAGCGGAGCCGGGCGAGAATTATCGACGAGGCCGGGAAGATGGTGCGCGCGCGCGGCGTCGAGGGCGCCAGCGTCGCCGATGTGATGCAGGCCGCGGGCATGACGCACGGCGGCTTCTACAAACATTTCGAATCGAAGGACGAATTGTTGGCGCAAGCCGCCGCGGCGGCGTTCGCCGAGGTGCAGGGCCGGTTCGACCGGCGCGCGGCGAGCAAGGGGGCGGAGGCGGCGCGGTCGGCCTATGTCGCGGAATATCTGTCGGCCAAGCATATCGCCCATCCCGAGTTGGGCTGTCCGGTCGCCGCCTTTGGGGCCGACGCCGGCCGGCGTCCCGAAGCCTTGGCGCGGGCCTTCTCGGAAGGCGTCGGGGCGCTGATTGAACGGATGGCCGGCGAGGGCGGATCGCGTAGTGAAGCGATTGGCAAGTTGTTAGTGCTGGTCGGCGCGGTCGTCGCGGCGCGCGCGGTCGGCGAGGGGCCGCTTCGCAAAGAGATTCTCGCCGCCGCGAGAGGAGATGAGCCATGACCGTCAAGACGGAGCGGATCGCACTCGACGAGCGGCTACAACAGATGGACGGGCTGGATTTTCTGCGCGCGATGCGCGACGGCCATGCGCCGCGCGCGCCGATCGGGACGCTGCTCGATTTTCATCTCGTCGAGATCGAACCGGGCCGCGTGGTCTTTGCCGCCACGCCGGATTCCAGGGTTTACAATCCGCTGGGGACCGTCCACGGCGGCTATGTCTGCACGCTGCTCGACTCCTGCATGGGCTGCGCAGTGCATTCGATGCTGAAGGCGGGACAGGGCTACACCAGCGTCGAACTGAAGGTGAATTTCGTACGGCCGCTGTCGGAAGCAACGGGGGAGGTGCGCGCCGAGGGGCGCGTGCTCAGCGCGGGAAAGCAGATCGCGACCGCCGAAGGCCGGTTGCTCGACGCGAAAGGCCGGCTACTGGCTCACGGAACCACGACTTGCCTGGTGTTCCCGCTCACCAGGGCGACGTGACGCCCGCTGACCGCTTCGTGCGTGGCGGCGTCCAGCAGGTTGCTGAAGCGCGGGTCGGCCTTGACGCCGCAAATCCTCAATCGGCGTAGGGTCCTCGCTCGCGAGGGTTCCGCCTTGGCGGTTGCTCGGGCTTCGGCGCGCATCAGGGCGACGACCGCGTTTGCCCCTTGCGAAACTAATCCATCAAAGCGACCTATGCGACATTAACTAGGCCCCGAGCGCCCAAACCCGCGCCGAACGAGCACGGAGTGCTGCTCCTCATTTTGCACTCAGCTTCGCAAAGATTGCATCGCGCCTGCACTATCAACCCGGAAGCGGGCGTAGGTAGGTTCCAGAAAAACGCTTATGTTTCAAAGCAGCGTCATGAACCCACGCCTGGCAGAAATCTCAGGCAAATCCGGCAATCTGCGACAACTCTCGACCGCGCCAAGCTTTCAACGGCGGCCCGTCGGGGCCGCCATTTTCGTCTCTCAGCGCGCCTTGACCCACTCGCCCTCGTCGCCCTCGCGCCAGTAGGACGGCGCGGCCTCAGCGTCGCGTAACGCCTTCCACGCCGCCCGCGCCGCCGCCATCGTCTCCTCGTCGCGCGCGTCAAACAGTACGACGATTCGCGGCGTTGCGTCTCCGGCGAAGCGCGGCGCATCGGCGGGGTTCAGCAGCACGCGCAAACTCGCCCCGTTCGGCGTCTCGTCGGTTTCGGTCAGGAAGACCGGCTGCGTGCCGGGATCGCCGTCGCCGGGACCGCCGTGCGGCAAGAAGCTGTCCTCGCGGTAGGTCCACAATCGCTCGTTGAGCGCGTCGCGCGCGGCGGCGTCGGCCGCCTGCACGACGACGCGCGCTCCTTCCGCGAGCGCCGCCTCCAGCAGCGCGGGCAGCGCGGTGTCGACGCGCCGGCGTTCGAGGTGGTGGAAGCGGAACTCGGGCAAGTCGCGCCCCTCAATTCTCCTGCACGATCACGAAGGCTCGGTCGACCTCAGTGTAGATCATCGCGACCGTGATCCCGCCGGGCTCGTGGCGCTCGGTCTTGCCGGCGACATAGGTGTCCTGGCGCTCGCGGCTCGCCGCAAAATAGTCGCGCGCCTCGCCGGCGAGCCCCTTGGCCACGCCTTTCGCGCGTCCGCCGTCCCAGCCGAGCGCCGCCTTCATCGCCAGTTCCTGCAGACGGGCGAAGCCGTCGGCCGCCTTGCCGCGCATCGGCTCCAGCGCATGCGCCTCGAAGCGCACGAACTGGTCGCCCTGGCAAGTCAGCGTGCCGTCGACGTCGGCGCGGGTCGAGACGTCGTAGTTCTGCGCGTTCGAATGCACGCGCGACACGACCAGCGCGCGCGAATAATCGACGCCGATATCGGCCCCGTCGGCGCGCAGCTTCTGCAGAAACGATTCGCACCCCGGCAGCGCCGAGGCCGGAGCGCAAAGCGTCAAAAACCCCCCGGCCGCCAAAGCGACGGCCCACCCTGTCCTCTTCATGTCGACCCCGTGGGATGCGCTTCAGCGCTCCTCGTAATGATCCGAAACCAGGCGGTCGAGCAGGCGCACCCCCCAGCCCGAGCCCCAGGACGTATTCGTCTCAGTAGCCGGCGAGGCCATCGCCGTCCCGGCGATGTCGAGATGCGCCCACGGCGTCTCGCCGACGAATCGCTTGAGAAAATGCGCCGCAGTTATGGAGCCGGCATGGCGCCCGCCGGTGTTTTTCATGTCGGCGAACTTCGAATCGATCAGCTTGTCGTAGGCCGGCCCCATCGGCATCCGCCAGACCGTCTCGCCCGTCGCCTTGCCGGCCTCGCTGAGCCGCGTGGAAAGCTCCTCGTCATTGGAGAACAGCCCCGCGTTCTCGGTCCCGAGCGCGACCAGGATCGCGCCGGTCAGCGTCGCCAGATTGACCATGAACTTCGGCTTGACGTTCTCCTTGGTCCACCACAGCGCGTCGGCAAGCACCAGCCGCCCCTCGGCGTCGGTGTTGATGACCTCGATTGTCTGCCCGGACATGGAGGTGAGAATGTCGCCCGGCCGGTAGGCGTCGCCGCCCGGCATGTTCTCGACCAGCCCGATCACGCCGACGACATTGGCCTTGGCCTTGCGCCGCGCCAGCGCGTGGACGAGGCCGACGACGCAGGCCGCGCCCGCCATGTCGCCCTTCATGTCCTCCATGCTGGCGGCGGGCTTGATCGAAATGCCGCCGGTGTCGAAGCAGACGCCCTTGCCGACGATGGCGACCGGCGCCGACTTCTTCGATTTCGCGCCCTTCCAGCGCATGACGACGAACCGGCTCTCGCGCCGGGAGCCCTGCCCGACCGCGAGCAGCGCGCCCATGCCGAGCTTGGCCATGTCCTTCTCGTCGTAGACCTCGACATCGACGCCGAGGTCCTTCAGCTCCTTGACGCGCTCGGCAAAGTTTTCTGGAAACAGCACGTTCGGCGGCTCGTTGACGAGATTGCGCGCCAGCTCGACGCCCTCGGCGAGCCCTTCGCGCGACGCATAGGCGCGCTTGGCGGCCTCGGGGTCGGCGACGAGGACCGTCAGCTCCTGCGCCGTGTCGCCGTTTTCTTCCGTATCCGGCTTCTTCGTCTTGTACTTGTCGAACTTATAGGCGCGCAGGCGGAAGCCGAGCGCGAAATCGGCCGCCGCGGCGGCGTCCCACTCGCCCTCCGGCGCCTCGAAAAGCGCCTGGATGCGCTTGGCCTTGCCGAGCCGGCCTGCGACGAAACCGCCCAGCGCGGCGAAATCGAGCGGCTTATCGCCGGCCTTGAGCGCGACGCCGGCGACCAGCAGCCGCTCGGCGGAGACCACGGCGGGCCGCACGAGATCCATCGCGCTCGAGGATTTCGCCTTGAAGGCGAGCGTCGCGGCGGCGTCGGCGATATAGCTCTTGGCGCTCTTGAACAAAGCCGCCGCTTGCGCCCCCAGCGCGAGATCGGCGCCGGCGAACACGACGAGCGCGCCGCCTTCGGCGGGTTTGAGCGAAGCGAAGCTGATTTTCACGGTATCGGACATGGGGCTCCCGCGCGGGCGCTGGGTTAAAAAGCGTCGCGCGCACTCTTCCGGGCGTTTGCCGGTCGCGTCAACACTAGTCCGCTAACGTAAACGATTTAACATTTCCGCGCCGACGGCGGCCTTGCCAGCGCCGCGATGGCCGGTTAGCGCTTGCCGCCGAAGGGGTTGGCGGCGCATGTTGCGGCTGGAGCGATATCTTTTCCGCATGGTCGGCGCTGCGTTTCTGGCGAGTCTGGCGACGCTGACGGCGATCATCTGGGTCACCGGCGCCCTCAAGGAGATCAGCCTGCTCACCGCCAAGGGGCAGACGATCCTGGTCTTCCTCACCCTGACCGGCCTCGGCCTGCCGTTTCTGCTCGCTTCGATTGCGCCGATCGCGCTGTTCGGCAGCGTGCTCTATTGCCTGAACAAGCTCAACGCCGATTCGGAGCTGATCGTGATCAGCGCCTCCGGCGTCCCTCCGGCCTTGCTGCTGCGACCTTTTCTCGCATTGTCGGGCCTCGTGTTCCTGAGCCTCATGGCGCTGCACACCCTCGTCATCCCGATGAGCTTCAACGCCGTCGACGAGCTGTCGAAGCGCATCCACGCCGATTTCATCGCCAATTTCGCCAAGCCCGGCGCGTTCAACCAGCTCGAAGCGGGCTTCATCTTCCATTACCGCGAGCGGGCGCCGGACGGCTCCCTGCGCGGCGTGTTCATCCAGGACCGGCGCGATCCGCAGCAAATCTCGACCTTCATCTCCGAGGTCGGCGAACTCGTCGAGAAGAAGGACGACGTCTATCTCGTCTTGCACAAGGGCAGCGCGCAGCGCCCAAGCGCGGCCGGCGATTCCTCGCTCGTCACCTTCGAGGACTACGCCATCGACCTCAGCCAGTTCCTGCATCGCGGCGCCGACGGCGAAAAGCCGCGGCCGCGCAACCGCGACACGCTGGCGCTCCTCAACTTCAATTCCGCCGACCCAAAGGAAAAGCCGTTCGCCGGCGAGGCGCGCGCGGAAGTCTACGATCGGCTGACCAGCCCGCTCTATGCGCTGGTCGCCGGCCTCGTCGCCTTCGCCGCGATGGGACAGGCGCGCACGACGCGGCAGAATCGCGGCCTCGCCATCTTCGGCGCGATCCTCGTCTTCGCCGCCATCCGCATCTTCGGCTTCACCGATTCGCTTATGCTGCGCGGCAAGGGCGGGTCGCCGCCGGCCTGGACGCAGATCGGCGCCTGGGGCGGCCCGCTCGTCGCCGCCCTCGTCAGCCTCGACGTCATCTTCGCCGGTCCGGCGACGAAGGGTCTCGCCCGGCTCCGGGCGAAGCGCGCCCCTGCTCCGCCGCAACCGCAGAACGTTCTGGCGCGCCCATGATGTTCGGCGTCCTGGGCCGCTATTTCGCCGCCCGCTTCGCGCGCGCCCTGCTCGGCGTGTTTTTCGCCGTGCTCGGGCTCATCTTCACCCTCGATTTCGTCGACACCTTGCGCCGCGCCGGCGAGACCAAGGGCGCGAGTGGCGGCCTGATCGCCTGGCTCGCGGTGCTGCATACGCCCATAGTCGCCGAGCAGGCGCTGCCGTTCATCGTGCTGATCGGCGCGATGGCCGCCTTTCTCAACCTGTCGCGCCGGCTGGAGCTGACGGTGGCGCGCGCGGCGGGCGTTTCGATCTGGCAATTCCTCGCCCCGGCGCTCGCCGTCGCGCTCGCCTTCGGCATCGCCGAGGTGGCGGCGATCAATCCGCTGTCGACGGCGATGAAGCGGCAGTCGGCCGGGCTGGAGGCCAAGCTGTTCGGCGCCGGCGCGCGCGACGCCGGCGGCTTCTGGCTGCGGCAGAAGACCGTCGACGGCCAGTCCATCGTCCATGTCGACGGCCGCGACCTCGCGACCGATACCTACCTCGGGGTGGAGGCGTATAATTTCGATCCCGACGGCGCGTTCGTGCAGCGCATCGACGCCAAGAGCGGCGTTCTGCGCGAAGGCTACTGGGAGCTTCACGACGCCGAAGTGGTCGCGCCCGGCGACGACGACACGCAGGCGAGCGTGTTTCTGCTCGCGACCTCGCTGACCCCGGCTGAGGTCGCCCAGAGCTTCGTGCCGCCGGACACGGTGTCGTTTTTCGGCCTCGGCGCGCTCGCCGCGCAGGTCGGCGCCGCGGGGCTCGACGCGACGCCTTATATCTATCGCCGTCAGCAGCTTATGGCGCTGCCGCTGTCTCTGGCGGCGATGACGCTGGTCGCCGCTTGCTTTTCCTTAAGGCTGTTCCGCATGGGCGGTGTGCAGCGCATGGTTTTGGGTGGCGTGGCTGCGGGCTTCGTGCTTTACGTGATGAGTAAAATTGTCGGCGATCTCGGCAATGCGGGCTTCATATCGGCGCCCTTCGCCGCCTGGTCGCCCGCTGTCGGAGGCTGTCTGTTCGGCGTGTATGTGTTGCTGCACCAGGAGGACGGTTGATGGGCTCCGCCCGCCGCCGTCATAGCCGGAAGCTTCGTCGAGGCGGCCTCTCCGCAGCGTTGGGGCTCGCGTTTGCGCTCGTCTTCGGCGGCGTCGCGCTGGCGAAAGACGCGATGGGCAGCCAGATGGCGCCCGCCGCCGAAAAAGCGCCCGCCGCCGGCAAGCGCGATCCCGGCAAGCTCTATCTCGACGCCGATAAGCTCGTTTACGACAAGGACCGCGACATCGTCACCGCCGACGGCGGCGTGGTGCTCTATTACAAGAATCGCGTGCTGCAGGGCGACCACGTCGTCTACGACCGCAAGGCCAAGCGCGTGCTCGCCGAAGGCCACGTCAAACTGACCGACGAGCACGGCAACGTCACCTATTCGCCGCGCGCCGAACTTACCGACGACTTCGCCAATGGCTTCGCCGACGCGGTGCAGATCATCTCCACCGACAAGACTCGGCTGACCTCGCCGCGCATCGAGCGCTCCAACGATAGCGTGACCGTGCTGCAAAAGGGCGTCTACACCGCCTGCGAGCCGTGCAAGGCGCATCCGGAACTGCCGCCGCTGTGGCAGGTGCGCGCCAGCGAGATCGTCGAGAACCAGGACACGCACACCATTTATTTCCGCGACGCCTACTTCGACGCGTTCGGGGTGCCGATCGCCTATCTGCCCTACTTCTCCGCCCCCGATCCGACCGTGACGCGGCAAAGCGGCTTCCTGGCGCCGACCTATATCTCGAAGAACTATCTCGGCCTCGGCGTCACCACGCCCTACTTCTTCGCGCTCGCGCCGAACTACGACCTGACGCTGTCGCCGGCCTTCTACACGGAGCAGGGTCCGTTCCTCGATGCGGAATGGCGCCATCGCACGGAGAGTGGCGTCTACAGCGTGCGCCTGACCGGCATCGACCAACTGCAGCCGGATAAATTCCTGCCCGAGCCCTACGGCGCCGGCAATCTGCGCTTCCGCGGCTCGGCGGAGAGCGAAGGCAAGTTCTTTCTCAACCCGAACTGGACCGTCGGCTGGGACCTGACCCTGCTCAGCGACCGCTTCTACCTCAACGACTACCGCCTGCGCGCGCTCGATCCGACGCAGTATTTCTACCAGGACGTGGTTAACCAAGTCTATCTGCGCGGGCAGGCGGGGCGCGGCTTCTTCGACCTGTCCGGCTATTCGTTCCAGCCGACCAACGCCTTCCTCGACGCGCGCCAGGAGCCGACCGCCGTCCCGACCTTCGACTTCCACCGCACCTTCGCGCTCGACGCCGAGCATTGGGGAGGCGTCGGCGGCGAGGCGACGGTGGAGCTGAACGCGGCCAACATCAATCGCGAGGAGGCGCTCTACCAGTCCATCGGCGCGCAGCGTCTCGACTCCGCCTACAGCCTCTATCAGGTCTGCGGTACGGGAACGACGGCGGCGGCCTATAACAAGAGCGACTGCCTGTTGCGCGGCATCGCCGGCGATTACGCGCGCGCCACCGAACAGGTGTCCTGGCAGAAGAAGATCGTCGATCCCCTCGGCGAGGTGTGGCAGCCGTTCCTATTCGAGCGGCTTAGCGGAGAGGCGACCAGCCTTTCCGGCGGCTCCTACAGCTACACGAGCGCCGTCGGCTCGGCGATCATCCCGAATTACGCGCAATCCGCCTTCTTCGCCGGCCAGAATCAGGGCTCCGCGGCGGTCGGCATGGCCGGAATCGGCCTCGAATACCGCTACCCCTTCGCCGCCCACAACTGGCTCGGCGATCAGGTGATCGAGCCGATCGGCCAGTTGATCGTGCGGCCGAACGAGGTGCTGCCGACGCTGCAGCCGAACGAGGACGCGCAGAGCCTCGTGTTCGACGACACCACGCTGTTCCGCTGGAGCAAATATTCCGGCTTCGACCGCGTCGAGGGCGGCACGCGCGCCAATTACGGCTTCCAGTATGTCGACAGCCTGCCCAACGGCGGCCATCTCAACGTGGTCGCCGGCCAGTCGGTCCAGGTCGCCGGGCAGAATTCCTATACGCTGGTCGACGCCGCCAATACCGGCCTCGACTCCGGCCTCGACAAGCAATGGTCGAACTATGTCGCGGGCGAGACCCTTCAGCCGACCTCCGCGCCGCTGACCCTCGGGCTCAAACAGCAGTTCGATTCGACGACCTTCGGCCTCGCCCGGTTCGACGCCATTCTCGGCGGCAAGTGGGGCGGCTTCGAAGGTTCGTTCGATTACGCGCGCTACGCCGCGCAGCCGGATCTCGGCTGGCAGTTTCCGCGCGAGGGCCTCATCACCCGCGGCGCCTACAAATTCGACAATGGCGTCGTGGTCAGCGCCGGTCTGACGCTCGACATGTCGCGCCACTACTACGATCCCAGCTACGGCTCGAAGATCTATGCGACGCAATACAATGTCGGCCTCGCCTATATCGCCAACAACTGCGTCACCGTGAAAGCCGCCTACAACAATACGCTTTCGGTGCCGCTCTCGACTACGCCGGGCGTCCCCGCGGCGCCGGCGACGCGCGACCAGTCGGTGGTGTTCGAACTCGATTTCCGCACCCTGGGCGACGTCAAAGCGTCCACGGGGGTGGAGTGAGCGCCGCGCCGCTGGCGCTGACGATGGGCGATCCCGCCGGGATCGGCCTGGAGATCGCGCTCCACGCGTGGCGCGACGGCGCGAGCCTTGCGGCGCCGTTCTTCGTGCTCGCCGACCCGCAAGCCGTCGAGCGCGTCGACCGCGCCCTCGGCTGGGCGACGCCGTTCGAGGTCACGACGCCCGAGGGCGCTGCGGCGGCGTTCGGCCGCGCTCTGCCTATCGTGGCGCTGAATGCGCGCGCCGACGTCGCGCCGGGTCGGCCCGATCCCGCGGCGGCGCCCGCGATCCTGGAGTCGATCTCGCGCGCGGTGGATTACGTGCGCAGCGGCGCCGCCAGCGCCATCGTCACCAACCCCATCGCCAAGAAGACGCTGTACGAGGCCGGCTTCGCTCATCCCGGCCATACCGAATATCTCGGCGAACTGGCCGCCGCCTGGGGCGGGCCTGCGCAGCCGGTCATGATGATCTGGTCGCCGCTGCTCGCCGTTGTCCCCGTCACCATCCACGTCTCGCTCGCCGAGGCCGCGCGCACGCTCACTCGCGAGCTGATCGAGACCACGGCGCGCATCGTCGCGCGCGACATGCGCGAGCGCTTCCGCGTCGAGAAGCCGCGCATCGCCGTGGCCGGGCTCAATCCGCACGCCGGCGAAGGCGGCGCGATGGGGCGCGAGGAAATCGAGATCATCGCTCCCGCCATCGAGGCCCTGCGCGCCGAGGGCCTCGACATATTCGGCCCCCTGCCCGCCGACACGATGTTCCACGCCAAGGCGCGCGAGCGTTACGACGTCGCGCTGACGATGTACCACGACCAGGGCCTGATCCCCGCCAAGACTCTGGCTTTCGACGAGGGCGTCAACGTGACGCTGGGGCTGCCGTTCGTGCGCACCTCGCCCGATCACGGCACGGCGTTCGACATCGCCGGCCACGGCGTCGCCGACCCTTCGAGCCTCGTCGCCGCATTGAATCTGGCGGCGCGGCTCTCCGCGTGAGCCTCGCCGCCGACGGTCTGCCGCCGCTGCGCGAGGTCGTGAGCGCGCACGGGCTCGCAGCCAAACGCTCGCTCGGCCAGAATTTCCTCTACGACCTCAACCTCACCGGCCGCATCGCCCGCGCCGCGGGACCGCTCGACGGCGCCACCGTGTTCGAGGTCGGCCCCGGCCCCGGCGGGCTGACACGCGCCCTGCTCGCGGCGGGCGCCGCCCGCGTCGTCGCCGTCGAGCGCGACTCCCGCTGCCTGGAGGCGCTGGCCGAGATCTCCGCCCACTGGCCGGGACGCCTGGAGACGCTGGCCGACGACGCGCTCGCCGTGGATTTTTTAGGACTGGCGGCGCGCTTTCCGCCGCCGCGGCGCGTCTGCGCCAACCTGCCCTACAATATCGCGACGCCGTTGCTGGTCGGCTGGCTGGAGAGCGAGCCGTGGCC
>Ga0182030_10012904_pt1 | contig 16684 bp, 23 predicted proteins | sample 812S3MmetaG_FD_121299 | JGI IMG/M metagenome (GOLD analysis project Ga0182030, IMG submission 121299) | Permafrost microbial communities from Stordalen Mire, Sweden - 812S3M metaG (Illumina Assembly) | ecosystem: Environmental > Terrestrial > Soil > Wetlands > Permafrost | place: Sweden...
CTCGTTTTACCTCGCAGCCGGGCTTTATGACTTGACCCATCGGTCTCAGAGTTGTTTAGTTACCCAAGGGTGCCACACTATTGGACCGCCGCCCGCTACAGTTTTCAACCGCCGTTTACACATCGGGCGCGTTCGTTCCGACCGCTCAGGGGAGGGGATAAAAATCGGTGCATTTTCGTCGTCGGCGTGTTGGCATATCGCCAAATAGTCGCCCACCGCCGCCACCGCCTTCGGATGCACAGGAATATACCGCAGTTTGGAACCCTTCCCATGCACCACCAGTGTCCGCACGCCCCGGCGGTCCGCATAATCTTTCACCCGCAGCGAACACATCTCCGTTGCTCGAAGCCCATGATAAAGCAGGACTGCCAGCATCGCCCGATCCCGCTTGCCCTGCCAAGTGTCCACATACGGCGCTTCCAGCAACGCCCGTGCCTGGTCATCTGATAGGGCAGGGGTTTTTCCCTCGTTCGCCCCTTCTTTTGGCCGTGACACTCCAGCGGCGGGGTTGTGCGAGATTGAGTTACGCTCACACAAATATTCAAAGAGTGAGGACACCGCCGACAGTTTGCGCCGGATCGTGGCCGGCGAGAGTTTTTGTGCCACCAAAGTTTTCCGCCAGGCGATGACGTGCGCTCGCCCAACCTCTCGGAATTGATCCGGGCGCTTAATCCCCAAAAACTCCATGAACTGCGCCACGTCTCGCCGGTAGCCATCGCGGGTGTTTGGGTTTTGGATGTCAGCAAACCATTCGACTTCGGGCGGAACGTCCGACAGCCGCTTGAACGCCTCATCGGTCAAAAGCGTTTTTCCCGACCCCAAAACGACAATTTCCTCCATGCGACCATTTCAAAACGCCACCCCCACCCTGGCAAGCGGAATCGTCCATAACCCATTTTATGGACGCTAATGATATCGGACTGAATGGGCAAACCCCTTTGAGCGCAAATCACAATGCATACGATAATAGGTTCTAATGACAATGAACGTGGCTAATGCACTCTATCTTGTTATGCGTTTGACAAATTACGCAACTTAATGTCACTCCTCGTCACCCAATCGTCACAGCAAATATTTGAGTTCCTTCTTGACATAAGCGATACAGGTGGAAAAATCGCCGCATATAAGGGTGACTGTTTTTGCAGAATGAGAACGCAAGTTCGCAACGCGGCAGCGGGCACGACCGGGACAGGGTCAACGCCGCCTTGTGATTTTAGGCGGAAGCAAATCCGGCACACCGACCCTCAATGCCTCGGCCAGTATCATCAGTTCGGAATCGGACACACAGCACTGTTGTGCTTCGATTTTCGAGAGCGTCGCCCGGCGCAATTCCAATCCCAGGGTCGAACAGCGCTCGGCAGACAATTACTGCGCCAATCCCTGCTCATAACACAATCGTCGGACTTGCGGGCCGACCACGCTGCGCAATTGTTGTTTTCGCTTTGCCATGCTCCGCAAATGGAGCCTTACGGTAGTGCGAGTCTTCCGCGCAGATGCTCCGCTTTTGGAGCCACTTTCCTAATGTCATCACCAGGACGGTCCACATTCAATACAGGGCTGGAAGGCAAATTATCGCCAAGGCCACTTCTATAAACACGCACCAAATACAAATATGAAAATGATCAAAAAACGTGGGCTTGCTCTTACGGCTCGCGTTGGCTTCTCAGCAGCACTAACTTTGGCGATTACCCCGACGATTTTCGGGCAGACGAATTTAAACTTCGACAATATTACCGCCACCGTGGAGGGTGCGATCCTGATTTCTTGGAACAGCACGCCAAATGAAGTTTATCAAATTAATTACGCAGACCAGCTAGGGGGCAATAGCGACGGAACCACCAGTTGGCAAACCCTCTACACGGACTATCCATCTCACGGCGCAAATACATTTGTTGCTGACGCTGGTAATTATGACCTTACCCCGATAATTCCGCACCCCAGCCTTAGTCCTGCCCGATTCTATCAGATTCAGGTCTTGTGGGGTGACAATTCGGATACGCCGCCGACAATCTCTGTCACCTCACCAAACGATGGTGCCACTCTTTCTGGTGACATAACAGTATCCGTGTCGGCAAGTGCCAGTGATGTTTTGGGAGAAGTCAGGCTATACGTTGACGGTGAGGCGCAATGGACAAGCCCCGACGGAACTAACTTTTTAATCAACACCTGCGAATGGCCGAATGGCCCACATGTGCTGTTCGCCACTGCAAAATCTCAATCGGGTATGGAAGGCGCAGCAAATGGGGCTGTTATCCATTATGGCCGTGCGGTGTCACCGTATGTAAATGTCTCGTTCAACAATCTGATTGCACAGGTAAACCTATCACAGCCGTTTTTTGAGCCAGCCCTTGGACAGACGCAGCAAGTCACGGCAATTTTTGCAGCCAACTCAGATTGGACGCTTCAAATTCAAAATGCCAGCAGTAACACCGTTCGCACCGTAACAGGAAGTGGCGACTCAATGCTATTCAATTGGGATGGTACAGGCGACGGAGGTGTTTCGATACCCGATGGCATTTATACCTATCTCTTCACGGTGCAAACCAATGGAAATGCACCCGAAGTCCTGAGTGGAGGGGGTGTGACTGGCAACGGTGGCCTTCCATCGCCATCCCTTGCATCTACGTCAGTCGCAGATTCCACCGAATGGTTCGCAATGCCCGCTGATGGTTCCGGTGTCGCTGTTCCTTTTGAACTCTATCCTCCAGGTTTCGATACAAACAGCCTCACAATTTTTGAAAGCTCCTGGTCTCAGGTAATGCCACCAAGGCCGCAGCGGGCAAGCGCACTGACTACTTCGATGAATACTCCGGACGGGGCGACCCCAATGTATTCCGGGGCTTCATCTCAACAGACGCAGGCACCAAAACGCAAACCGCGCTCCGGTGTCAAGGGTGAGCATGGAACATTTGGCATCTGTTACAGAACATACAGCACTAACGCCTCGTCAAGCCCTCATCCTCAGACTGGTTGGCCATATCCGCTCCCCACATACGTTGCGATTGACGGCCAATCCAGAACCGCGCATACCGTTGACCAACCCATACCCAACAACAAACCCCTTGCCACTGGATTTGCTGACCAGATGCAAAGCAATGGATGGAAAGCGGCATTCATCAAAGGCGAAGGTGCTTGGGACGCAAGTGATATTAAGAAGGCATCCCTCGGCGGCAAATCGATCTTCAACACCTGTAATTTTGGCTTGTTATGCACGCATGGTTCCGCTGGAAATTCCGGTAGCACGGGTGCGGAAGCGGACGGTGTTACTTACTCCTATATCTACCTCGGTCCCAATAATTGGCCTCACCTTAGCGACATGGATTTCGGCAGTGTGGGAACCAACGGCTTGAGATGGATGACAATTACTGGATGCAGCTTGCTCAATCTTGTGCCCCTGGACAGTATGCAGCAGAATGGCAAGACATTTATGAACGACAATTTGCACCTTCTTATGGGAGCGGCTACGATTTCATATTCAAGTGATAACTTCGGCACGATTTATGCGACCAACCTGTTGGCAAACACGCCCATCGCACAGGCATGGTTTCAGACCGGACATATTTCCTACCACCGCAATCATAATGGTATAACGAACAGCGTTATTTTCCGTGTTTTGGGTAATGGGAACTGTCAAAATGATACGCTCGCGCTTTATAATGACCCTGACCCAGATCAAGATGGATGGGAGACCGACGACTTGGTATTTGACCTCAGCAACCCATAATGAATAGCTACTTAAGTGTGATATGCGTATTAGTGGTTTCAAGTGTCTCCCTTCCAGCCGATTCATTTCGCTTGGAAGGGGAGCCTTACCGCACTAGCGCCCCTATCGCTTGGTCTAGCACCGTTTCCAATCTGCCCGCAAGTGTAATGGTTTATAAAGTCTTGCCACAACAATTCTCAAAAGAGTGGTTGTCCAATGTATTAGCTTTGGCAAACTTCACGAAAACACCAACACAAGCGTCAGCGGATCCTAAAACAATGAGTTGGCGTTATGAAGAGCGCGGCGCGCTTGTGCGATCATTGAATTTAGCTCCACTTTATGGATACGTCAATTACCATAATTACCAAGTGACAGGTTTTAACACGAACGCGCCTATCGGTGTTCCAGACCGTGATGAAGTGGATAGATTAGCAATGAGATACTTGCAAGAGCTAGGCGGCGAGACGAATGAGCTATACTTTCAACATCGCGCGGGAACGGAGCGTAAACAACGACGGTTTGACAAGAAGACAGGCAAGTATTCACAGGAGTTTGTCACAATGCGCGGAGTCATGTATTCTCGTCAACTAGACGGCATTCGTTTTGTTGGTGCTGGGGGACGCGGAGGTTTTGCCATAGATTTTGGTGAAGGGGCCAAAATTGCCTCTCTTGAACTTGACTGGCGACGTTTTCAACCATATCGACGCTATTCAACCTTGAGCCGTGATGACATTGTCAAAGAAATTATGAACGGCAAGGCGGTCATTTCGGCCGAGAACGGAGAGATACCTGAGAATCCAAGTAAGCTGAATATTTCTAAAATTACTCCGCTTTACATGAGCCAGACCAGCGGGAACCCCGAAGACTTTATCTTTCCTTTTGCGAACATCGAAATTGTCGCCGTAACGACAGGCACGAATGCGACGACGTTTTACATCGACTGTCCGCTTATTTCAGGCGGACCTTAAGTTGTTAGTTTTAATCCGAGACACCATTCCATGTTAGCCTATTGCGTCTGTCACCTACAAGCCCGCCAAGGATTGATTTGGGGAAAAATATAAAAGTCGCACAAGAAAGATTATGGTTAATATAGGTATTATTTAATTATTTATTAACCAGCTACAAAGGGTTGACGTGCTTTTGGTTATAAGTATTGTTGTCACACCTCTTCTTATGACACACGACACCAAAATGCGGCAAGTTAAAAGTTCACTCGGAGCCATCCTGCCCAAAGAAATCACGGAGGAGACCAGTAGCCATCGGGTTGTCGCGCATGATCCTGATTTTGATGAAACCATGAAACTTTCGAGAGATACGCGTCGCATGTATCGCAACGCCTTACGGAAGCTGGCTTAGTGATAGAGCCACATTCCGCCCGCAAACTTGACTTTTAATGTAAAGTATGGTTTAATAGGGTCATGGCAAGGGGGAAATCCAGTAACTTTTCCGCAGAGAAACTTCAGCACGTCCTTTTGTATTTCTTGGAGCGCATTAACAACGTGCATCTTGGCAGGACGAAGCTGATGAAGCTCCTGTATTTCGTCGATTTCGACCACTACGAAGCCTATGGGCGATCAGTCACGGGCGCGGCCTATCGGAAGTTCCCGCACGGTCCTTACCCGATGGACGCCGAAAAGTTGCTCGCCAAAATGACACAGTCCGGTCTATTGCGTGAAGTCAAAGCTGACCAAGGAGGCTACACCCAGCACCGCCTTATTACCCTCAACGCCAAGTTTGACCCGTCAAAGTTTTCTGGTGAAGAACTCCAGACGCTTGAGCGTGTCGCGGCCCGGTGGGCAGATGCCACAGCCGCGCAGATCGAGGCCGCCACGCACGACGAGGCCCCTTGGGCGGCCACCCAGGATGGAAAGACCATCGACTATGAAATGGCGGAATACCGTCATCCTGTAGGCTTTGAACCCCTCGACAAGGCCCTCTCAATCTCGCGCAAATTTGCGAACTATGTCGCTTCGCTGGCGTAATCGCGGGCAATGACGGGGTATGCGGTCATTAAAACGCCGCCTTTCGACTTATTGGTCGCGGCTTGCGCGCGGGAGCATCCCGGATTGCCGGAAGATTTGAAGTGGCTTATCGGGAGGCTTGAAGTAAATCCCGAACGCATGGGCAATCGCGTGCCGGAGCTTGCCAAGCTGAAACTCCCGATTTTCAAAACGCGCTGCAAGGACTCCTGCCATTCATTGGGCGCATCCGGTGGCTGGCGCATTTATTACGCTGTGGACAAGACCGCGCAAAAGGTGTTCTTGTTGTTCGTCCACCACAAGAAGGACTATGAGCTTCCCAAGCTGGGTTTTCTGCTCCAGAAGCTTGAACGGGCGCTACCGGATAAACTCGGAAGCGATTGACTTCCGAGTTGCTTCCGAGTGTTTTTTGGGGTCTTTCACAACTTCGTACAACACATGCTATGGTGTAATGACACAAGCACCCTTCCAATTGTCGAGGGCCTCAGCTAGGGTGTCGAGAAAGACGTGGCGTCATTCAATTCCGGGACCGCTCTGCTTATGATGGAATAACAAGACTGCAACAATTTCTCCTTCAAAATCCTCGCGGTAGCAGAAACTGTAGGGAAAATCACGCAGGATAAACACACGATATCCACCGACCAGTTTTCCAATCTTGGGGAACTGTGAAATTTGGCGCTTTGCTTCATCTACAGCGTCAAAAAATCTGATGGCCAGTTTTTTGTCTATGGTTCGGTAATAATCCACCGCATGGAAAAGGCTTTCGTTAAATGTGCTGAGGTATTTCATCCAATACGACGACGAGCTTCCTGCATGATTTCGTCAGCGTCATGGAGCGTCGCTTTGCCTGACTTATAGAGCGCAATGGCGCGTCGAACTTCAAGATCACGAACTTGGTCGATGGTTTCATCAATGCTTTTGTGGAGACCATTGATCACGCGGTTGGCCAAGGCAAGCTGGGCCTCTATGCTTTGCCTCTGTCGTTTGTGGGGAATCGTTTTAGGCATGACCCCACATTAAGGGGCTATAAGTGGACTGTCAACTACGTGGCAAATCAGCAAACTATCAATGTCGCACAACAATAGTTATGGTCTAATGACGTAAACAGCCTTGCCCTTGAGCTTTACGACTGTCCCTTTTCTGGATCGCTCTGCTTGTGGTGAAAGAGTGTAATGGCGACCAACTCTCCGTCGAGATCGTCGGAATAGCAAAAATTATATGGAAAACCTTTCACGGGCAACACACGATACTTTCCTGAGACCCTGCCAATGCTGGGAAATCGCATGATCTCATCGCGTGCTTTATCGACGGCCTCGATGAAACGCAAAGCCAGAGGTTTATCAATGGCGGAATAGTAATGAACCGCCACCAGGAAGCTTGCGGTAAATGTAGTTAAGGGTCTCATCCGACGGCCCGACGTGCTTCTTCCATGACTTCTTTCCAATCTTGCAACGTTGCCTTTCCGCATTTGTAAAGAGCAAGCGCACGCTCGACCTCAAGGTCTTGAGCCCGCTGAATTTGCTCGTCGATACTTTTATTTACACCCTTGAGCACGCGTTCAGCCAGGGCAAGTTGAGCCTCAATGCTTTGCCTCTGTCGTTTATTGCCTATCGTCCTTGGCATGATACCACATTAAGGAGTCATGCGAGTGCTGTCAAGAATCCTGAGAAATCATCAAAAATACCAAGGGCGCACAATATAGTTTATGTCTAATATAAGGCTAAGAAGTCCCATTTTGCACGGTTTTGCGCCCCCCTCCGCCGACAACAATAATTATGTTTAATTGACAGGAAGACGCACGCTTCCCGACTTTAATTCTGCTCCCCCCTTGCTCCGCGCTTGAGTCTTGCCTGCCAAACATTCTGAAGGAGTATTGACAACAACCTCGTTGAACTTCTTTACGATACACTTGTCAAATGTTGCCACTTCACACTTTTCGGAACGAGCGAAGGCGCAAAGAAGCGCGTCTCCAAAATCGCTGTTTTTGGTGCGATAAAACTGGAGGGCTTCCATGACCCAGCGAAAGTCCGGCGTGTCCACATTCGGAATCCCCAGCAGTGAAAGCAGCTTGGGCGCTATCGCGGCTGGTTCAAGATTGTAAAGCCGTTCCAGCACATAAACCGTTTCCTGGATCGTCGAAGTTGGAATCACGAGCTTGACCTTGCCATCTTGCGCCGCCCGGAAGAGATCGGCGGCGGCGGCTGATTGGGCTTTGTTATCGCCCGTCAGGTAACGGACCACCGCGCTGGCGTCAACCGCAATCAAGGCAGCCATTTATCGAGCCTCCTCCAATCCCGCCGCCCCCGCTCTGGCGATGCCCTTCCGCGCCGCCGTTTTCATTTCATCAACCGAGTGTTCCCGCTTGCTCCCTAGCGAACCGGCCAAGGCATCCGCATCCTCGACAAGTTCCAAGATAAGCCTGTTGCCCTCAATAATCTGGTTCACCCGCCGACCGGGCCGAAAACCAAGCATCCGAATCGCTTCGGCGGAGATTGTCGTTTGAAACGCCTTCGATATCTTTGTTTGCGTCATATACAACATGATACTCAACAAACATTGGATGTCAAATCATAATATGTTGTTCCTGTAAAAACCATTTATTGCGACTTTTACCGGAGCTTGGCCTAAGCATCCATTTGTGCAACAGGCTTTTGCACAAATTCCTTGTGGCAAAATGCATTTTACAGACGCCCGTGAATTGCAAGCAGGATGTTCCATGCGGCATCGAAGTCAAAAGACTCTGCCGCGCCACCACGCAGAACCGCGTGCAGGTCCGTTATGATTTTGCTTCGAAAAGCCGCTTTTCGTTTTGCCGAACATCCGTCGGCAATGTCGTGCGACGAGCACTTGCGTTTTGTCAAAGCGATCCAGTCGGGATTGTCCATGAAAATCACTTTTCCTTCAACCGCCTGCCAGAGGTCGTAAATGTCCCGGATGGCGGGTTCTTTGCGTGTCAGGGCGGCGCGGACCTTTTCGGCGTAAGCCTCGACTTTTGAAAGGCCAATGACTTTGATTGGTGGTAGAATGGATTCCGAAAACAAGGGGTTGAGGAGCAGTGTTTTCAACTCAATAGGGATTGCGGGGCGTTCAAGAACTTCTCTTTGTCCGACTTCAACCAAGATCGCGCCTGTGCCACCCAGAACGGATGGATAGGTCAGTTTCCCGGTGTGTTGCGTGGAACTGTTGTGCCCTTTCCAATTCAGCGTCCATTCCATGCCAAGCTCTTGGCGAATGTTTTCAAGCAGCGTCCCCACGTCGCGAGCACGAAGGCTTCTCTCCGTGCGATTGGTGTCCGGCGGTGTCGGGATGGTGAAATCCAAGTCTTCGCTCAGGCGGTCGAATTTCGCGTATGCCTTGCTGAGCAGCGTGCCGCCTTTAAAAACAAGGGGGCCGGGCGCCGCAAACAACGCATTCAGAATGAGGGAACACCAGTAATCCTTTTCAATCAGAGGCGTGGAAAATCCGGTTTTGGCAGAAGTGAATTCCAGTGCGGCCACGAATTCCTGGGGGCGTTTGTGTATGAGATCAAGGGGCATAGTTTAGAAATGCAAATTTTCTACAATAGCCCAGCGCGGGTTGGTTCTCCCCTTTTTCGGCGATGTCGGGTCTGCCGGAATAAACGATTTGGATGCTTTAAGGCCCTTGAGAAGCGGGGCGTAAATCGAATACGAGACATCGAGACGCTCCAAAAACCACCCGATGCGGCGGAGGCTGGCAATGTTGCCGTAACGCAAGCTTAACCTGACAAGTTCCTTGAGAAATTTCTTGTCCGCCTTCCTTTCTTCGATCCAACGATAGGCGCGGGGCAATGTCCCAAACCGGCTGTAATCATACACGGCGTCAAGAACGACGCGGGCCAAGGAACCCACTCTGCGCTTGATCTTGGCGTCGGCTGGCGAATCCAGTTCAACCACCCCGCCCAGTCTTAACCCTGGCACCTTGATAAAAACAATTCTCAAACAGCCGATTTTACGGGTCGCGGATATTTTATCGTTGTAAATGACGGTTTGGTTGGCCACCTGCTCGCTCAAACCATAATAATTGAAGGCGGCGGCCCCCGTTTCCTGCCATGATGCTTTTTTGGCCGTCAGGAAAAACCAGACAGCCGTGTCCGCTGGGGGTTGCCACACGCCGCCGGGAGGGAGTTTTTCCGGAAGCAGGTAAAGACCCCGTTGCAATTGAACAATAAGCCCCCGCCGACTCATCTTGCTCAGAATGTTTTGGCATTGAACCGGCTGAAAACGCAGAGCGTCGCCGATTTTTTTGTTGTCGGCGCAGAGCGTTCCGGTCATTTGCGCCCAACTCAAGATTCGTCCCTCAAAAGAGCTAAGTTTGGTGGAAGGCTTTGTTTGCATTGTATTTCTTCTAACTCAACATACTGGCGAGTTCAAGGAAATAGAATGCAAACATGGAAGAAACTGTATCTGTTGCAAAAATGCTCAAAGATGCCGACTACGCCCTGTTATGAAGGCCAACGACTGGCGCAAAACAGCGTCGCTTTGACAAGCTGTGACAGCACAAAACTTGAGGCCACCACCTCAATTCCTCGTGGCACCTCCTCTTGCCACTCCCACAGGCGTTCCCACTGCCACCATGATCCGGTGAATCAGCCTGGCCGTGGGGCTTTTCTTCGCCTCGCGCCCTTCAAGCTCGTCCGCCTTGGCTTCCGCAAGGAGTTCGTCAAACCGGGCTTCCCTGAGAACAGCTTTGGCGACTTCAAAGAACCGGCGATTTTTACCGATCTCAACTTTTGCCGTGGTGAGAAGCTCCGTTTCGTAATCCGACAAGGGCTGAATATTGGAGAGCGACTGGTGAAGCAGTTCCATTGGCCGCCCGCTTGTAACGTAGGCGGCAACGAGCTTTGATTGACACCTTTCCAGCGGCATGGTTTTCTTTCGGCGTTCGACCCAGGCCAGCAACTTCCAATCAGCGCCATCCGCTGTTTCAGTCAGGCAGACCCGAAATGTGCCACTCAATGTTTCCAGGCCGTTGAGTTGCTGCATGACGGAACGGCCTTCCTTTTCGTGTTGCGTGAAGATTTGATGTCGGCGCTGTTTTTGGGGCGGCACCCGGAACGAAACCTGTGTCAGCAAAAGACTCAGCGTGATTTCAAACGGTTTTTCCTCGTCATGGTGGTAGGCCCGGCTTGGGATATAGAGGTAAATTGCCTGCGCAAGCGGCGAACGAATTGACGTGAACACGTCCAGATTGAGTTCCTGTAATTCCGCTATGCGACCCAGGAGGCTGTAAAACTCCGGCGACAGCCGGCAGCCATTAAACCACATTTCCGTTTGGAAATCCTTCGCCAAGACGGCATCACGTCGTCGAATGGGCCGACGCTCAATGTCAATATGCTCAATCAGGCGGTATTCATGGGAGATTTCGGTTTTGGTGTCTGTCACGCGGATATAGGAGTCCAGCAAATCGCCTAAAATTTGGGCGATATCCCGCGAGTAGCGGCCGCCATTGCTCCGGGCATAGCGGCGGCAAAAATCGTTAAAGGAGAACCGAATCAGCCGGGTTCCGTCATCCTCATACGGCTTGCGAAAACTCAAAAGCGAAAAAATGGCCCGCCCGTGACGGACATCAAGCGCGGGTGGTTGAAGGTTGCGCCTGAGCGGGTGGAATCCCCCAATCTGATACCGCCGATCCTCGATGGTTATTTCACGTGCTCCAATTTGCTTTGTCGCGGCGAAGACCGGCCCAAGGAAGTAATCTTTCGGCGCGCGGACAGGGATGTTTCGAGTTACTCGACTGCTGCCAACAACCTCCACCATGGATCATGTTCTAAAACGGCCTTGAGACCAGACGCAACACATATTTGCACTTTCTTTGGACAATGGAAGCACAGCGCAGGACCGGCCTTTAGACAATGGATGCATAGTCAACACTCCCGCTTTAGACAACGGATGCGTTTACAGTGTGGACAACGGATGCGCTTTGGCGGCCTTGATATGGACAACGGATGCGAATGGCCTGTTTTCTATGGACATTGGATGCAGGCATATTCCCCGGAAGGCCGCTACCAAGCGGCCTCCAAGCCCGCAATTTTCCCCTCCCCTTTAATGATTCCCCTACCAATGTTTATCCCATTAGAACGCGATAAACACCGGACCGGGCAAATTCAACTGCTGGCAACCGCCGCCGATGGCCCGGCTTGCCACTCCGCAGCGCATGTCCCAGAATCATTTTCCTGTGAACCAGCAGTCGTCAACATTGCCAGAGAGTCTTTCCGGCCTGATTGAGCGCGTGACCTTTTTCAACGAGGACAACGGCTTTGGGGTGCTCAAGGTGAAGGCAAAGGGCCACCGCGACCTTGTGACCGTGGTTGGCTCGCTGCCGTCAGTCAGCGCCGGGGAATGGCTCACGGCCCAGGGCCGCTGGGTGCAGGATCGGGAGTTTGGTCAGCAGTTCCGGGCAGATGTGCTGACCAGCACGCCGCCGACCACCAGGGAAGGCATCGAGAAGTATCTTGGCAGCGGCATGGTCAAGGGCATCGGCCCTGTGTACGCCAAGAAGCTCGTGGACAAATTCGCCGAGGATATTTTCAATATCATTGAAACCGCGTCGGCACGGTTGGAGGAACTGGACGGCATCGGCCCAAAGCGCCGGAAACGGATCAAGGACGCTTGGGCGGAACAAAAGGTCATCCGCCAGATCATGGTTTTTCTGCATTCCAATGGCGTCAGCACAAGCCGGGCGGTGCGCATCTACAAGACCTATGGCGAGGACGCCATCGAGAAAGTCCGCAGCGACCCGTATCGGCTGGCAAAGGACATTCATGGCATTGGTTTCAAGACCGCCGATCAGATTGCCCAGAAGATTGGCATCCCGGTGGATTCACTATTGCGCGCCTGCGCGGGCCTGAGCCATGTTTTGATCGAAGCCACCGGGGAAGGCCATTGCGCCCTGCCGATGGATTTGCTCAAGGAGGAGGCGGTCAAGCTCCTGCTTGTTGATGAAAAAATCGTCACCCAGGCTTTGGATCGCACACTGGCCGCCAACGATCTGGTCCGGGAAACAATCAACGGTCAGGAATTGATTTTCCTGCCGCACCTCAAACGGGCGGAGGAAATCATTGCTGGCCGGATCAGGAGCCTTGCCGCTTCCCCATCGGCTTTTCCGGCGATTGATTTCGAGAAGGCGGTTGTCTGGTGCCAACAAAAAACCGGCAAGGAGCTTGCGCCCAGCCAGAAGGAGGCGCTCAAGCTGGCCTTGTCGAGCCGGGCCTTGGTCATCACCGGCGGTCCGGGCGTAGGCAAAACGACCTTAGTCAACGCCATCCTACTAATCCTTCGGGCCAAGAAAATGCGCTGCCTGTTGTGCGCGCCCACGGGCAGGGCGGCCAAACGCCTTTCCGAAACAACCGGTGTCCAGGCCAAGACCATCCATCGGCTCCTTGAAGTCCAACCCGCCACGGGCCGATTTGGCCGCAATGAAGCCAGCCCTTTGGAGTGCGATTTGCTGGTCGTGGACGAAACCAGCATGGTGGACGTGTCCCTCATGGCCAACCTGCTCCGCGCCCTGCCGCCAAAGGCCAGCCTTCTTCTGGTGGGCGACATTGACCAACTGCCTTCCGTCGGGCCGGGCATGGTGTTGCGGCATGTCATTGAAAGCAAGGTTGTGCCGGTGGTGCGGCTGACCGAGGTATTCCGGCAGGCGGCGCACAGCCGGATCATCACCAACGCCCATCGGATTAATGAAGGCCGGATGCCGGAAGTTCCGGCCAAAAACGGCGAATCGGACTTTTTCTTCATTGAGCGGGAGGAGCCGGAACAGATCGCGGCAACCCTCGTGGAGATGATGAAGACCCGCATCCCGTCCAAATTCCGGCTCGATCCCATCCGAGACATCCAGGTGTTGTGCCCGATGAACAGGGGTTCGCTGGGCATCCGCGAACTGAACATCCGGCTGCAAAGTGAACTGAATCCTGTCCGCGCCGACGAACCGTTTGTGGAGAAATTCGGCTGGCAATTTCGCCCGCGCGACAAGGTCATCCAAACCGAGAACGATTACGACAAGGACGTTTTCAACGGCGACATCGGGCAGGTTGTGAAAATTGACCCCGTTGAACGCGAGGTTACAATCCGGTTCGACCAACGCGAGGTTGTTTATGATTTTGGGGAACTTGATGAAATCTCGCTGGCCTACGCGATCACGATACACAAGTCGCAGGGATCAGAATTCCCGGCGGTCATCACGCCCCTGGCCATGCAGCAATACATGCTTTTGCAGCGCAACCTCATTTACACGGGCATTACGCGGGGCAAGAAACTTGTCATCCTCATCGGGCAGCGAAAGGCGCTCGGAATCGCTGTGAAAAACAACCGGATGGAAAATCGGTTTTCCGGCTTGCTCCAAAGACTCATTGCTTCCGGTGAATAAAGGTAGCCAACGCCGCCGCCCTTAATTTCGCGATTTGTCCGTTTCCGAAGTTTCAACCAAACGCGCGACCCCGTGGCCGCACTTGGCGCAAACCCCTTTCAGATACAAATCACCGTCTCGCTCTTCGCCGCTGAAATTCATGATTTGCGTGGAACCGCCGCACTTCCCGCAATACACGTTTGCCAGGATTCGTTCTTGCGCCGCTTGTGGAATCGAGGCCCACAGCACCGCCGCCTGCGGCGTAAACCGTTCATCTTTCATGTGCGGATTCTGTTAGGTTGCGTCCCCCGCGCCGAGCCAATTATTTCTTCACATGCCCAGACACCAGCTTGGTCATCTCAAACATGCTGACCTGCTTCTTGCCGTTGAACACGGCCTTCAGATTTTCGTCAGCATTGATGAGGGTTTTCTTTTTCGCGTCCTGCAACTTGTTCTTTTTGATATAGGCCCAGAGCTTTTTCGTAAGCTCGGTGCGTGGAAGGGGTTTGTCGCCGACGACTTTTGCGAGCTTTTCGTCCGGCGTGACCGGCTTCATAAAAGCCGCGTTTGGTGTTCTTTTTGTCTTTTTTGCTGTTTTAGCCATGCCCTGATCTACCCCCTTGGCTGGAGGAAGGCAATGTTGAGAATCCGGCATTCAGGGGCCGGCAACCTTCAGGGTTCAACCCCGCCTTGACTTTCAAAACGCATAATGGATAAATGCCCGGAGTGCGCAGTGCAAAAACAGTCAAGAAAAGGGAGGTGCAGGCAAAATGCCGTGCGGCCCAGGCGATATTCAAGAAGCGCGGCGTCACAGACGAGGAGCAGGACGCCATTTGGGAAGCTGTGGCCAGCGTGTGCGTATTTCAATTGGAGCAGGGCAAGGGGGCTATTGCGGATTACGCGAAGAAGTTTCAGGGCTGAGAATTCCGACCGGCACTTTCTTTTTCCCGCTCGCCTCTCCTTCCGTGAACTTTTAAAACTTCATTATGGAGGCTCGCACCCTGGCCATTTACGAATTCACCCGCCGCAAGGTTGAACGCGGGAATTTTTCGCACTTTCTTGGCATGTATGGGCTGGACAAATTACCGACTGGCTGCCGGCTGCGGCAGATGATGGACAGCATGGTTCTTGTCGTGGACGGGTGGAACAACGACCCCAGGGAGGTTCACATGATCCCGGAGGTCAGACAGCTTTACCGGCAGTTTCGGGTGGCGTGGCCCCATTGGTTTTATTTCTGCAATCTGGATCAGGACGGAGTGAAACCGATGGGGTTTTCGTGCGTGGACAGGATAACGGCGATCAAGGACGACGACGCACCGGAGCGGGTCGTGACAAATCCTGACGACAAATTTGAGTTCGTCGGATTCCTCGCCCAAAACCTCGCAACGATGAACATAATCTGCGAGCGCGCCAAAATGTTCGACACGCTGGTTTACGACCGCTCAAAGGCTGTTTTCGAGTATTTCGGCCTGCCGTATGGGGCGGAGAGGCCGGAATGAGAAATTTGCTTTGCGTCAAAGCGCCTGGTAGAGGTACATACGCTTCATGACAATTTCAGATGCGATATTTCAATTGGAACAGATCAGGAAAAAACATGGGGACATGGAGGTTATGATTGCGGACGGGGCGAGGCAGTATAATATCAAAGGCTTTGGGGTCACATGGAAGAGCAAGGAAAACAACGTAAACCAAATGGACGGCAAGGCTATGATTTCTTTCGACGGCCCCAAAAGCATAATTGGATTTGCTCGCGACGGAAACGCCAATCCTGGTGCTCCTTATGCCAAAAAATTCGCCGCTTTCATTGAGGCTATTGCTGGGGCCAAAAAGGACGGAAGCGAGGTCATGGTTATCGCGGAGCCTTGGGTGATCGGTGACACCCGGGAGGAACTTACGGAAAGTCTTGCGCGCTTGGCGGGTACCGAAATCGGCTTAATAATTCTTCACCGGAAAAGGGTGGCCGTTAATGACCAGAATTAGACCGCCTATATGAGCAATGAGGCTAATCCACAGCCGACGGAACTCCAAAGTCAAACGGCTGATTACGTCGCTGCTGCGGCGAAATCGGTTATTGGAGCTGTCCCGTTTGCTGGTTCCTTGCTGGTCGAAATAGCAGGCGCGATCATCCCGAATCAGCGAATAGAGCGCATTGCGAAGTTCGCAGCCATTCTTGATGGTAAGATTGCACACCTTGAACAGACAGCTATCCGTTCTAAACTGGCGGATGAGAACTTTACGGATTTGGCGGAAGAAGCATTGCGGCAGGCAGCACGATCTCTCACGGATGAGCGTCGCGATTATATCGCGTCAATTGTCGCAAGCGGTTTGTCGTCCGAAGACATCCAACTTATTGAATTGAAGCATCTTCTAAGAATTCTTGGAGAGATCAATGATGTCGAGGTAATTTGGCTACGTTCTTTTTTAGTACCAATCCGCGAGCACGACTGGGAATTCCGCCACAAACACGAAGAAATTCTTAAACCCGTTCACGCATTTTTCCGAGGACCTCAATCTCAGCTTGTAAACGGCGGTTGAAAACTGTAGCGGGCGGCGGTCCAATAGTGTGGCACCCTTGGGTAACTAAACAACTCTGAGACCGATGGGTCAAGTCATAAAGCCCGGCTGCGAGGTAAAACGA
>Ga0182030_10012905_pt1 | contig 16684 bp, 14 predicted proteins | sample 812S3MmetaG_FD_121299 | JGI IMG/M metagenome (GOLD analysis project Ga0182030, IMG submission 121299) | Permafrost microbial communities from Stordalen Mire, Sweden - 812S3M metaG (Illumina Assembly) | ecosystem: Environmental > Terrestrial > Soil > Wetlands > Permafrost | place: Sweden...
AGCCCCTCCCGTTGACCCGTCGCGCTCGAACGCGACGAACGTCCTCCTCCGGATATGGGAGTCATCAGCACCTTCTTGAATCCCCTATTGAATCGCCATGCTCGGATAATGCTCTAGCTCAAACACTCAAACAACGTATCATGGCAATCGTTGGAGTGGGGCCAGATTTTATCCCAAAGTGAGTCTGCCTGCGACGATTGCGCGGCGCACCAACATTGCCACCGCGCCAAATTTTGCTTATACTCTAGGCAAGATGACAAATGCCGAAACTTTGGGCGTTAATGAGGACGGCCCTACGTTGACCATTGGCGGCCTCACGCTCTCCGGTCGCGCATTCGCTCGCGCCAAAGCCCTAAGACTTCACCAGCTTCGTAAAATCCGACCATTGCTCGACGCGGAAGGCGCGAATGTCGCGCACGGAGGCGGGAAGCCACGGCAAGGCTTTGAGAGAACTTATCGCGGCGAATAAATTGGCCATGTCCTCGGACTCGTTCGTGTATAAACTGCCCTGAACGCGATTGAAGCCGTAGGTCGAAAGCGTCGCGCCGATGTCGGCGTATGCTTGCGACACGCCCTTAGGATGATTCTCCAACGTATCGGAAACAACCAGATCGAAGGCGATGGCGAACATCAGCGTTCCTTCGGATCGTCCAGAATATCGGTGAGCTTGTAATCGACCTCCTCGCCCGATTCGAGGACGCGGATGCGCATCAGCCAATCGCCGTTCGCGAGTTCTCGGTCCTGCCCGATGATTTCATAGACCGGGCCGACGGCGCCGAAGCGTCGCCATGTTCCAACGAAATCGGCGGGAGCGAGCGGGAGGGTCCGTGCGTTAGTCTGAGCCATGCGCGCAGCATATCACGGCGCGTGCAATTCGCACATCCGTCGCGACAATTGCGCATCGCAACAAACATTGCCAGCCCGCCAAAAATTGCTTATACTCTAGGCAAGATGACAAATGCCGAAACTTTGGGCGCGGCCCTAAGCCGCCCGCCGCTGACAATCGGCGGGCTTACGCTCTCTGGCTGCGCGTTTCTCGCGCCGATGGCGGGGGTCACCGATGCCGCTATGCGCAACATCGCCGAGCGTCATGGCGCTACCGCGACATTTAGCGAGATGATCACCGCCGCCGGCGTCTCCCGGGGGGATCGGGAGACGCGGCTGCGGCTTTCCGTCACGACGCGCGAGTCCGCCGTGCGAATAATTCAGATCGCCGCGCGCGACGTGGAAGGCATCGCGCTCGCCGCGAGTCACGCCGAAGCCGCCGGCGCGGCGTGGATCGACATCAACATGGGCTGTCCGTGCAAAAGGGTCACCGGCGGGCTTGCCGGCTCGGCCCTGATGCGAGATTTGGACCAGGCCAGCCGGCTGATCGCCGCGACCGTTAGCGCGGTCGACGTTCCCGTGAGCGTAAAAATGCGGCTGGGGTGGGATCACGCCTCGCTCAACGCGCCGGACCTCGCGCGCCGGGCGGAGGCCGAAGGCGCGGCGCTCGTCACCGTGCACGGCCGCACGCGCCAGCAGTTTTATAACGGCGGCGCCGATTGGGCGGCGATCAAGGCCGTGAAAGAAGCGGTGCGCATTCCCGTGGTCGCCAACGGCGACTGCGACTCGCCGCAAGCGGCGTGCGAGATGCTGCGGCTCTCGGGCGCGGACGCGGTTATGGTCGGGCGCGCGGCGATTGGCCGCCCCTGGCTGGTCGGCGACATCGCTTATTATCTGGCGACCGGGCGGCTTCGCCCGCCGCCGTCGCGCGAAGAACGCGGCGCGCTGGCGCTGGAGCATCTGGAAAGTCTGATCGCGGCGATGGGGCAGGGGTCCGGGCTCCGTCACGCGCGAAAACATCTCGCCGCCTACGCTGATTATGCCGGATGCGGGCCGAATGAAGACCGCGCGCGGCGGCGCGCCTTGGTCGTCAGCGACGACCCACGAGAGGTTCGCTCGCTGATCGAACGCCTGTTTGCAATCCCCGAACGCGAGGTAGCCGCATGACCGCCAAGCTGACCGCCAAACCTGATCGCGCCGCGAAGTCCGTCGCGCCGCCGCTCGCCGCCCGTCTGCGGGTGATCGGCGACGACAGCCGCTCCTGCATTCTGGAAACGCTGCCGCATGTGATCGTCTCGCTGCGCAAGGACGGCGTCATCGCCGACGCCAACGCCGCCGCCGAGGCGTTTTTCGAGATCAGCAGACCTCTGCTGATCGGCCAGACACTGAAGCGGCTGCTGCCCTTCGGCTCCTCTTTGTTGACGCTGATTGAGCAAGTGCGCGAGCGCGGCGCGGCGATCAACGAATATAAAATCGACCTCGGACGCCCCGGTCCGAACGGCGACCGCAGCGTCGACGTGCATTGCGCGCCGCTGCCGCAAACCGACGGCGGCGTGCTGGTCGTGCTGCAAGAACGTACAATTGCCGATAAAATAGACAGGCAACTGACCCATCAAGGCGCGGCGCGCTCGGTTTCCGGACTCGCGGCGATGCTGGCGCATGAGATCAAAAACCCGCTCTCGGGCATTCGCGGCGCCGCACAATTGTTGGAAATGGGCCTTGGCGACGAGGACCGCGCGCTGACGCGGCTGATCTGCGACGAGACGGACCGGATCGTGCGGCTCGTCGACCGCATGGAGGTGTTCTCCGATCGACGGCCGCTGCAACGCGACAAGGTCAATATCCACACCGTGCTCGACCATGTGAAGCAGGTCGCGCGCAATGGTTTCGCGCGGCATATCCGCTTCACCGAGAACTACGATCCCTCGCTTCCAGCTCTCGCGGGCAATCGCGACCAGCTTGTGCAGGCGTTCTTGAACCTGGTCAAAAACGCCTCTGAATCCATTGGCGACGCGGTGGACGGGGAGATCGAACTGTCCACGGCCTTTCGCCCCGGCGTCAGTCTTCGCGCGCAAGGCTCGAAGCGCCCGGTCGGGCTGCCGCTGGAGTTTCGCGTGTGCGACAACGGTCCCGGCATCCCCGACGACATCGCCGGACATTTGTTCGAACCCTTCGTCACCACCAAGTCTTCGGGAACTGGCCTCGGACTTGCACTGGTGGCCAAGATCGTCAACGATCACGGCGGCGTCATCGAATGCGAATCGCACCAAAGAAGAACAACCTTCCGAATACTCATGCCCATGTATCGTTAAGAAGGTCGATGGTATCGTTAAGAAGGTCGATGGTATCGTTAAGAAGGTCGATGGTATCGTTAAGAAGGTCGATGGTATCGTTAAGAAGGTCGATGAAAATTCCGCTGGCTATCCTCGAAGCGTCGCCAAAGCTCTATCCGCCAAAGTTCGCGTTGTTCACCTTTAAAGAATTGACCGCCCCGGCGTCTGCGCGAGCGATTTCCGGTCCGGATTGGAGACGATGCTCATGACCCGTGGCGAAATACTGGTCGCCGACGATGACGCCGCGATCCGCACGGTCGTCGCGCAAGCGTTATCGCGCGCGGGATACGAGGTGCGCACCACCGGCACGGCGGCGACGCTGTGGCGCTGGGTGCAGTCCGGCGAGGGCGATCTCGTCGTCACCGACGTCGTGATGCCCGACGAAAACGCCTTCGAATTGCTGCCCCGCATCAAGAAACTGCGGCCCGAGCTGCCGATCATCGTCATGAGCGCGCAAAACACCTTCATGACGGCGATCCGCGCCTCGGAGCGGGGCGCCTACGACTATCTGCCAAAACCCTTCGACCTCAAGGAGCTGGTCGGGATTGTCGGCCGCGCCATGGCCGAGCCGCGCAAGAACGACACCGCGCCGCCCGAGGAGATCGAGGGCATGCCGCTGGTCGGGCGCTCGCCGGCGATGCAGGAGATCTATCGCTCGCTCGCGCGCCTGATGCAGACCGACCTCACCGTGCTGATCAACGGCGAGTCCGGCACCGGCAAGGAGTTGGTGGCCCGCGCGCTGCACGATTACGGCAAGCGCAAGAAAGGCCCCTTCGTCGCGATCAACATGGCGGCCATTCCGCGCGACCTCATCGAGAGCGAATTGTTCGGCCACGAGAAGGGGGCCTTCACCGGCGCCGCCCAGCGCTCCGCCGGGCGGTTCGAACAGGCCGAGGGCGGCACGCTGTTTCTCGACGAAATCGGCGACATGCCGATGGAGGCGCAGACAAGATTGCTGCGGGTGTTGCAGCAGGGCGAATATACGACGGTGGGCGGGCGCACGCCGATCAAGACCAATGTCCGCATCGTCGCGGCCACCAACAAGGATCTGCGCATATTGATCCAGCAGGGCCTGTTCCGCGAGGATCTGTATTTCCGGCTGAACGTCGTGCCGTTGCGGCTGCCGCCGCTGCGCGAGCGCGCCGAGGACATCCCCGATCTGGTGAACCACTTCTTCAAGGTCGCGGTCAGCGAGGGCCTGCCGCAAAAATATATCGAGCAGGCGGCGCTCGACCGGATGAAGCGCTACCGCTGGCCCGGCAATATCCGCGAATTGGAGAATCTGATCCGCCGCCTGACGGCGCTGCATCCGCAGGAGGTCGTCTCCGAACAGCTTATCGAGGCCGAGCTCGATCAGGAGAGTCCGCGCGGACCCGAAAAGCTCGCAACCTTCGCTCGGTCTGGATCGGACATGGAGCTGGAGAGCGGGATGACGCTGTCGGCCTCGGTCGAACAGCATCTCGCCAAATTGTTTCGCGACTGCGGCGATGCGCTGCCGCCGCCCGGCCTCTATCACCGCATCATCCGCGAAATCGAAATCCCGCTGATCACCGCGGCTCTTTCGGCGACGCGCGGCAACCAGATCAAGGCGGCGGAACTGCTTGGCCTCAATCGCAACACCCTGCGCAAAAAGGTTAACGATCTCGACATAAGGCTGATGCGCCTGCCGAGGTAGCGAGGCGCCGCCAATCCGCGAGATTGAAAGGGGGAGGGCCGAGCCGGCGCTCCTCCGCCGGGCGCTCTGGGCAAAGCCCGTTGCGCCCTATTCTTCCGCATGGTCGGCTCTCCCCCCGGGGGAGGAATAGTTTTACGCCTCGTGGCCTAACGCCGACAGGGGATAGCCTGGCCAGCACAGGCGTTGCTCGACCTTTAAGCGCGAACCATTGTCCTGCACGAACCAAGACGGAACCGCGTTCATGTGAGCAAGATAATTTGACGCCGGGAATCCGGGCGTGATTTTTTCCGTCGCCGTCACGAGATTGCAATCGTTTATTTTATAGGCCGGGTCCGTCAGTCCGCGCCTTATTTCCATAAGACCGGTGAGGGATGACAGCGCGACGACCGCGACCGTCGCGGACGCCAGCGCCTTTCGTCCACGGAGGATCGCCGGCGCCGTTTCGCTAAAGCTGAAGGCGAGAATGAACAATGGCGCAAGCGAGCAGCGCATCGTCATGTCATTATCCGCCTCCGACACGCCGATGCGGTAAAAAGGCATGACGATCAGCAAGAAGATCGCGAGCCCCAGCGTCGTTTTTTGCCACTCGGCGACATTCGACCAAGCCGACAAGAGTATCCATGCCTGCGGCAGCGCGAAGACGAGCAGCAACAGGTAAAGGGTCCAAAAGCCTTGCCTGCCGAACATCCATCCGCGCGTCACCGCGCCAGCGTCCATGGTCAGGTAGACGCCAAGCGGCAGCAGGCACAAGGCCGCCGCTATCGCGACCCCGGTGCGCCGCGACAGCAACTCTCTCGATACGCTCTGCAGCGCGCGCAACGCCAGAAACGGCGCCGCCCCGATCATCGCCAGCGGCGACCAGAACAACAAGACGATGGAGGCCAGCCCGAGAAGCGCGATGTCGATTTCGCGGCGCAGATTGAGCAACAGCAAAACCACGAAAAGCCAAGCCGCCAATGCATGATTGGGCGCCCAGAAAATAGATGGCGTCTGTCCCCAATATTGGACCAGCCGATTCCAGAACATGAAATGCGGATCGAGAGCGAAAGTTCCGGAATCCAGATATTCCGAGACGTTTTTGACGACTTGCGGAATAACGTCGACCGGGCTGAACAGGACGAGTAGAAGCAAGAAGCGAGGCTTCGAAACGCCGGCGATGCCGGCGATCAAATAGAGAATTGTCGAAAGCAAAAACGAATTCTGGATCAGCAACGCAAGATGCGCGGCAGGCAATCCGAAACTCCAACCGACAAGCGCTGGGGTCAGATACATGCCCAGCGGCGTACGCAAGAGATAATCGGCGTCGTGGTAATGATAAAAGACCGGATATTTGTTGAGAACCAGATCGGCGAGCACGGCGTCCCGCGTGAACCAATCGTAGGGGCTGAAGAAGAGGTGATATTCGCCGCCGATCAGGCACAGAGTTAATCCCAGGGCGGCGCAACCTCCAAGAGTGCGCCAATCGACGGGCGATGAAAGCTGGGCTCCAGGCGTCCAGCCAAAAGCGACGAGGTAAGCCAAAAGGAGGGCGCCCAAAAGGAGGGCGGTCTGCGGTATCGGCGAAAGCTGGGCGCCAAAAATCGCGATCGGCAGAATGGCGATAAGGACCGCGACGGACACTATATGGGCGTTTACGATGCGCAAACCGTTTAACGAGCTTAAGGCGGAGTATAGCGAAGACGCATTCTGGTACGACATTTGCTCTTGCGACATTTGCTCTTGCGAAACTTGCTCCTGACGCATCATGCCCCTCAAAATCTCGCAAAGGAGCTTCGCGACGGAGACCGCGTCGGCGCAACATGCGACCGCCCAATTTTTGATACGGCGACAGCATAGAAAGTAATCGTTGCGATTGTTTTAACCAGGCCGCGGAACTGCTTGGCCTCAATCGCAACATTTTCTTCGTTCACTACGGCTCGGAGGCGCGCGATTACGCCGGCGTGATCCTGGCGATTGTGGTCGCCTACGACGCGCTGCTGGGCGAGGGTTGTCCGACGAACTTCCGGCGCGACCAGACCTTTGCGGCCTGGGGACTATCCGGCTACAGTTGGACGTTTTATCGGCGCGAAAATTAACGCGCCGCGGCGCCCGCCGTTTTACGCGACGCCGCGACTTCGCCGACCCAGCCAAGGCAGAGCCATTATTGCCGCCGCTCACGGGTCGGCATATACAGGGCTATGTCCATTTCTGGAGCACCAAACGGCGAGCGGACGGCGACGGGGGGGAAGCGATCGTTCAGGCCTTGGTTCGGCCCGATCATCGTTGTGATTGCGGTCGCCTGCGCTTTGGCGACCTTTTTGGTGATGGCCGAGTTCGGGCCGATTGCGCCGACCAACGACACGCTATTCGCGCTCTATGGCGTCGACGGCGCGGCGCTGGTCCTGCTCGCCGGCATGGTGTTTCATCAGTCGCGGACTTTGTTCAAGGCCTGGCGCGCCGGCGAAGCCGCCGCGCGGCTGCATGTGCGCACTGTCGGCTTCTTCTCGGTGATCGCTCTGGTTCCCGCGCTGGTGTTGGCGGTGGTCGGCTCGGTCAGCTTAGAGCGCGCGCTCAATCCCGCCTTCATGTCCAACGTCAAAGGCTTCGTGCACAACACGGCCGAGGCGGCGCGGGTGTTCCGCGAGACGCAATGCGGCGCGCTGTTGCAGGAGGCGCAACTGTCCGCCTACGACCTCGACCGCGCCCTGACCTTTATGCTCGACCGCTCGAAATTCCATGAGTTTTTCGATTCGCGCGCCCGGTTTCTGGATTTTTCGGCGGCGGCGCTGATCAAGGCTAACGGAGAGATTCTCGACCGCGTGAATGTTTCCGGCGCGACCGCCGCCATCATCATCACGCCGCCGTTGTCGGAATTCGAGAATGCGCGCCGGGGCGAACGGCTGTGTCTGCTGATCGACGACGACAAGACCTTCGTCGCGCTGCGCTCGCTGAGTTCCTTTCCCGACACTTTCCTTTACGTCACCCGCGCGATAGACCCCTTCGCGGTCGAATTTCCGCAACAGGCGGAAATACTCATCAACAATTACGACGCCTTCGAAGCTTTCGGCGTCACGGTGAAACGCGCTTTCGTCACCATGTACGCGCTGCTCACCACGATCATGCTGCTGTCGTCGATATGGGTCGGGCTCGACTTCGCCAACCGCCTGGTCGCGCCGATCCGCACGCTGATCGCCGCGACCGACCAGGTCTCGGCCGGCAACCTCGATGTGCGCGTCGACGTGGACAGGGCGCATGGCGATCTGGCGCGGCTCGGCGACGTTTTCAACAAAATGACCACCGAGCTGGATTTGCAAAAGAGCCGACTGCTGGAGGCCAATCGCATCAACGACGAGCGCCGCGAATTCACCGAGGCGGTGCTGGCCGGCGTGCCGGCGGCGGTGATCGGGGTCGACGCCAATGGCGCGATCAATGTCGTCAACCGCTCGGCCGCGGAATTGCTGCGCGCGTCCGGGCAGGGAACGGGCGCGGGCAAGCAGGCGCAGGCGGCGATGCCGGAAATCGTGCCGATCCTCAAAGACGCGGCGGAAGCCTTTCCGCGCGCCGTGCAACGCCAACTGACGATCAAGCGCGGTGTGAGCGAGCGCACCTACAATGTCCGCGTCACGTCCGCGAGAGCCGTGGAGGGACATCCCAATTTTGTGGTGACGCTGGACGACATCACCGATCTCGTCACCGCGCAGCGCAGTTCGGCTTGGGCCGACGTCGCGCGGCGCATCGCCCACGAGATTAAAAATCCGCTAACGCCGATCCAGCTTTCGGCCGAGCGCCTCAAGCGCAAATATGGCAAGGCGATCGTCGTTGATCGGGATATTTTCGACCAGTGCACCGATACGATCGTGCGGCAAGTCGACGACATCAAGCGCATGGTGGACGAGTTCTCCTCCTTTGCGCGCATGCCGAAGGCGCGGCTCGAACGCGACGATCTTTGCGAATGCGCGCGCCAGGTGGCCTTTTTGATGCGTGTCGGCAATGCGGATGTGGATATTGTGGAAAACCTGCCGCAAACGGCGCTCCACGCGCTGTTCGACCGGCGCCTGTTGTCGCAGGCGCTACAAAATGTCGTCAAGAACGCGATCGAGGGGATCGCCGCCCGCGACGAGGCGCAGGCGCAGGAAAAGGGCCGCGTGCAAATTTCCTTGCGCCAGCGCGAGCAATGGGCGGAACTGGAGGTGATAGACAACGGCAAGGGATTCCCCGCCGTTAATCGCCAGTCGCTGCTAGAGCCTTATATGACGACGCGCGCCGAGGGCACCGGGCTGGGGCTGCCGATCGTCGCCAAAATCATCGAGGAACATGGCGGCAGGCTGGAACTGCTCGACGCGCCGGACGGGAAGGGCGCCTGCGTGCGCATGCTGCTGCCGATGGCGCCGGCGCGCAAAGACTTATCGGCGTCGGACGAGGCGGCGAAGACGCTGGAGAGCGAGAAGCCCTCGCAGATCGAACAGAGTGGGGCGTGATGCCGAGCGACATTCTCATCGTCGACGACGAAGCGGACATCAGGGAGCTGGTCGCCGGCATTTTGAGCGACGAGGGCCATCGAACCCGCACGGCCAAGGACGCCGACGACGCCCTGGCGGCGATCGCCGCGCGGCGGCCGCATCTGGTCTTTCTGGACATCTGGCTGCAAGGCTCTCGCCTCGACGGATTGCAGGTGCTCGAGGCGATTCAGAAGCTGCACCGCACCCTGCCGGTGGTGATGATTTCCGGCCACGGCAATATCGAGACCGCCGTCACCGCCATCCGCATGGGCGCCTACGACTTCATCGAGAAGCCGTTCAAGGCCGACCGTCTGGTGCTGGTGGCCGACCGCGCGCTCGAAGCTTATCAACTGCGCCGCGAGATTTCGGCCTTGCGCATGCGCTCCGGCGCGCATGACCGCATTGTCGGCAGCTCCCTGCCGGCGCTCCAGTTGCAGCAGATGGTCGCCCGAATGGCGCCGGTCAACTCGCGGGTGCTGATCACCGGTTCGCCCGGCGTCGGCAAGGAACTGGCGGCGCGCTGCATCCACGAGGCTTCGCCGCGGGCGGGCGCGCCCTTCGTCGTCATCAACTCCGCGACGATCACCCCGGAAAACATGGAGGTCGAACTTTTCGGCCGGGAAGACAGCGCCGGCGGACACAGAATCGGCGCGCTCGAAGAGGCGCATGGCGGCACGCTGTTTTTCGACGAAATCGCCGACATGCCGAAGGACACCCAGGCCAAAATACTGCGCGTGCTGATCGACCAGACTTTTCTGCGAGTCGGCGGCTCCAAACGAACCGAGGTGGACGTGCGGATCATCTCCTCGTCGGCGCGCGACCTCGGCTTCGCGATAGAGGAGGGGACGCTGCGCGAAGACCTTTTTCACCGGCTCGCCGTGGCGACGATGCGCGTGCCGTCGCTGGTCGAGCGGCGGGAGGATGTTCCGGAATTGATCGATTATTTCATGGAGAGCATGTCCATCGCCTCCGGCATGCCGCGCCGGCGCGTCAGGGACGACGCGATGGCGGTGCTTCAGATGTACGACTGGCCGGGCAATATCCGCCAATTGCGCAACAATGTCGAACGGCTGATGATTTTGTCTCCCGGCGAGGCCGGGACGGAGATCACCGCCGAGATGCTGCCGGCGGATGTCGGCGAATTGGTGCCGGCGACGCCCGCCGGCGTGCGCGGCGAAAAGCTGATGAGTCTGCCGCTGCGCGAGGCGCGCGAAGTGTTCGAGCGGGAATATCTGATCGCGCAGTTGAACCGGTTTTCGAGCAATATTTCGCGCACGGCGGAATTCATCGGCATGGAGCGCTCGGCGCTGCACCGCAAGCTGAAGTCGCTGGAGATCGAGTGATCGTCGACAACGTTTTTTTACGCGATTCCGCACTCTGCGGACCAGTTGTAGCTTGCGCGTTGCGGGCAGTCGCGCTCTAATGCAAGATTATGGCTTTAGAGTCGAGGCAACGAACTCGAGGCGGCGCTTTTTGGCGACGCTCAACGAAAAGAACAGGATAGCGGATGTCTGAACGCGCGCAGAACCTGCAGGATACTTTTTTGAACTTCGTTCGGAAAAACAAAGTCCCGCTCACCATATTCCTCGTTAATGGCGTCAAGCTCCAGGGCATCGTTACCTGGTTCGACAATTTCTGCCTGCTGCTCCGGCGCGATGGGCATTCGCAACTCGTGTACAAGCACGCAATCTCCACGATCATGCCGGGCCACCCGATCCATATGTTCGAGCCCGGCGACGAGGGCGAGGGCGGCGTCGAAAAGCGATAGCGGGCGCGCTTTGATGAACCCGCGCGCCACAGAAAGGCATCGGACCGGTTGAACGAAGAGAAATCAGGGCGTTCAGAGACGCCCACGCACGAGCAGGGCGCCAAAACGCGCGCTTTGGTGCTGGGGCCCTATCCGTCGCGGCCGTCCCGCGACATGTCCGTCCGCGATCCCAAGGCGCGTCTCGCTGAGGCCGTCGGCCTCGCGAATGCGATCGACCTCGAACTTGTCGGCGAAATCGGCGTCTCGCTGAACGAGGTGCGTCCCGCGACCTATCTCGGCAAAGGCAAGGTCGAGGAAATCGGCGAGATCGTCAAGGAGCGCGAAGTCGCCCTTGTCTCGATGGATTGCGCGCTCTCCCCGGTGCAACAGCGCAATCTCGAAAAGGCCTGGAACGCCAAGGTCATCGACCGCACCGGGCTGATCCTCGAAATTTTCGGGCGCCGCGCGCGCACCAGGGAGGGCGCGCTACAGGTGGAGTTGGCGCATCTCGAATATCAAAAATCGCGCTTGGTGCGCAGCTGGACCCATCTTGAACGCCAGCGCGGCGGCTTCGGCTTCCTCGGCGGCCCCGGCGAAACGCAGATCGAAACCGACCGCCGCTTGATCGAGGAGCGGATGCGCCGCATCGAGACCGAACTCGATAAGGTCAAGCGCACGCGCGGCCTGCACCGCAAGACGCGGCGCGACGTGCCTTATCCGGTGATCGCGCTGGTCGGCTACACCAACGCCGGCAAATCGACGCTGTTCAACCGTCTCACCAAGGCGAGCGTCTTCGCCGAAAATCTGCTGTTCGCGACGCTCGACCCCACCTTGCGCGAAATCCGGCTGCCGCACGGGGGCAGGGCGCTGCTGTCCGATACGGTCGGCTTTATCTCCGACCTGCCGACCATGCTGATCTCGGCCTTCCGCGCGACGCTGGAAGAGGTGACGCAGGCCGATGTGGTGCTGCACGTGCGCGACGTCTCCCACGAAGACTGGGAGGCGCAGGGGCGCGATGTCGAGAAGATCATCGAGGAACTCGGCCTCGCCGGCGAAAACCGCAAGCCGACGATCGAAGTGTGGAACAAGATCGACGCGCTCGACCCCGAGCGGCTGGAGGGCATGCGGCTCTCGGCGTGGCGCGACGATGACGCCGAGCGCCCGATGCTGCTCTCGGCGCTGACCGGGGAGGGGCTAGAGGCGCTGCTGGCGCGGGTGGAGACGCTGCTCGCCGCCGGCCGCGTGACGCTGGCGCTGACGCTCGACCGCGCCGACGGGGAGGGGCTCGCCTGGGCCTATAGCCACGCCGAGGTCCTAGAGCGCGAGCCCCTGCCGGAGGGCGACGTGCGGCTACTGCTGCGCGTCGCGCCGGAGCGGTTTGGCGAGCTGGCGCGGAGGTTTCCGGCGGCAAGGGTGGCGGGGTGAGGCGCCCAGACTATGTTGAGACGGCCAGTACAATATTAAGGTTGCGTCAACCCTCTGATGCTGTTGGCGACGGAAAGACCGACTCGGCTTTTATTTGGCATTTGAATGCATTATAGAGTCGAGCCCTACTATTTAATCGTTTGTACTATGCATATTTAGATGTTCATGTATTCGTTTGCCGCCCTCACTTCCGCTCCAGCCCCTTCGCCTCGACCCACAGCGCCTCCATCTCGTCCAGCGTCGCCTCAGCCGGCGCGCGCCCCGCCTGCGCCAGCCTCGCCTCTATATGATGGAACCGCCGCTCGAATTTGCTGTTCGCGCCGCGCAACGCTTGTTCGGGGTCGACCTTGGCGTGGCGGGCGAGATTGGCGACGACGAACAGGAGATCGCCGATTTCTTCCGCGAGCGCCTTCGTCGGCGCCGCGCCCGGCTCGTTTGAGAGTTCCGCCTCGACCTCCAGCGTCTCCTCGCGCAGCTTGTCCAGCACGAGGCGCGCGTCGGCCCAGTCGAAGCCGACCTTGGCGGCTTTTTCTTGCAGCTTTATCGCGCGCGTGAGAGCGGGCAGGGGTGTTGGAACGCCGTCGAGCACGCTCGCGCGCGCCGGCGCCTCGCCGCCGGCCGCCCGCCGCGCCGCTTTTTCGCGGGCTTTGATCTCGCTCCACTGCGCCACGACGCCGGCGGGGCTGAGTTCGTTCGCCTGCTCGAATACATGAGGATGCCGGCGGATCAGCTTTTCGCAGATCGCGCCAGCAACGTCGTCGAAGGCGAACACGCCCGCCTCCTGCGCCATTTGCGCGTGAAACACGACCTGGAGCAGCAGATCGCCCAATTCGTCCTTGAGGTCGTCCAGATCGCCGCGTTCGATTGCATCGACGACCTCATAGGCTTCCTCGATCGTATAGGGCGCGATCGAGCCAAAGTCCTGCTCCAGATCCCAGGGGCAGCCGGTTCCGGGCGTGCGCAGGGCCGCCATAATCTCGATCAAGCGCGCGATGTTCATCGGGAAGTCGCCTCAAGAATTTAGAGGACGGAGGCGGCAACGAAAAACGCCGCGAGGCTCGTTGGAGCGTCGCGGCGCTTTTTTGCGGCGTTGAGGATTAGTCGAGCGTGATCGACAGCGCCTCGCGCCCCTTTTGCGTGTCGACGACCTGCATCGTCACCGCCTGCCCCTCGGCGAGACGGCTGACGCCCGAGGGCGTCAGGATGGAGATATGGACGAACACGTCCTTGCCGCCGTCGTCGGACTGGACGAAGCCAAAGCCCTTGGTCTCGTCGAACCATTTGACCTTGCCGTTCACGGTCACCGCGGTGGACGGATCGGGAGCCGCTCGGCGCGGACGCGGGCTGTCGAAGCCACCGCCGCCGCCGCCAAAACCGCCGCTGCGGGGCGGAGGCGGAGGCGCGCGTTCGGCCGCGCCTGCGAGATCGACTTCCAATACGCGCGCGACCTGCTGCCCCTTGACCGAATTGGTCACCTGGACCCTCAGTTTGGCGCCCGGCGGAAGCGTCTCGTATCCCGCCGCCTGCACAGCGCCAATATGCAGGAAGGCGTCGCCCGTGCCGTTGCCAAGCTCCACAAAGCCGAAGCCCTTGTCGGTCTTGAACCATTTCACCACGGCGTCGATAGCGGGTTCCGTCGATGACGGGGGCGGCGCATCGGGAAATCCGCCTCCACCGAAGGGCGACCGCGCCGGCCGGCTGGGTCGCTGGGAATCGTAATTGTAGGGACCGTCGTCATCGAACCCGCGCTTCCTGGGCCCCCGGAAATCCTTACCTTTGCTCATGTTACCTGCTCGTCTCCGCCATAAACGGCAAGACCGCTATGCCATACGCAATGCGCCCAAGCAAAACCGCACCGACTGGGCTGAGCCGCCGGCTTGGAATGAGAGGGGATGTGCCAGTTGAATGTCATATAGTCCCGCGCCCTATAGCTCTAGCAGATAAACGCGCCATTTGGCCAGAGTTTTTCTTTGAAATTTCCTATCGGGCGTGAAAAACGCGCGAAGCCCGCCGCAGCCTCTAGATTCGCATAATCTGTATTATGGAACTAAATGTCCACACCCAAGTGTTGCGGGGCGTCGCCTTCAGCGCGTAGCGGTCATGAGGCTATCACGCAGCCCCCGCAGGCCGGCGAACAACTGCTCGGCGTGGCTAATGGACGACTGAGATTCTCGGCTAAGAAAGACTCAAACGGCGAGCCGCATCCCGTCGAAGGCCGGGGTCACATGCTCCGGGCAAAGGGCCGCCAGCGCGTTGTAATCGAGATCGACATGCAAATCGGTGAGCACCGCGCGGCGAGGTTTCAGGCGCTCGATCCATTCGAAGGCTTCGCCGACCGAGAAATGCGAGCCGTGCCTCTGGTGGCGCAGCGCGTCGACGATCCACAGATCGAGACCTTCGAGATGTTGGAGGCTCTCGGGCGGGATCGCGTTGAGATCGGGCGTATAGGCCAAGGCGCCGCTTGGGCCGTCGATGCGAAAGCCGAGCGCGTCCATATCGCCGTGATCGAGCCGAAACGGCGTCGCGCGGATCGGGCCGCCCGGACCCTCCAGCGATACGGCGACGCCGGTCTCAAGGCGATGCGCGGTCAACAAAGGCGGATAAAAACTTCCTGGCGGCGTTGCGAAAATATAGTCGAACTTGGCCGTCACGACTCGCGCCGTGGCGTCGTCCATATAGGCCGGAATGCGCCGGCCGTTCATGATCACGAGCCCGCGCACGTCGTCGACGCCGTGGGTGTGGTCGGCGTGCGGATGGGTGTAAAGTATGGCGTCGAGCCGCTTCACGTCGGCGTCGATGAGCTGCTCGCGCAGGTCCGGCGAGGTGTCGATCAGCACATTGGTGACGCTCGCGCCTTCGCCCTGGCTGAGCAGCAGCGAACAGCGCCGGCGGCGGTTCTTGGGGTTTTTGGGATCGCATTTTCCCCAGCCCTGCCCGACGCGCGGCACGCCGCCCGACGAGCTACAGCCGAGAATCGTGACGTTGAGCGTCACGCCGCCAGTTCCCGCGCCCGCAGCGGCGGCATTTTGGCGAACAGCCGCAGTGCGTTGGCGGTCGTCGCGGTGGCGAAGTCCACCTCGGACAAGCCCTTAACCTGCGCCAAAACCCGCGCCGTCTCGGTCACGAAGGCCGGTTCGTTGCGCTTGCCGCGATGCGGCGTCGGGGCCAGAAAAGGCGCGTCGGTCTCGACAAGGATGCGCTCCAGCGGCAGGCTGGCGGCCACGTCGCGCAGGGCTTGCGAGTTCTTGAAGGTCACGACGCCGGAGAAGGAGATATAGAGCCCCAATTCCATCGCCGTGTCGGCCAGCGCTTGCGAGGCGGTGAAGCAGTGGAGCAGGGCGGTGAACGCCCCCTGCCCCATCTCCTCGCGCAGGATTTTCGCGCAATCCTCGTCGGCGTCGCGCGTATGGATCACCAGCGGCAGTTTGGCGACGCGCGCGGCGGCGATGTGGTTGCGAAACACCCGCGCCGCCGTGTCCTTGGGCGCGTGATTGTAATGATAATCCAGCCCCGCCTCGCCAAAAGCCACGCATTTGGGGTGATGGGCGAGCGCGACGAGTTGGTCCGGGCTGACTTCCGGCTCGTCGAGCGCGTGATTGGGATGCGTGCCGACGGTGCAGAACACGTCCTCGTAACGCTCGGCGATGGACGCGATGGACGCGAATTTGGCGACATGGGTCGAGATGGTGACCATCCGCCCGACGCCCTTCGCGTGCGCGCGCGCGACGATGTCAGCCTGTTCCGGCGCGAAATCGGGGAAGTCGAGGTGGCAGTGGGTGTCGATGAGCATGGGTGCGGTTTACAACGAGATTGAGGGGAAAGAAATAGCGCGCCCGATCACTCGGACCATTGGCGGCGCGCGGCATGACGCAGATGCACGATTTCAATCACTCCGCCGCGAAGGCGATAGAAGATTTTATAGGGATAGTCGGACACGATTTTAACGAATAGCGCCGGGTTTCGCGTGTGTTTCCCACCTTGCGGATTGTCGGCGATGAAGCGCAAGCTCGCCTGTAAAGACGCCGCGACATATTCGGCGCCGGCTGGTGATCGCTTTTCCAGATAAGAGAGGATTAAAGCATGCTTATCCGGTTTGTTGCCAAATCCGACCGCCTGATCTATTTTCAGGGCATGGAGATGCGAGGCTTTCCCGCTTCCCTGCCTGAGTTTCAACGGGTTTTCCCCGATGACGCGGCGTGCG
>Ga0182030_10012906_pt1 | contig 16684 bp, 8 predicted proteins | sample 812S3MmetaG_FD_121299 | JGI IMG/M metagenome (GOLD analysis project Ga0182030, IMG submission 121299) | Permafrost microbial communities from Stordalen Mire, Sweden - 812S3M metaG (Illumina Assembly) | ecosystem: Environmental > Terrestrial > Soil > Wetlands > Permafrost | place: Sweden...
ACGACTCCAGAATCTACCTCCCAACATCAAAACCTTTTGAATCAGGTACCTGAATAGGGGTTAAGTGGGAGTTAAGTGCTGCCGATTCCTGATCTCTTTTGGTAGAAGAACGGTCTAGTTATGACTCAGGAAAAAATCCGGGCGCTATCAACAGGTCACCGATATTCCATGACATCAGGAGTCCTGAGCCTGTGACGTACCTCCCGACGTGGCGCAGGCACTCTGCCTGCCGGCGCCGACACTCTTGTCGGCGCGGGCGAGCTCCGCTCGCCGAGACAAGCTAAAGCATGTCCTACATTGCGGTCACAATTGTGCAATCCGGGCTTTCCCCGTGGCAGGGCTCACTCCTGACTTCCTAACATCGATCCCATCGATGTTGGCGCATCCGGCGCCCTTGGAACTTTTCCCTCCGGCCCGGTGTCCTACTTCCCAATGCACTCCCCGCCTGTCCTCGAAGCTCGCGATCTTGTTAAGCGATATGGGGCGATTACCGCCGTTCGCGACATCGGTTTCTCCATCCGCGCCGGCGAGGTGCTGGGCGTGCTCGGCCCTAACGGCGCCGGCAAAAGCACCATCGTGAAAATGATCACCGGGATGGTGGAACCCACTCGCGGCGCGGTCCTGTTTCACGGCGAGCGCGTCACCGGCGGCCAACTCAGCGCCTTCAAACATCGCATGGGTTATGTGCCGGAACAGCCCGACCTTTATGGCTTTCTCACCGGCTGGGAGTATCTCGACCTGGTGGCCACGCTGCGCGGTCTGGACCGTGGCCGCTTCCAGGAGAAAGCCGCCGCCATGCTCGAAGCGCTCACCCTTTACCCGCACCGCGATACGCCCATCGCGTCGTACTCCAAAGGGATGCGGCAACGCATTGTGCTGATCTCCGCCCTGATGCACGATCCCGAACTGCTGGTGCTCGACGAGCCGTTTTCGGGACTCGACGTCACCAGCGCGCTGGTGGTTCGCCGCGTCATCGAGATGCTGGCCGCGCAGGGCAAGGCGATTTTCTTTTCCTCTCCGGTGCTGGAGCAGGTGGAGAAACTGTGCAGCCACCTGGTGCTGCTCAAGAAAGGATCGGTGGTAGCGTCCGGCACGTTGGAGGAAGTCCGCGACGGGTTCGAAGGCTTGGGACTGGAAGCCGGATTCATGCAGCTGACGGAGCAAGTGGATGCCGAACGCATGGCGCAAAATATTCTCGCCGCGGCCCTGGGGTAACGAACGCGACCGATCGAGCCACTGGCCGTTCGCGCGGCTGGTGCGCCATTTCCTGGTGCGCCTGGTGCGCGGCGAGCAGGACGCGGCTTCCAGCGAAGTCCAACTGGGCGTGGGCGCGCTGCTCGGCTTGCTCTCCGTGCCCGGCGCCATGACGTCCTTCATCCTGCTGGACAAGTACTCCACATTGCTCGCCTGGGTCCGCGGCCACTTGCATCAGGACATCTATGCCATCTCCCTGCCCGACAAGTATCTGTTCCTCGCATTGGCGATGGCGATCACCGGCATCGTGACGGTGCTGAAGTGGGACAAGATTCTCCCCGACGCGCAGGACTACCTCAATCTGGCGCCGCTGCCGATCCGTCCGCGCACCGTGCTGGCCGCCAATGCCGTGGCGATCGCCATTGCGGTCGTGGTGTTCGCCATCGACGTCAACGCCTTGCCGGCGTTCTTCTTCCCGCTCTTCGTGACCACCTCGGGCGAGTTGCACTTCAGCGGATTTCTGCAATTCGCGGCGGTCCACGCGGCTATCGTGCTATGCGCCAGCATCTTCACGTTCGGCGCCGTGATGGCCGTCCTCGGGGTGATTTCCGCCGTGCTGCCGCGGGATACATTTCGCGCCGCTTCATCGTGGCTCCGCGGCATCTTCCTGGTCGCGTTCCTGATGCTGCTGGTAAGCGGTGTCGCCGGACCGGCCGCGCTGCTCAAGGCGTTGGGCAAAGATCCTCATTCGCCGGCGCGATTTCTGCCATCGCTGTGGTTCCTGGGACTGTATCAAGTTTGGCAAAATCGCCCGCAGCCCGTGATTACGGCACTGGCGCGTACAGTGGCGCCGGGCTCGCTGGCGGTGTTGGCGCTGGCGCTGCTCTCCTATGGGCTGAGCTATCGCCGCCGATTTGCCGCCGCGCAGGAAGGTGGGCGTCGCCCGTCCGATCAACGTGGGTCGATGGCGTTGTTATGGTTCCTCGATCTCTTCGCCGCCGGCGCTAGCGGCTTCGTGCGCGCGGCCCATCGCTTCACGGTCCGCGCCCTGCTGCGCAGCGAATCGCATCGGCTGTGCGTGGCCGTAGCCATCGGTGTCGGCTGGCTCGCGGCCTGGCGGAGCGGACCGCTGGCCGCTCCGCTCTCCGCTGCTTACATCCTGATTTTGGGTCTGCGGCTGGCGTTCGAAATGCCGGCGGGAGTCCCGGCAAGTTGGATCTTCCGTGCCGTGTTGGACCCGCGAGCGCATGAAACGCTCCCCGTCGCACGCCGCGTCATGCTGAGTTTTCTGACGCCCCTGGTGCTGTTGCCGGCGATGGCGATCGCCTGGCGAAGCGCGGGACTCGCCACCGCCGTCGTGCACCTGCTCTACCTGCTCGCGCTGGGGCTGTGCCTGATCGAATTGCAGCTGACCGGCTTCCGTAAGATCCCGCTCACCTGCCCCACTCCCGGCTTCCGCGACAATCTACTGATGCTCTGCCTGGTGCAGTTTCTGGGCTTCGAGTTTTTCACGCGGGCGGGGTTCGCATTGGAACAGTGGATGCTCAATGCGCCATGGAGTTTGCCCTTGGTGCCGGTGGCGATGCTGGCCGCATGGTACTGGAATCGCCGTCGATTGGACGATGCACGCGAGGCGGGCGAACTGGAAGAAGGGTTGACGTTCGAAAATGTACAGGTACAGGCGGTGGAGAGGCTGAATTTGTGAGGGGAAGCTCTTAGCTCTTGGCCATTGGCAATTGGCTTTTAGCTTGGATTCGCTTCTTTTCGGGGCCGCTCTCACAACCCTGGAAAGCGCGGAATTACCGGCCGCAAGCTAATAGCTAAGAGCTAACAGCCAAAAGCGCGCCCGGCTTCCCCCCGCGGTGGCTGAAATCCACCGGAGCGGTGGTTCCCGGCCAGCTGAACCCGAGACTTTGCCCTTCTCTTTCAATTATTTGCAGTGTTGGCGAAACGCATGCAAGAGAGTCATACGTCAGTAGTGGTAGCAACGAGCAACAACATAGGCAGGCACAAAAAATGACTCGAATTTCTCTTCGCCCCGTAGTACTTCTCCTGGCTGTTTCCAGCCTCATTCTGGCGCAGCAACCTCCGGTAGACCCGCCATCCGCACCGCCTTCGAATCCAGGCTGGCGGCGCGCCGGCGATCCCCCACCGGCGCCCGCTACTGTCCCAGACCAATCGACTCAAACCCAATCGGCACAGGATCGATCTGTACCCGTCCCGCCACAGGATCAACCCGCAACGCGAGACGCTTACGGTCAGGCCCAACTATCCGCCGACCGTCCGCCGGCGGCTCAACCCCCACGGCCGGCATACGGAATTCCCGCGCAAGTCACTTTGAAGCCGGGCACGTTGGTAACGGTGCGCATCAGCCAGGGGTTGGCGTCCAATAAGAACTCCGTCGGCGACACGTTCTCCGGCGCGTTGACGCAACCCCTGGTAGTGAACGGCATCGTAGTGGCGCAGCGCGGCCAGACGGTTTACGGCCGCGTCGCCGAGGCCCAGAAGGTAAAGGGTGTCAATCGTCTCGGGATCGAAATGACCAGCATTGCTATCGTGGACGGATCGCAGATCGCGGTCCACACCCAACTGATGTCGCGCCAGGGACCGCCGATGCCTTACGGGCGGCCGGAAGGCGTGATCACGACGGCCACCGCCGACGGATCCACGCCGGCCGCGGGCGCAGGGACCGTCGGCGTGCTGGCCACCAAGGGCCACGCCAGCGTCATCTATCCGGAAACCCTGCTGACCTTCCAAACGGCAAGCGCAGTCACCATCAACACCGGCGAATCCAGCGGCGCGTTCCGCTATGTCGGTCCGGACGATTACTCCCGGCCTTCGACGGTGACGCATGTCGCCACGGCGCCCCGTCCGGCGTACGGCTACGGCTCTGGCTACGGTTATCCGTATCCGTATTATGGCTGGGGTTACCCGTATCCTTACTGGGGTCCGTCTATCGGATTCGGTTTCGGGTTCGGTGGATATTGGGGCGGCGGATGGCGCGGCGGATTCCGCCGGTAACGCAAAGTAGTTAGCGCGGCTCAGCCAACGTCGTTGTTACTGGCCGGTAGAGTAGGAGAGAGGGCGACACTTGCGGTGCGACCCGCTCTCCCCTCGTCGAACCGGACAAGCGGACTTCCCGGCATCCGGCTCTCCTGAAAAACGTATTGCCGCAGGCTTGCTTCGATCTGTTCGATCCTTACGCCGTCTACCCCAGGCCCGCCCTGGTGTACCCGATGAACGCTATGACTCAATCGGAAGTGCAGCGTGAACACGACGTGCACGTAACTGACCGGCAATAGTTCCCTGCCGCGTTCCGCCAGCCACTGGTCGCGGGCGTTGGTCTGACACTTCGGGCAATGCCGATTCCGGCAGGAGCAGTATGAGATGGCCTCATGGCCGCATCGCCACGACCTTTGAAGACGCGTAGCGTCCGCCGCGCCAGCGGCTTCGTTCAAACACGGAGAAGAAAGAAAAAAGCTCTTGTTTTATCCGTGTTTATCCGTGTTCATCCGTGGCCAATAACACTTGGTTCTTGTGGAGCAGTGGCTCAGTCTGATTCCTTGGCGCATCAAAGTTACGGTGAGACATCAGGAGTCCAGAGTCTATTGCTTACCCGCTGCGCCTGCGGCCTTTTCGTAAAGCGCAATGCTGTTATTGAAAGCCCCGATCAAGTCGCGGTCATTCCGCTGGGTGGCCAATGCGAGGCCTTCTTTGGCGGTTCGCAAGGCATCGGCCCACCGGCCCACTCTCGCATAGATGGAGGAAAGCACACCAAGCACCAGCGGATCGTCCGTCTTGGCGATTGCCTCGAAATGCGGAATGGCCTCCTCGAACCGCTCTTTGCCGGCCAGCGCGCGGCCGAGCACGAGGTGCGCCTCGTTCGATTCGAACCCGCCGTCGAGAGCCTTTTCCAGATGCGGAATCGCCTCGTCGAAACGGCCTAGCCGCGCCAGGACCAGGCCCAGGTTCCCGTGCAACTCGGGCGCATTCGGATCGGCGGCCAGAGCTTTCTCGAGGTAGGGGACTGCCGCTTCGGCCTGGCCCGCACGCGCCAGGGCGATGCCAATATTGTTCTGCGTGTCGGCATCGTTGGGATCCAGTTCCAGCGCCTTCCCGAAATGGGGGATCGCCTCCTGAATCTTGCCTTGCTCGGCCAGCAGACTTCCCAGCATGCTCTGCGCCTTGGCGTCCAGGGGATTCAGTTCGACAGCCTTTTGCAGCTGCTCTAACGCCGGGCCGGGCTGTTTCAGCCGCAGGAGCGCCACGCCAAGGGTCGCGTGAGTCCGCGCGTCGGTGGGCTTCAGTTCCAACGCCTGACGCAGCGGCACCAGGGCCTCGTCGTAGCGATTCACGGCGGCCAATGCCACGCCCAGATTGTAGAGCGCCTTCGGTTCGTCCGGGCTCATGGCCAACGCATTCTTCCACTCCGCGATGGCCGTCTCCAGCTCGCCCTTGCCCTGATCCGCCACGGCGATATTGAATAGCCGGTAGAATTCGGTGGCCGGAGCGGTCAACGTCTCCATGAAGTCCGGCGCGATATTTACGAATTCCGGGATGTTCACAGCGCGATTCGACGCCGTCATGTTCTCCACCAGGATCGCCGGGCTGTCGTTCCCGTTTTCGTCTATGTGGGTCAGGAACAGCTGGGTGAATAGCGAGCGGCCTTTGGAGGAAAACGCCAGCCAGCGGCCGTTTGGCGAAAACGTGTGCCAGGAATTCATCCGTGACAGATTGCAGTTCATCCGGCGCGCCGTTCCGCCTTCAAACGGCACTATGTACAGCTCGCTATCGGGCCGCATGAGCAGGCCATTTTTGTTCTTGACGAACACGATCCACTTGCCGTCGGGCGAAACCTTAGGGAAATTGTTGCTCAATCCGTCGCCGCTCGCTCCCTGCACCGGCTCGGGCTTGCCGCCTTTACCGTTGTTGAACGGGATGCGGTACAGGTCGTATTGGATCTGTGTTTCGTCCGGAGAATTGGCGTACTCCGGCTCCTTCGCGCGCGGCGGAAAGGGATCCCGCGCCGCGGCGCGTGAGAACACCAGATACTTGCCGTCCGGGCTCCAGAAGGCGCTGGTCTGGACCATGCTGGAGTCGTCGGCGCCCGGCAGCGGGAGCAGCTTGCCGGTCGCCTTGCTGTACCACGAGAGAATGCCGCGCGTCGGGTAGAACACCTGTCCGAAGCCGTAGTCCTTGTAGAACCCGTTGAAGAGACGGTCGTCCACTCCCTTCATCTGCGCATCGGTGGGCTCGGTGGAGGTGATCAGGTACTGCCCGTCGGGCGACATCTGGCTCATGAACCCGAAGCGCTTCTTCGCCGGATCGTCGGAGAACGAGTTCCAGCGAATCACGTCTTCGTTGCGGATCGCGGTCGCCTTGCGGATCGGCACCAGCGCGTACAGGCCCTTGTCGTTTTGCGGGCCGTCCACGTCGATGCCCAGCCATTTGCCATCGCGCGAGAACGAGTGGCAGTTGGCGCAGGTGGGCAGTCCTTCCATCATCACGCGGCTACGCCCGGTCGCGAGGTCCATCAGACGCCAGGCGATCAGCGGCACTGCCCCCGGTGGAAGCGGGGCGATGACTCCGCGCTCCCCTTCGGGAAACGGAATCAGCGGCACGTCGCGGTAAAAGACGGGAGCGCCCACCGGGTCGCCGGAGACGCGCAGCGTGATTTGCCCGCTGGAAACCGGCTTCTTGGTCTTTTCATCCTCATAGCCGAGGAGCCGCACGGTAACCGGCTGCGCAACGCCGTGTTTCCTGACCTCGTCCCAGGTAGTGGCGTCCGCCTTCCAGGAGTGTCCCGCCTCCTGGTTGGGGGTGAGTTGCGGTGTGACGGCCCCGGCTTTGGCGCAGCGCTCATCGATTGGGCCGAGCTGCAGCCGCGGACCCTGCGATTTCACGCGCACGGGCTTGGCGCCATCGCCGAAGGTGAACTCGACGACCCAGACTTTGGCACGCGGGTCGGCATCGCGCCACTCGATCGTCGGGGGGACAAGGTCGGGCGGAAAGATGGAATTCGTTGCGGGGTAGTCGACAGTGATCGCGCCAGCCGCCGGTGGGGATTGCGGCGCCGGATGGGCCATCAGAATCGCGGCCGCCAGCAGGGAGGCGAGCGCGACACTTGCCAGCCTGACTCCCGGGCTCAGTCCGGGTATTCGGGTGCTCACCAGCATCTCTGTTTAGCCATCCGGGAGAATATGCGACCATTATATATCCAATTGCTCCAATCGGAGCCGATTATCACTATCGGCGATCTGGGCTGCCTGAGTCCTGCCGGCCTTGGAAGTGGCGCCTTACTTTAAGGGCTCCGCGCGGAACTTCAGGGACGCCTTGTCCAGCGGCGTTGCGACGTTGGCCGCCCCGCTGTTCGCCGGTGCGGCCGCGACGGGAACAAGCAGATACGACATGGAGGAATCCGAGCCCGAGATGCCGAGGAAATTGGGGCCGGCAGTCAACCCATTCGGCACGGTCACGTTGAGTTGATAGAGCCCGGAGTAAGTCGGCGCCAGACCGGCAAAATCGTTCGTCCCGGTTATCCCCGAGAAGGCTGCCCTATAGGGTCATTCGTGCGGCTATAAGTCTGGCTGAGCGGAAATAATTGTCAATAGACATTTTGGGAACAAATAGCCCCGATGTATACTCTCACTAGGAGGCGCTATGTCTCACCGCGCCGTCGCCATTCTTATCGGGCTCGCCTTTTCCACGGGAGTTGCTCAACGGAATCAGCCGCCGGGCGATTCTCCGCTAGTATTACGCTCCAACGCCCAGGAAGTCTTACTCGATTTCGTCGCGCGCGACAAGCACCAGAAGCTGGTTACGGATCTCCAGCCAGAGGATATTGAGATCCTCGAAGACGGAGCTCCTCAGAAAGTTCGCGGCTTCCGGTACCGCGGCGGGCAAGGGGAGCCAGCGCTTCGGGATGCCGACGCGTCAGCGCGCGCCATCGGCAGCACACCGCGGTATGCGGCACTTAGCCAAATCAACGTGGTCACTCTGGTTTTCGAAGGACTAAGTCCGGCAACCCGGACACAGGCCACTCAAGCCGCTAAAGACTTCCTGGCAAATGAGGTGGGATCGGACACTTATATCGGAATATTTACTCTCAATCAGCGACTGGCGCTCTTGCAACAGTACACCAGCGATCTCAAGCTCTTGAATCAGGCGGTCGATCGCGCGGCGAGCGGCGCCTATCAGACCTTCGCCAAAGACATGGAGGCCGTGGTTGTGCGCCTCAACAGCATCGACTCCGACCCTACGCAATTCCAGGCGATCCATCCGGGCTCCGCCGAAGAGCGGGGCCCGACCGCTGCTGACAGCGGGCACGCCACGTTCTTGAGGATGGAACGGGCGATGGCTGAGCTTACTATTAGAGTCATGTCCAACCAAGCCGGGAACCTGTCAATCGACGCGCTGCAGCAGTTGATTCACGCGCAGGCGCAACTGCCCGGCCGAAAGACCGTTATCTACTTCTCCGGGGGGTTGATTCTGCCTCCTGGACAACCGGAACGGTATCGGGCTGTCGTCAGCGCTGCGAATCGAGCCAACATCGCTTTCTACACCGTTGACCCCAGCGGGCTCAGCGCCCTTTCCCGGCGCAGAGTATCTTCCGTAACCGGCAAGGCGCTCCGTCTTGAGGCTTCCTTGCCTACTAACTATCAGGAGAACCTGCGTGAGCTAGCGGAAGATACCGGGGGATTCTCGATCACCGATACCAATGACATGCGCGTGCCCCTACGCCATGTGATGGAAGAAGTAAGGGCCCACTATGAGGCGACTTATGCGCCGGTTTCGTCGAATTACGACGGCCATTTCCGCAATATCGAAGTGCGTGCGCGAAGATCTGGTCTCAAGTTGCAGAGCCGGAAAGGCTACTTCGCGCTGCCGATGCTGGACGGGGAAGCCGTGGCCCCCTTCGAGATGGCCGCTTTGGCGGTGCTGGACAGCCGGCCATTGCCGCATGCCTTCGATTTTCATGCCGCTGTGCTGACCTTCCGCACGGCGGCGGGGGAAACCGAGTGCCGCGCGGTTTTCTCCGTTCCCAGCCGGGCTCTCCACTTTACAGAGGACGCGCAGGCGAAGAGTTTTCGCATCCACGTATCGTTCCTGGCGTTGGTGAAGGACGAGCAGGATCAGGTGGTGCGCAAAATTTCACGGGACCTGCCGTTTCAAGCGGCAGCCAGCCGAAGGCCGGAGTTCGAACGGGGCGAGGTGACCGTCACGCTGCCGTTGCGCCTTCCGCCGGGCCGGTATCACCTGGAAGCCGTGGCGAACGACCGGGACGGCGAAGCTGCCAGCACCACCAGAATCGCGCTTGTGATTCCCTCCGCGGCGGCAGGGGGCGGCATCGCGATGAGCGATCTGGTGCTGGTGCGCAGCGTCCAGCCTGCTGGCGACTATCGCGATGCTACGGACCCGCTGGAGTTCTCAGGCGGCAAAGTCACGCCGGAGATGAATTCTACGATCGCGAAGTCCAGTGGGGCCGAAGGCGTGTATTTCGTCGTGTATCCCGGCCCGGAGGCCAGCCCGGACGTGCGCATTGCGATCTCCCACAATGGCGGACTGGTGAACTCCGTACGCCCCAACTTGCCGCCGCCCGATGCCGATGGATCGCTTCGCGCGGTGAGCCGGATTCCCTTCGGCAGCCTCGCTCCCGGCGTCTATGAAATCACAGTCACGGCCGCACAGGGTAGCGCGACGGCCCGCCGCACGATGGCGGTCGCGGTGGAATAGAGAGTCAGCCCGCGGAATCAACGGGGCAGAGTCTAATTGGCCTCGCGCGTGGTGAGAACGACGGGATTGGGACGACAGAGTACCCGACGGCAGGGTGCTTAACTGCTTTGGGGATGGCAGCGTATTTCAAGGCGGTGAACGCTCCCTGGCGGTCGCGGCTCGGTACGGGCGCAGCGTGTTAGCGGGCAGTTATGTTCGTTCGGGGACATCGGTAACGGAGCCGCGACCGCGAGGGAGCGGACCGGGGTAACCATTCTCCCAAATCGGTCTAGCATCCCGGTGGCCCCGGCGGCAGCAGCCTCGCCACTTGAATAAGGCAGAATGCGTTGGGCACCCCTGCGCCAGCGAGATATCGTCGGCAGCCGCGGGATGCTAGACTCATGTTCGCGTAGTACCGATGCTTTCGAAATTCTGGGGATTCGCGAGTCGCCTGCCGCTGAGCAGCGCGGTTCTGCGCCAGGCAATGGCGATCTGCTCCCTCGTCCTGGCCTTGGCAACCGCGACAGCACCGGCAATGCCGCAGCCGAAGCAGGTCTCCCCGATCGCCATCGACTACCCCGCTGAAGGCTCCATCTTTCCGCCCGATATCGCCGCACCCACCTTTCTGTGGCGCGATGCGGAGGCGTCCGCGACCTTGTGGCGCATCGAATTCGCGTTGCCCGGCCGCAAGGACAAAGTGGATATCGTGTCCACCGGCGCCCTCTTGCAGGTGGGAGAATCCGACCCCGAATGCGTCGGCGCCGTGCCGCCGTCGCTGACTGCCGAGCAGGCGGCGGCGCATATCTGGAAGCCGGACGCGGCCATCTGGGAGGCTCTCAAGAAGGGCTCCAGTCAGGCGCCGGTCACGCTTACCATCCGCGGGTTTCGCGGAGCGCACGATAGCCAGGCGGTCTCTCTCGCCCGCGTCACGATCGCCACCTCCAAGGATCCGGTGGGCGCACCCATCTTCTACCGCGATGTGCCGCTGATTGTTTCGCCCACCGAGAAAGGGGTGATCCAGCCGCTGCCGGCTTCCGCCATTCACCTGGTGAAGTGGCGGCTGCGCAACATCGCCGAACCGCAAAGCAAGGTGGTGATGGATAACCTTCCCACCTGCGCGAACTGTCACTCTTTTTCGCGTGACGGCGGCACCATGGGCCTGGACGTCGACGGGCCACAAAACGATAAGGGCATGTACGCCCTGGTTCCGGTGGCGAAGAACATGACGATTCGCAATCAGGACGTGATCCGGTGGAGTTCATTCCAGGATCGCCAAGCCGGCAAGAGCCTTGCTCCGGCCGTGAAGCGGTTCGGCTTTATGTCCCAGGTTTCGCCGGACGGCCGCTACGTGGTGACGACCATCGAGGATCCGCAAATCCAGTCGGTCCATCAAACGCGCGGGTTAGTGCGCGGACTGGCGGATCGCTTCTTCAACGCGGGGTACAGCGATTACCGGTTCGGCCAGGTCTTCTATCCCACGCGCGGAATCTTGGCCTACTACAGCCAGGAGACGGGAAAGTTGCGGCCTCTGCCTGGCGCCGACGACCCGCGGTATGTGCAGGCGTCGGCCTTCTGGTCGCCCGACGGGAAGTATCTGATCTTCAGCCGCGCCGAAGCGCGCGATCCCTATCCGCCCGGCTTTGCGATGCCGACTTACGCCAACGATCCGCACGAAGCCCAGATCCAGTACGATCTCTATCGGATTCCATTCAACGATGGCAAAGGTGGGGTGGCCGAGCCTATCGCCGGCGCTTCGGGGAACGGCAAGAGCAACAACTTTCCCAAGGTCTCGCCGGACGGCCGCTGGATCGTATTTGTCCAATGCCAGAACGGCTTGTTGATGCGCCCCGACAGTCAGTTATATATCGTGCCGTTTGCGGGCGGCCCTGCGCGGCTGTTGCACTCCAACACCAGGCTGATGAACTCCTGGCACAGTTTCTCGCCGAACGGTCGATGGCTGGTGTTTTCCTCCAAGGCACGCTCGCCGTACACCCAGATGTACCTGACGCATATTGACGATAACGGGGAGGACAGCCCCGCCATTCTAGTGGAGAACTCCACCGCGGCCAACCGTGCCGTCAACATCCCCGAGTTCGTCAATATACCGCCGGACGGGATCGCCAAGATCGATCCGCAGGCGACGGAATTCTATCGGCTCTTCGACATCGCCACCGAATTGGGCAACAAGGCGCAGTACCAACAGGCAGTGGCCACCTGGAATCAGGCGCTGGAACTCAGCCCTGACGACGCCAAGGCGCACAATAGCCGGGGAGTCGCTTTGGCGGCGACAGGCGGGACGGCGGACGCGGCGGCGGAATATCGAAAAGCCATGGAGCTGGAGCCCGACTATGCCGACAGCTACTCCAACCTCGGGATTCTCTATGCCCAGTCGGGCGACTTGGAACACTCGATTCCGCTGCTCCAAAAGGCGCTGGAATTGAGCCCGTGGGACGCCAAAGCGTACAGCAATTTGGGAAACGCGCTGGCCACCGCGGGCAGAATCGAGGAATCGATTTCATACTCCAGGAAGGCCGTCCAACTCAGCCCCGACGATCCGGAGGCCAACGCCAACCTGGGGGTGGGACTGGCGCGGTCCGGCAAACTGGACGAAGCGATCGAGCGCTTTCAGAAGGCGCTGACGGGAGCGCCGGACTCGGCGGCGATCCACGCGAACCTGGCGGGCGCGTTGATCGAGAAAGGGCGGATGGACGAGGCCATCCCGCACTTCGAGCAGGCGCTGAAAAGCGAGCCGGATTCACTCCCGTTGAGCTCCGCGATGGGCCGTTTACTGGCGGCCACCGGGCGCTTTGCCGAAGCCATCCCGTATCTGGAAAAAGCGGCGGGGAGCGGGGAGCCGGACCTGCTCGGAATGCTCTCGGCGGTGTACGCGCGGACCGGCCGGATCGAAGATGCGCTGCGGGTGGCGCGCCGCGGCTTGCAGATAGCCACCGAACGGCATGAAATCGAACTCATGGCCGCGCTGGAGAAGAGCGTCAAAGCCTACGAGGCGGCTCTGCCGAAGCGTCAATAAGAGTTAGGCCGGGCACTCTTTATGGTCATTTAAGTCCTCTTACTCCGCTCTATCCTTGTACCGGCAAGAATAGCCGCATCCGCATTGCTTGCACCCGGCCCTGCCGGAGCGGGCTGAGAGGCAAGCCTTACCGAGCCGCGGCCGCGAAGGAGCGGTTGAACTTAAATCAGGCAGTTCAGCTGCACTCGGCCAGGTACAGTCCTTGCTGCCTGCAATTTCAAACTGCGGCGCAGCTCACCTTTCTGGTGAGGATCGCCGTTGTCGCAAGCGGTTAGCCGTAGGCCGATCGGCGATTCGCCCGGCCCCGGCCGCGAAGGAGCGGTTGAATTTTGCCAGTCCCTTTGAAGCCAGTTCGCCGCTTCCCCCGCCACTTGATATTCTGAGTCCAGTATGGCGAAGTCAATCTGGCTGTTTGCAGGTGCGGTGCTAGCGGCCTCGATGGCGGTGGCGCAGGAAAGCCCGGAGCAGATCGTGCAGCGGGCGGTGGCGCTGCATCAATCGGGCGACCCGGAGAAGGCGATTCCGCTGTATCGGGAATTCCTGCGGCTGCAACCTCAGGAGGCGCAGATTCGGTCCAATCTCGGCGCCGCGCTGGCCAGTACGGGGCGCTATGACGAGGCGATCGCCGAGTATCGCCAAGCGATCAAAGGGCTTCCCGGCGATCCGCGCATCCGGCTGAACCTGGCGCTCTCGCTCTACAAGGCAGGACAGATTTCGGAGGCTGCCAAGGAGTTGGAACCGCTGCATGCCGCGCAACCCAAGAATATGCAGGTAACCGATCTGCTGGCCGATTGCTGGCTGCGGCAAGGGCAGAACAACAAGGTGATCGCGCTGCTGACCCCGACGGAAGCCGATCAAACGGACTTGGCCGCGGCGTACATGCTGGGGACCGCGCTGCTGCAAGAGAAGAACCTGGATAAGGGACAGCAGATCATCGATCGAATCCTGCGCAACGGCGATTCCGCGGAGGCCCGTTTCCTGATGGCCACCGCCAAGCTCAATGCCCTGGACTTCAACGGTGCGATCGCGGACCTGCAGAAGGCGGCGGTATTGAATCCCAACCTGCCGGATGTCTACTACTTTCTTGGCCTGGCGCACAAAGAAGTGGGCGACCAGGCCGCGGCGCGGAAAGACTTCGAGCAGGAAATTTTCCAGAATCCCAACGATTTCGGCTCCAACTTGAACCTCGCCCTGATGCTCAAGGAAGACAACGATTTTGCGGGAGCGACACGGCTACTGGACCGTGCGCTGCGCGTACGCCCCGGCGATCCAGGGGCACTCTATCAGGTGGCTACCATCGACCTGGCGGCGGGCAAGATCGACGAAGCCCGAGTCAAACTGGAGAGCATCCTCAAAGAGTCCCCGCAATTCATCGAAGGGCATATTACGCTGGCCACGGTCTACTATCGGCTGAAACGCAGGGAGGATGGCGACCGGGAGAAGGCCCTGGTGCAACAACTCAATGCCGAAAAAGAGGCCAAAGAGGCACGGGATAAGGATAAGGGAAAGTAAGTTGTAGGACATGCTGCAGCTTGTCCAGGCGAGCGCAGCTTGCCTCTTGAGTGTGGCAGCCAATCCGGGCTGCAGGCAACCTTTCAATTCGACCGCTTGCTGCGGCCGGGCTGCCGCCCGGCGGACAAGCTGAAGCATGTCCTACATGCGCTCTTCGACGGTAAGGATTTGATCGGCCGTTACATTGAGCAGCGTCTGGCGAATCCCACTGGGCCAGCGGATTTCGACCGACGCAATCTTCGTCTCGGCGCCCAGGCCGAAATGCACACGCTTGTCGCTCGAAGACATGAACCCCACGCTGACGGCGACATGGTTGTACAGCACCCTGCCGGAACCGGTGGTGACCTTGACCTGCGCTCCGATGGCATCGCGCGCACTCTTGTGCCCGATCAGGTTCAACAGCAGCCAGTGGTTGCCGCTATCGGCGGTATTCATGAGGATCCGCGGGCGCTCATTGAGCGACGTCACCACGATGTCCTGGGCTCCGTCGTTGTTTAGATCGCCGAAGGCCGAACCCCGCTGGTACCCCACATGCAAGAAGTCTTTGCCCATGTCATCGGAGACGTCCACGAACGTTTTGCCGTCCACGTTCTCGAACATGGTGTCGTGCTGCGCCGATTTCTCGTTCACCTGGTCCACATCCCCATTGGCCGAGAAAATATCCTTCCAACCGTCGTTGTTATAGTCGATGAATCCGTTGCTCCAGCCCGAATAGGGCGTACTCAGTTTCTGCACCTTCGATGCATAGGAATTGTGGTCGAACCCGTCTCCGTTGTTTCGCAGGAGTCCCCAGATCTGCCCCGCCAGATTGTTATAAAAGATATCCACCTTGCCGTCGTTATTGAAGTCCTTGGCATCGCTGCCCATGGAAGAGCCGACGTGCGCATTCTCGTTATAGGCCACGCCTAACTCGAGGCCACGTTCCTCAAATGTTCCGTTTCCCTTGTTTATGAAGAGAGCATTCGGTTCGGTATCGTTGGCGATGAACACGTCCAGGAGGCCGTCGCCGTTGAAGTCGGCGATGGAAATACCCATTCCCTTGCCGGGCGCGGCGCCGAAGCCGGATTTCTCGGTAACGTCTTCGAATTTGCCGTGACCCAGATTGTGGTAGAGGCGGTGAGGCACGCTCTGGTACTTGCGCGGGTCGCAATAAAAATCCTTCTCACCCATGGTGCAGCGGATGTCGGTCTCCGGGGTCCAGATAGTGTAATTGGAGACGATCAGGTCGAGGAGGCCATCGTTGTCGTAGTCGAACCAGGCCGCCTCCACGCTAAGCGTATTCGGCGGCTTGCCGATGCCGGAGGCCGCAGTCACATCCGTGAAGGTGCCGTCTCCGTTGTTGTGATACAGGGTGTTTCTTCCGGCGGCGCAAATGAACAGGTCCGGGTGTCCGTCGTTGTCGTAATCGCCCACCGCCACGCCGAAGTTGAAGTCCAGCTTGTCTCCCAGCAGCCCGGCTTTCGCGGTGACGTCCTCAAACGTGCCGTCGCTCTTCTGGTGCAGCAGGCAGTTGTAGTACGAAGCGTCGGTCTTGTTGAGTTCGGGCAGCTTCGCGCCGTTGGTGAAGAAAATGTCCATCCGCCCGTCGCTGTCGTAATCGAAGATGGCCACTCCGCCGCACATGGGCTGCGGGAAGTACTTCCGGGTCACCAGGCTGTTATTGGATTTATAGGAAAAGGCTGAGTGGCCGGCGGCATCCACGAACCCCGGCCGTTTGGCCGGCGCGGGTGGACTGCCGCTTAGAAGAGTTAGGCATACGAACACCGCCATCGCCGCTATCGCCAGCACCGTCGCTCTCTTCAGACCGCCCTCCGCACTCCAAAGTATCACCTCTGCGGGAATCCTGCTAGACTCGTCGAAATGAGCATAGGCACGCTGAAGAGTACTGCGCCGCGCCGGCCGGCCCTCATCAGCCTCGTCTTGATTGTGGCGGCGATTTCGATCTCCATCGCCGCTCCCGCCGCGGGTCCTATCGTATTTGAGGAGATCGCGGCTAAGTCCGGCCTAGTCTTCGTTTCCAACAGCTCTCCTACTCCCAACAAGAACCAACCCGAGACCATGGTGGCAGGTGTGGCGCTCCTGGATTACGATAACGATGGCTTCCTGGATATCTATGTGGTGAACGGCGCGGCCATCCCTTCGCTTCGCAAGGAGGGCCCGCAGTATTGGAACCGCCTTTACCACAATAACCATGACGGTACCTTCACCGACGTCACCGAGAAGGCCGGTTTGGCC
>Ga0182030_10012907_pt1 | contig 16684 bp, 14 predicted proteins | sample 812S3MmetaG_FD_121299 | JGI IMG/M metagenome (GOLD analysis project Ga0182030, IMG submission 121299) | Permafrost microbial communities from Stordalen Mire, Sweden - 812S3M metaG (Illumina Assembly) | ecosystem: Environmental > Terrestrial > Soil > Wetlands > Permafrost | place: Sweden...
CGCGACCGCGGCACCCGGAAAAACTTATGGGTGTATCCGCCCGAGCCGGTGTCGGTCGGACAGGTCAGCCGCTCTTTGCTTTTCGGGTCATGCAGCGCGTCATAGAGCCGCGCGACCGAGCGAATGGCGTTGCGAAACGCCGGATGCGTCGTGACATCGGCGACACGCTCGCCATCGATATAAACCTCACGCCCATCGCGCAAGCTCTCGATGTATTCGGTGCCCGTGAACGGACGGCGTTTGTCGGCGATGAAATCCTCAGGGCGCATGGTCGTTCTCCGCGAAGGAGCCGTCTCCGCGGCGAACGCGCGCCGCGGAGACCCGGAACCTTACAACGGTTTCAACGGCGGCTCGACACCTTCCGGCAGCGGCACCTGCGCCACATTCAACACCATCGACACGAGACTGTAATAACCGACCGCGCCGACCAGATCCATCACGCCCCGCTCCCCGAAGCGGTCGAACACCGCCTGATAGCGCGGATCCGGCACCTGACCCGTACCCAACAGCGACATCACGAACTCGTAGACGATCATTTCGTCCGACGACATAGCCTCCGGCCGGCGTCCGTTCGCCACCGAGTCCAGAATGGCCGGGCTTAATCCCGCGTCGATGCCGAGCTTACGATGCGCGTAGAATTCGTACTGCGCGCCCCATTTGCGCCCCGCCATGCAAATCGCCAGCTCATTCAACGGCGCCGGAATGGAACTGCCGAAACGCACGTAAGCGCCGACCCGCTGCACCAGATCGCACAGTTGCGGGCTGCGCATCAGCGCGTTGAAAGGCCCGCGCAGCCCGGAGCCACGCGGCCCGGACTGGATCGCTTCCGCGACCTGCCGTTGTTCGTCCGTCATCGTCTCCGGCGATAGGTCCGGAAAGCGCCTCTCACTCATCGAATTCTCCTGTGGTTCTTGGGGGTCAGGGCATCGCCGCGGTGCTGCCACCATCGACGACGATTTCAGTGCCGGTGATGAACTTCGCCTCATCCGAGGCGAGGAACAGCACCGCGTGCGCCACGTCCCACGCGTCGCCCATGTGTCCCATGGGCACGGCGGCGTTGCGGGCATCGATGAGTTTCTGAAGGTCATTACCGCCGACCGTGCGGGCCAGCCGGGTCTCGACCAATGGCGTGTGCATCAGGCCCGGCACAACCGTGTTCACCCGGATGTTCTGCTTGGCATAAGTCCCGGCGACCGAGCGCGACAACTGGATCACGCCGGCTTTCGACGCGCTATAGCCGACATGCGACCGGCCGCTGAGAAAATCGTTCCGCATTCCGGCCACCGAGGCGATGTTGACGATCGCGCCCTTGCCCTGTTCCAGCATCACCGGAATGGCATATTTACAGCCGAGAAACGCCGTCTTCAGATTGAAGTCGATCTGCCGGTCCCAGACTTCTTCGGTCATCGCGACCGGGTCGCCGGGCGCCGAGCCGCCGACGTTGTTGACCAGGATATCGATGCGCCTGAAACGAGTGACGCAGGCCTGGACCATCTCCTGAACATCCGCCGCGATCATCATATCGCTTCGGTGCACATGGGCGGTGCCGCCTTCTTTCTCGATGATGGCCTGAGTTTCGCGAACGGCGTCCTCGTTGATATCGACCAGGAACAATTCGGCGCCCTGTCGCGCCAGCAGGGTCGCGGTTGCCTTCCCGTTGCCCCAGCCAGGTCCGACCGATCCGGCACCGGTGACGATCGCGACCTTTCCCTTCATGCTCAGCACGCGGTTTCCTCCCATGCGCGGCCGGAAGATGACAGCCAAGGCGGCGGAAGGCCAGAGGCAGCCGCCCGGAAGCGCCCGCCGAGACCAGCGCGGGGGTCGTGACTCGCGCCGGAAGGCGGGCTAGGACTCGCCCGTGATCACCGGGGGGCCCTCAGCGGGCCTGTCCCTTTCGGGGAGTGAGAAAATCATGACGATCAAAGTTGGCGATACAATTCCGTCGATGAAACTGATGATGGCAACGGCGGACGGACCGAAAGAAGTGTCCACCGACGATATCTTCAAAGGCAAGAAAGTGGTGCTGTTCGCGGTGCCAGGCGCCTTTACCCCGACATGTAGCGCCAAGCATCTGCCCGGATTCGTGCAGAACGCCGACGCGTTGAAGGGCAAGGGCGTCGATACCATCGCCTGCATTTCCGTCAACGATGCGTTCGTCATGGGCGCCTGGGGCAAGGACCAGGGCACCGGCGACAAGGTCCTGATGCTCGCCGACGGCTCCGCCATGTTCGCCAAGGCGCTCGGCCTGGAGATGGACATCACGGCGCGCGGCATGGGCGTGCGCAGCCAGCGTTACGCGCTGGTCGCCGAAGACGGCAAAGTGACCCATCTGGGTGTCGAGGCCCCCGGCGGCTTTGAAGCCAGCAAGGCGGAAACGATCCTCGGCGTCGTCTGACCAACGATAGCGGACAGCCGGCGCGCGAGCGGACACCGGCTCTGTTCAAAAGTCACCACTGAAAACCCGGCGGCGCGCGCAACGCCCGCCGGGTTTTTCGATGGCCGCCCGGCGTCGGCGCGCCACCGTCCGCGCGCGCTTGTCACTCCGCCCCCGCGAGCGCACCATCCTAGGCAAATACGTCCCATCAGGAGGGTCCAAAAATGCCGGAGCATGATCTCGTCATTCGCGGCGGCAGCGTCGTCGATGGCACCGGACGCGCGTCTTTCCAGGCCGATGTCGCGATCAAGGACGGTAAGATCGCTCAAATCGGCGTCGTCGCCGGAACCGGCGCGGAGGAAATCGACGCGAAGGGGAAACTCGTCACGCCCGGCTTCGTCGATATCCACACGCATTACGACGCCCAGGCGGTTTGGGATCCGCATCTGGCGCCGAGTTCATGGCATGGGGTGACGACCGTCGTCATGGGCAATTGCGGCGTCGGCTTCGCGCCGTGCAAACCCGCCGATCGGGACCGGCTGGTCGAGTTGATGGAAGGCGTCGAGGACATTCCCGGCGCCGTCATGAACGAAGGCCTCAGGTGGGAATGGGAAACCTTCGGCGAATACCTTGATGCTCTGGACCGCAAGCCGCGCGACGTCGATATCTGCGCCCTGCTGCCGCACGCCGCCGTGCGGGTCTTCGTGATGGGCGACCGCGCGATCAATCTGGAAAACGCCAACCAGGGCGACATCGCGCAAATGCGAGAGATCGCGCGCGAGGCGATGCAAGCCGGTGCCTTCGGCTTCTCCACCTCGCGCAGCATTTCGCACAAGACGTTGAAAGGCGATCCAACCCCCACGCTGCAAGCCCAGGAAGACGAGTTGACGGGCATCGCACTGGGCATGAAAGACGCCGGCTCGGGCATGCTGGAAATCGTGTCGGAATGGGCACCGGATCCTGACGCCGAATTCGCCATGGTGCGGCGGATCACCGAAGCCAGCGGTCGCCCGACCGTCTTCACGCTCACGCAACGGCATGCGAGGCCCGAGGTGTGGCGCGATCTGCTGCGCTACGCCGACAAGGCCGCCGCGGATGGTGTGCCGATCCGTCCGGTGTTTGGGCCTCGGGCGACGGGTGCGTTACTTGGGCTGTCAGGCAGCCAGAACCCGTTCTCGGGCACCAGGACGTATCAGACGATCGCCCATTTGCCGCTGACGGAACGCGTGGCCCGGATGCGCGATCCGGAAATCCGGAAAAAGATCCTCAGCGAGGATCCGAAAGAATTCAACAAATTCCCGCTGTTTCATCGCCTGCGGTGGGATCTCATGTTCCGGTTCGGCAACCCTCCGATCTACGCGCCGAAAAAAGAGGACAGTTTCGCCGCGATCGCCGCGCGCGAAGGGCGCACGCCGGAGGAGGTGACATACGACGCCCTTCTGGAAAGCGATGGCACCGACTTCATCTATACGACCATCTCCAGCTATGCGTACGGCGATCTGTCCATGGCCGAAACGTTGCTGCACAACCCCAACTGCATCATGGGACTGGGCGATGGCGGCGCGCACGTCGCTTTCATTCTGGACGCGGGATTCCAGACCTGGATGCTGACCCATTGGGGCCGGACACTGAACAAATTCACGCCGGAAGAATTGATCCGGCGTCTGACCTCCGACACCGCCGGCGCCGCCGGCCTTTACGATCGCGGCATCTTGCGCCCCGGCATGAAGGCCGATGTGAACGTCATCGACTGGGACCGTTTGGGCGCTGGAAAGCCGTATATCGCGCACGACCTACCGGCCGGCGGAAAGCGGTTGTTGCAGGAGGTGTACGGTTACGAAGCGACGATCGTTTCGGGTCAGATAACTTACCGGGAAGGCCACGCGACGGGCGCGCTGCCCGGGAAGTTGGTGCGAGGGCCTCAGGCGGCCTGACCGGCCGGCCCGGCGCAAAAAAAACGGCCCCGAATTCGCGTTCGGGGCCGTTTCCGTTTCATTGATCGGTGACCGAAAGTCTTGACTCGTGCCGTCAACCCGTCATCACCGGGCTCGACCCGGTGATCTTTCGCCGCACGTGCCGCGCCAGATGACCGGGTCGAAATCCGGCCATGACGAAGAGGGCATGTGACGACCGGTCAGAAATTTAATTCCATTGGTTCTACTTCAACCAACCCGCCAAAACCGCCAGCAGCAGCAGCGCCACGATATTGGAAATCTTGATCATCGGGTTCACCGCCGGGCCCGCCGTATCCTTGTAAGGATCGCCAACGGTATCGCCGGTCACCGCCGCTTTATGCGCGTCGGAGCCTTTGCCGCCGTGGTGCCCTTCCTCGATATACTTCTTCGCGTTGTCCCAGGCGCCACCGCCCGAGGTCATCGAGATGGCAACGAACAGGCCGGTCACGATGGTGCCCAGAAGCATCGCGCCCAGGGAGGCGAACGCCGCCGCCCGGCCCGCGATGATATCGATCACGACCCACAGCACGATTGGCGCCAGCACCGGCAGCAAGGACGGCGCGATCATCTCCTTGATCGCGGCCTTGGTCAGCAGGTCCACCGCGGTGCCATATTCCGGCTTCGCGGTGCCCTCCATGATGCCCGGGATCTCCCGGAACTGACGGCGCACTTCCACCACGACCGCCCCGGCCGCGCGGCCCACCGCCGTCATGCCCATCGCCCCGAACAAATAGGGCAGCATGCCGCCGATGAACAACCCGATCACCACGAAGGGATTGGTCAGGCTGAAATCCATCTTCAGCGTCGGGAAGTAGTGCGTCAGATCCTGCGTATACGCCGCGAACAACACCAGCGAGGCGAGACCCGCCGAACCGATCGCATAGCCCTTCGTCACCGCCTTGGTCGTGTTGCCGACGGCGTCCAAAGCGTCCGTCGTGACACGGACTTCCTTGGGAAGGTCCGCCATCTCGGCGATGCCGCCCGCGTTATCGGTCACCGGTCCATAGGCATCCAACGCCACGATCATGCCGGCCAGCGACAGCATCGTCGTCGCCGCCACCGCGATCCCGAACAGGCCCGCCACCATGAAGGTGATGATGATGCCGATGCTGATGACCACGACCGGCAGCGCGGTCGCCTCCATCGAAATCGCCAGCCCCTGGATCACGTTGGTGCCGTGCCCGGTCGTGGAACTCTGCGCGATCGAGCGCACAGGCCGGTACTCGGTCGATGTGTAGTATTCGGTGATCCACACGATCGCTCCGGTCACCGCCAAGCCGACCAGCGCGCAGATGAACAGATCCATACCGGTCACCGAGCCACCGCCGGTCACCTGCAGCGGGGTGCCGAAGCCGATAAACCCTTCGATTACGATGGCGACGCCGACGATCGACAGGGCGCCGGTCACGAGCAGACCCTTGTACAGCGCCCACATGATCCCGTTGTCCGGCCCGAGTTTCACGAAATACGTCCCGACGATCGAGGTCAGGATGCATATGCCGCCGATGCCCAGAGGCAGCATCAGCAGAGCGTCCCGCGTCGCGCCGGTGAAGAAGATCGCCGCCAACAGCATGGTGGCGACGATCGTGACCGCGTAGGTCTCGAACAGGTCGGCCGCCATACCGGCGCAGTCACCAACGTTGTCGCCCACGTTGTCGGCGATCACGGCGGGATTGCGGGGGTCGTCCTCGGGGATCCCGGCCTCGACCTTACCCACCAGATCGGCGCCCACATCGGCGCCTTTTGTGAAGATCCCGCCGCCCAGACGGGCGAAGATGGAGATCAGCGACCCGCCAAAGCCCAGAGCGACCATCGCCTCAAGCACAGGGCGAATGTCGGCGTCAGGCGCCATGCCCGAGCGCAGCACGAAGTAATAACCGGCGACGCCCAGAAGCCCGAGTCCCACCACCAGCATGCCGGTGATCGCGCCCGCCTTGAACGCCACGTCCAGACCCGCCGCGAGGCCGTTCCGGGAAGCCTGAGCGGTGCGGCAGTTGGCTCGCACCGACACGTTCATACCGACGTAGCCGGCGGCCGCGGACAGCACAGCGCCGATGACGAAGCCGATGGCCACGTGCAGCCCCAATAACGCCGCGAGAATGATCAGGATGACCACGCCGACGATGCCGATCGTCATATATTGCCGGTTCAGATAGGCGCGGGCGCCTTCCTGGACGGCCGCGGCGATCTCTTGCATCCGGGCATTGCCGGGATCCTGCGCGAGCACTTGCCGGGCGGTGATCAGGCCGTAGATCAACGCCGCGACACCGCAGGCGAGGATCAAAATTTGGGCCGCTTGCATCCGAGGTGTTTCCCCTTGTCAGGTCTCATGGACGGGCCTGGGATGCGCGCGAGCGCGCCCGCCCAGGGCCCTGGGTGGAAGTTGGCGCGGCGGTATGCCAGTTCCTTTGCCGGTAAGCAAATGGCCGTCGCTGGCGCTTCGCGGGGTCCAGGCGGCGGCCAGCTTCCGGTGTCAGGCGGCGGCCTGCTCCTGCTCGAGATGCACGTAGTTTCGCGTCGCGTACCAGAGAGCGTATTCGTCATATGTAATCGGCGGGTACTTCGGTGGGTTATCCGGCGACTGACAGGTAGGCAGGCAACTGATCATCGTGTCGGGATGGGTGTCGAAGAAGAACGGAATCGCATATCGCGCGCGGCCCGAGCTGTTGATCGCCCGATGCGGGGTCGAAAGAAATCGATCGTTGGTCCACCGCCGCAGGAGATCGCCGCCATTGACGATGAACGCGTCCGGATCCGCCGGAACATCCAGCCAGGTTTCGTCCGGCAGCCGGATCGACAGGCCGGGCACGGCGGAGGGCGCCAATAGCGTCATGAACCCGGAGTCGGTGTGCGGAGCGATGCTGAACTCGTTATCCTCATACGACGGCCGCGGCGGATAGTGGGTGAACCGCTGGATCATGTTCGGTTCGGCGAACATGGGATCGAAATAATCCGCCGGCAGATCGAGCGCGACCGCGTAAACGCGCAACAGTCTTTTGCCCACGGCCTCCATTGCCGCCATGTAGGCCAAAGCGGTCTCGCGAAAGCCCGGCAGGTCCATGGGCCACTGATTGAGACCGCGAAAGCGCTTGTTGGTGATGACATCAGGATCATCCGGCGTCCGCTCGCGCCGCACGAAGTATGCCTCGTTTACACTGGGCCTGGTGTTGTTGTTGACCTTCGAACTGCGGGCGATGGAGCCGCCCATGGGCATATATCCAATCGTGTGTTCGTTGATCCTGAGCGCGAGTTTCTTCTCGAGCGTCTGCGCGTGAAACCGCTCGCACTCCGCGAAGGCGGCATCGATCAGGGAGCGCGGCACGCCGTGGCCGCGCAGCATGTAAAAGCCGACATTTTCGAACGCGTGGCGCAACTCACGCCCGAGCCGCGGCAGGTCATCCATGTCGCCGGCGAAATAGCGGGAAACGTCGAGGATCGGGATCATGCGCGGGCTTCCTTCGCCAACTGCGGCAAACATGCCAGAGGCGATTGGTCCCCGCAAATGCCCATGCGAACTCTTCGTACGCGCTTTCCAGCATTGCCGGCGATCCCCTCCGATTCCGGTGATCGCAGGGTCGCGCCGATGAAACCCGGCCACCCGGATCGCGACGAAGACAGCGCCACTGTCTTTGTAGGCCTGTCCCGCGACGGCGCTTTCGGCACGTTTATGGCCAAAATTGGCGTATCCGGCTCCGCCGCGCTACAGTTAAGAAAATTTCGCCTTAGGAGGACGCCATGCTGACCGCCGCTCAGATCAAAGAATACAATGAAGTCGGCGCAATCGTTGTTCCCGACGTGCTGACGCCGGAAGAAGTCGCGCGGCTCAGCGCCGTGACCGATGGCTTCGTGGAGCGGGCGAGAGGACTGACCGGTCACACCGACGTCTACGACCTCGAAGACAGCCATTCCGCGGAGAACCCTCGGGTGCGGCGTATCAAGGCCGCGCACGCGCAGGATCCCGCGTACGGCGCGCTGACACGGCATCCGAAGATCATCGCCGTGCTGAAGGACCTGTGGGGGACGGATATTCGGTTTGATCAGGCGAAGCTGAACATGAAATGCGCCGGCTTTGGCGCTCCCGTGGAATGGCACCAGGACTGGGCTTTTTATCCCCATACCAACGACGATCTCGCCGCTGTCGGCGTCATGTTCGACGACATGGCGATGGAGAATGGCCCGCTGATGATCATTCCGGGCAGTCATCGGGGCCCGATTTACGACCATCACGCCAACGGCGTGTTCTGCGGCGCGATGGACCCGGAAAATCGCGACGTCGACTACAGCAAGGCCATCCCGCTTTTGGGCAAGGCCGGCTCCATCACGGTGCACCACGTGCGCGCGGTGCACGGCTCGGCGCCGAACGTTTCGGATCGAGATCGGCGCCTGCTGCTGTTTCAGTTCCGGGCCGCCGACGCATGGCCCATTCTGGGTTTTCCCGGCGGCATCGAGAAGTTCAACGACCTGATGGTCGCCGGTCAACCGCGCGAGCCCCGGTTGGAGCATGTGCCGGTGAGACTCCCACTGCCGCCCGCCGCGAAACAAGGTTCGCTGTATGAGAATCAAAAAGGGATGAAGAACCGCTTCTTCGACATTCCCGAAGCAGCGCGCGCCACCGAGATGGCGAAGTGAATCCCCGTCTTCCTGTCGAGCCGATCTTCGATCAAACGCCGCATCTGTTTGGCGACGGCCCGCCGGATCCGGTGATCTACGACGCGTCGGCGAAAGCGTTACGCCAGCGTAGCGTGAATTTCGTCGCCAAACGTTACGTCGATATGATGTTTGTCAGCGGTCTGGACCGTGCCACCGCCGACCGGCATTTCCGCCCGCGCGCCGCCATGGTGCCAGGCGGACTGAGCGGGCGCCCGGCGGGTATCTCGGTGCAGGACGCTTTGCTGGAGGCGCACAAAACCGGCCGCCTCACGGTCGAGACCGATCCGAGCGATCGCCGCGTGACAGTCACCTGGAGCGACCCGGATCACGGCGAGGCTGTCAGTGGCAGCGCCATCGCGCGTCTTGGTTATGGCGGCATCGTCCTGGGCTCGCATCGTGCGCTTTGGTTTGAGGCGCACGCGATCGCCCGGGGAACCGGCGATGCCGGGCGCGCCTGGCCGGCAGGGGACGCGGTCGAAAAGCCGCAGCCCGCTCCGGCGTCGATGACCGCGGCGCTGGACGCGTTCTTCACCAGTTCGCCAGGCACCTACGGAGTTCTGATCGGCACCCCGGAGCGCGTTCTGCTCGAGCGCTACAGCCCGTTCGGCGCCGTGGATCGGGCGACGCCAAGCTGGTCGATGACCAAGGCCATAACCTGCACGTTGCTCGGCCGCATGATACATGAGGGCTGGTTTCATTCGGTGCATGATCCCGCTCCGGCGCCGTTGTGGCGCGATCCGCGCGGAATTCATCGTTTGATCACACTCGACCATTTGGTTCGCATGCGCTCGGGCCTGGGATTTCCGGCGCGGCATGAGGATGGCACGGCCACGCTCGGTTTCGAGAACAGCGCCGTGTACCAGGACGCGGCGGACGCGTTCGACATGGCGCAACGCTCGATCGTCGCCACGGTGCCAGGCGCGGTGTTTCGTTACGTGAACAGCGGCATGAATGTGATGGGGGCCGTCATCCGCGATCAGATCGAGCGCCGAGGTTTGTCCTATCACCAGACCGTCTACGCCATGCTCGCCGACCGGTTGGGTACGAGCAGCTACCAGCACTCCGCCGATATGGCCGGCAACTTCATCGGCTCCGGCGCAGGCTTCGCCACGGTGCGGGATTACGCCAAACTCGGCGTACTGTACTTGAACGATGGCGTTTGGAACGGGGAGCGTTTGTTGCCTCCGGGATGGGTCGACTACGCGACGAACGCGACACACACCGGCACCAGCTACGCGGCCTGTTTTCGCACCAATATCGACGGACGTTTCCCCTCGTTGCCGCCGGAAACCGCCTGGGCCGCCGGCGCGTCGGACAACCGGGTCTTCATTCTGCTTCGGCATCGCCTGACAGTCGCCGTGACCAACGAAACCGATCATCCGATGGATCTGACCGCGCTGGACCGGATGATCGCCACCGCCATCGACACATTCGCCTGAGGAACCAGAACCATGACCGTTCGCAACATCGCCCGCGAGAAACTCGAGAAAGATCAGTTGTCGCTTGGGGTCGGCGTCCGTCTGACCCGCAGTGTGGAGATCGCCGCCGCCATGGCCTCGGCCGGGTTCGACTGGCTGTTCCTGGACATGGAACATGGCACGATGTCGCTCGATGCCTGCGCGCAGATCGCCGCCGCCGCGCTGGACGCGGGGATCACGCCGATCGCGCGCGTGCCAAACGGACAATATTCGATTGCCACGCGGGCGCTGGACAATGGTGTGCTCGGCATCGTCATGCCGCACGTCGAAACCGCCGCCGAAGCGCGGGAGGTCGTGGAGAAGCTGAAATATCCGCCGGTCGGTCATCGCTCGATGGGCGGCACGGGGCCGCATTACGGTCTACGGAATGTCAGCGTTGGAGAGGCGGCGAAAGAGTTGAATGCGGCGAACCTGACCGTGGTCATGCTGGAGACGCCGACCGCGATTGCCAACGCGGACGAGATCGCGGCGGTGCCGGGCGTCGATGTGTTGTTGATCGGCACCAACGATCTGTGCGCCGAGATGGGCATCCATGGCGATTTCGGTAACGACCGGGTCGCCGACGCTTATGGCAAAATGATCGCGGCGTGCAAAAAGCACAATAAATTCCCTGGCATGGCCGGCATCTACAACGAAAGCATCATGCGGCGGTACATCGAAATGGGCGCGCGGTTTATCCTATCAGGGCAGGACGCTAATTTCATGTTGGCCGCGGCGGGCGCGCGGACCGGATTCCTGCGGAAACTGCACGGATAACGTCCGCCGGAAATCGATCGCTCGCGGCTCAAATCCCGCGAGCGGATCCGCCCTCACTCCGCGGCCACGACGACCGCTTCCCCACGCGCCGAGGCCTTCGCCGAGCCGCCGCACAGCAGGCTGGCGAACAAAATTCCCGCCACCAGCATCAGCACCATCTCCGGATGTCCGCGGTCGATCAGAAAGCCAAATGGCACCGGCGTGATCGCCGAGCCCAACGGCAGCCCCGCGCTCACGAACCCGAACACCTTGCCGATTTGCCCCGGCGGCGCCGCGTCCTTCAGCATCACGTCGCGCGGCGTGCGCGAGGCGCCAAGCGACAAGCCGGAGATGAAGGTGAACGGAATGATCGCGAGCCCGGGCAGATTAACCCAGTCGATGATCAGCATCATCGATGCCGAAACGATCACCAGTCCGGTCACGAACGGCAGCACGTGCGCCTTGAACTGATCCGCGAACCAGCCCCCGACCAGCACGCCCAGTGTCGAGCCGATCATGTAGGCGGTCAGGGCGGTCGCGGCGAGCTTCAGGTCGATGCCCTTGACCGTATGCAGAACCGTCACCAGCCACGCCTGCACGCCGCCGCTGGCCATCGCGCCAAACAGGAAAAACAGGAAAAACAGCAGCATGGTCCGGCTGGTCAGAAGGTCGGTCCAGGACAGCACCACGCCTCCGGCTTTCGGGATCGTGCGCGCCTGGTCCACCAGGATACCGCTCTGCCACAGGATGCCGAGCACGACCGGGATGCCCAGAAGACCCTCGATCGCCAACGTGCCGCGCCACCCGACCGACAACATCAGGAAGGCCGTCACCGGAGCGCCAAGCGCGAAGCCAACGTTGCCGCTGAACGTATGCAGCGCGAACGACCGGCCCATCCGATCCCTGTCGATCGAGCCGGAGAGAATCGCGTAATCCGCCGGATGGATCACCGAGTTGCCGATCCCCGACAGCACCGCCAATAACTGGATTTCCCAGAACGCGGTCGCCAGCGACATCGCCGCGATCGAGAGCGACATCAGCAACGCACCGCCAACCAGGAACGCGCGGGATCCGTATTTGTCGACCAGGAAACCGACAGGAGTCTGCAACACCGCGGTCGCGCCCGACATCAACGCGACGGTCAGGCCCAACTGAGAGAAACTCACCTGGAACGCGTCCTTCCAGGTAAGGAACATCGTCGGCAGGCACAGCACGTAAAAGTGCGACAAGAAATGCCCGTTGCTGATCAACATGTTGACCCGGGTCGTGCGGCTCAGCGCCATGCGTCGTCGTCCTCTTCCGGCCTGGTCGCGGCCGCCTTTGGGGAAGGCCACCTTTGGGGAGGATTGAACGATGCCGGTGGGTGTTGCCTCGCGTCAACCTGAGAATGCCGCATGGCGGCATTGAATCCGGGTTGAAATCCCCGGCACGCGTTTGACATACACCCCCGAACCAGGCCAACGTCCTGGCCGACCGAGGGGAGCCCCGCCGATGGGGCTGAGAGGCCGCGAGACCGGAACAACCGGCGGTGCGGAAACCCTTGAACCTGAACCGGGTCATGCCGGCGGAGGAACGGGAGCCAGCAACAGGGACTCTCATTTCATCCGGCCTGTCCGAATGTGACGATGAGGAGACGCCCAATGACGGTCCAGTCCAAAACCGCCGCCCGCCCGAGTGCCGTGACCACCGGCCCGATCGTCGGCTCGCACAAAATCTATAGTTCACCGCCTGGCCGGCCCGACATTCGCGTCCCATTCCGGGAGATCCCGCTGGATCCGTCGGCCCGCGAGGAACCGTATCGCGCCTATGACTGCTCCGGTCCTTACACGGACACCGGCGCCACGATCGATCTCGAGGCCGGACTGCCGCCGGTGCGCGCCGAATGGCTGGCCAAACGCGGCTTCGATCGTATCGCCCCACGCGCGGTCAAGCCCGAGGACAATGGCAACATCGGCGACGACAAACTCGTCCCGTCCTGCCCCGCCGAGCTTCCTGTCTATGGCGGCAAGCCCGGCCAGTTGGTGACGCAGTACGAGTTCGCTCGCGCCGGCCTCATCACTGAGGAAATGATCTACGTCGCGCATCGCGAAAACCTCGGCCGCAGTCAGGCGTTGGAAGAGGCCGAGGCGCGCATCGCCGACGGTGAAAGCTTCGGCGCGGAAATCCCGCCGTTCATCACGCCGGAGTTCGTTCGGAGCGAGATCGCTCGCGGCCGCGCCATTATCCCGGCCAACATCAATCACCCGGAACTGGAACCGGTCATCATCGGCCGCAACTTCCTGGTGAAGATCAACGCCAACATCGGCAACTCCGCCGTGACATCCGGCGTCGCGGAAGAAGTCGAGAAACTGGTGTGGTCGACCCGCTGGGGCGCCGATACCGTGATGGACCTGTCCACCGGCCGCAACATCCACAACATTCGCGGTTGGATCATGCGCAACGCGGCCGTGCCGATCGGCACCGTGCCGATTTATCAGGCGCTGGAGAAAGTCGATGGCGATCCCGCCAAACTCGACTGGGAGGTGTTCAAGGACACCCTGATCGAGCAGGCCGAACAAGGCGTCGATTATTTCACCATCCACGCCGGCGTCCGCTTGCAATACGTGCCACTGACCGCGAAACGCGTGACCGGCATCGTGTCTCGCGGCGGCTCCATCATGGCGCGCTGGTGCCTGACGCATCACAAGGAGAGCTTCCTCTACGAGCGCTTCGACGAGATCTGCGACATCATGCGCAAATACGACGTGTCGTTCTCGCTCGGCGACGGTCTGCGGCCCGGTTCCAACGCCGACGCCAACGACGCCGCGCAGTTCGGCGAACTCGAGACCCTCGGCGAGTTGACCAAGATGGCGTGGAACAAAGGCTGCCAGGTGATGATCGAGGGGCCCGGCCACGTGCCGATGCACAAGATCAAGATCAACATGGACAAGCAGCTTCGCGAATGCGGTGAGGCGCCGTTCTACACGCTTGGCCCGCTGACGACCGATATCGCGCCTGGCTACGATCACATCACGTCGGCGATCGGCGCCGCCATGATCGGTTGGTTCGGCACCGCGATGCTTTGCTATGTCACCCCCAAGGAGCATCTCGGCCTGCCCGATCGCGACGACGTGAAGACCGGTGTGATCACGTACCGCATCGCCGCTCATGCCGCCGACCTCGCCAAGGGTCATCCCGCCGCCCGCCTGCGTGATGACGCGGTCAGCCGCGCCCGCTTCGAGTTCCGCTGGGAGGATCAGTTCAATCTGGGCCTGGACCCCGACACCGCGCGTAAATTCCACGATGAGACGCTGCCGAAGGAAGCCCACAAGGTCGCGCATTTCTGCTCGATGTGCGGCCCGAAATTCTGCTCAATGAAGATCACCCAGGATCTTCGCGTGGAGGCCGAACGCATGAGCGGCATGGAGGCGAAACGGGAAGAATTCGTTGCCAAGGGCGCTGAAATCTACATTCCGGAACAGGCGGCGGAATAGAGGCCCAGGTCCGCCGATGCTCGATCCCAGGGATGCTCTCGATGCCATCGGGATACTCCCGGACTCGGAGATCGACATCGGCGACGCGGCGTTGCAATTCGCCCGGATCGACTCACCCGACGCTGACTGGGAGACCGCGCGTGCGCATCTGAGTGAACTCGCCCGCGCGGCGAGCGCGCTGGCGGATGAAATCGACGAATCCGACCTCGCCGCCCGCGCGGTCGGTTTGTCGGGTCTGTTGGGGGGACGTTTCGCCTATCGCGGCGACGATCAGACTTACGACGACCTGATGAACGCCAATCTCATTCGTGTCATCGAGCGTCGGCGGGGACTTCCCGTTGCCCTCGGCGTGCTCTGGCTGCACACCGCGCACGCCGCCGGTTGGGCAGCTCATGGCGTCGATTTTCCCGCCCATTTCCTGGTCGCGATGCCGGGAGCGGGCGGCCAGTCGGTGCTCGACGTGTTCCACGGCGGCACGCCGCTCACCAGCAAGGACCTGCGCGCGCTGTTGAAAAAGGTCGAGGGCGAGAGCGCCGAACTCCGGCCCGGCCTGCTGCGGCCCATGAGTTCGCGTCGCGTGCTGCTGCGGCTGCAGAACAATATTCGCACCCGGCGGCTGATGGCAAACGATCTGGAAGGTGCGCTGGTTTGCGCGGAGGATATGCTGCGTATCGCCCCCGATCACGCGACGTTGTGGCAGGAGGCGGCTCTCCTGAACCAGAAACTCGACCGGATCGCGGCGGCGTTGCGGTGCTACGATCGTTTTCTCGCGTTGGTCCCCGACGGCGAAGCGGCGCGGGAGGCGAGGGCCATCGCGGGAAGCTTGCGAGGACGGCTGAACTAAGGCCGATAGACCCGATGCGAGAGACCTTCCCGCGCGAGGCCGCCGCGAACCCGGAGCCGTTCACCGGGGAACGGCTGACCGCGTCCGTTCACGGCCAGGTCGAGCTCGAGCACTACCATCGTTATCTGTTCGCGCGTGGCTTTTGCCGGGATCGCGACGTGCTGGATGTCGCCAGTGGCGAGGGCTATGGCGCGGCGCAATTGGCGCAGGTTGGCCGCCAGGTACTGGGCCTGGAATACGCCGACGCCACAGTTCGGAACTCCGCGGCTAATTTTCCCAGGCCAAACCCGCGGTTCCTACAGGGCGACGCCCGGGCGTTGCCGTTCGCTGAGGCTTCGCTCGACGTCGTCACTTCATTCGAGACCATCGAGCATTTCGACCGGCAGCAGAACTTCGTCGCCTAGATGCGGCGTGTCCTGCGGGGCGACGGTTGTTTCATCGTCAGCACGCCCGACAGTGACGTTTACAGCCCGCCCGGATCTTCATCCAATCCATTTCACGTACGTGAATTCGACCGCGCCGAATTTCTTGACCTTCTGCATCGTCATTTCCGCTACGTTTCCTTGATCCGGCAACGTCCCATGCTGGTATCAGGCTTGTTTCCCGAGGAACCGGCCTCGGTCGCCCCCCTGATCTTCGAGCGGACTGACGATGACAATTTTCTGTCTGATACCGCGTTGCCAAAGGCACCCTATTTGATCGCGATCGCCTCCGCACTCGCGGCCAGACTGGCGCCTGTCAGTTTGTTGGTGGAACGCGGCATGGTCGATGCGGCGAGCTTCGCCGACCAGGAAGCGGAAATGGAGTGCTTGCGTATATTGGAGGGCGCGGCGCGCGAGGCGGCTGAAACCGAGCGCGAGGCGGCACGTGTGGCCGTCGAGGCCGCCCGATAAGCGCCGAGCGAGCCGAGGCCGATGCGCGCGCGGCGACGGTGACACTGACCCACACCCGCGCGGCGTTGGTCGAGGCGAATGCCGAGTTGGACCAACTCAGCGGATTGGTGTTGCATTTCTTCCGCCAGTACGTGGTCCGACTCTCGCGGAAGTTGGTCAGTTATACCAGCCCGCTTAACCCCTGACTCTCGGGGGCTTCTCGAATCAGTTTGACGTCGCTTCTTTGCGAGGGGACCCGATTCGCACAGGAGACCTCTCTTCATGGGCCAGCCAATTGACATC
>Ga0182030_10012908_pt1 | contig 16684 bp, 18 predicted proteins | sample 812S3MmetaG_FD_121299 | JGI IMG/M metagenome (GOLD analysis project Ga0182030, IMG submission 121299) | Permafrost microbial communities from Stordalen Mire, Sweden - 812S3M metaG (Illumina Assembly) | ecosystem: Environmental > Terrestrial > Soil > Wetlands > Permafrost | place: Sweden...
CAGTCACAATCAGCAGCTTTTCTTGTTCGCGCGGAGTCAAATGCATTGGGTGAAGCTCTCCAGCAGGAAGCGTGACAAGAATTCAGGGGTATGCAATCCCGGCATGAGAAGATCCATCTGACTACCAGCACCCCGCGCTTCGCCGCTTGCAAGGGGGAGGCCGTCCGTTTTGCAATAGACCGTAAGATACTAAGAAATTGCTTACCAAGTCGAAAACGCCTATAATTAGTAAGTCAGATGGCATTAGCAGCGCTCTTATCTGAGCGTAGAACTGACATCAAAAATTATGGCCCAGAACAGCCCCCTTCGAAACTTTAAGGCTGAAATTTTCCAAGCGCTGGCACATCCAACCCGCATCGCCATCGTCGAGGCCCTACGAGATGGTGGAGAGCGATCTGCGGGAGAGCTCATCCTGCTTTTGGATCTCGAGCGGGTGAACACTTCGCAGCATCTGGCGGTCCTGCGCTCCAAATACGTTGTCGTCAGCCGTAAAGAGGGAAACCAGGTCTTTTACTCCCTGCGAGACCAGGCTTTGGGACAAGTCCTCGATCTCATGCGCCGGTATTTTCAAACGCATGTTGCCGGCGCCAAGGCCGACTTGAACGAGTTGACGCATATTTAAGCCCCGTTTTTGCCCCGGAGCGCCTTGAATCGTTGTTCCGGAAAGAGAGTCACTTCGTCAAACGTCGTGAAACGGGCGATCATTAGTTGATTAGACTTTGCGTGCTAACCGTCGTCCGAGTGCCATCATCCGTTTCATGGGATCGCATAGAACGTCCGTTCATGGTCATACTATCGGTAAACAACTGTCTCTCTTGATACTGTGAAAACCCGCGCACATAAGTAGGGAAAACCCCATACCACGGTCTCGTTCAACGAGTCACGCCTCCGGTTCTTTTGCATTCCCAGCCAACTTGACAGCAGCAGCCCCTACCGCAAAAGTCAGTGATGGCCGAAAAGCCCCAAGCTTATCGGCAAAGCCACGACACCATGAAAGTCCTCTTCTTTGCGCAAAGCCGTCTTGCGGCGGGTTGTGACGAATGCGTCCTTCCGTCGGATCGGGCGATAACCCAGACCGAATTTTGGACGATGCTGGGCAAGGCTTATCCCGACCTCGTTCAGCAGCAGAAAACCGCGCGTCTCGCGCGGAGGGAAGTCTATCTGCAGCGCGACGAATTGCTTTATCCCGAAGACGAAATCGCCGTGATTCCTCCGGTTTCGGGAGGATAGGCGCCGGACGTCGGCAGATCATGTGCCGATGCCCACGGCTGGCGTGATTGCAGCCTTGTCCTCCTTTGTAAGTGCGCCCTAAAATACTCTTCCAGCAGGCGCCCATGTGGATTTCTATTGAATTGACCGAGCAGCCGATTGAGCGTCCCCAAGTGTGGAACGTGCCGATTAACTTTGAGATCGGCTCACTGGTCGAGTTTTACGGTATCGTTCGCGAAACGGAGGCGGAGTCCAAGATTTCCTCCCTGCGCTATGAGGCTTACGCGTCGATGGCCGAAAAAACGATGAGGGAGAAAATTGCGCTTATCGGAAAAAAGCATCCCTGCGAGGCGATCAGGATTGTCCACCGCCTCGGCGTCGTGCCTAAAGGGGAGAGCGCGATTTATGTCGGGATCCAATCGAAGCATCGGCGCGAGGGCTTTCTCTTTCTTCAGGAATTCATGGACGAGTTCAAAAAGGACGTCCCCATTTGGAAACTGACATGATCTCCGTCATTGAGGCCCAGGAAATAATCGATCAGTGCGTCAGGCCGCTTGGCGCCGAGGCAATTCCGCTTGCCGACGTCCATGGACGCGTGCTGCGCGAGGCAGTGGCATCGAGCGAAGATATGCCTCCCTTTGACCGATCGGCGATGGATGGCTATGCGATTCGCGCCGACGATGCCGCAGATGAATTCGACGTCGCAGGCGAAATCCGCGCGGGAGATGCGGTGACAAGGGAGATTGAACCGGGAAAGTCGATTCGCATTTTTACCGGAGCCCAGTTGCCGTGCGAGGGCTTGAAGGTGGTGATGCAGGAACACGTTGAGGTGAGCGGCCAACGCATTCGTTTATTGCAGCGGAGCCGCGAGTCGAATGTTCGCAAACGCGGCGAAGATGCGAGGGTGGGGGAGATTTTACTCCAGGCGGAAACATCGCTGGATGCAACTGCGGTCGCTTTGCTGGCCTCGATGGGCAAGACCCCGATTTTGGTGTCGAAAAGGCCCACGATTTTGCATGTGACTACCGGCGATGAAATTGTCCCACCCGAGGCAGCGCCAAAGGCAGGCCAAATCCGCAACAGCAACGCCTCGCTTATCTCGGGCCTCTGCCGCGAACAAGGCGTGGATAGCGTGAGACACATCCACCTCGGAGACAACCTGAAAGCGATGCAGGAATCACTCGCGGATGCTAAGGCCGGGACGTATGACTTGGTTTTATTCTCGGGCGGATCGGGGGGCGGGGCCTACGATTTTAGCGCGAAAATTTTTAAGACTCTCGGAGCAACGCTGCGCTTTCGTCAGGTGAATGTGCGCCCGGGGAAGCCGCTTATTTTTGCGACGACTTCTTCTCAAGTTCTTTTTGGCCTGCCTGGAAATGCCCTGTCGCACCACGTCTGCTTTCACCTTTTTGTACGCCGTGCCATCGACCGCCTGCTGGCCCGGCCCACAAGTGGCGCGACGCAGGCGGTTCTTGTCGAGCCGATGAATGATACATCTAACGCTCGCGAAACGTGGTGGCCGGCCCGAATAAGCTTTACCGGGGGACGCATCGAGTGTCGTGCGCTGTCATGGAAAAGCTCCGGGGACATCACGCGCCTGCCGGCAGCGAATGCGTTGCTCAAAGTTCCAGCCTCGACTCCGCTGCTGTCTGCGGAAACAATCGTGGAGTTGCTTGTCACCCGAACCCTCTAAACGACGTATGCCCGCACCTAAAAAATTCAGTCATCTCGATGCACGCGGCGCCGCGACCATGGTCGATATTGGCCCGAAGGCTGTCGTCTTTCGCCGGGCAACGGCGGCGGGGAAACTTCTTTGCGCCGCATCGACGATTCGCCTGCTGAAAAAGAAGGCGTTGCCGAAAGGCGATGTGCTGGGGGTTGCCCGCATCGCCGGTATCCAGGCGGTGAAGCGCTCCGCAGACCTGATTCCGCTCTGCCATCCGCTACCGCTGCAGAAGATCCAAATCGATTTTCGCGTGACCGCTCGCGCGATCGAAATCACTTGCTCGGTCGAGACGGAATCGAAAACGGGGGTCGAGATGGAGGCGCTCGCCGGGGTTAGCATCGCCGCCCTCACCCTTTATGATATGTGCAAGGCGGTCGATAAAAAGATGGTGATCTCCGAGGTTCACGTTGTGGAAAAAATTAAAAAATGAAAGTAGGCCGAATCACCTGCAGCGACCGCGCATCGGCGGGCATCTACGAGGATGCCGGCGGCCCGGAGATCGAACGCGTCTTCAGTGGCATTTGGACCGAACCAGTCGAATTTGTCGCCCGGATTATTCCCGATGAAATCGCTGAGATAGAGGCCGCGTTATGCCATCTGTCGGATCATGAAGGCTGCCCGCTGATCATCACGACCGGCGGCACGGGTTTCGCCGAGCGGGATGTGACGCCGGAAGCGACACGATCGGTGATCAAGCGGGAACTTCCGGGATTCGGCGAAATCATGCGAAGCATTTCGTTTGCGGTCGCGCCCACCTCGATTCTTTCCCGCGCTACGGCAGGTGTCAGGGCGCGTTCACTCATCATCAATCTGCCGGGTAATCCGAAAGCAATCTCGCAATGTCTCCCTCCGCTGCTTCCCGCGATCCGGGAGGCTTTGCGGCATTTGTCAGAATAAGCGATCTCTACCAAATTCCCGGCTTGAGGACCATCGAGGTTGCAGGCTCAAAAATTTCATCGGGCGGGCTGGTTCTCAAGCAGCGCCCTGCGCGCAGAACGATCACCTGGTCGCAAAGCTCAATCACTTCGCCGGGTGAATGAGAAACGTACAGCATAGGAATTTTGAATTCATCCCTGATTCGCTTGAGATACGGAATGATTTTCCATTTCAGATCTTCGTCGAGACTCGCGAGAGGCTCGTCCATCAGGAGCAGGCGCGGTGAAGCAAGAATCGCCCGCGCAAAAGCAACGCGTTGTTTCTGCCCACCCGAGAGAGCGGAAATCGAGCGGTCGAGAAGTGATTCAATTTCGAGAACGCTCGCGACGTGAGGAAGGTTGATTCCCGGCATGGGGTTCCCTCCCCGCTTGCATCCATAAAGAAGATTTTTGCGCGCCGAGAGATGGGGAAATAGGGCGAGATCCTGGGGAACGTAGCCGACGCCGCGCTCTTCGGGCGCACGGAAGAGATGTTTACCGCTATCGATCAACACAAGGTCGTCGATGGCAATGAAAGCCGAGGCTGGCTTGCGCAGGCCGGCGACGACTTCCAGCAAAGACGTTTTTCCCGCGCCGGAACCACCAAAAATCCCGACCACCTGGCCGTCGATCTCCAGATCGATTTCTAGATCGAATGTTCCCTGGTGAAGGTGGAGATTTTTCAGATGGAGTTTCATCGCGTCGCGCCCCATTTCGAGAATTGATTACTGAATAGGATTGCCGCAAAAGCCAGGACCGCTGAAATGCCGAGGAGTTGATAGGCATGACCGTCATTACCAAGCTGGATGTCGCTGAAGATCGCAACAGACATCACCGTGGTACGTCCGGGAATATTGCCCGCAACCAGGATCGTCGCGCCAAACTCGCCGAGCGCGCGGGCAAAGGCCCAGACCGCGCCCGCGATCATGCCGCGGGAGGCAAGGGGCAGGGTGATGGTCATGAAAACACGCGCCGGTTTTGCGCCGAGAGTGCGCGCCAATTGTTCGAGGCGCGGATCAACCTCCTCGAAAGCGATCCGCGCCGTCCGGACAAGGAAGGGAAACGACATGACCGCCATGGCGGCGACAACGGCTTTCCATGTGAAAACGATCTCCGCACCGAATATGTTTTGCATGAACACGCCGATCGGTCCGTGGCGGCCGAGGAGATTGAGCAGGATCAGGCCGGTGGCCACGGGCGGCATCACCAGCGGCAAAGCGACGACGGTCTCGACCAGTGACTTACCCGGCCACTTTTTTCGCGCCAGCAGCCACGCTAGGGCGACGCCAAAGGGAAAGATCAGCAGCGTGCTCAGGGCCGCCGTGCCAAGGGTCAGGCCGACGACTTGAAGGTCATCGGCAGTCATGGGTTATCCCTTGGTGATGAATCCGTATTTTTCAAATGTCTTCAGCGAAGCCGGTTCGCGCAAGTAATCGAGAAATTTTTTTGCGTCCGCCGCCTGCTTCGATCCCTGCACCAAGGCTGCCGGATAGGCGATCACAGGGCCTTCAGAGGACGGAACCTCCCGTGCGATTTTCACTTTTTTTGAATGGAGGGCATCGGTCTTGTAGACGATACCGACATCGGTATTGCCAGTCTCGACCGCCGCAAGGGCGGCACGCACGCTTTCAACCGGGATGACACGCGGGGCAATCTGGTCCCAAATACCGATTTTTTGGAGATACTGCTTCGCATAGATGCCGGCGGGCACACTATCGGGCTGGCCCAGCGCAATTTTTTTGAATTTTGAATCTGTGAGTTGCGAGGCTGACGTGAAAACCGCCGGGCTGTCGCTAGCCACGACGATGACGAGGCTGTTGGTGAGAATGTCCTTCCGCGTCTCCTTGTCAATCAGGCCTGCCTTTTCGAGATCATCCATCTTCGCTTCGTCGGCGGAGAAAAAAATATCGGCGGGTGCGCCGGCCTTAATTTGCATGTCGAGCGTATTGGAGGCGGCGAAATTAAAGACGACGTGATCACCACCGGATTTCTCGTAGGTCGAGGCGATTTCCTTCAGCGCATCAGTGAGGCTTGCCGCTGCGAATACCTCGATCTCTCCGGCGCTGGCATGGAATTGAGACATGAGCAAAACAAAGATAACACATCGACAAAGCATTCTTACAATGGGCCTCATAAATCAAGACGAGGATACCCGCTCAGGCCGACGGAAGACCAGCCACCAGCGACGAAGTGCGACCAAAGACCAAATCGCCTCGACTAGACCGAACGGCCATGCTCCCTGCAAAAAACCATAGATTGAACCAAGAGCACACGAGGCGGCAAAGGCGAGGACAAACCACGGGGAGCGATCCTCGCAGGCATAGCAAACCAGCATGGCGGATACGGCAAAAAGTCCGAAGGCGGTCAGAGCGTCCATTTGGCAAAGAAAGATGTACGCCTGAGCTATCCGCCAATGGCGGTCATGATCCGCTGGGGTTGCCAGTTATTGCGGAAAGCATGTTCAGGCGGCTTTTCGGCCAGGGCTTGGTTGAGGCTGGCGCGCAAGCCTTCCTTGTCGAGAGCGGGTCGCAGAGCGCGCTTGAGATCAAATTCACCGTGATTGCCGAGGCAGGGACGAAGATTGCCGTCGGCAGTGAGGCGCACCTTGTTGCACGATTCGCAAAAGTGAAGATTGGTAAGCGCGCCAATGAATCCGACCAGCGCGCCGGTTTTCTTGAGCCTGTAATACTTGGCGGGTCCGTGACCGAGTTTTGCGTCCTGCGGGATGAGCTTGTCCCGATCCGCAAGCATCGCCATCACTTCACCGACCGGGAGAAAATTTTCCTCGGTCAACATTTCCGTGAGGCTCACCGGCATCAGCTCGATGAAGCGAATCGGGATTTGTAACGAAGCGGCAAATTCGACCAAGGGCCAGATTTCGTTTTCGTTCTTATGGCGAATGAGGACGGTGTTGAGTTTGATCGATGTAAATCCAAGCGCCTTTGCGATGCGGATACCGGCAAGGACCGGCCAGACATCGCCCCGCGTGATTTCCCGGTAGCGGGCCGGGTCGAGAGCATCAAGGCTGATATTGAGCCGTCGCAGGCCAGCCTCATAAAGGTCTCCAGCCATCTCAGGCAGACGAGTCCCGTTGGTCGAAAGCTGAACCGTTTCCACCCCGGGCGTTTCGATCAGTTTTTTAAGAAAATAAGGGAGGTCGCGGCGGACCAGCGGCTCGCCTCCCGTGACGCGAAAATGTTTGAAGCCGCGTTCGACGGCAACTTCGACAATCGCCAGGATTTCCTCGTAAGTGAGGATATCCTCGCGCGGAGTCCATGCCTGGAACTGTTCCGGCAGGCAATAGAGGCACCGCTCGTTGCAGCGGTCGGTGACCGAAATCCGCATGTAATCGACCGCCCGCGAAAGTGGCGTCGAATGGGACAGCGCGGGCAGGCTTTGGAGAGCGGGGGCGAGTGACATGGATTTTTTTTAAGCGTGTTGGACAATATCGCCCACCCGAAGGGCTTTTCCAGTCTCCGTTGCGGGGACCGACGTGTTGACGGCAAAACGGTAGTAATGATTGAAGCGTTCCGCCTCGGACCAGGGCGGTAATGTCTCCCTGCGCCGTTCCATAAATGTTTTTTGGAAATTCGGGATCGGATCGGTTCGGTCCGGGTCGCGCGTCGGTACGACGCAACGCTGGCAGGGATTGTGGCCGAGGAATTGGACTTCGCCGATTTGAAACGGCTTGAGTTCATTCGGCTTGCCGAAGAGGTGGTCTTCGCAGAAAGGCTCGCCACCTTCCAGTTCGAGATTGCTGCGAAAACGGCGTCGCACATTTTCGATGGGTAATCCCGGGAACCACCGCGCAACTTCGTGGAGGCTTGCCTCGCTGGTCACGGTGGGGCCGAAGGCGGTGCGATCATCGGGAAAGCCGCTCTTTGTTTCCGAGGAGAGCGAGACCGTGAATCCAAAGAAATCGCTCAGCCAGCGATTAAGCGGAGCGGTCTCGCTGAGCGAAAAGTGCTGGCGCGTATTTTCACCCGTTTCGCCGATACTGATTTCCTGGAAATCGGGGGCGTACTCGGTGCGGAGCAATTGCACGCGCGGCGTCCGCTTGCCGTTCACGTAAGCTCCCTTTTCATCGACGATTGCATGGATGCGATCAAATTCCAAAATACCTCCCTGGGTCATGCGCGCTTCCTTGACGGAAATGCCATCGAGCGACTTGATTGGGTAGACCAAAATCCGACTGAGAATCATACTCCTCTTTAGCCGGATCCAGTCGCTCTTCCATCACTTTTAGCGCGGTTCTGGCGTCTACTCATCTTCGAGGCTGACAACGTCGCCGCGTCGTATCTTGCCCCCTTGAAGAACGGTGGCGTAGATGCCGACGTGGGCGTTGTTGTGCTTGAGGGCTGTTTTGAGAATTCCGGCATCCTTGGGTAAATCGGCCTGGGCAAGTGTGGTCATCACGCACCGGGGACACGGGCCCGTGATTTTGAGTTTTACCGTATCGCCGATGGAGAGAATCTTGCCGATCCAGCCCTCCTCTGCGAAGCCGGTGACTTCAGGCGAAGTAGAGATGACGACATTGGGGCGAAAGCGACGCGATTCAACGCGGCCCTGGGGATAAAGCTTGCGCAACTCGTCCAGCGTAGCGGTGGTGAGCAGGTGAACCATCGCGAGATCGAAAAAAGTCTCCGCTGGCATCGCCTCATCGGTCACCTCGTCCCGTTTCGGCAGGCCCTCGATGTCGGGCCAATATTCCTCGAGCGTGCCGGACGCGGGCGCGCCGCTCAGAAAGCGAACTGGTTTACCGAGAGTGTCGGAAAGCACCTGCTCGAGATTGTCGTCGTCGGACCGGACGGTCGCGCCGTCGGGCAAGGTGATGCGAACGGGAGGGATCGTCGAACGGCCATTCTCGAATGGGGCGGTGTAGGTCGCGTGGAACGCGAATAAATTGGGCCATTTCGAAGGATTTTTCGCGCTGGCGATCTTGCCGGTTTCGGGATCGGCCAAAGCAAAGATGCGGTCACCGACCACGCCCTTGCTGCCGAATGTCGTGGCGTTCAGCTCTTCGCCCATCATCGATTTAACGGGGTAACGGTAGAGAGCGCCGACCGAACCGACTTTGTTCATTTCTGCAATCATGTATTCCTTGGTTAAGAATTATTTCTAGTCCAGCGGTGGCGGCAGATGCGCCGCCACCGCAAACGTGAATGGTATCCGGCATCCTACTTGGACATCGCCATATCCGCAGGGATGTGGAAGGTCGCGAGTTCCTCGCGCACCATGTTCAGCGTCTTCGGGTCACGGATCTTGAAGGCGAGCGCCCGGAACAGTCCTGCCAGCAGGTAGAGCCCAAAGACGTAGGGGAAGTAGTTCAACGGTGCGGACGGCACAGGATAGACGCTGCCCACGGCGGGGATACACAGCAGACCCAAGGCCAGCACGCAAACGACAACGTCCTTCGCTTTCAACTGGCCGATTTTCCAGAGGTAGAAGGGCGCGGCGAGGCAAACCAGCGAGTAGGCGCCGATGAACCCGAAGGCCCCCATCGTTCCGGCATCGCCAAAGGCGTCAAGCGCCGCCCTGCTGCCAGCCATGCAGTAGATCGAGATAATCCCGAACATCAGCAACCCCATCACGGCCAGAGCGACATGGGGGGTCTTGTTGACTTGATGCGCGCGGTTGAAGCAGGTGTGAAAGGCTCCATGCCGGCTCATCGCGAAGATGACGCGTGATCCCGCATTGATGCAGGAAAGCGCGAGCGCGAAAAAGCTCGTCATCGCGCAGGCTTCGAGCGGAATCGCAAGCCAAGGCACACCGTACATGCTGGAAAGAACGGTGAGAGGGCTGTCGATGGCGTCGAGCGTCACCGCTTTGCCGTCGGCACCGGCGTACCCGCGAGTCCCAAGCACCTCGGAGTAGGTGACGAAGATGAAGAACAACCCGGTGATGATCAGGCTCCAGATGATGGATCGCGGAATCGACTTCAACCCATCCTTCGCTTCGTCGCCAAACGCGGTCGAACTCTCGAAGCCGACGGCACTGAAGACGGCGACCACCACGCCCAAGCCTACGCCCGACCACGAGAGGGATTTCAGGTCGAACTGGGCCGAGTCAAACATGCCGATGCCATGATGGAGTAGAACAAACAGACACAGGAGCGTGATCAACGCGCACGACACCACTTCAAAAACCAGCATCACGATCTGCGAAATGACGATGTCCTTATAAGCGAGGTAAAAACAGGAGCTGATGCAGATGAAGAAGAGGAGGATGTCCGGCAGATGAATGCCCATCGTCGCGAGGATTTTGCTCGCGAAAACCGTAAAGCCGGTGGTTCCCGCCAGACCGATGAAGGTGTAGGCCCAGAGAAGGCTCCAACCCGACATGGATCCCATGGTGGGCCCAAGGCCGAGCGAACTGTACGTGTACATCGAGCCGACACCAGTCAGACGTTTCGCGAATTGATTGAGGTTGAAGGCAACAAAAAGCAGCATGATCGACCCCAGGGCAAATGAGAACCAGCTCGTGTTGCCACTATTGGAGTACATAAGTGGGACGATCAAAGCAGCCGTCATTGTCGGTGAAATCAGCGCTATATTCTGCGCCAATAACTCGACGAAGTTAAGGCAATGTGGCCTCAGTTTGTTTTCAGTATTCATGGTTTTCTTGCTCCTGGAGGGTGGGTTAGGGGTTGGTTGGTTGATTGGTTTATTCGGATTTCATGCTAGTTCTTGAAATTGATCGGTCGCGAAAGCCCATGGCAGGAATCGCCCTTTTTTGTTCCGAGAGATTCGGCCTCCGGCGTTCCGAATCCGAGAAGGGCGAGGCGACGAGAAGCACCTCCGCATCCTGTGTACCGCGAGCAATCAGACGGTGCGGCTGACGGGAGTCGAAATGAGCTGCATCACCCGGCTCCAAGTCGTAAGTCTTTCCCGCCAGGGAGAGCGTAAGCTGCCCCGATAGCAGATAGATCCACTCCTCACCCTCGTGGTGGTAATGATCGTTCCCCTTCCGTTTACGCGAAACCGTTAGCCGGATCGGCTGGAGGTTGAAGAAACGTTCAGCATTGGAGAGCGTCGTGTAGGTCAGGCCGTTTACGGTTAACGGGGTCGCCTCTGCGGCGCGGACTACGAGGCACGGCTCACTGGCCACCTGCGTTTCAAACATCGACGCGAGCGAAACGTCAAAAATTCGGGCCAGTGTAAGCGCCGCGGCGATGGAGGCCTGACGGTCGCCCGTCTCCAGGCGGGAGAGAAAAGTTTTGGAGAGACCGCTGCGGGAGGCCAGCTCCTGCAGGCTCCAGCCACGGTTTTGCCGCAACTCTCGAAGGGCCGAGCCGAATGAAGCAAGTTGAAGTTCAATGGTGTCGCGAATTAGCGTCATAATTAGGTCTCCGGGATGATTGCCTTGGTGGCAACTCTGTCGCCAAGCAGGCACCATGCCATTCCCGAAATACAACCACTCGACGTGGTTTTACCTCTCAGAATTCGCCGATTTTTTTGTTGTTTCGTTTACCGGGATGGCTGTCGCATTTTGGCCATTCCGGCTTTTTCTTGATCAAACAGATCAGATTGAAACCTTGGTCAAACGCTACACACCGCACCATGATCGAACAAAAGTGAGAAGGCCTCGCGTAAAACGTGGCTAAAGTTGCGCCGCCATTTGAAGTCTTGGCCCGTCTATGACATTATAAGATTCTCCGCTGCGGCCTAACCGCGATGGAGATGATCCTGCTGGGCAAAAGTCTCACCAAATTTGCATATGAGTCGCAATGTTCCTTTGAAAGGCATTATCGCCTATCCGATTACTCCCTTTTCATCCGAGGGAGCGGTCGATCTCGCCAAATATCGGCAACTTCTTGAACGACTCCTCAACGCTGGTGTTCATGCTGTCGCCCCGCTCGGTAGCGCGGGCGTGCTTCCATACCTTTCCGACGCGGAACGTGAAGCCATCGTTGTGGCGACAATGGAACAGGTCACGGGACGCGTTCCCGTCATGATCGGCGTGTCGAGCCTGACCACGGAGCGGGTAGTCCATCACGCACGCTTTGCCGAGAAACATGGCGCCCAGGCCGTGATGATCATTCCGATGAGTTATTGGAAGCTCACGGAACCGGAAATCTTCACGCATTATGAAACGGTCTCGAAAGCGATTTCGCTGCCGATCATGGCCTATAACAACCCCGCGACGGGAGGGTTGGATATGACTCCGGAGCTTCTCGCCAGGCTCCTGCAAATATCAAACGTCACGATGATCAAGGAAAGCACGGGCGACGTAAATCGTCTCCATCGATTGGGGCAACTGGCTGGAAACGACGTGGCCTTTTTCAATGGGTCAAATCCGCTGGCTCTTGATGCTTTCATAGCGGGTGCCCGGGGTTGGTGCACGGCGGCGCCAAATCTTATTCCACAGCTCAATCTTGATCTGTTTGCTGCGGTTGAACGCGGAGATTTGCCCTCGGCCCTGACCCTCTTTCGGAAACAACTGCCTCTCCTGCAATTTATCGTTCAAGGCGGCTTGCCACGAACGATTGCCGCGGGATTGGAAATCCTGGGGGTGGAGGCCGGCGCTTTGCGCGCTCCGCTGGCGGCACTCAACGCAGCGGATAAAGAACGCCTGGCCGGCATTCTTAGGCAGATTGCGTAAACAAGCTGGGCAGCGATTTACGGGTTCTCTGCACCCAAATCTTTCCCCAGCGATTCGACGACTCTAATCATGATGGTCATCATGCGGCGGGTGTCTTCATTGGTCGCTTTACCAAGCAGTCCCATTACGCCGAGTGGCTTCTTGGTCTTGGCCTCCACTAACGCCTTGGGCACCGCATCCGCAAGATGTTCCAACAGCTTCGGCTCGAGGGTGGCGAAAAGCTTGGTCAGAATGATGAAATTTCGAATTCCACGAAGGACCTCCGGACTGTCCCCAGCTTCGACAAGGATCTCGAGTATCTTTTCACCAGAGCCCAGCGCACCCTTGGCCAGTTCAAGGAGGCCTTTGTCGTGCAGGCCCTGCAGAATATCGCAGGCGGCGAGCAGCGCCTCCGCGTGTTCCTTCGGCGCGTTTTCCAGGCGGCGGTAAAGTGCCTCGTGGGGATCTTGCGGCGGAAGTTTCAGCAAAATGGGTGCGGCCATAAGGTCTCCTTAGCTGTGTTTGGGTGCGGCGTGAACCGGTTCAACCGCTGGTACGGGTACGCCCTTGGGCATTTCATAATCGATCCGTTTCCATTTACGCTCGACCTGAACGCCCATCTGGGGAGTGGGATGTCCAAAGCGCGAATTGACTTTAGGCAGCGGGTTCTCGCCTATGTCATCGAGCACGACCATCCGCACGGAGGTTTCCTTGTAAGCCGGAGTATGTGTCGTCGTGTCGGTGTGGCTGCTGGTAAGAAGGTTTATGGGGCTTTCGGACGAATTCATCGGCATATAGAGTTCCTTGCCCTGCACACGATCGGTCACCAGCGCGCGGACGCGAAGTTTGCCGTAACGCGAGATGAGTTGTACCCAGGTTCCGCTTTGAAGACCGCGTTCCTTGGCGAACTCAGGCGAGACTTCAACAAAAGTATCCGGCACTTTCTCGCGAATTCCATTGCTCTTGTAGGTGAGGTTTCCCTCGTGAAAATGCTCAAGCAATCGCCCATTGTTGAGGTGCAAGTCGAATTCCTCATTAGGCGGGTCGGTCGGCTTGCGCACGGCAAGGGGATAGAGCTTCGCTTTGCCGTCGGGGAAGGCGAACCGTTGCGTATAGAGCAGCGGCTGATCGGTTCCGTCGGCCGCCACCGGCCATTGCAGGGACTTATATCCTTCCAACCGCTCATACGTCACGCCCGCGAACATCGGCGTCAGCGCGGCGATTTCACGATAAATCTCGGAGGGATGCGTGTAATTCCAATTCGCGCCCATGTGATTCGCCACGTCCTGAATGATGCGCCAATCGGGCCGGCTTCCCTCCAACGGTTCGAAGACCTGATAGAGCCGCTGGATGCGCCGTTCCGTGCTGGTGAACGTCCCTTCCTTCTCCAAGCTCGGACTGGCAGGAAAAACAACATCGGCGTACTGGCACGTTTTGCTAAAGAAGATGTCCTGCGCGACGAAAAATTCGAGCTTACCCAAACCGTCGCGGACGTAATTGGCGTTTGAATCGACAAGCGCAATTTCCTCGCCGAAAAGATACATCGCCTTGAGCTTCCCCTCGTGAATGGCGTCGATCATCTGGTGATTATCAAGTCCCTTGCTTGAGGGCAGCTTCACTTTCCAGGCAGCTTCAAAACGCGCCCGCACTTCGGGATCATCGACCGATTGGTAGCCGGTCAGGTAATTCGGCATGGCGCCGTGATCGCTCGCGCCCTGGACATTGTTGTGGCCGCGCAGGGGATAGGAGCCTGTCCCCGTCCGCATATAGTTCCCGGTGACAAGAAGCAGATTGGAAATCGCGGTGGAAGAATCGGACCCCATGCTGTGCTGGGTGATGCCCATCGCCCAAAGGACGCAAACGCCGCTCGCCTCCACGACCATATTCGCGACCCGTTTGAGGGTGGCGATGGGCAAGCCGCAGGTCTTTTCGGCGAATTCCAAGGTGAACGGTTCCAGGCTCTTTTTGTATTCCTCGAACCCATTGACCCACTGATTGAGAAACTCTGTTTTAGCGAGGCCGTTGTCGATGATGTAGCGGGTGATGGCGCAGAGCCAGACAAGGTCCGTCCCGGGATTCGGATGGAGGAAAAGATCGGCACGTTCCGCCATTTCATGTTTGCGTAAATCGGAGACGATGAGCTTTTGCCCGCGCAATTTGTGACCTTGTTTGACCCGCGTGGCCAGGACCGGATGGCTCTCCGCCGTATTGCTGCCGATGATGAGGACGAGCCCAGCGTTCTCGATGTCCTTGATCGATCCCGAGTCGCCGCCGTAGCCGACGGTGCGGAACAGTCCCACCGTGGCAGGCGCCTGGCAGTAGCGGGAACAATTGTCCATGTTGTTCGTGCCAATCACGGTGCGCGCCAGCTTTTGCATGAGGTAGCTCTCCTCATTCGTGCACTTCGAGGAGGAGATAAAGGCGAGCGCATCTGGGCCATTCTTGGCCTTGATCTCGGCGAAACGCCGCGCCACCAAGCTGAGGGCCTCGTCCCACGTCGCCTCGCGGAAAGTCTCGCCCTCGCGGATCAATGGCTTGGTCAGACGCTCGGGACTGTTGACGAAATCCCAGGCGAACTTTCCCTTTATACAGGTGGAAATCCCGTTTGTCGGCCCGGCGGAAGGCACGACTTTCAAAATTTTTCGGTCTCGCGTCCAAATATCGAAGCTGCACCCCACGCCGCAATACGTGCAGACGGTTTTGGTTTTGCGCGTCCGCGACTCGCGCATGGCCGATTCGGCTTCGGAGACTTTCAGGATCGTACCGTAGCCGGTGTCGGGCTCGACGCCCTTGACCATCTCGATCATCCCATTAAGCACCGATTTCGGCACCCCCGTCATGTAACCGGCCTGGCCGATCATCGATTTTTCCATCAGCGCGTTGCAGGGGCAGACGGTCACGCAATGGCCGCACGAGACACAGCTCGATTCCCCGATCGATTTTCCGCCGTCCCACAAGACGCGCGGATTCGGGTCTTCCCAGTTGATCGAAAGCGTTTCGTTGACCTCGACGTTCTGGCAGGCCTCGACGCAACGGGCGCAGAGGACGCATTGGCTCGGATCGTATTGATAAAAGGGATTCGTCTTATCGACCTCGTAAGGCTTGGGCCTGAACGGAATTTTCTGGTGCTCCACCTCGAGCATTTTGGTCGTGTTGTGGATCGTGCAATTTCCGTTGTTGTTATCGCAGACGGTGCAATAGAGGAGATGGTTGCTGAGAATCCGGTCAAATGCCTCCCGTTGCGCGGAGTCGGCCCGCCTCGATTTCGACTCGACCTTCATACCCTCGGCAACTGGCGTGGCGCAGGCCCGTGCCAGTTGCCCGTTGACCTCCACGAGGCAAGTGTCGCAGGTCTCGATTGTGCCAAGCTGGGCATGATAACAAACGTGCGGAACTTTGGAGTCATTCCGCAAAAGCAGGTCGATGAGAAGCTCACCTGCTTTCGTTTCCACTTCCCGGCCATCAAGGGTTATTCGAATCATCGGTGCTCTCCTAAGTTGGAATCACTACAGCTTGATGAGGAGCGACTGCTCGCTACGGAAAGATTACTCTGATTGAACAAGACGCAACCCCCAACTTGTCAGATTTTCCGCCCTCGCCATGCATACAATGAGAAGCCACGACATGTCCTAATGATCGGTGGGGGCCTTGGGTGGGCGGACCAGGAAAGGCAGCAAAGCAGACACAAGCAGAATGACGGCCAGGACATGAAGTCCGCTTGCGTAAGTACCGCTGGCCTGCCGCATATAGGCAATCAAGAGTGGCCCGAAGGCGCTGGCAAAACCCCACGCGGTCAACATCAAGCCATAGATCGGGCCCACGTAGCGCGGGCCAAAGTAATCAGCCGCGAATGCCGGCATGGTGCCGAAGCCACCTCCATAACACATCAAGACAATGAATGTGACCACGGTCAGCGGAACCGTCCGGCTTGCGGAATACGCTCCAGGCGTAAACCGCTCCCAAGGCAACTTGCAGGAGAACGCCGGCAGCGGCTATGCCCCATCGTTTCGTGCTCATGGATGATGTCCGTGTCGATGCTGTCCCGACGGGATTTCCGGCCATGAGCCAACATAGCTTAAGCTGTAATGTTTGCAAAAGACGGGACAGTGGAGCCTCAGCAAGAATGCAGAAGTCCTCCCCCCGCTCCGATTCACTTTTAGCACTTGGTCCCTGCTAGGGGATTGGGAAAGGTATCGTAGTTTTGTTCTTCCGTACCATCGACACAGGCAAGGTCCTTTTCGATCAAAATGCGCAG
>Ga0182030_10012910_pt1 | contig 16682 bp, 21 predicted proteins | sample 812S3MmetaG_FD_121299 | JGI IMG/M metagenome (GOLD analysis project Ga0182030, IMG submission 121299) | Permafrost microbial communities from Stordalen Mire, Sweden - 812S3M metaG (Illumina Assembly) | ecosystem: Environmental > Terrestrial > Soil > Wetlands > Permafrost | place: Sweden...
GATCCAGATGAACGCCTGTTGCGCCAGCATGTGTTGCTGTTGCGCACGCGTTTATTCTGGCATTCGGGCCTAATCGACCTTTAGAAGTTTCAGTCGAACCCACTGCCAGACGGTAGTGGGTTTCGTTTTTTGGACGGTGATCATTGGTAGCCCAAGATGAGCACGGGTGGCGAAGTGGCTAACGCGGCGGCCTGCAAAGCCGTTATTCATGGGTTCAAATCCCATCCCGTGCTCCAGAGTTTCTTTGCGAATTGAGGGTGGGCTGGCTAAGGCCCAGTGTCGGCCCGATAAGAGCAAATGACGGAATGAACGCTTGCTGTTCAGGGCTTTTGGTGAAGCATGAAATTCAACGCTATGAAGACCGCGACGTGTTGTGTGTGTATCTGTTGCGCATCCGTGTCTTCTGGCGCGAGGGAACCGCAAGGCTAAAGTAAATTAAAAGCCGGCACCTCATTTAGACCCACCGCCAGAAGTTCAAATGGCAGGTGGGTTTTGTGTTTTTATGCTGAAAACGAAGTAGATACGGCGGTAGGCATTATTGACAACATTTATAGTGAGGGAGAGAAATAATGGCCGTTCCTGAGATCAAAGCGGAAGAGCTGAAGCGAAGACTGGATGCTGGTGAGAATCTTTTTTTACTCGACGTGCGCAGTGAGAACGAGTACGAAACTTCCAACATCGGCGGGTACCTCATCCCGCTTCCCGAGCTGGCCGAACGGGTGCACGAACTCGACGCCGGCCGCAAGATCGTAGCCATCTGCAAAATGGGACCGCGCGGCGCCAAGGCAGTTCAGCTTCTGCATCTGGCCGGCTTCACCCAGGTCTGGAATCTTACCGGTGGGATTCACGCCTGGTCCGATCGGGTCGACCGGCGCGTGCGGAAATATTGAAGGAGACCGTGGGAAGCAACCGCCTCGCATAACGAGTACTGGCTGCTACCTGGTTTAGTGTGTGATGTTTCAGACGGCTGTCTTAAGAGTGGTTGAACCCTGCTAGATGAGGCGCGAGCGTGCTGCGAACGATCCGAGAAGACATTCAATTCGTACTGAAAGAAGACCCGGCGGCAACAGGCTGGTTCTCCGTACTGCTCAACTACGCCGGGCTCCACGCGGTGTGGGCGCATCGCATCAATCACTGGCTCTGGCTGCATGGATTCCGCCTGCTGGCGCGCTTTCTGTCGCAGGTCTCACGCTTCTGGACCGGAATCGAGATTCATCCCGGCGCAACCATCGGACGCCGGCTCTTTATCGACCACGGCATGGGCGTAGTGATCGGCGAGACGGCGATCATCGGCGACGACGTCACGCTCTACCACGGCGTGACTCTAGGCGGCACCAGCCTGATGAAGAAGAAGCGCCACCCCACCCTCGGCAACGGCGTCGTCATCGGCAATACCTCCAGTGTCCTGGGAGACATCGTCGTCGGCGACAACTCGCGCGTCGGGGCCGGCTCGGTGGTGCTGCGCGATGTCCCACCCAACTCGACCGTCGTGGGAGTGCCTGCACACATCGTCTATCGCGACGGCAAGCGAGTTCTCATCACCGATCCGCGCGAGATCAAGGACCCGCTCAGCGATGCCCTGATCGCGCTGGCAAAGGACGTCAACGGGCTGCGCGTGCGACTAGACAAACTGGCTCACCTGGAGGCGGCGAGCGCAGGAGTCAATGGCGGTACAGTGACCGGGCTGGCCAACGAGGACCAAGAGCGCCGCGAGTACCGAAGCGAATTCGAGAAGAGCAACTTTGCCGATTACGGCGCGGGAATTTAGGCGGCGTCCGATTTGAAAACCACACTCAAACTAGCGCAATTGGTTCTTCTTGCCTATTGTTAATCTTGTTATTCCTGAGTTCAATTTGCTTTGCTAACTACTGGCGTGGAGTTCGTGTAACACGGTAACTCTGTTTAGTTTACGTAACACAATAACTCTGAACTTCTAATGGTTGCTGTATGACAGACGGCCCAAATAACCCCAAGCGCCACATCGCGGTACCGCACGGCGGCGCGATAGTACCGGCGGCAGTTAGAGCCGCTGTCGTTCAGGAGCCCAGAGGCCTTGTCCCAGTTAAGCCGATGAAAGTAGGGCGCCCCAAGCTGCCGACCGGAATCGCAAAGGGCCGGGTCATGCACGTTCGCCTCACTCCCGAAGAAATCGAGCGCTTCGCCGCATCGGCCAAGGCCAGTAACAAAACCATCTCGGAATGGATACGGAGCACGTTGAATGCAGCAATCGAAAGCTGAGCAGGTCAAAGTACTAATAGAACGCTGCCGATAGCCAGTTGTGATTTGTTAGCCGGGCGCAACCCGGGGCTGGTTTGATAGAAAGGTTGATTGCAACAGAAAAGGTAGGCCAATCTCTGGAAGCGGAGTCCGCCTCCAGGCGTAGCGAAATTTAGCGGTTCGCCGGTCGTGCCGGCCAGACGGAGATGAAATGGCAATTGCAAACAGCATTACTGAGTTGATAGGAAAAACGCCGCTACTGGTTTTGTTACTGGCCCTGGCCGATGCGGTAATGCGCTCGATCTCTTCGGAAGTAAAGCGAACGGGTACGACCCGGCCTTTTTCGGTTCCCGCCAGCAGCTTGGGGACTGAGTCAAGGCTTCTGGACTCCTCAACGACGACGGCTCTGCGTCTACCGCCGATGTTGTCGCGCCGCCGTGCGGTACCGTGATGTGGCCTTGGGTTGTTTGAGTCGTCGGTCATACAGCAACTATCAGAAGTTACGAGTTATTGTGTTACACGAATTCAGAAGTCAAGAGTTATCGTGTTACATGAATTAAGAAGTCAAACGTTATTGTGTTACTAAAACTCCAAGAATCGACGTGCTAGTCGTCAGCAAAATAAACTGAACTCATGAATTACAAGATTAGCAACGGGTCAGCAGCTCTGCCGCGCACAGATTGCGCTGGTTTGAGTGTGGTTTTCAAATTCGGACGCCGCCTAAATTCCCGCGCCGTAATCGGCAAACCCGCTCGGTGTCATGCGGCGGGTCGCATGATACCGAGTCGTTAGCAGATCATATATGCGCTTTTGCTGCTGGCTTAAGTAGGAGCGCTTGGCTTGCAAAGAATCGACTTGGCAACGGCTGCGGCCAGAGCGGTTATTACTTCCGTAGTCAAGAGAAATCTGCTATAGTCCATTTGTGTTTCTGCTGACCCACATGATCGAGACTCATTACAACAGCACCTGTTGTTGTATCTGTCCGTGCGGATTTGTGGGCTCTGCGGAAGGCGAGGCAATTTCTTCTTAAGTCATTGACTCAGCATATTTTCCTAAGCCCACGATTCCAGATCGTGGGCTTTTTGTTTCTCGGGTAACACCTGGCTCGTCCGAAGAAGCCAAATCCAGTTTAGCCAGTCTTTCGAATTTGAAGAGGAGCTGCATTCATGAGTACAAACGACACACCCAAAAGCAAACGGCCGCTTATTTTCGGCCTTCTAGCCATCATAGTGGTTATCGTCGCAGCGGCAGGAGTGTTCGCTGTGCGGGGCAAGCTCTTCCAGCCCCGGACCATCGCCACCTTACGAGTCGGCTATCTACCGGTCACCGGGCATGCCAAGTTCTTTGTCGCTCAAGAAGAAGGCTTCTTCAAGGACGAAGGTCTGAACGTGCAACTGACTGAGTTCGCCAATTCAGCCGACGGTCTGGCCGCGTTGCGTGCTGACAAACTCGATCTCGGCGCTTTTGGCACCACTGCCCCTCTGGTACATATCGCAAAGGGAGCTGACATCGCAATCATCGGCGGCGTGATGGGGGAAGACGCGGCAATCGTCGTCAAGCCGGAGAACGAAAACCTCATCAAGAGTATTCCTGACTTGAAGGGCAAGAAAGTAGCCACGGTACGGCTGGCGACGGGCGATGCGGTCCTGCGCGGAGCGCTGAACGACGCCGGAATCAATTGGAAGACGGATTTGCAGATCTTCGAGCTGAAAAATCCTCCGGCGGTTCTCGAGGCTGTGAAGTCTGGCCAGGTTGATGCCGGAGTCGTATGGGGGCCGCATGATCTGCGTGCCGAGGAGCAAGGACTGAAGGTTGTGATTCGTAGCGGTTCTCTGGCACCGGGCCATCCATGCTGCAGGCTCACAATTCACGCGCAAGACTCGCAGGCGCGCCGCGTGGTGTGGGAGCACTTTGTTCGAGCCATTCTGCGGGCCGAAAAGTTCGCCCAGGACAATCACCAGAAGACGGTGGACGACATCGCCAAGTACCTGAAGCTGGATCGCGGCCTGATCGAGCGGGCTTATTACAGCGGACACCTTGACCAGTCCACGGACCCGAATCTCGCCGGCGTCCAGCGCTTCTGGAAGACGATGATCAAGAGCGAGTTTGTGGAATCCAAGCTGGACATTACTCCCTATGTCCAAACTGGCATTTACAAGCAGGCACTGGACGAGCTAGCCAAGGAAAGCCCGAACGATTCGTTCTGGCAGCAGAGGGAACGGGTCTTCAATCAGCGGGATAAGTAAGCCAAGCAGTTGTAAGAGCGTCAGGGACTCGAACGCGCTTTGCAAGGGGAGACGAAGCGTGCTTCGTGGCCATGGCAGAACGCGGGAGCTGCGGAGATTCATTCTCCGTTCGGCTCCCGCCTTTGTTCCGCAGGGCGGTCGCGGATCGGATGGAAGTGGTGGAATCACGATGGCAGATGTGTATGCAAAAATCGGCGAACTTGACCCGGCGGCACTGGAACAACTGGCACATGTGCTGGAGTTGAGAGCCATGGATCACCAACAGCAGCAGATGCGCGCGGACTACTTTGCGAACATCTCGTTCCCGCCAGATGCAAGAGTGCTTGAGGTCGGCTGCGGGACCGGGGTAGTAGCGCGCGCGTTGGCTGCTCGTCCGGAAGTCGCCGAGGTCATTGGCTTGGACCCATCGCCTGCACTCCTGAGCAAAGCTCAGAGTCTCTCAGCTGGCATTGGCAAGCTGCGCTTTGTTCAGGGCGAAGCGTCGGCGCTGAAGTTTTCAGAACATGCGTTCGATGTAGTGGTCTTCCATACCGCGCTATGTCACATCCCTCATCCGCAAGCTGCACTCAGCGAGGCATTTCGCGTGCTACAGCCGGGAGGCTCGCTCGCCATCTTCGACGCAAATTATGCCGACACGACCCTGGCCACAAGTACGGTGGATCCGTTGCAGTCCTGCGCGCAGGCGGCGGTAAACAACATCGCTCTTGATCCCTGGCTCGTTCCCCGACTGCGGGCGCTTGTCGAGAAGGTTGGCTACCGCGTTTTGCGCTTTCAAAGCTACATCTATGACGGCATTCAGCCGCCTGACTACATGCTTACAATCGTCGACCGCGGTGCCGACGCTCTGCACAAAGAGGGCCGTGTAGGTGCAGAGCTAGCGGTCGCTCTGAAGGCAGAAGCTCGCAGACGAGTGCAGTCAGGCGAGTTTTTCGGACAAATTACCTACGCGAGTTTGATTGCCGCCAAGCCTGCTGACGCCGCGCGAAGGTCCAATGCGGAGGCATGCAACGGTGGCGGACAGGAGTACACGCAATGAGCTCAGCGTTCGTTCTAAACTCTGCCACGCCTCAGGACCGGCCCGGTCTTGAGGTGCAGGAGTTGCAGTTTGCCTATAACGGCGCGCCGGTTCTGGTGGACATTAACTTGAAGGTTTCGGAGGGCGAGTTTGTTTGCCTGCTCGGACCAAGTGGCTGCGGCAAGACCACGCTGCTGCGCCTGCTCGCGGGACTTGATCTTCCAGCCACAGGTGCGATTCGCTGGCAGGGCTCCGACATTCACGGTCCATCGCTCGAGCGTGGGGTTGTATTCCAGAACTATTCGCTCTTTCCATGGCTCACGCTGGCGCAGAACATCGAATTCGCCCTAGCGAAGTCGCACCCGCAACATGACAAACGCTGGCGTCGCAATCACGCCGCGGATTACCTCGACAGAGTAGGACTGGCAGATTCGGCAAGCCAGTATCCGTCCATGTTGTCGGGAGGCATGCAGCAGCGTGGCGCTATTGCCAGAGCGCTTGCGCTGGGCTCGCCGGTCCTTCTGATGGATGAACCTTTCGGTGCTCTTGACCCAGTGAACCGGGCAAAACTTCAGGACGTAGTACTGCATGTATGGGCTGAGCCGCGGAAGACGGTAGTATTCGTGACCCATGACGTGGAAGAGGCTTTGTACCTGGCTGACCGCATAGTGATGCTTGGTTCCTCGCCGGGCAGGGTCATACAAGAGATTGTTGTCCCCTTTGAACGTCCGCGCTCGCGGCGATTGTTTAAATCGCGAGAGTTCGTCAGCCTCCGCGAGCGTATTGAAGAACATTTCCGGGAAGACATCCTGCAGCGGATCGAAGCCGATCCCGAAATCGGTGCTTGTAGAGAGGTGAACTAGATGGCTGCGTCCGTAAATCAATCCACAACCGCTATCTCAACCCCGCTGAGCGCTGCCGTGCAATTACCAACCACGAACAACACGCGTCCCCAATCTCCGGATTTCTCCTGGTCCAAGGTGCTGCGAATCCAAGGCAAAGAAGGCATCCTCTTTATCGCCGGAATTATCTTGCTGTGGCACTTTGTGAGCACTGCGATCCATTTCTCCGGAAAGTATCTCTTCCCGAGTCCCGTCTTGACCGCAAAGACCCTCTGGGCATCGCTGCCCGAACTGCTGCTCGGCACAGGCTATTCCTTTTTGATTCTCTTGCCGAGCCTCGCTTTGGCGATCTCGACGGGAGTGGTATGGGGGCTGTTGGTAGGCACGACGCCGGCCTTGAGCCGGATGTTTTCGCCCTTTGCGCGCTTTGCCTCACCGGTGCCTCCCACTATTTACATTCCTTATGCGATTGCATTACTGCCTACATTTCGCAGCGCGGCCGGATTCGTGGTGTTCATCGGCATCTTCTGGCCTGTCTTTCTGAACACCGCCAATGGCGCGGAAGCGCTGCCGCAGCATTACCGCGACAACGCGCGAATCCTCGGGCTGGCAAAGACCGAGTACCTGAGACGAGTGGTCTTCCCGGCCACGTTGCCGCACATCTTCTCCGGCATCAGCGTTGGCCTGGTCTTCGCGTTCATCATGCTTACGGTGGCAGAACTCTTCGGTGCCAGCAACGGCCTTGGACGTTTTGTGCAGCTTTACGCAGACTACGCGGATTACCCGCGCATGGTCGCCGGAATTCTCTACACCGGTGTGGTCGTCTGGATTTCTATGGAAGTGCTGGAGCGCATCAAAAAGCGCGCTCTATTTTGGCTGAAGTAATGGAGGTAGCGATGCCGGAGAACGAGAATGAGATTTTCAAAGCATTATCCGATGCAGTAGTCGGAATGGACGAGGACTGCGCGCGGCAACTGGCGACGGAAGCCGTCGAGCGCGGGGTCGACGCCTACACGGCGATCGAGCGTGGACTGGTGGACGGGATGGGGCGCGCTGGCGAACTCTTCGAAAGCGAGGAGTACTTTATCCCGGGGCTGCTGCTGTGCTCCGATGCCATGTACGCGGGGTTGGACATTCTCCGTCCGCACCTGAGAGTGGAGGACGGAGCCAGCGGCGATTCAAGGTGGTGATCGGAGTGGTCGAGGGCGATACTCACGATATCGGAAAGAACCTGGTCAAGATTATGTTGGAGGCATCGGGCTTTGACATCATCGATCTCGGACGCGATATTCCCCCACAACGATTCGTAGATACGGCAGTGGCGGAAAACGCTGACATAATCGCATTGTCGACGTTGATGACGACCACGATGGATGCAATGGCAGAGGTAGTTCAAAGACTTCAACACGCGAACCTCCGCGAGCGTTTCAAGGTGATCGTAGGCGTGGGCCCGATTTCACTGGCGTTCGCAGACCGCATTCATGCCGACGGGTATGCAAGCTCCGCTCCGAATGCGGTCAAACTGGTCAAACGACTGGCTGGGGTGCCAGCATAATGAGCCGCGACCTGATGACGCCCATCGAACGCTTTGCTGCCTACGGACGCGGCGAAGCGCTGGACAGGTTGCCCTGTGTCCCGATCGTCGGAAACACGGCGGCACGCGTGGTTGGTGCACGGGTCTCCGACTTCCGAGGCAACGGCCGGTTGCTGGCCGACGCGCAGGTTGCTGCCTACCGGCGCTTCGGTTATGACGTGATCCGCATTTTCACCGATCTCTATACGCAAGCCGAAGCGATGGGTGCACGCGTTCATTACCCCGACGACGAGACCGCCTACCTGGCCGCACCGGCGATTCAATCCGTTGATCAGATTGCCTCACTCAAGCCGGCGAATCCGCATCAGGACGGCAATCTCCCGCACCATCTTGAAGCGATGTCCCGGGCGGTGGACGCCGTTGGCAACGAAGTTGTAGTCACGGGCGCGCTGACGGGGCCGTTTACGACGGCTTCGTTTCTGATCGGCACCGAGTCGCTGGCTCGCCTGATGCTCAAGAATCCGGTTGCGGTGCACGAGCTTTGCGAACTTGCATTGCAGGGAGCGCTGGCTTATGCAAAGGCGATCCTCGAAACAGGCTGCACACCAAGCCTGACCGATGCGATGTGCTCGACAACGGTCATCAGCCCGAAGCAGTTCAAGGAATTCGGACAACCTTACCTGACGCGTCTCGTGGAGTTCATTCATAGTCGCGACTGCTCTGTCACCTTGCATATCTGTGGAAAGACGCGAGCTATCTGGGAGTAGATGTGCGACACCGGTGCCGATTGCCTCTCAATCGATAATGCTGCCGACCTCGCGGAGGCAAAAGCCAAGGTGGGAGATCGAGTCCGGCTTATGGGAAACGTTTCTCCGTCGGAGATCATGCTGCAGGGAACTCCAGCGCAAGTTCGCGAGGCGGTTTACCAATGCGTGAGGAAAGCGCACGACAATCCAAAAGGCTTCATCGTTGCCTCTGGGTGCAGCCTACCCGTTGAGACGCCATTTGAGAACATCGACGCAATGCTTGATGCCGTGCGCGAAGTTGGTTGGCCGGTGCGGAGCGAAAAACTGGAGGCAGCGTGGACAGCTTAACTCCGAAAGAACGCCTGCTGCGCGTGTTGCGCAAAGAACCGGTCGACCATCCTCCGGAGATATGTACCGGCGGAATGATGAACGCGGCCATCGTCGAGATCATGGAGCAGACGGGAAACACTTTGCCGGTAGCGCACTTCGACGCGCAGCGCATGGCGGCGCTTGCGCAACTGATTGAGGAGATCAACCGGCAGATAGCAGACCTCGCTGCGGTGGCTGGCATCGATCTGGACATATTTATGAAGCCGTGTCGAAATCAGGTGCGCAGGCGTTTCTGCTGAATCGTAACACCCGTGACGACATGAAGCGAATCGTGGAACAAGTTGAGGTTCTTGAGCTGGCGAATGATCCAGCCTTCGAGAAATCGTTTGTGCAGTCATTACTGTTTTGAATAGGAGACCATGACGAAGAAGTCTGACATTACGTGTTCCGATTGCGGCCTGCTGAGCTGCTATCGCAGGGAAAAGGACTTTCCACCATTCTGCTTAACCGAGTCGAGCGACCCTGGGGAACTAGGCGAAGTTCTTAAGCTATACCAGGGCGATGGGGAGGAAGCACGCGCCTCGCGCGCCGCAGCCGAGGTGGAGGGGATCTACTACGGCAAGCTAACGCGCGTCGAGGAGATCATCGCCTTCGCCAATCGCATCGGGGCAAAGCGAATCGGCATCGCCACCTGTATCGGCCTTATCGAGGAGACACGCGTATTCGTGAAGATCCTCGATGCGCATGGGTTGGAGTCGTACTCCGTCCTCTGCAAGGTGGGCTCGGTGGATAAGACCGAGGTTGGGATTCCCGAGGAGTTGAAGATTCTCAAAGGCTCTCACGAATCGATCTGCAATCCGATCTTCCAGGCGAAGCTGCTCAACGCACAGAAGACAGATATGAATGTGATCGTGGGTCTCTGCGTAGGACACGACTCGCTGTTCATCAAGCATTCCGATGCACTCGTGACCACACTCATTACTAAGGATCGCGTTCTGGCTCACAATCCCGCAGCAGCACTGTACACCGCCGGCTTTTACTATAAGCGGCTGTTATCGCCCGAAAAGAAGCTTTAACCCGCATTCCACCTTCGCCCAGTGCAGCGGAGAGAACTTAGAATAGTGGCACCCCATAATCCTAACGCCGGGCATGAGGCGAATCATCAACGTAGGGAGCACTCGCGACCAATGTCGGAGAAAAAATACTGGGAAGAAGAGCTGGAGACCTTGCCTCGTCCCAAGCTGGAGCAATTACAGCTCAAGCGCCTGCAGGATCACCTGTCGTTCGCCTATCAACGCTCGCCATATTATCGCCAGGCGTTTGACGCAGCGGGCGTCAAGCCTGCGGATTTGAAGCGCCTGGAGGATCTGAGGCTGTTTCCATTCACCGATAAAAATCTCGAACGCGACCGGCAGATTGCAGCACCTGACTTCGGAGACATGGTGGCGGTTCCGGAAGAGGAGATCGTTTACATCTCGGCGTCCAGTGGCTCAACGGGCGTCCCGACTCTGAGCCCCTTCACCAAGAAAGACTTCGACGACTTTCAGAATGTGGAGTCGCGGCTCTTCTGGGCAATGGGCATGCGTCCGAAGGATCGCTACCTCCACGCGTTGATCTTTACCCTGTTTGTCGGTGGGCCAGACGTGATTGGGGCACAGAATCTAGGGGCCTTGGCCATCTGGGCAGGTACGGTGCCATCAGACCGTCTGCTCTATTTCATGAAACAGTTTAAGCCGACCATCACATGGACGACTCCATCTTACGCGTGGTATTTGGGTGAGACTGCGCTCAAGCAAGGCATCGATCCGGCGCGCGATCTATCGATCCGCAAGATAATCGTGGCCGGCGAGCCCGGAGGTTCCATTCCCGCTACGCGCAAGGCAATCGAAGGGCTTTGGAATGCCGATCTTTACGACTTCTACGGTTTGTCGGATATTTTCGGTGCGTGTGCCGGCATGTGTGTCCAAAAAGAGGGCCTCCATGTGGCCGAAGACAACATGCTTTTGGAGGTTCTGGACCCGAAGACAGGTGAACCAGTCGAAGATGGCGAGCAGGGCGAGATGGTGTTAACCACGCTGCTCAAGCAGGCGCGGCCTATGATCCGTTTTCGCACCGGCGACATCATCACCCGACTGCCTGGCGAGTGTGCGTGTGGGCGCTCGTTCTCCCGCTTCGTAGTGCAAGGCCGCATCGACGACATGTTTATCGTCTCCGGCGTAAACATCTTCCCCAGCGACATAGAATTTGTGGTGCGCGGTATCAACGAATTGAACGGCGAGTACCGCATCACGGTATACTCCCATGACCGTTTGACCTGTTTCGACGTGGAGGCGGAGGCGGTCGGCTATCTTGATGACGGCGGGGTGGCGCTTTCCGGACAGATAGCGCAGCAGATCAAGTTGCGCGCTGGCGTGCGGCCTAGCCGCGTCAAGATTCTAGAAGACGGCGTACTCCCACGTGCAACGCATAAAGCAAAGCGTCTGGTGGACGAACGGGAAATCGCCGACACGCTCAAAGGCGCAGGGATTTAGAGGGGATTTAGAGAAGAGAACCATGCCAAAGACGAGTTATCGTACCAGTACTTTTACCGAGTCGGTCATCCGTCGCATGACGCGGGTGGCCACGCAACACGGAGCGATTAATCTTTCCCAGGGCTTTCCGGATTTCGATCCGCCCGAGGCTCTGCTCAAGGCCGCCGAGCGCACCGCGCGCGAGGGACCGCATCAGTATGCGGTTACCTGGGGAGCTCAGGATTTTCGTGTCGCGCTGGCGAAAAAGCAATCGCGCTTCATGGGCCTGCCGCTGGACGCGAACGAAAACTTTGTCGTCACCTGCGGCAGCACCGAAGCCATGATGGTCGCCATGATGACCGCCTGCAATCCGGGCGACAAGGTCATCGTGTTTTCGCCTTTCTACGAGAACTACGTTGCTGATGCCATCCTATCCGGCGCAGAGCCGATCTACGTGCCGTTGCATCCGCCCGACTTCAGCTTCGATCCCGCCGAGTTGCGCCGCGCCTTTGAACAGCGGCCCAAAGCGCTGGTTTTGTGCAATCCATCCAACCCCTGCGGCAAGGTGTTCACGCGCGAAGAGCTGCTGTACATCGCATCTCTGGCCGAGGAGTTCGACACCTTTGTATTGACCGATGAGGTTTACGAGCACATCGTTTACGCCCCGCATCACCACACCTATTTCGCCTCGCTGCCGGGAATGTTCGAACGCACCATTTCATGCAGTTCGCTCTCCAAGACCTACTCCATCACCGGTTGGCGTCTGGGATACGTGATCGCGCCGCCCGTGATTGTGAACGAAGCACGCAAGGTGCACGACTTCCTGACCGTAGGCGCCGCCGCGCCATTGCAGGCCGCCGCCGTCACCGCGCTGGAGTTCCCTGACAGCTATTACGCTGGCTTGCTTGCCGAGTACACGGAGTTGCGTGGCCTGTTTCTCGGCTATCTGGATAATGCCGGACTGACATACAGCCGTCCCCAGGGCGCCTACTATGTGATGGTCGATATCTCCGAGTTCGGATGGAAAGACGATGTCGAGTTCTGCGAATGGCTTGCGCGCGAGGTGGGAGTCGCAGCCGTCCCCGGTTCGAGTTTCTTCCGCGAGCCGGTGCGCAACCTGATTCGCTTCCACTTCGCCAAGCGCTCCGCGACGCTGGCTGCTGCCGGTGAGCGACTGCTCAAGTTGCGCGAGAAAGCGCGAGGCCAACATGCTTGAAGTGCGATGGCATGGCCGCGGAGGGCAAGGTGGCTTCACCGCGGCCCGCCTGCTGGGATTGGCGGCGGCGCTCTACGAAGGCAAGTACGCGCTGGCGTTCCCGTCGTTCGGTCCCGAGCGTCGCGGAGCACCAGTTCTGGGCTTTACGCGCATTGATGATAAGAAGATCACGGACCGCAGTGCCGTCACCGAGTGCGATTATGTGGTGGTGCTCGACGAGACTCTCATGAACGCCGCCGTTGTTGCTGGCCTCAAGCCCACGGGCAAACTGGTGGTCAACAGCACAAAGCCGGAGCAGTATCGCGACCTGGCCGGCACGCGCGAGATCATCGCTGTAGATGCAACCGCGCTCGCAATGGAGATTTTGGGCCGCCCCATCACGAACACCGCCATGTTGGGTGGCCTGGTTGCAGCGTCTGGAATCATCCGGCTGGAGTCTGCTTTACAAGGCATAGCGCATGAGATGAGCCCTGCGCTTGCCCGCAAAAACTCGGAAGTGCTGCGGCGAGCCTATGCTCAGGTAGTTGGAGTAACAGCATGAGCCATCCCAAGGTTCAGCCATTTACGCGTCCAAAACACATTGACGACCTGCCACAAGGCACGTCCTTTACTGCGGGCCACCTGGTGGAGACCACTGCCAGTTGGCGCACGCAGACGCCGCAAGTGGAGGCGGAGCAGTGCAATGCCTGCCTGCAGTGCTACCTGGTCTGCCCGGAGGGCGTGATCTCAGTCGTCGGCACTGGCATCACGATCGATTACGACTTTTGCAAAGGGTGTGGCATATGCGCCCGGGCGTGTAATAAACACGCCATCAAGATGAGCGAGGGCGGCGTATGAAGGAGTTTGGTGAAAAGGCTTTCGTTTCCGGCAACGAAGCGGTGGCCCTTGGCGTCCGCTTGGCCAAGCCGCATGTCATTGCCGCTTACCCTATCACTCCCCAGACAACCGTGGTCGAGCGCTTGGCGGAGATGGTCGAAGACGGATCGCTTGCCGCCGAGTACATGCACGTTGAGTCTGAGCACTCGGCCCTATCGGCGGTGATGGGCGCAAGTGCGGTCGGCGCTCGTACCTTTACTGCCACATCCTCGCAGGGACTACTTTACATGGCGGAATGCCTCCACTACGCCAGTGGCGGCCGCTTTCCAATCGTCATGATGAATGCCAACCGCTCACTCGCTCTGCCATGGAACATCTACGGCGACCAGCGCGATTCGCTGTCGCTGCTGGATTGCGGCTGGATACAGTTCTACGTTGAAGATGCGCAGGAGGCCCTCGACATGGTGCTGCAGGCCTACGCCGTGGCCGAACATCCTGAGGTACTCACGCCGGTGATGGTCAACCTCGACGGCTTTGTGCTTACCCACACTTACGAACTGGTGGACTTACCTCCACAGGCAGAAGTCGACGAGTTCCTGCCGCCCTTCCAGGCCACCAATAAGATGGACTTGGCGAAGCCCGTCAACATGGGCTTTACCGCAACCCCTGCCGACTATATGGAGTTCAAGTACCAGCAGCACCAGGGCATCTTGCGTGCGGCTCAAGTGCTCGCCGACACGGATCGCGCCTTTGCCCGGCGCTTCGGAAGATCCTATAACGGCATGGTGGATACCTACCGCTGCGAGGATGCCGACACCGTGCTTGTGACTCTGGGAAGCGTTTGCGGAACCGTGCGCGTGGTCGTCGATCAGCTTAGGGAGAGCGGACATCGCGTAGGACTGCTTAAGCTGCGTTGCCTGCGTCCCTTTCCAGCCGCCGAGCTGCGCACACTCCTTGCCAATGCAAAAGCAGTCGGCGTTCTGGAGAAGAATATTTCATTGGGATACGAAGGAACGGTATTTACGAACGTGGCTTCGGCTCTGGCGCGCGACGCCAAGGCGCCGCTGCTGCTGAACTTTGTGGCCGGACTCGGCGGCCGCGATATCTCCAAACAGGACATCTCGCAGATGTTCACCCAACTCTTCGACGCCCGGCAGAACTCTCCGGAACAGAGAACGATATTCGTCAACTTGCAGGTAGAGACCAATGAGCAGCGTCTTGAACAAGTCCATCACGGTTAAGTCGCTGGACCCGCGCGAATATTTCTACGGCCACAAAGCCTGTGCTGGTTGCGGCGGAAGCCTCGCCGTGCGGCTGGCCCTGAAGGTCCTCGGGGAGCGAACCTTTACGGCTGTTCCCGCTGGATGCATGGCGGCCGTTGGATTCATCTATCCGCAACTGGCGTTCGCCAGCAACGCGATTATTTCCACCTTTCCCGGCACGGCCTCGATGATGTCCGGCATCGCCGCCGGAGTCCGCGCGCTTGGAATTCCTGATTGTCACGTCGTCGGCTTTGCCGGCGATGGCGGCACGGCGGATATCGGTCTGCAGGCGCTATCGGGAGCGATTGACCGTCACGACCGCATCATCTACATCTGCTACGACAACGAAGCCTACATGAATACCGGTGTGCAGAAGAGCGGGCTGACACCGTTTGGTGCGCGCACCAGTACCACTCCGGCTGGACAAAGGGTTCGCGGCTCGGTAACGCGCAAGAAGAATATGTTCGAGGTGGTCGCGGCCCATGGCATTGACTACGCAGCCACCGCCAGTGTCGGATACCCGCAGGACTTCCTCAATAAGGTGAACAAGGCCAAGTCCGTGAACGGCACTTCATACATTCACGTCTTCGCTCCCTGCCCGACGGGGTGGGGTGCAGAAACCGATCTTTCGATTGAACTTGGCAAAGAAGTGGTGGACTGCGGCCTTTGGTACCTGGCGGAATACGAAGACGAACAGTTTCGGCTCAATCGCAACCCGAAGGAATTCACTCCAATCCAGTCTTATTTAGAGAAGCAGACACGCTTCCGCCATCTTCTGCCGGAAGACGTGGAACACATCACGCGAGAGCGGGATCGGCGCTGGGCACGTATCCGTAAGTCTTGGCTTTGATCGAACCTCTGGCGGCACTCTTCCTCGCCTTGCGACGAAACCCGGTGTCCGCGAGAATGCTATGGTGTTCCATTGCAGAACACCATAGCCAATATCGTGCATTTTCTCGAACGCGACCCTTGGGAACTACCGTGTTTGCGAATTCAACCTAGCGAGACTGTGAATAATATATTTTAGCTTTTCTTGCTTCCCGTTACGCGGGTAACTTACGAAGCATTCATCTCCTGTCTACAATTGCGGCACGTGAATCCTTCATCCGTAACACGCAGATTCGCGAAAAGGGGAGATTTTGTAATGAGCAGGACTGAACCGCTTCGCACATCCGCGAATCCGCCAGGCACCGCCGAACAGCAACAACCGAAACCGCTCACCGTTCAAGAGAGGCGGGAGGCATTGATTGCACCACTCACTTCCAGACTACAGGCCCTTTGGTCGAAAAAGACGCCGGCCCTCACGTCTGACGAAATCCACCTGCTGCGACTCATGAGCACACTTGTCCGGCTATCGGACCTTGACACGCTTCTGACCCTGCCCACAGCAAACATGGCCATGCTCGTCGCCACGCTGTCCGGGATCGGACAAACCACGGCGATGATGCTTGGAAACAATACGAGCACGGCGTTGAGCGGCCAGGACATGATGAGATCACAGCTTTCGCAAAACATGGGGAACACCGCCGATACCCAGATTGCCAAGATGATCTCAAATGAAAGAATTGTCGTCACGTTGGCTGCCGGAACCGAGCTTTATATGGTGTTCACCAAGGCGTCGCACCCACAGAACTCGCCTCAACAGTCGCCCTCGGCGACTAGCTCCAGCCACATCCAGCCCATCTCGGAGTCACTGACTGGACGATAAGGAAACTACTTGAAATGGCTTCCCATCGCCTGCGCCGATCGTCCTTAGAAGGCTTATGGCAGTCAATGTCCTCTGGAGTGACGTTGAAGTCGCCGCCGTGATTTTGGCATTCTGAAGTGGGTTCTTCTGTGCTTTTGGTGATGGCGGTGGAGGGCTCACGCAGGATTGTATTTCTCGGCGGCAATCAGGCTGCGTACAGGACGCGTTGTCGGAGCAGGTCGAATTTCGCGCGTCCATACA
>Ga0182030_10012911_pt1 | contig 16682 bp, 12 predicted proteins | sample 812S3MmetaG_FD_121299 | JGI IMG/M metagenome (GOLD analysis project Ga0182030, IMG submission 121299) | Permafrost microbial communities from Stordalen Mire, Sweden - 812S3M metaG (Illumina Assembly) | ecosystem: Environmental > Terrestrial > Soil > Wetlands > Permafrost | place: Sweden...
ACCGACCGAAGCGTTCCATTCGTTGGATACGTTTGCTAGGTCATCACGGTGATGAGGAAGGCCGCAGCATGGGACTTCGTGACCTCGCCTACCGGCTTTACGAGCGCCGGGTCGAGGTTTCCCTGTCGCCGGATGCCATCCCGCGCCACGTCGGGGTGATGTGCGACGGGAACCGGCGCTGGGCCAAGTCCGCCGGTTTCCCCGATGTCAGCAGCGGCCACCGTAAGGGCGCGGACAAGATATTCGAGCTGCTCGACTGGTGCCGGGAGACCGGCGTCGAGGTCGTCACCCTGTGGCTGCTGTCGACCGACAACCTGAGCCGGCCGGCTGCTGAGCTCGTGCCGCTGCTGAAGATCATCGAAGACACCGTGCAGGGTCTGGTCGCCGAGCACTGGCACGTCAACCCGGTCGGCGCGCTCGACCTGCTGCCCGGCGAAACGGTCCAGGTGCTGAAGGACGCGGCCGACGCGACCGCCGACTACCCTGGCCTGCTGGTCAACGTGGCGGTCGGCTACGGGGGGCGCCGCGAGATCGCCGACGCGGTGCGTTCCCTGCTGCAGGACCATGCCACCAAAGGCACCACGATCGAGGAACTGGCCGAAGCGCTCGACGTCGAGCACATCGCCGAGCACCTCTACACGGCGGGCCAGCCGGATCCCGATCTGGTCATCCGCACCTCAGGCGAGCAGCGGCTCGGCGGCTTCCTGCTCTGGCAGAGCACTCATTCGGAGTTCTACTTCTGCGATGCCTACTGGCCTGCCTTCCGCAAGGTGGATTTCCTGCGGGCCCTGAGGTCGTATGCCGCCCGTAATCGGCGATTCGGTTCCTAACGGACATACCTGACCGCCCGCAGGCCCCTTCGAGCCCGTCTAGTGGCCTAACGGGGCCTGGCTTGCCGCGTTCACTCCGGTCCGCCGCGGAACCGCAGCTTCAGCTCGTTACCGCTGGTTAAGCGCAGCATTGTCGGTTAGTAACCCGGCGGTGCTTTTGCCGTAACACGATCGCGGGTACCTTCGGTAGTGGTGGACGGCGCGGCGCCGTTCCCGGGAGGGCCCTCGAATCTCTAGGCTTCGCGCTTTGCGTGCAGGCGAGATGACAGAAGGGCCGGCTTGGCCCTTCTGGGGTCCAGGCCCGGCCCATCCGACACGTCTGTGTCCTGTCTCGGCGCCGGGCTCGCCCCGGTGCCTAGGGGAGTCTGCGTGGTCAATTCTCAAGGTCGCCGTACGTATGTACTCGACACCAGCGTCCTGCTCGCCGATCCGGCAGCCATTACCCGCTTTGATGAGCACGGGGTAGTGCTGCCGGTCGTCGTCATCACCGAGCTGGAAGCCAAACGGCACCATCCCGAACTGGGCTACTTCGCCCGCCAGGCCCTGCGTCACCTCGATGACTTGCGCATCGAGCACGGCAGGCTGGATGCGGAGCTGCCGGTCGGGACGCTCGGCGGTACGGTCAGGGTCGAACTCAACCATTCCGATCCGCAGGTGCTGCCTGCCGGGTTCCGGCTCGGGGACAACGACTCGCGCATCCTTTCCGTGGCGTGCAGCCTGGCGGCCGAGGGCGAAGATGTCGTCCTCGTCAGCAAGGACCTGCCGCTCCGGGTCAAGGCCGCCGCGGTCGGGCTGGCCGCGCAGGAGTACCGGGCTGAGCTTCCGGTGGATTCAGGCTGGACCGGGATGAGGGAGCTCGACCTCGGCAGTGAGGAAATCGAGCAGCTATACGAATCAGGCACCTTGGACTGCGAAGCGGCCCGTGACATCCCTTGCCACACCGGTCTCGTCCTGACTTCCGCCAACGGCAGCGCGCTCGGCCGGGTTAAGCCGGACAAGTCCGTGCAGCTGGTGCGCGGCGACCGGGAAGCCTTCGGGCTGCGGGGCCGGAGCGCCGAGCAGCGCGTGGCGCTGGACCTGCTCCTGGACCCGGAGATCGGCATCGTGTCGCTCGGCGGCCGGGCCGGCACCGGCAAGTCGGCGCTGGCCCTGTGCGCCGGCCTCGAGGCGGTCATGGAGCGGCGGCAGCACCGCAAGGTCATCGTGTTCCGCCCGCTTTACGCGGTCGGCGGCCAGGAACTCGGCTACCTGCCCGGGTCGGAGGCCGACAAGATGGGCCCGTGGGCCCAGGCCGTATATGACACCTTGTCGGCCGTCACCACGCAGGATGTCATCGACGAAGTGCTCGCCAGGGACATGTTCGAGGTCCTGCCGCTGACCCACATCAGGGGCCGGTCCCTGCATGACGCGTTCGTGATCGTGGACGAGGCGCAATCCCTGGAGCGCGGTGTCCTGCTCACCGTGCTGTCCCGGATCGGCTCCGGATCCAGGGTGGTGCTCACCCACGACATCGCGCAGCGCGACAACCTGCGGGTCGGCCGGCACGACGGCGTGATCGCGGTCATCGAGAAGCTCAAGGGCCATCCGCTGTTCGCGCACGTCACCCTGGTCCGTTCCGAACGGTCCCAGATCGCCGCCCTCGTCACCGAGATGCTGGAGGACTCCGGCCTGTAGACCGACCCAACCCGGGTTATCTCCGGCGCTGGCTGCGGTACGGTGACCAGCGTTATGGAATACCCACCTGTGTCCGCCGTGATGCCGGTCAGGAATGAGGAACGGTACCTCGCGGAGTCTGTGCGGCATGTGCTCGGGCAGGACTACCCGGGCCCGCTCGAGCTGGTGCTCGCGGTCGGGCCCTCGGCCGACCGGACCGAGCAGATAGCGCGGCAGCTCGCCGCCGCCGACCCGCGGGTTACCGTCGTCGCCAATCCGACCGGGAGGATCCCGGCGGCGCTAAATCTCGCCCTCCGGACCGCGCGGCACGCGGTGATCGCCCGGATTGACGGGCACGCGCTGCTGCCGCCCGGCTACCTGACGACCGCGGTCGAGGCGCTGGCCGAGACCGGCGCGGCCGATGTCGGCGGGATCATGGCGGCCGAGGGCGTGACCCCGTTCCAGCAGGCCGTGGCCTGGGCGCTGACGTCCAAGGCCGGGGTCGGCTCGGCCGCGTTCCATACCGGCGGCGGAGCCGGGCCCACGCTCAGTGTCTATCTCGGCGTCTACCGCCGGGAGGCGATCGAGCAGGCCGGCGGCTGGCACGAGGAGATGCTCCGCGCCGAGGACTGGGACCTGAACTTCCGCATCCGGACCCGCGGCGGGGTGATCTGGTTCACGCCCGAGCTCCGCGTCACCTACCGGCCGCGCGAGAGCGTCCGGGCCCTGGCCGCTCAGTACTTTCACTACGGCCGCTGGCGGCGGGTGATCGTCCGCGAGCACCCGGAAACGGCGAGCTTCCGGTACCTGGCGCCGCCGGCCGCGGCCGGCCTGGTCGCGGTGGGACTGGCGGCCGGCCTGGCCGGGCTGGCCGCGATCGCGGCCGGGGCGCCCCCCGGGGCGCGCTGGCTGACCGCCGGGTTCGTGATCCCCGTCACGTACCTCGCCGGGATCGCCGCGATCGGCACCGGGCTCGCCCGCGGACTGCCGGCCGCGGTGCGGATCCGGGTGCCCGTCGTGCTCGGCGTTATGCACATGAGCTGGGGCAGCGGGTTCCTCACCAGCCCGCGCAAACTGCACCGCGGGCGCCGTCGCGAGTCCGACGCGCGTGTCGGGCAACCGGACGCCGCCGGAGACCGGACGGCCCCGGTGGGGAGAGAATAAAGCATGGATTTCGATCTCCCCGCCCTGCTCGCGGCCCATCGCGGCGACGGTTACGAGCTTTACGGCAAGTACCTGAACCCCCAGCAGCCCAAGGTGCTGCACACGATCGGCTTCGACAAGGTCTACGAGCGGGCCGAGGGCGCGTACCTGTACGACGCCGACGGGAACTCCTACGCCGACTTCCTGGCCGGCTTCGGCGTGTTCGCGGCGGGACGCAACCACCCGGTGATCCGCCAGGCGCTGCACGATGCGCTCGACGCCCAGCTGGCCGACTGGACCCAGTTCGACTGCGGCCCGCTGCCGGGGCTGCTCGCCGAACGGCTGCTGGCCAAGGCGCCCGGGCTGGACCGGGTGTTCTTCTGCAACAGCGGCACCGAGGCGGTGGAGTCCGCGCTGAAGTTCGCCAGGTACGCGACCGGGCGAAGCCGCGTCATCTACTGCGACCACGCGTTCCACGGCCTCACCACAGGCTCGCTGTCGGTGAACGGCTCAGCCGAGTTCCGCCGCGGCTTCGACCCGCTGCTGCCGGACTTCCCCATCCCGCTCGGCGACCTGGACGCGCTCGCGGCCGAACTGCGCAAGGGTGACGTCGCCGCGCTCATCATCGAGCCGATCCAGGGCAAGGGCGTGCACATGCCGCCGGACGGCTTCCTGGCCGCGGCGTCCGCGCTGCTGCACGAGCACGGCGCGCTGCTCATCTGCGACGAGGTGCAGAGCGGCTTCGGCCGCAGCGGCAAGTTCTTCGCCTACCAGCATGAGCAGGTCGTGCCGGACATCGTGACCGTGGCCAAGGCCCTGTCCGGCGGCTACGTGCCCGTCGGCGCGATGCTGGCCAAGGGCTGGATCTTCGACAAGGTTTACTCCTCGATGGACCGGGTGATGGTGCACAGCACCACGTTCAAGGGCGGCGTGCTGGCCATGGCCGCGGGCCTGGCCGCCCTCGCGGTCCTCGACGACGAAGGCCTGGTCCAGAACGCGGCCCGGACCGGCGAGGCCCTGCACACCGCGCTCGCCGCGCTGGCCGAGCGTTACGACGTGCTAGCCGACGTCCGTGGTCGCGGCCTGATGATCGGCCTGGAGTTCGGCAAGCCGTCCTCGCTGAGGGCCAAGGCCAACTGGAACATGCTGCAGAAGGCCCGGGTCGGCCTGTTCGCACAGATGGTCGTGGTGGCGCTGTTCCAGCGGCACCGCATCCTCACGCAGGTATCGGGCGATCACATGGAGGTGATCAAGCTCATCCCGCCGCTGATGATCGGCGATACCGAGGTCAAGCTGTTCACCGAGGCGTTCGCCGAGGTGCTCGAGGACGCCAGCCGCGGCGGCGGCCTGATGTGGGAGTTCGGCCGCACCCTGATCAAGCAAGCCGTCCGCAGCTAGCCGCGCGGTCCGCGAGGGGCCTCCAGGCCCCTCCGGCCGCGCGAAACTACGGCGAGAACCGCCGCGGGGCGCGAAGCGCACCGGGGGGTTCCGGGGGGTCGTCCCCCCGGGCCAGCAGCGCCTCCGCGACGGCGAGGTCCTGCGGGTACGTGATCTTGATGTTCCGCTCGCTGCCCGGGACGACGTGCACGTCGATGTCCGGCAGGTAGCGGAGCACGACGCCGCAGTCGTCCGTCGGGGCGAAATCAGGATCGGCGGCGGCCAGCTCGTGAGCGCGGGCGATCACCGGCAGCCGGAAGCACTGCGGGGTCTGGCAGCGGAACAGCGTCTCCCGCCTCGGTACCGAGCGCATCACCCCGTCATCGCAAATCACGATGGTGTCCGACGTCGGCACCGCTACCCCAGCTGCCTTATGGACCTCCAGCGACGCGACGCAGTCCGCGATGATCTGCTGATCCACCAGCGGCCGGGCGGCATCGTGCAGCAGCACCCCGCAGTCGGCGCCGCGCCCGCTGCCCGCGAGAGCGTCGCCAGCCGCGCGGCCCGATCCGGCGCCTGGGACACTGACCGCGGCCGTGCCCGGGGCGCTGACCGCGGCCGTGCCCGCGATGGCGGCCAGGGCCACCCGCGTCGAGTCCGGCCGGGTCGCGCCGCCCTCGATGACATCCGTCACCTTGCGGTAGCCGCCGTCCGCGAGCAAGGCCTTGACCTGGTCGGTGTACCCGCGCGCCATCACGACGAGGATCTCGTCGACGCCCGGTGCCTGGTCGAAGGCAGCCACGCACCGCTCCACCAGTGTCTGGCCGCCCAGGGTCAGCAGCTGCTTCGGCATCCCCGCGCCCAGCCGCTGCCCTACGCCCCCGCCCAGCACCACCGCGACCATCCGCATGAGCCGGACTCTACCGTCCGCCCACACCGGCGACCTTCACCCACCTGCGCCCGCGCCCGCGCCCCGCATGATCGTGGACAGCTACTATCGCCACAACGAAGTACCGGTCCACGATGACCCCACCAACCCGGTGCGCCACCGACAAAAGGTGCATTCCGCCCTCGCGTGACAGCTATGGGCGTGATCGTGTGTCGCCAGCCCCCCGGTAAGGGGGTTTTGGCCACACGATGATTGCCTTCGGCCGTTTTTGCGGGCGGCGTTCGCAATTCGCCCCTCGCGGCACCTGGGGGAGTGCCCTGGCCGCAGGGCGGCGTGGGGCGGGTGAGGACGGCGCGGCGTCCGGGCTGAACTGACTCGCTTAGGAAGGCCTGGCGCCTGCCTGCGGGCTTGGCGCACGTCGTTTCGCTACTGTCTGGGCGGGTATTGCGCTGACAGCATGCCTGGTAATGACGTGCAGAATAGGCGCGCCCGCGCCAGGCTGGCGAGAAGATTGCAAGCTGACGGCGCGAGGCAAGCGGTCGGCCTTATCGGCGGCGTGCCGAACATGGCCGGCTGGCCGGCGAGCCTCCCAGCTGCTGGTGTGACCACCGGCTACATTTAGTAACGCCTAGGTGCGAGTCGCGGCGGCCTGAGCCGCCGGGAGGGCAGGCATGACTGTTGCGCTGGTCCTCGCGGGCGAGGCGGACGGGGGGCTGTGTGGCCAGCTCGAGGCCCTCGGCGTGCGCCGGGTGGATACGGCGGACCGGACTGGGCCGGGCCTGCTGTCGGTCGCGGCCGCGGCGCGAGCCGCCGGGGAGCGCGTGCTCATCTGCGTCGGCGAAGACACGGTTCCCGAGGAGATCCTGGCCCGGCTGATCGGCGAGGGTGCGACCGCGGCCTTTACCGGGGTTAGTATGCATCCCCGGGGCCGGGCTGACCTGGTCGGCGGCGCGCTCCTCGTGGACACGCCTGACCTGGACGCGCTCGCCCAGGGCGCCGAGGCGCTCGCGGCGACATACGAGGGACCCGCTCCGGTGGGCGCGCTGATCAGCGAACTTACCCGCCGCGGCGTCAGCGTGCGGGTGCTCGACGCCGGGCCGGACAGTGAAGGTGCGATCACCCAGCTCATCGTTGATCCCGCCGCCCGCGACATATCCACCTGGGCGGCGGGGCGCCAGCTCACGCCGGCCGCGCTGTACGGGATCTCGCTCGGCCTCGGGCTGATCGCCGCCGTCTGGTTCTCCGAGCTGGCGGTGCGGGCGAAGCTGCTGGCTGTCGTGGCGCTGGCCGGCTCGTTCGTCCTCGGCCGGGCTGGGTCCCTGCTGGCCGCCACCGGCCGCGAGGGCCGGATCAGGCCCGCGGTCAGCTGGCTCGGGGCCGCATCCGGGCTGCTGACCGAGTTCGGGATCTACGCGGCGCTGGCGGTCAGCGCGGCCGTGGCCAGCCGGCCGCAGTCAGCAATCCCCGTCGGGCTGGACGGGACCTTCGGCCATGCGCTGCGGAACACCTTTGTCGCCAGCTGGGGCGGCACCGGACAGGTCGGCGTGTGGCGGCTGGCGGTCGCGGCCATGGTCGTCGTGGCCGTGCGCCAGCTGGCCGGGCTTGGCTTCGAATACACGGCCAGGGCGCCGGGGAACCTTTTCCCGAGGTCGGTGAAGCGCACCCTCGAACAGGCCGCCACGCTCCCGGCCGGCGAGCGGTTGGTCGTGATCGCGATCACCGCTGTCCTCTTCGGGCCGCGCCTGACGTTCTTGCTGCTGCTGGGCTGGGGTGTGCTGGCGGCGGGATACGTTCTCGCCGGGCAGCTGGCCCGCTCAGCCGCCTTCACCCGGCCGGACAGGGAGTGGGCAGGAGCTAGCAGGCAGGCGGGGGCCAGCGGGCAGGCGGGGGCCAGCGGGCAGGCGGGGGCCAGCAGGCAGGCGGGGGCCAGCAGGCAGGCGGGAGACGGCAGGCTGGCACCGGACAGCGGGCTGGCGGGCTACCGCGGGGACGGCGTCGTGTCCCGGTGGATCGGCGGCCTGGTGCAGGGCCGGCTTCCGCCGCTGCCGCCGGTGCTGGTGGGACTGTTCGTGACGTGCGTGCTGACGGCGCTCGGGCTGGCCAACCTGCCGGGCATCCTGGTGCTTACTCCGGCCGAGGCGATGCTGCTGGCCTCCCTCGGCGCCCGCCATCCGCACGACGGGCGACTGGACTGGCTGGTGCCGGCGCTGCTGGAAACCGGCGAATGCGTCTTCCTTGCCGCTCTCGGGTTCTCGCACCACGTGCCGGCGGCGCTGGTCTTCGCGTTGCTGGCCGGCGTGATCATGCGGCACCTGGACCTCGCCTACCGGGCCAGGTGCGGGCAGGGGATCCCGGCCGACCGGTTCGGTCTCGGCTGGGACGGCCGGATGCTGCTGGCCGGCCTGGCCGCCATGATCGGCATCACGCCGTTCGTCTACGCCGCGCTTTCGGGTTATCTTGGGGTGCTTTTCTGCTGGGATTTCCTCAGCGGATGGCTGCATCCCGCGGTTGGCGACCCCGTTTGAGGAGACCCGGTTGATAGGTATGGTCCTGGCCGCCGGCGCTGGCCGCCGGCTGCGGCCTGACACCGACGTCCTGCCCAAGACCCTGCTGCCGGTCGACGGTCAGGTCACGATCCTGGACATCGCCCTGCGCAACCTGGCCGCGGTGGGGTTGCGCGACATCGTGATCGTGGTCGGCTACGCCGCGGGCGCGGTCCGGGACCGGGTCGCTGGCCTGGAGCGGGACCACGGGGTCCGGCTGACGCTGGTGGACAACGACCGGGCGCAGGAGTGGAACAACGCCTACTCGCTCTGGCTCGCCCGCGAGCATTTCGCCGCCGGCGCGCTGCTGGTCAACGGGGACACGGTGCATCCGGTCTCGGTGGAGAAGACCCTGCTCTCCGCGGGAGCCGCTGGGCCCGAGGCAGCCGGCGGCCGTGAGCCCGGCCTCATCCTGGCCGTGGATGACATCAAGCGCCTGGCCGAGGAGGAGATGAAGGTTGTCATTGGCGCGGACGGCATGATCACGCGGATCACGAAATTGATGGACCCCGAGCTCGCCTACGGCGAGTACATCGGTGCGACGCTGATCGGGGCGTCCGCCGCGGCGCCGCTCGCGGCCGCCCTCGAGGCCACCTGGCGCCGTGACCCCTCGCTGTATTACGAGGACGGTTTCCAGGAACTCGCCGACCGGGGCGGCGCGATCGCGGTCGCGCCCATCGGGGACGTCGAGTGGGTCGAGGTCGACAATCATGCCGACCTGCGCCGGGCCCGCGAGATAGCCGCCCGCCGCTGACTGCTGCTGACGGCCGCTGCTGACGGCCGCTGCCGGCCGCTGCCTGACGCGGGCTCGCGGCGTCCCGGCCGGGGAAGGCGATTCGGCGCGGGCAGCTCCTATATCCTCGTGGCCGCTCGTTACCCGGTAGTCTCCCGGTAGTCCTCGTTAGCCGAGGCGCGACCGTTGACGGCCGCGAACCGCCGGAAGGATGCCCATGCAGCTGGCCCGCATACTCACCGCGCCGCTCGTCGTGGACGTGCGGCGCGGCGCGATCGCGGACCTGGCTGTGCTGCTCGCCGACCGCAGGATCGCCACCGAGGGCCGGGTCGCAATTGCGGTCGGGCCCGGGCAGGGCGACGGGGTGATCGCCGAACTCGACATGGAAGCGGCCCGGGTCTTCCGGGTCGAGGACGGCAATGTCGACGCGGCCATCACGCTGGGCAAGAAGCTGCGGGCCGACGCCTACGAGGCGGTCGCGGGCATCGGCGGCGGCAAGATCATCGACGTCACTAAATTCGCCGCGCACATGGCCGGCATCCCGATGGTCGCGGTGGCCACCAACCTGGCCCACGACGGCATCGCCTCGCCGGTCAGCTCCCTGGAGCATGAGTCGGGGAAGGGTTCCTACGGGGTCGTCCCGCCGGTCGCCGTGGTAGTCGACCTGGACCGGGTCCAGGCCGGGCCGTCCCGCATGGTCCGGGCCGGGATCGGGGACGTGGTGAACAACCTGTCGGCGATCGCGGACTGGGAGCTAGCCAGCGCCGACCGCGGTGAGCCCGTCGACGGGCTGGCCGTCACGCTGGCCAGGACCGCGGCGCAAGCGGTGCTGCACCAGCCGGGCACGGTCGCCGACGACGAGTTCCTCACCGTGCTCGCGGAGTCCCTGGTGCTGTCCGGGATCGCCATGACGGTGGCGGGTTCCAGCCGGCCGGGCAGCGGCGGCGACCACGAGATCCTGCACGCGATCGATCAGCTGTACCCGGGTGCGGGCACCCACGGCGAGCTGGCCGGCCTGGGCGCGCTCTTCAGCACCTACCTGCGCCAAGACGAGCGGCTGTTCGCGCTGATGTCCGCCTGCCTGGCCCGGCACGGGCTGCCGCGGACCCCGGCCGACCTCGGGCTCGGCCCGGACGAGTTCACCAAGGCGGTGCTGCACGCGCCCGCGACCAGGCCAGGCCGGTACACCATCCTGGAGCGGCTCGAGCTCGACGAGCGCGAGATCGCCCGGCAGGTGGCCGCCTTCACCGCGGCCGTCACGAGCGGAGCATGATGTCCGGACCGACGCTGGCGCAGGTGCGGGCCACCGGGCAGCCGCCGCAGGTGCTGGCGCGGCTCAACGACGAGCACTGGGCGGGCCGGCTCTACATGCGGCGGGTCTCGCCGTACGCCACCGTGGTGTTCGCCCGGCTCGGCTGGTCGCCGAACGCCGTCACGGTCGCGTTCATCGTCTCCGGGGTCCTAGCCGGCGTGGTGGCCGCGATACCCGGGCTTGCCGCCGCCGTGGGCGTGGCCGTGCTCATCCAGCTGTACCTGCTGTTCGACTGCTCGGACGGCGAGCTGGCCAGGTACACCGGGCGGACGTCGGCGACCGGTGTGTACCTGGACCGGATGGGGCACTACATCGCCGAGGCGGTGCTGCTGGCCGGCCTCGGCGTCCGCGCGCAGGGGCATTTCACGCTGGCGGGCGGCTACGTGAGCGCGGGCCTGGTGGCGGCGATCTGCGCCACGCTGATCAAGGCGGAGACCGACAGCGTCACGGTGGCGCGGGCCTCGTCCGGGCTGACCGAGACGCACGACGATCAGGCGCTCGCGCCCCGGTCTCGCGGCCTGGCCCTAGCCCGGCGGCTCGCCGCGGCGTTGCGCGTGAACCGAATCATCCAGGCGGTCGAGCTCTCGTTCCTCATCCTGGCGGCCGCGATCGCGGACGCGGCGACCGGCGGCCTGACCGCGACGCGGGTGCTGGACGTGGCCGCCCTGGCCGTGGGCGTGCTCATGGCGCTCGCGCACCTGGTGGCCATCGTGGCGTCACGTCGGCTGCGGTGACGAGACTGCGAGGATTGAAAGAGGCGGGCGTGGCGAGTGAGACAGAAATGACCGACGAGACTGCTGCCGCGGCCCCGCGCGCGCCAGCCAGCAAGGCTCACGACCAGGCGCTCACCTTGTCGTGCGTCATTCTCACCATGGGTGACCGCCCGGCCGAGGTCAACCGGGCCATCGACAGCGTGCTGGCCCAGCGCGGTCCCCGGGTGGAGCTGGTCGTGGTCGGCAACGGCGCGGAGGTGACCGGCCTGCCGGCCGGCGTCCGGACCGTGTCGCTGCCGGAGAACGTCGGCGTCTCGGCTGGCCGCAACGCCGGCGTGCAGGCGTGTAGCGGTGACGTCGTGCTGTTCCTCGACGACGACGGCTGGTACCCGGACCCCGCCCTGGCGTCCTACCTCGCCGCCCGGTTCGCCGCCGACCCGGCGCTCGCGGTGCTGTCCATGCAGGTGGTCGACCCGGACGGCGGCCCGGGCGCCCGCTGGCACGTGCCGCGGCTGCGGGCCGGGGACCCGGAGCGCTCGTCGGTGGTGACCACTTTCCTCGGCGGCGCGTCCGCGATCAGGCGTTCGGCCTACCTGGAGGCGGGCGGCTACCCGGACATGTTCTTCTATGCGCACGAGGAAACCGACCTGGCCTGGCGGCTGCTGGACCGCGGCTACCGGCTCGAATACGACGCCACCGCCCGCATGTACCACCACACCCTGCCGAACGTCCGGTATGACACCTTCCGCCGCCGTGACGGCCGGAACCGGGTGCTGCTGGCCCGCCGTAACCTGCCCTGGCCGTTGGCCGCGGTCTACCTGGCCGACTGGATGGCGCTTACCGTCGCCCGCGAGCACGCCAAGCCCGCAAACCTGCGGCCCTGGTTCGCCGGCTTCGCCGAGGGCTGGCGCACCGATCCGGGGCGCCGCCGCCCCATCTCGTTCGGCACCGCCTGGCGGATGACCCGGGCCGGCCGCCCCCCCGTCATCTGAGCGAGCGGCTCAGGGCTGCCGCTGGCCGGACCGCTGACACCACGTCCCGTTCGGAAAAAAGTTACGGTCTCAACCCGCCGGGGCCAGCCCGGTCGGCGCGGGGCCGCCGCCTGAAGCGGGCCGGGTCCGCGCATCGCGCGGTGGACGGGCGGCTGGGAGTTCAGGGCGTAAGATCGGCAGGGTGCAGAGTCGCGATACTCGCGTACTCGCGCCTGCGACGGGGGGCGGGGGTAGCGGGGCGAGCAACGCGCCCGCCGGATGGCAGTCGGTCGTCACGATGCCCTGGGCCTGGCTGGTCGGCGGGCTGATCGCGTGCGCCTTGTTCGGGGGCGGGGTTTCGGTTTTCAGTTCGGACTCGCTGCACCGGCTTTGGGGTCTTTCCGGCGCCTGCGCCTACGCGGTGGCCGCCCTCGCGGTGCTGGCCTGGCGGTCGCGGGCGACCTTCGGGGTCGACATCGCGCTGGGCGTCATCATCTGCGGGGCCATCCTGGTCCCGCTGCTGTGGATGGTTGCCACCGGGCACGGGGAACCGGAAGTCGGCGTGGTCGCCACCTCGGCCAAGACGCTGATCCACCAAGGCACCCCGTACAAGAGCCCCAAGGTGCTGGCCACCACCACTGATCCCAACCAGTACAACCCGTACCTGCCGCTGATGGCCGCCTTCGGCGTGCCGCAGGCGCTGTTCGGCCACGGCCTGCTGACCGATCCCCGGGTGTGGTTCGGCGTCGTGTTCCTCATCGTGTTCGCCGCCGCGTTGCGGATCGCCGGAGCCAGGGACTGCGCCCGCTGGGCCCTGCTGATGACGGCGTCGCCGGTCATCGCGTTCGAGCTGTGCGTCGGCGGCACCGACGTACCCATGGTCGCGTTCATGTGCCTGGGCTTCGCCCTGCTCTGGCGGCTGAAGGGCCCGAACCCGGTCGCCGCCGGGCTGGCCCTCGGCATCGCCTCCTCGATGAAGGCGACCGCCTGGCCCGCGCTCGCGGTGGCGTTCGCGCTGCTCTACGTGCGCGACGGTCAGCGCGCGGCGTGGCGGTTCATCGCGGTGGCGCTGAGTGTGGTCGCCGTCATCGTGGGCCCGTTCGCGATCCTGCGGCCAGGCGCGCTGGCGAAGAACACTATCTTGTTCCCGCTCGGCCTGGCCAGCGTCAAGTCGCAGGCCGCCAGCCCGCTGCTCGGCCACGTGCTGGCCCAGACCGGGGCGGCCGGGCATACCGCCGTCGTCATCCTGCTGATCGGTTCCGGCCTCGCCGTCGCCGTGTCCCTGGTCATCCGCCCGCCCCGGGACGTGCCCGCCGCCACCGTGCGACTGGTCATCGGGCTCACCGCCATGTTCCTGCTCGCGCCCTCGACCCGGTTCGGCTACTTCATCTACCCGGCTGCGCTCGTGCTCTGGCTGCTCGTCGCCAAGGCCGGCCGCACCCCCGCCACCCCGGAAGCGGACGAAGGCCCCTCCCCGGGCCTCGTGACGGCCGGCTTAGCTTCGCGGCTTGGCTTGGCTTGGCTTGGCTTGGCTTGGCTTGGCTTGGCTTGGCTTAGCCCCCGGCCCGCCGTGGACCGCCGGCCTCAGGCCAGGTCGGCGAAATCGTGCTGCCAGGCGGCGTACCACTGCGCGAACCACGGATCCATCTCGGCCAGCGGGACGATATAGGTGACGGTCTGCGCGAAGTAATACCGCTGCCGTTCCGGCGCGAGGTTGCGCAGCGTCTGCACGTTGCTGGCCCGGTCGGCCAGCTTGACCAGTCGCGCCCGCGCCGGAGCCTGCCGCAGCCGGCCCAGGTAGGCCCGCTTGACGTCGCTCTTCGCTTCGCCCGGCGCCGGTTCGGGGATCGTCACCCAGCCGACAAGCTCGGCCACCTCCGGCCCGAACTCGGCCCGGATCTCGCCCAGGGTGCACGGCGTGTCCTCGACGACGTCGTGCAGGACCGCCGCGCACAGCACGTCGGGATCGGTGCTGCCCGCGCCACGCACCAGTACTTCGAGCGCCTCGAGCAGGTGGTCGAGGTAGGGCGCCCCGGTCGGTCGCCGCTGGTCGCCGTGCCAGCCCGTCGCGAACCTGACCGCTTCCGCGACGGCCGCGGCCGTCGCGGCGGGCAGCACCTGGCGCAGTTCCGGCTCGGCTCGCGACCAGTCATGCCAGCGAACGAACAGCTCCACCCGCCCCATTGTGCCCGAGCCCGAGCGGCCCCGTCCCAGATCCCGCGGCCGCGAATCCTTGTCGTGGTTGTGGCACCGTACACATTCTTTCGTGCATGGTGCCACAACCACGACAATCAAGGGCACGCAAAGCTGGGGCGGAAATGGATTATAACTACGCAAAGTGTCTGGTGGTGAGCGTTAGCGTGGACGGCGGGCTCAGGGTCAAGGCCTAAAGTAGGTCCGTGCGTCATGGACCGCGTGCCTCTGAGGACACCGGGGCCAGCGAGGCAGGAGAATCTCCGGAGCCGGTTCCCGCTCCCCGGCCGGGCTCGCGACCGCTAGCCGGACGGCTGTTCGGCGCCATCACGGTCGTGCCCGCGATGCTGGCCGCAGCATGGCTGCTGCCCGGGCTCCCGCTGGTGCTCGCGGGCCGGTTCACGGCCCCGCCGATGGCCTTCATGTTCGCTCCGCTGGCCGCCGTTCTCTGCTCCTTCGCGGTACGCCACCTGCCCGCGACCTGGCCCACCTTCCGCTCGCAGCCCCAGTCCCCGCAGGCCCAGTCCCCGCAGGCCCAGTCCCCGCAGGCCCAGTCCCCGCAGGCCCAGTCCCCGCAGGCCCAGTCCCCGCAGCCTCAGGTCTCGGCACGCCCGGTGCCCTGGTGGGCGGTGGCGGGCACGGTAGCGGTGGCGGCGGTGTTCGCGGTCTGGCAGATCGCCGAGAAGACCGAGCAGATCATCTTCCTGCGTGAACCCTCGACCTATCTCCAGGTGGGGTACTGGCTCGCGCATCACGGCTCGCTGCCCATCCCGGACTCGATCGCCGCGTTCGGCGGCTCGCACCCGGGCCTGTCGTTCGGCAGCGTCAACTACTACCCGAGCGGTTCCGGGATCGTGCCGCAGTTCATGACCGGGATGCCGGTGGTCCTGGCCGCGTCGGTCTGGCTGGGCGGAGTCCCGGCCGCGCTGGTGACCACGCCGCTGATCGGGGCGTGTGCCGTGCTGTCGTTCGGCGGCCTGGCGGGCCGGCTGGCCGGGCCGCGCTGGGCGCCCGCGGCGGCCGCCGTCCTGGCGCTGAGCCTGCCCGAGCAGTACACCAGCCGGAGCACGTTCAGCGAGCCGCTGGCCCAGGTGCTGCTCTTCGGCGGATTGTGCCTGCTGGTCGACTCCCTGGTCATCAGGCGTCCGCCAAGCCACGAAGCGCCAAACCGCGAAAAGCCAAGCCACCAAGGACCAAGCCACCAAGGACCAAGCCGCGAAGGGCCAAGGCGGGTAGAGCCGGAAGGCCAGGACCGGGTGCTGGCCGCCCTGGCCGGGCTGGCTCTCGGGCTGACCATCTTCGTCCGCCTCGATGGCCTGAGCGACATCTTGGCTGCCGTCCCGTTCGCCGGCGTGCTGCTGGCGGCGCGGCGGCGCCAGGCCATCCCGTTCGTTGTCGGCCTGGTCATCGGGGTGGGCTACGGGCTGGCCGACGGCTACCTGCTGTCCCGGTCCTACCTGGACACCGAAGCGCCTTCGCTCCGCCCGCTGGCCCTGATCACCGCGGTCATGGTCCTGCTCACCGTGGCCGCCGTAGTCCTGACCGCCAGCCGGGCGGCGCGAGAAAAGCTGGGAAAGCTAACGCGGCGCACGCGAGCCACCCGCATAGTCCGCTGGCTGCCCGGGACGGCCGCCGCGCTGACCGTGCTCGTGTTCGCCGGGTTCGCCGTCCGGCCGCTGCTGCAGACGGTGGCCGGGGAGACGAACCCGACCTCGATCGCCTACGTGGCCGAACTCCAGAAGCTCGCCGGCCTGCCCATCGACGGACGCCAGCAGTACTACCAGGACAGCCTGTACTGGGTGATCTGGTACATCGGCGTGCCCGCGGTGCTGCTCGGCGCCTTCGGGCTCGCGATCCTGGTCCGGCGCGGCCTACGGGCCCTGATCGCCTGGCAGGATCCGGCGCAGGCGCTCAGGGTGTGGGCCATGCCGTGGATGATCGCTCTCTGGGTGATCGTGACGGTACTCTTGCGGCCCGCGGTCTCCCCCGATCAGCCGTGGGCGAGCAAGCGGCTGGTCCCGTTCGTGCTGCCAGGGCTGATCCTCGGCGCCATCTGGGCGTCGATGTGGCTGAAGGAACGGGCCGGCCAGCTGGGCCGGAGCCGGGTTACCTCCGCCGTCGTGGCGTCCTGCTGCGTGGCGTCGCTGCTCATCCCGACCGCGCTCGCCAACCTCGACCTCGGCTTCACCGCCGGAGCCACCGGAGCCACCGGAGCCACCGGAGCCGCCGGAGCCGCCGGAACCTCAGGACGCCACCTCACCGCCTACGGGATGGCGTTCCGGCGGATCGGCGCGGGCGAGCTCGCCGCTGTCGACAAGCTCTGCG